>Ga0265780_10005895_pt1 | contig 15375 bp, 8 predicted proteins | sample P1T30metagenome_FD_192432 | JGI IMG/M metagenome (GOLD analysis project Ga0265780, IMG submission 192432) | Plant litter microbial communities from East Loma Ridge, Irvine, California - P1 T30 | ecosystem: Environmental > Terrestrial > Plant litter > Unclassified | place: USA: California... | reverse complement strand
CATGCAAAACAAACGAGCCCTCATCACCGGTATCACCGGCCAGGATGGCGCCTATTTGGCCCAGTTGCTTCTGGAAAAAGGCTATCACGTCACCGGTACCTACCGTCGTTCGAGCTCGGTCAACTTCTGGCGCATCGATGAACTCGGCATCAGCGGGCACCCGAACCTGTCGCTGGTCGAATACGACCTGACCGACCTGGCCTCGAGCCTGCGCCTGATCGAGTCGGCCCAGCCAGGCGAAGTGTACAACCTGGCGGCGCAGAGCTTCGTCGGCGTGTCCTTCGACCAGCCGCTGACCACCGCCTCGATTACCGGCCTGGGGGCCGTCAACCTGCTCGAAGCGATCCGCATCGTCAATCCGAAGATCCGTTTCTACCAGGCGTCGACGTCTGAAATGTTCGGCAAGGTGCAGGCCATCCCGCAGATCGAAGACACCCCGTTCTACCCGCGCAGCCCGTATGGCGTGGCCAAGCTGTACGCGCACTGGATGACCATCAACTACCGCGAGTCCTACGACATCTTCGGCTCGTCGGGCATCCTGTTCAACCACGAGTCGCCGCTGCGCGGCCGTGAATTCGTCACCCGCAAGATCACCGACTCGGTCGCCAAGATCGTGCAGGGCAAATTGTCGCTGCTGGAACTGGGCAATATGGACGCCAAGCGCGACTGGGGCTTTGCCAAGGAATACGTCGAAGGCATGTGGCGCATGCTGCAGGCCGACAAGCCGGATACCTACGTGCTGGCGACCAACCGCACCGAGACCGTGCGCGACTTCGTGACCATGGCCTTCAAGGCCGCCGACGTCACGCTGGACTGGAGCGGCTCGGGCGAGCAAGAAGTCGCCCATTGCACCAGGAGCGGCAAGCAGCTGGTGGGCGTCTCGCCCAAGTTCTACCGTCCGGCCGAAGTCGACCTGCTGATCGGCGACCCGGCCAAGGCCAAGCGCGAGCTGGGCTGGGAGCCGAAGACCACGCTCGAAGAGCTGTGCCAGATGATGGTCGACGCCGACCTGCGTCGCAACGAAACGGGTTTCTCGTTCTGATATGACGCGCCTGGCCACGGATAACGTTTCCGCCCTTGCCAAGCTGGCGACGGGGCGCGAAGGGGAGGGCCGCCGCGCCCTGATCACGGGCCTGCGCGGCTTCACCGGCCATTACCTGGCGCAGGAACTCACGGCTGCGGGCTACCGTGTGTTCGGCACCGTGATGCCGGGCGAGGAAACCGGTCCCGACGTGGTTGCCGTCGACTTGTGCGACCGCGAGGGATTGGCGGCCGTGATCGAGGACGTCAAGCCCGACGTCGTGGCCCACCTGGCCGGCATCGCCTTCGTCGGCCACGCCAACGTCGAGGCGATCTACCGCGTCAACGTGGTCGGCACCCGCAACCTGCTCGAGGCGCTGGTTGCAGGCAGCCATCGTCCCACCAGCGTGCTGCTCGCCTCGTCCGCGAATATCTACGGCAATGCCGATGTCGCAGTGATCAGCGAAGACCAGCCGCCGGCGCCAGCCAACGATTACGCGGTCAGCAAGCTGGCCATGGAATACATGGCGCGCCTGTGGATGGACAAGCTGCCGATCACGATCGTGCGGCCATTCAACTACACCGGCGTGGGCCAGGCCGAGAACTTCCTGCTGCCGAAGATCGTGTCCCACTTCCGTCGCAACGAACAGCGCATCGAGCTGGGCAATATCGCCATCGCACGCGATTTCTCCGACGTGCGCATGGTGGCGCGCAGCTATCGCCGCCTGCTGGCGGCGGCGCCGGCCGGCGAAGCCTTCAATGTCTGCAGCGGCGTCCCGCACACGCTGTCGAGCGTGATCGAGACCATGGGCGAGATTGCCGGCTACCAGATCGAGGTGCAGGTGAACCCGGCCTTCGTGCGTGCCAACGATGTGCTTCAACTGACTGGCAGCAATCAAAAGCTGGTCGCCGCCGTCGGCGACCTGGCGCCGACGCCGCTGCACGAGACATTGCGCTGGATGTATCAGGCGTGAAACCCGCTGTCCTCAAGGTCGGGCTGGGTGCGACCATGGTCGAACCTGGCCTGACCGGCGGCCGGCTGGACGGCATCGGCGTCTATACCCGGGCCCTGATGCGCCACCTGCCGGCCAGCGGCTGCGAGGTGGCGCCGTATTCCTGGCCGCGTCCGCGCCAGCCTGGCGCCGGCATCAGCATCGGCCAGCCTTTCCCGCAATCCTTCGAAGCTGCGACCCTGGTCGACCTGGTGACGCCAGGCGCGCACCGGGTCCACATGCCGGCGGATATCTTCCATGTGACCGACTACCGTGTGGTGCGCATGGATTGCCCGGTGGTGGCCAGCCTGCACGACGCGCTGCCGATCAAGCATCCGGAGTGGTGCAACCCGCGCCTGCGTACGCTCAAGAACTGGCTGCAGGCCAAGGCGGCGCGCAAGGCCGACCACGTGATCGCGCTGTCGCACTTCGCGATCGAGGAACTGGTCGACTGCTTCGGCATCGACGAACGCCGCGTCTCGGTGGTGCCGTGCGGCGTCGACGAGGAGTGGCTCACGCCCCCCGAACCGCAGGCAATGGCGGCCACGCTGGCGTCGTATGGCCTGCAACCTGGCTATTTCCTGTTTGTTGGAACGCTGCAACCGCGCAAGAACGTCGGGCGGCTGCTGGAAGCGTATCTGGCGCTCCCCCAGCCCCTGCGCCGGGAGCGCGGCCTGGTCGTCGTCGGCGCGCCAGGCGCCCGCAGCGAGGAGCTGGTCGCGGCATTGCAGGCGGCGCGCGCCGCCGGCGAGAACGTGGTGTGGCTGGATCGCCTCACCGACCACGGCCAGTTGCGCCACCTGTATGCCGGCGCCGGCGTATTCGTGTTTCCCTCGCTGTACGAAGGCTATGGCATTCCAGTACTGGAAGCCTTTGCCTCGCAAGTGCCGGTAGTGGCCTCGAACACGACCTCGCTGCCCGAGGTGGCGGGTGACGCGGCCCTGCTGGTCGACCCTTTATCGCGCGGCGAACTCGCCGACGCCATGCGCACCTTGGCCACGGACAGTGTTGCGCGAACGCGCTGTATCGCCGCAGGACGTGCGCGTGCCGAACAACTGACATGGCAGAACACCGCACGCCTGACGGCGGACGTGTACCGTGCCGTGCTTTCGCAGTAAGCTAGCCCAATATGCGTGTCCTTCATTTCTACAAGACCTACCATCCGGACTCGGTCGGCGGCGTCGAACAGGTGATTCGCCAGATGTGCGTGGGCACCGGCCGCCTTGGCGTGACCAATACCGTGCTGTCGCTGTCGCGCCAGAACAACCTGGTCCCGTTCGAGTTCGAAGGCCATATGGTCCACCGCGTGCCGCTCAACGCCGAGATCGCATCCAATGCCATCTCGGTGCAGTCGATCGGCGCGCTGGCGCGCCTGGCGAAACAGGCCGACGTGGTGCACTACCACTTTCCGTGGCCGTTCATGGACCTGGCGCACTTTATCGCGCGCGTGGACAAGCCGACGGTCGTCACTTACCACTCCGACATCGTGCGCCAGCGCCACCTGCTGCGCCTGTACCAGCCGCTCAAGCACCGCTTCCTGAAAAGCGTCGACGCGATCGTCGCGACCTCGCCCAACTATCTCGGGTCGTCGACCGTGCTGGCGCGATACAGGGAGAAAACGACTGTCATCCCCTTCGGCCTGGACCGCAACACCTATCCGCAGCCCGATCCCGACCGCCTGGCCTACTGGCGCGAGCGGGTAGGGCCGAAGTTCTTCCTGTTCGTGGGCGTGCTGCGCTACTACAAGGGCCTGCACATCCTGCTCGAGGCGGCCAAGGGCACCGACTATCCGATCGTGATCGTCGGTGCCGGCCCGATCGAGCAAGAGCTCAAGGAACAGGCCGCGAGCCTGGGCCTGTCGAATGTGATGTTCGTCGGCGCGATCGACGAGCCGGATAAAACGGCGCTGCTGACGCTGTGCTATGCGGTGTCGTTCCCGTCGCACCTGCGCTCGGAGGCGTTCGGCATTTCGCTGCTCGAGGGCGCGATGTACGGTAAACCAATGATCTCGAGCGAGATCGGCACCGGCACCACCTATATCAACGTCGATGGCGACACCGGCCTGGTGGTGCCGCCGTCCGACGCCGGGGCGCTGCGCGTGGCGCTGAAAACGCTGTGGGACAACCCGGACCTGGCGCGCGCCATGGGGCGGCGCGCGGCGGGCCGCTTCGAAGAGCTGTTCACGTCAGAGAAGATGGCGGCCAACTATACGGCGCTGTACCACGAGCTGGTGGCGCGACGGGCGGTCAAGGGGGCGGGGACAGTGGAGCAGGTGGAAGAGGTGGATAGTGCCTTGCATATGGAAGGCGAGGCAGTGCGGGGCCGCAAGGTCTCATAACGCCGGCATGTCGTGGGGTGGACGGCTTTGCCGTCCACGCGGTGATCGTTATCGGCTCCGATATCGCGCCGGATGATCTGGCTGCCAACCATCACCGCGTGGGGTCATCTGGTCCAGTGGACCAGATGACGAGCCGCCCACCCCACAGTATCGTAGGGTTGGCGGCTACGCCGCCGACGCGTGGATTGTTGGTGGTGCCGATGTCGTGCCGGATGATCTTGCTGCAAACGATCACCGCGTCGGCGGCGAAGCCGCCAACCCTACCGCCGCGGCTTACACCTTCTCCGCCCACCTCAACCTGACCTCACGAATCGCCGGCATCTGCTCGGCAAACAACTCCACCAGCGCCGGATCGAAATGGCGCTCCTTCTGCTCGCGCAAAAAGTTCAGCGCCTCTTCCTCGGTCCACGCCTTCTTGTACGGCCGCACCGACGTCAAGGCGTCGAACACGTCGGCGATCGCCACGATCCGCCCCGCCAGCGGAATCGCTTCCCCGGCCAACCCATTCGGATAGCCGCTCCCGTCATACTTCTCGTGGTGCGTCAGCGCGATCTGGCGCGCCAGCGCCAGCATGCCGCCGTCGTGCTCGCCGATGATCTCGGCGCCGATCGTCACGTGACTCTTCATGACTGTCCACTCATCCGCGTCGAGTGGGCCGGGTTTCTGCAGGATGCGGTCCGGGATGCCGATCTTGCCCACGTCGTGCATCGGCGCTGCGTGCAGCAGGTCGTCGGCTTGGGCCTCGCTCATGCCAGCGGCGATGCCGAGGATGCGCGAGAAGTGGCTCATGCGGATCACGTGCAGGCCGGTCTCGTTGTCCTTGTACTCAGCCGCGAGGCCCAGGCGCTGCACGATTTCGAGGCGGCTCGCGCGCAGCTCTTCCATGCTCACCAGCGACAGGTGGGTGCGCACGCGGGCGCGCACCACCGGCGGGCTGACCGGCTTGGTGATGTAGTCGACCGCGCCGGCTTCGAAACCTTCGACCTCGTCGGCGGTCTCGGTCAGGGCGGTCACGAAGATGACCGGCACCGAGGCCGTGGCCGGATTGGCCTTGAGTGCCGCACATACCTCGTAGCCCGACATCCCGGGCATCATCACGTCGAGCAGCACCAGGTCGGGGTGCTCGCTGCGCGCCAGTTCGAGCGCGCGCGCGCCGTCCTTGGCGAACAGCAGGCGGTAGTGGTCCTGCAGGATCTGGCGCAGCAGCTGCAGATTGCTCGCTTCGTCGTCGACGGCGAGGATCAGGGGGCGGGTATTCGGTTGGCTCATGCGGATGGCTGTTCGTCGGTAGTGTCGTCGTGCTCTTCGCTCCCCAGCAGGCCGGTGACGGTCTCCAGGTGCTCGAGGGCGAGATCGAAATCGAAATCGGAGATGGCCGACTGCACCTGGGCCACCCGGGTGGCGGCAGGATGGGCGGCCAGCGCTGCGGCCAGGCTGGCCATGGCGCCGTCGTTGAGGGCGCCGCGGCGCAGCGCCTCGAGCAGCACGCCGGCGGCGCGGCGCGCCCGCGCCAGGTCGACCGTGGCGCCGGGTAGCACCGCGGCCGGCGTGGCAGCCACGCCCTGCAGCGCCGCGAGCGCGGCGTCCAGCGCGTGCGTGGCATTGACCAGCGCATTGGCCACCTGGCGCGCGTCGGTCGGCACCGCATTGGTATTCTGCTCAAGCACGGCCAGCGCGTCGGACAGCTGTTCGAGGCCGATGTTGGCGGCGGCGCCGCGCACCTTGTGCGCCAGCATGCGCAGCTGCGTGTGTTCGCCGCCGGCGGCGTGCAGGTACATCGTCTGCCCCAGGTTGGCGTACTGGCGGGCGAAATGCTCGAGCGCCTCGGCGTAGGCGTCTTCGCGGTGGCTCCAGCGGTGCAGGCCGGCGCGCCCGTTCAGCACCTCACGCGGCGCATTGCTCGCCGTTGCGGCGTCGACGGCGCCCTGCGACAGGCCGAGCACGCGCGCGATCTCGTGCGACAGCGCGAACCAGTCGACCGGCTTGCTGGAAAAGCCGTCCATGCCGGCGTCGACGCTGGCGGTGCGGTGTTCGGGCAGCACGCTGGCCGTCATCGCGATCACCGGCAGGCGCTTGCGGCCGTGCGTCAGCTCGTGGGCGCGGATGGCGCGGGTGGCTTCCAGGCCATCCAGGGTCGGCATCTGGAAGTCCATCAGCGCCACGTCGTAGTCGCCGGATAGCGCCAGTTCGACCACGGCGGCGCCGTCGCGCACGGCGGTCATGGTGTGGCCGCGGCGCGTCATCAGAAGCTGCATCAGTTCCAGGTTCTGCGGCACATCGTCGGCCACCAGCACCCGCAAGGGCGGCAGCACGGCGGCGCTGCGTACGCGCGGCGCCTGCTGTGCGAAACGGCCCAGCACCAGCGGCACGCGCACGTGGAAAACCGCGCCTTGACCCAGCTCGCTCTCGGCCCAGATCCGGCCGCCCATCAGCTCGACCAGCTGCTTGCTGATGGTGGTGCCCAGGCCGGTGCCGCCGAAGCGGCGCGTCATCGAGGCGTCGGCCTGGGTGAACGGATCGAAGATGGCGGCCAGGCGCTCGGGCGCGATGCCGATGCCGGTGTCGGCCACCGAGATGCACAGCTGGTTGGCCTCTGGCCAGACCTTGAGGGTCACGCTGCCCTGCGCGGTGAACTTGATCGCGTTGTCGAGCAGGTTGGTCAGCACTTGGCGCATGCGTAATTCGTCGCCGCGCAGGCCGGTCGGCAGCGCCGGGTCGTACTGGATGTCCAGGTGCAGGCCCTTGGCGCGCGCGTTGGCGGCCAGGGTCGAGGACAGTTCGTCGATCAGCGACAGCAGGTTGTAGTCGTTCTGCTCCAGTTCGACCGCGCCTTTTTCGAGCTTGGCAGTGTCGAGGATCTCGTTGAGCAGGCGCAGCAGGGCGCGGCCGGCGCTGCGGATGGTGTCCAGGTGACGCCGCTGCTCGCCATCGAGTTCGCCGTCCAGCAGCACGTCGGTAAAGCCCAGGATCGAGTTCATCGGGGTGCGGATCTCGTGGCTCATATTGGCCACGAAGGTCGCGCGCGCGGCGGCGGCTTGTTCGGCCTTTTCCTTGGCGTCGCGCAGCGCTTCTTCCATCTGGCGTCGCTCGGTGATGTCGAGGATGACGCCGTCGAGCCACTGGACGTCGCCGGCCTCGTCGCGCACGCCGGTGCCGTTTTCCCATAGCCAGCGCACGCTGCCGTCGGCATTGAGCAGGCGGTATTCGACCAGGTAGGGGCGGCCTTCGCGCATGGCGGCGCCGGTTTCCTTGGCTACCCGCACGCGGTCTTCGGCGTGGATCAGGGCGCCGAACACGCGGCGCGGCGGCGCGCCGAGGAAGTCGCGCGCCGGATAGCCGGTGACGCGTTCGACGGCGTCGCTGATGAACACCATCGGCCAGTCGGCGCCGAGCTGGCTGCGGTAGGAGATGCCGGGGATGTTGCCGATCAGCGAGCGGAATTGCTGCTCGCTGGCCTGCAGGGCGCTTTCCATCGCGCGCCGCTCGCTGATGTCGGTGACGAAGCAGACGAACAGGTCCTGGTCACCCAGTTTGGCGTGGCCGATGGCGCCGCGCACCGGCACCAGGCTGCCGTCCTTGCGCAGGCCGAAGGTCTCGGTGCTGGTATTGACGCCCTCCAGGCTGCCGCGCGCCAGGAGCTGCAGCAGGCCGCGTTCTGCATTACGGTCCCTGTCATTGAGCACCAGTCCCAGGCTGCGACCGACGATTTCGTTGCGGCGCCAGCCGAAGATGCGCTCGGCCGACGCATTGAATTCGGTAACGATGCCGTCGCGCCCGACCGTGATCACGCCGTCCACCGTCGTGGTGAGCAGGGCGCGCATCCAGGCTTCGCTGCGCGTCAGGTCGAGGAACATGTCGCGGTAGCGCAGCAACCCGTTGGCGGCGACCACGGCCAGCGACAGCATGACCGTGATGACGGTGATCGACAGCGCCAGAAAGTCGCTGTTGGAGTCGGCCGCGCCGGTCGGATCGACCGTGCCGGCAAAGCGCGCGGCGGCCATGCCGGTATAGTGCATGCCGGCGATCGCGCAGCCCATCACCACCGCCGCCAGCAGCAGGCGGCGCGACTCGGTCATCGCCTTCCAGCGCGACAGGCCATGGCGCACGCCCAGCGCCAGCGTGGCCAGCACCACCGCGACCACGATCGACAGGGCGAACATGGCCGGGTCGTAGTACAGATCGAGGCTCATGCGCATGCCGGCCATGCCGGCATAGTGCATGGCGCCGATGCCGGCGCCGACCAGCACCCCGCCCACCGCAAGGTGGGTGCGGCGCAGATGCTCACGCGAGATCAGGCTCAGCGCAACCCACGAAGCGCCGATGCTGGGCAGGGCCGACAGCAGGGTGACGCGATGGTCGTAGTGGACCGGCGTGCACAGGTTAAACGCGAGCATGCCGATGAAGTGCATCGACCACACGCCCGCGCCCAGCGCCAGGCTGCCGGCGCCCAGCACGATGGCGCGGTGCGCCCGGTTGGCGCTGGCGCGGCCGGTGATTTGCAGGCCCATCCAGGAGGAAAAGATCGCCACCAGCAGCGACAGCACGACCAGGCGTGGTTCATAGACGCCATAGGTGAGCATGGAAGGGTCGGTGGGGACGGAAAACAATTGCAACATGGGGTCCAGGGTAATCGAATCAGTAAAATCGTTAATGGCGTACGACCGCTAAGTATCGCATTTTCCGATTTGGTGCGGTATTGTTCTTGGGAATCATTAGATGATTCGTGAGAATGTGTAGCGTCAAAGCGACCATTTGGCGTTGATTCATTGCGAAATGATCATGCACAACGGACAGCTGGCCCGGTGTGCAGCACGCATCGACGTATTTAGAGTTGTGTATCTGCTGGAACTTCGAACGACGCTGCCGGCAAGCCGGCGCACCAGCGCCGCCACATCATGCGCAGCGCCAGTTCGACGCTGTCGGCGATGCGCGTCATCGCATCCGACGTGGGCAGCGGGAACCAGCCGCGCAGGCAGGCGCGCTGCGCGTCCAGCGCCGCCAGGTCGGCGCATGCGGCCAGGCCGCGGGCCAGAAAATCGTCGGCGTCGCGCGCAATGAACTGCGGCAGGCCCCAGTGTTCGAGGCAGCTTGCGCTCTGGCGCCCGGGCAGGGTGCCGCCCGCCAGCGTCAGCGTCGGCACGCCCATCCAGCCGGCGTGCAGGGTGGTGGTGCCGCCCGTATACGGGAACGTGTCGAGGCACAGGTCGACCCGGTTGTGCAGCGCCAGGTAGTCGCGCAGGCCGGTGCGGCCATGGAAGTCGACGCGCGTGGCGTCCACGCCTTCCTGGCCGAGCCATTCCAGCAGTTGCCGGTTGCCGTGTTCCGGAATGCCGGCCACCAGCAGGCGCGCCGTCGGCATGGCGCGCAGCAGCGGGCCCCAGAGCGCGACCACGTCGCGGCTGAATTTACTCAGGCGATTGAAGCTGCCGAAGGTAATGTAGCCGTTGGCCAGGGCCGGCAGGGGGACGACATCCGGCGCTTCCACGGTTGGCTCGAACGGCACGAACAGCGGCAGCAGCGCCAGCTTCTAGGTAAACAGGTGGTCGTACTGCCCGGGTGGCAGCAGGAGGCGGTCGGCCATGTAGTAATCGACCGCGGTGAGGCCGGTGGTGCCGGGATAGCCGATCCAGGACGCCTGCACGGGCGCCGGTTTGCGCGCCAGCGCCGGCAGGCGGTTGAACGAGGTATGGCCGCTGAGGTCGACCAGGATGTCGATGCCGTCGGCGCGCACCAGCGCATCGAGTGCGGCGTCATTCAGGCCGGCGACGTCGCGCCAGTGCGCGACATGGCTGCGCAGGCGCTCGGTGACCGCATCGTGCAGGGGAAAGTTGTAATAGGCGTGCACCACGATGCTCGGCCGTCCGGCCAGGCGCTCGAACACCGGCTCGATGAAATGGGCCACGGCATGGTTGCGCAGGTCGCCCGAGATGAAGCCGACCCGCAGCGTGCGCTCTGGCGCGCGGGTGTTGTCCCAGGTCTGGGAAGGCCGGGCGCGCGCTTCGACCCGGCGCCCGTACGCGCGGTGCTCTTCGGTCAGGTCGGCCGGCGTCACGCCGGCCATCTGGCTCAGGCAGAACAGCAGATTGCTGTGGGCATCGGTATGGTCCGGATCGCGCGCCAGCACGCTGCGGAAGATGTCGACCGCCTCGAGCGGCCGGTTACGCTGCTGCAGCACCTGCGCCAGCGTGTTGCCGGCCTGGCGGTGCTGCGGCGCCAGCGCCAGCGCGGTGTCGACGGCAGCGTGGGCATCGGCCAGCTGGCCCATTTCCATCAGTGTGATCGCCAGGTGGTTGTGGGCATGCGCGTTGTCCGGCTGGAGCGCGGTTGCGCGCAGCAAGACCTCGTGTGACTCGGCCAGCTCGCCGGCGCGCATCAGGGCCAGGCCGAGATTGCTGAGCGTTTCGGCATCGTCGGGGGCATGCGCTGCCGCGGTGCGCAGCGCGTGCAACGACTGCGCCAGGTCGCCCCTCTGGTGCTGCACGCCGCCCAGCAGCTTCCAGCCGAAGGCATGCTGGGGGAACTGTTCGATCAGCGCATAGGCGGCGTTGCCGGCTTCTTCCAGCTGGCCCCCGTTGAACAGCGCCGCGGCGGCGTCGATCGTGGCCGCATCCGGGGCGCTGCAGGTCGCCAGTTGCCGCTCGATGGCGTCAGCCGCCTTGCCCTCCAGGCCATGCTGGCGGCCCAGCGCGAGCAGCTCGAGCGCCGTGGCGAACTGGCGCGCCGCGACCAGGGCGTCGAGGTAGTCCAGCCAGTGGTCTGGTTCGTTGGGGTCGGATTGCAGGGCGGCGGCGAAATGGGGAATCGCCGTGGCGGGGTCGCCGGCCTGGCGCGCCAGCAGGCCGAGGCCGTGGTGGGCGCCGGCATGGCCGGGCTGCAGGTCGAGTACTGCTCCGTAGAGTGCGACGGCCTGGCCGGGGTTGCCGGCGCCGGCTTCGCGGCGCGCGGCTTGCAGGGCTTCGGTGACGATCTGGCGCACTTCGTCGCCGGGAGGGAGGGAGCTCATGGCGTCACAATAGTGCATGCCCAAATCAGGGTCAAGGAAGCGGGTGGCGCGCCGCCAGGCCCCGCTACCGCGATAGGTTCCTAGTCCGGACGGGGAGGGGATGGCGGCGACAGTGGGGTCTCGAAGCTTGCCGGTGGCAGGCCCTGGCACCAGCGCCGCCACATCAGGCGCAGCGCATGCTCGACGCCGTCGGCGACCCGCGTCATGCTGTCCTCCCCGGGCTGCGCGAAGCGTCCGCGCAGCGCGCCGCGTATCCTTGCCAGCGCCGCCAGATCGGCGCAGATTGCTACGCCCTTGGCAACGAAATCCTCGGCATCGTGCGCGATGAACTGCGGCAGTTCGCAACGTTCGAGGAAGCTGGCGGTCTGCCTTCCCGGCACGGTGCCCCCGGCCAGGGTGAGGGTCGGCACGCCCATCCATCCGGCATGCATGGTCGTGGTGCCGCCCGTGTACGGGAAGGTGTCCAGTATCAGGTCGATCCGGTTGTGCAGCGCCAGGTAGTCCAACAGGCCGGTGCGGTCGTGGAAGTCAATACGGTGCGCGGCGACGCCGCCCTGTTCCAGCCACGACACGACCTGGGCGCGGCCATCGCGCTCGGGCATCCCGCCCAGCAGCAGCCGCGCATCGGGCACGGCGTGCAGCAGCGCAGCCCAGGTCCTGACGACCTGCTGGTTGATCTTGCTGGGCCGGTTGAAGCTGCCGAACGTGATGTGCCCGCGTTCGAGGGCCGGCAATGGGCCGACGTCGGGCGCGCCGGCCGCGGGCAGGAAAGGCACGGACAGCGGCAGCTGCACCAGCTTTTCGGTGAACAGGTGGTCGAACCGTCCGTGCGGCAGGAAGGTGCGGTCCGCCAGCACGTAGTCCATCGCCGCCAGCCCGGTCGTGCCGGGATAGCCGATCCATGACACTTGCAGCGGCGCCATCCTGCGCGCGAACGCGGGCAGGCGGTTGAAGGACGTGTGGCCGGACAGATCGATCAGGATGTCGATGCCATCGGCGCGGACCAGCTGCGCGAGCTGCGCGTCGTCGAGCGCGGCGACGCTGCGCCAATGGCCGAGGTAGCCGCGCAGGCGCTCGGTAATCGCGTCGTGCTGGGTATGGTTGTAGTAGGCGTACAGCGCCACACCGGGACGTCCCGCGAAGCGTTCGAACACCGGTTCGATGAAGGAGGCCACGGCGTGGTTGCGCAGATCGCCCGAGACGAAGCCGATGCGCAGGCGGCGTTCCGGCGCGCGGGAATTGTCCCAGGCGGCGGGGGGCGCGGCTTGCTGTCCGACCTGCTGCCCAACCTGCTGCCCGACCTGCCGTTCGACCTGCCGGGCGTAGCTGCGATGCTCCGCGAGCAGGGCGTCCGGCGAGATCCCGTTCATCTCGCTCAGGCAGAACAGCATATTGCTGTAGGCGTCGGTATTGCCGGGGTTTCGTTCGAGGACGCCACGATACACGGCCACCGCCTCTGGCTGACGGCTCTGGGTCTGCAGGATCAGGGCGAGCGTGATGCTGGCGCCTTCATGCTGCGGATCGAGCGCCAGCGCCGCGCCGGCGCTGGCCTGCGCCTGCGTGAGTCGTCCCAGCTCGGCCAGGGTCATGGCCAGGTGGTTATGGGCGTTCGCGTCGTCCGGCCGCAGCGCGGTAGCGCGCCGCAGCACGTGCTCCGCCTCGGCGAGCCGGTTGGCGCGCATCAGCAGCAGGCCCAGGTTGCCCTGGGTTTCACCGTCGTCGGGGCCATATTGCGCCGCCATGCCCATCGCGTGCAGGGCCTGGCCGGCATCGCCCTGCCGGTGCGCCACGCCGCCCAGCAGCTTCCAGCCGAACGGATGCTGGGGAAAGCGCTCGATGAGCGAGCGCGCCGCGGCGCCCGCCTCCTCGTTCCGCCCTCCCGCGTACAGCGCGCCGGCGCTGTCGATCTCCGCCTGGTTGGGCGCGCCCGCACCGGCCAGCTGCCGTTCGATGTCATCGATCTCCGGACCTTGCAATCCATTGGCCCGGCCGAGTTCGAGCAGTTGCGCAGCGGTGGCGAACTGGCGCGCCTCGATCAGTGCGGCGAGATAGGCGAGCCAGTGGGATGCATCCCCGGGGTCGCCCTGCAGGGCGGCGGCGAAATGCGGGATCGCCGTGGCCAGGTCGCCGGCCTGGCGGGCCAGCACGGCCAGGGCGTGGTGGGCGCCAGCGTGGCCGGGCTGGAGGTCGAATACCGCCTGGTACAGGGCGAGCGCCTGGTCCAGGTTGCCGGCATCGGCTTCGTGGCGCGCGGCTTGCAGGGCCTGGTCGATGATCTGGAGCACGTCGGCGCTGGGGGAGTGGCTCATTTCTTCCATGGAGATGGGCGCCTGCTAGTGCACTTGCGCATGTTAAGCTGGGTGACCATATTAGAGGAAAACGTCATGAGCGGGTTGGTGAAGACAGGTGTGATCGGGCTCGACGAGATATTGCACGGCGGCGTACCCCGGAATAACAACCTGATCGTCGAAGGGCCGCCGGGTTCGGGCAAGACCACGCTGGGTCTGGGATTCATTTATCACGGCGCGCGTGATCATGACGAGCCGGGCGTCATCGTGTCGTTCGAGCTCGACCCGGCCAAGCTGCTGCGCGACGCCGCCGGCTTCGACTGGGACCTGCAGGGCATGATCGACCAGGGCAAGATCAAGATCATCCAGACCAGCCCGGCCGTGCTGCTGAGCGAATTTCGCAGCGAGGACGGCGCCTTTGCGGCCGCGCTGGTGGCGATGGGGGCCAAGCGCCTGCTGATCGATGGCCTCACGCCGCTGCGCCTGTATGCCGAGCTGCACGACATGCCGTTCCGCGAAGATGTGCACCTGCTGATCGAGGGCCTGACCCGCCTGGGCGTGACCACGCTGGTCACGGCCGAACGCGACGAGTCGCTGGGCGCGGTGCTGGCGCATGAACGCTTCGTGTTCGACACCATCATCTCGCTCACGCGCGAAGAAACGCGCCGCCGCGTGCAGCGCCGCCTGGCGGTCGTCAAGTCGCGCGGCCAGGACTTCATCGGCGGCAGCCACACGATGCGCATCGAACCTGGCGTGGGCGTGCACGTCTACCGCCGCGCCCAGTCGCGGCCCCTGACGGGCCACGATCAGCCGACCTCGAAAGAGCGGCTGTCGACCGGGTCGGCGGCGATCGACAAGATGATGGACGGTGGCATGTACAAGGGTTCGGTGACGCTGGTAAGCGGTATCTCGGGCACCGGCAAGACCGTGTTCAGCGTGCAGTTCCTGAGTAGCGCCATCAAGGCCGGCCACAAGACGCTGCTGGTGAGCCTGGACGAGCATGCGCACCAGCTGATGCGCAACGCCAGGTCGCTGGGCTTCGACATTGAAGGGATGGTGAGCGCGGGCGACCTGTTCATCCATTACGAGTCGCCGCTGGAACTGGACCTGGACGTGCACTTCGACCGCATCGTCAAGCAGGTCGAGCGTGAGGGCATCGATTGCGTGGTGTTCGACTCGGTCGCCGTGTATGAAATGACCAGCCGCAGCGAGGTTGCCGACTACCTGTACGCGCTGGCCACGTTCTTCAAGAACCGTCTCGCCACCACCCTGTTCAATTACGAGAGCCCGGAACTGCTGGGGGTGTCGCAGATCAGCCAGGAGCTCAAGGGCTCGCACCTGGTCGACAACATCATCCTGCTCAATTATGTGGAAATTTCGACCGTGCTGCGCCGTGCGCTGGCCGTGCCCAAGGTGCGTGGCAGCCGTAACCTGCAGGTGACGCGCGAATACAAGATCGGGGTGGGCGGCCTGCTGCTGGTCGATGAGGCCGACAGCGATACCCCGGCCGTGCCGCAACTGCCGTTCTCGTCGTACTACGGCTTGTTGTCGCGTTCACCTTCGCGCCAGAGTCCGGCGGTCGAGGAAGCGCTCGCCAATGGCGCGCCTTTGCCCGATACCGAGCGCTTGCCGACCGAAAAGAACCGGTGATCCAGGTCGAGCTACCCGATACCGTGCCGGTCGACTGGAACGACTGGCTCACGCCGCTGCGGCAATTCGCGGAGGCGACCGGCC
>Ga0265780_10005893_pt1 | contig 15386 bp, 12 predicted proteins | sample P1T30metagenome_FD_192432 | JGI IMG/M metagenome (GOLD analysis project Ga0265780, IMG submission 192432) | Plant litter microbial communities from East Loma Ridge, Irvine, California - P1 T30 | ecosystem: Environmental > Terrestrial > Plant litter > Unclassified | place: USA: California... | reverse complement strand
TCAAATGATGAGAACCCGGCAGACTGCCCTTCCATTCCCGGATAGCGGTTACCTATAAAGTCGTTAAGTTGTACCTTAAACGGAAGTTCGTATGTTTTACTGCCATACATAAGGGTAAAATCAAAGTCACCCAGCTTTATGGCTACCGGCATACCTATCTGGCTTTTACCACCCAGTAGCGTTACCTCTTTTTCCTGGCCGCCGCTCTTAACGGTTACAACCAGCGCACTTTCTTCCTTGGTTTTATAATCGCCGTTACTCCTGTACACCTGCTTTCCTTTAATAGCCGGTTCCGGAAGTACAAACATTGCACCAGCCATATTATAAAGCGATCTAAACATTAAAGGCTGAACGCTGTCTTTCGCCACCGGTCCCTGAAACTGATCAGCCATACGCATAAACGTTCCTTCAAAAGGAGAATTAATGGTATAATTATCACCAGTTTTGTTGATGTTTACAGCTCCTGCGGTTTGCTTATTAAATGCAAAAAGTATATTACTTATGTTTTGTACCTCACCAGCTTTAAGGTAGTGCTCACGGCGCTGGCCGGTGGTTTGTTCTACAAGCTTTATGTACTCATCGCCTTTAGCATCTGGCATAATCGTGTCCTTCGCACCTAATATAAACTCCTTATATTCAACCTCAAAAGGCACTTCATTAAAATCGCCACTCATTGTAAAATGATTGTTGGCTAAAAGTGGAAACTCTTTACTGCTCATTAAAATAGGCTTTTCAAATGTCCTGCGGCTCATTTGTCCATTATATTCGCCATCAACTAAAACAGTTAAAAACGGTTTATCACTATAAAAATGGCTTTCGGCGGCACCTTCTCTTATGGGCATCATGCCTTCAAAACTAATGTACCTGGTAACAAAAGCACCGGCAATTATTAGTATAAACGAAAGGTGTAATAATAGTGTGGCCCATTTCTCTTTTTTGTTAAGCTGGTAACGCTTAATATTGCCAAAAAAGTTAACTACAAACAGTAGCATTATAGCTTCAAACCACCAGGCATTGTATATAAAAACCCTTGCAGTTTCTGTGTTATAAGCATCTTCAATAAAGGTACCAATGCCCATTGCTGTTGCAAAAACAATAAACAACAGGGCCATTAAGCGGGTAGAGAAAAAAAAGGCAATTATCTTATCCATGTGTGTATGGGAAGTATTTTGATATAAATTGCTGCAAAAGTAAGCCAAAACTTCAATTTCGAAGCCTATTTTTATGATAAATTAAATTCGTCAGGGTTCAAATCATCTTTAAAATCATTCAATAAGTAAAATAGATTATTTTTTGATTGTAATGTCTCAAAGTATATATTTGTTGGCAAATTTTATTTTATGACAAAAAAACTCACACTCTTAATGCTGTTTATCAGCTATGCAATCTTTGCACAAACAGAAGCCACAACAACAGACGGTAAAAAAGTAATACTAAATGATGACGGTACGTGGAGCTATGCCGAATGCGGTGCTTTAGTTAAATCTGAGATTTCGAACGGTAAAATGTATACATCTGCCAAGGATAAAATTACAATTAACGAAATTGGAAAATCCACTGGTATAGATGTTACTCTTTTAAAAGGTTCTACTTCAGTAATTGTAAATTTCGTTTATAACGGAAGTGATATCAAATGTATAGATAAAGACGCCCCTATGATAATCGAGTTTACAGATGACACCAAGGTCAATATGAAGAGTATGAATGACTTAAACTGTAAGGGCAGTGCTGCACTTTTTTTAGGCAAACAAATGGGCAATGAGGCCAACCTAAAGTTACTTGCAACAAAGAAAATTAAAAAAATTTCAATCGAATATTCAGTAAAGCAAAATAATGAGATTGTTAAGATTGTGGGGGATTTTAATACAACACCAGAACAGGGAGATAAAATTATGAAAACAATTAAATGCTTAGGTAACCTATAACTTAATGAGATTACCTAAATTACTGCTGTTTTTAGGCTTTATAAGCCTTACAGCTATGGCACAGGAAGTAGTGCCCAATAACCAGAACAAATTTGATGACGTAATGTACCGTCGCGGTAACGAATACCGCGCGGCATCAGGTGTACCGGGAGATAAATACTGGCAAAATAGCGCAGACTATGTTATTGAGGCTGAACTGGATGACAAAACCAACATCCTGAAGGGCAGGCTAACTATGACGTACCATAACAATAGTCCGCAGGAACTGCCTTATATATGGATGTATGTTGAACAAAACCGTTTTACAGAAACATCGCGCGGCACACTAACTACCCCTATTATGGGCAACCGCTACAGTGGCGACACTGATGGCGGACTAACGCTTTCTAACGTATCGGCCAAGACAAAAGGCACCTCAAACAAGTACCTTATTAGCGATACCCGCATGCAGGTGTTCTTTACAGATCCCCTAAAACCGGGAAAAGAAGCTACTGTGAGCATGAACTTTGAATTCCACGTGCCGGAGGCAGGGATGGACCGTATGGGCCGTCTGGAAACCGACGGTGGCGTAACTTACTCTATGGCACAGTGGTATCCGCGAGTGGCGGTATATGACGATGTAGTAGGCTGGAATACTGAGCCTTACCTCGGCGCGGGTGAGTTTTATGTAGAGTATGGCAACTTTGATTATAAGGTAACCGTACCTTACAACCACATTGTTGTGGGCAGCGGTGAGCTTGTTAACGCTAAAGAAGTGCTTACTAAAGAGCAGCTAAACCGCTGGGAGCAAGCTAAAAACAGTGATAAAACGGTTTTCCTGATTACGCAGGATGAAGCAGGGAACGCGGCTAAAACACGCCCTGTACAGAGCGGCAAGGTTACCTGGCATTTCAAGATGACCAACAGCCGTGATGTGGCCTGGGCGTCGGCCAAAAATTTTATATGGGATGCCGCCCGAATCAATTTGCCAAGCGGCAAAAAGGCTATGGCACAGTCAGTTTACACCGCTGAGAGCGCAGGAGAAAAAGCCTGGGGCCGCAGTACAGAGTATACAAAAGCATCGATAGAGCACTACTCGTCTAACTGGTTTGAGTTTCCGTGGCCAACGGCGGTAAACGTGGCAAGTAATGCCGGTGGTATGGAATATCCCGGCGTATCTTTCTGTAGCGCAGGCAGTTCTGGCGCAGAACTTTGGGATGTGACCGACCATGAGTTTGGCCACAACTGGTTCCCTATGATAGTAGGCAGCAATGAGCGCCGCTATGCCTGGATGGATGAGGGCTTCAATACCTTTATAAACTACTACAGCACAGTGGCTTTCAACAATGGAGAGTATCAAAGTGATGTGGCTAAGAGCCGCAGCAGGGTACACTGGTTTAAGTCTAAATACCGTGAAAGTATTGCTACTTACCCCGATGTAGCCCGTTCTATGAACCTGGGTTACACCGCTTATTATAAGCCTGCTACAGGCCTTATAATGCTGAGGGAGTACATATTAGGACCTGAACGTTTTGATTACGCCTTCCGTCAGTACATTAAAAATTGGGCCTTTAAACACCCGCAACCGTCTGATTTCTTTAATGCTATGGATAATGCCGCCGGAGAAAACCTTAACTGGTTCTGGAGGGGATGGTTTATAGAAAATGCCAATATAGATCTGGGAATCAAGGAAGTAAATACTGTTAAAGGTGGTACAACCATAACCTTTACCAACACAGGCACAATGCCTGCACCTGTTGTATTCAAGGTTACTTTTGATGATAACACTACAGAAATCAGGACGTTACCGGTAGAAGTATGGCAACGTACTAACGAATGGAAATACCTGCTTAAGAGCGATAAAGCTGTTGTTAAGGTAGAAATTGATCCGGGCAGGTTCCTGCCGGACATTACCGCCAGCGACAATATCTGGACTAAAGAATAATCTTACATATTTTATAAAATTTAAAGGCTGCAAAAATTATTTTGCAGCCTTTTTTAGTTGCAGTAAAAACTTACAGTTCAACATTATTTTAACGCTAATATTTCACAATCGGAGTTCGTTTTCGACCAAATATGCATGGCTATCAATTGCTGCTAACTTCATCATTCAAAATTAAAATGTTCAAATAATTTTATCAGTTACTGAACTCAAGGGTTCAGTAAAATTTCGAAAGGCTTCGTAACTTTGCCAACAAATAGTTCGTTTACGTTTTTCAATTAATGCCTGAAAAATATTTTTCCCTTCATCATATTTTCTATATAATTTCCCGTTACATTTACTATCAAATCACCACTGTTTTATGAAACGCTTTTTGCTGCTGCTTTTAGCGCTGCCCTACCTACTCTTTGCCCAGGATCAGGACACCATTACCGATGGTTTAATTGGTTTTGCCCTTAAAGATTCAACCGCCACAGAAATCGACTGGCAGCTTGATGCTCCGTTTGAGGCATTTGAACTCAACGGAAAAACACCCTTGCGCTACGCACTTCGCCCGGTAAACGACACGGTTACGCAACTGCTCACATGGAATAAAGGCAGCTGGCAGTTACAGGAAACCATAGCACATTCTGATTATGTATACGCCCATGTTATGGAAGGCATTGCTTTTTCACACTTTAAAATTACCGATTTTGACCACGATGGCGACCAGGATCTTACCTGCTGGGCCTATACGGACGTGTATATTAACGCCTATACCCTTATTTTTATAAACGATGAAAATCAGCACAAGCTGATAAGGCTGGTCAACACCGCAGAGGATACCGACATTTGGAATGATCCCCACTGCGACCCCAAAACCGGCCAGTTACATACCGAGCTGTATTCTGGAGTGTATGGCGAACCCGCCCGGGCAATCTACAAACTAAAGAGTACAATGGCAGCGCCTGTTTTTAAAGAAGCATTTGATTCCACCAACCCTGATTACATTATTAAGACAACTTATGAAGGTAAAGACGGCAAGTGGAAGCTTAAGGATACTGTGAAGCTGAAAGTTTAAGCCCGATGCCTATTAGTACATGATAACAATAATCAACAAAAAAAAACATATAAAATATCCAATGAAAATTATCCTCACAATCCTTTTCATACTTCCCATTACCCTTTTAGCCCAGGTGCGCGAGTATGAGGGCGAAAAATTTCTTGAATTTACCACACACTTTCCTTACGACAGCAGTAGCCTTACCGGTATTGACTGGAAGCAGGAAAAACTGGAAGCTACCGTTACCCTTCAGGGAAAAAACCCGCTTACCTATAATATAAAGCCTGTAAACGATACCGTTATAGAAATTTGGCAGCTAAGGGACAATAAATGGAAGCGTCAGGAAAAGATTACCTATTTCGGCTGGGCGCTGCACCGCTGGGATGATGAAGCGGGAAAGATACTGTCAGAACTTAAAATTACCGACTTTGACCATGATGGCGATGAAGACCTGGTCTGTTGGGTAACTTCTAATGTTAATGGCAATGTGTGGACAATCATTTTTATAAATGATAACGAGAAGCAAAAGTTAGTAAAGCTCAAAAGTAAAGCGGACTACAACAGCGATATTTGGGATGCCCCAACCTTTGATCCCGCAACCGGACTTATACATACCGAATTATTTTCGAGTGCTAATGGCACACAGAATACGGCGACATATAAGCTAAACGGTACGGTGGTTACACCTGTTTTAAAAGAAGAAACCGATATGGGCAACCCTGACTATTTTTTATATACCACGTATGAAGGCAAAAAAGGAAAATGGAAAAAGGTAGGCGAAACTAAAGAAGAAATCGAAGCCAATGGCTACGTAGCGTTAGAAAAAGAAGGCTACATAATGTTTGAATTTGAGGATATTTTTGACCCGCAAACGGGCGAACTTGACATTAAAGGCCAGGAGATTTACAACAATGTTACGCTTAAGGGCAAAACACCGCTTGAATATCAGGTAAAGCTTATTGATGGTAACACAGCGGTACTCCTGCAGTACATAGATAAAGACTGGGTAGCGCAGGATACCCTTGAGTGCGCTATCAATAAATGGGAATTTCGCGAAGGATGGCCGCTGGTGTCTACCTTTAGGGTAACTGATTTTAATAAGGATGGTAATGAAGACCTTGTATATTCTGAAATACGCGGCGGGCATAATGCCATTACGGCATTAGTGTACATCAACAGCCAAAAAAGGGGCAAGCTAGTTAAGCTGTATAACCCCGCTGAAGAAACTTATCTGTGGGATGACCCGCAATATGATATCAAAAGCAAAACCATAACCACATCAGTCTCAGGGGGGCTTCACGGTATGCACACCAATACATCCTATAAGCTAAAAGATGCAAAAGTTACTCCGCTTACCAAAACAGAAATTGACCATACCGATGAAAACACAGGTATAGAAAGAACCTATAAATACAAAAAAGGCCGTTGGGAACTTAAAAACGGTAAAAAATAACCAATGAAAAACATCCTCATGTTCCTCCTCGCCCTGCCCAGCCTGCTAAGCGCCCAGGTTCTGGCCGATGGCGATTCAAAAAACCTGATTTTCCCCATAGGCCATTCCGTGAATGATTCCATCCGGTTTGCTGACCAGCTTGACCTAAAATCAGAATACCTTGTATCGCAGTTTACCTTACAGGGCAAAATGCCCCTTACCTACCGCCTTATACTTGTTAATGATACCGTTGCCCACCTTGAAAAATTCAGCACCGAATGGCAGTTTCAGGAAGATTTCCCTATTGATGCAGGATATATTGAGGTTTATAACGATACCCTTTTTACCCGCTACAACATAACCGATTTTGACCACGATGGCGATGAAGACCTGGTGTGCTGGCTCTCAAGCAACATGAACGGCAATATGTGGAGCTCGGTATACCTTAACGACCAGCAGCAGCAAAAACTCGTGCAGTTGTATGACCATGCCTCCGGCACCTATATTTGGGATAGTCCTGTATGCGATAAAAACGGTATTATAACCTGCACCCTCTATGGAAGTACCTTTAGCTGTTCCGCCGAAAGTACTTATCAGCTTGCAGGTTTGACTGCTGTTCCGCTTAAAAAGCACTTTGAAGAGCGTAGCAGTGTTCCCAGCATATTAGATTATTATTATACGGGTGAAAATGGCCAATGGATGCAAATTAGCCAGCAGGCTTCTGTTGCGTTGTTTGGCAATGAGGTACTGTTTTACAGGCTGGATAAAAATGTTGCAAATGATTCACTATACCTTTCTAAATATGCCGAAGCCGACGTACAATTACAGCCCGCCCTTCAGGAAAAAGTGTTGTTTTATGACTGGCTTACCTATGGCAGTTATGATGCTGACGATTTTTACACCACTTTTGAGGTTGTCGATTTCAATAAAGACGGCAAGGAAGACCTAATTTTAAACCTGTTTACCGATGTGCATGGCACCCGTTCTGTGATTATTTTTCTGCATGATGCAAAAGGCAAAAAGCTGATAAAGCTCTACAACACCGCCGAGGCTACTGAGGTGTGGAGTTCGCCGGAGTATAACGCTAAAACCAAAATAATTACCAGCTACCAGATAGGCGGCAATGCATCACAATCATATACCAGCACTTATAAGCTAAAAGGCTTTAGCGCCCTGCCCCTTAAAAAAGAAGTGCAGGACCGCACCAATGTCAACGGCATAACCGGTAAAGGCTACAGCGAAAGTACTTACACTGGCAAAAAAGGTAAATGGGTGCTCAAAAGTACGGTTACGGACGAGTAATTTAGTCATATGTTTTTTTACTAAAGGTTGAATGTCATATATCTGTGTTCGAATTCATAAACGGAACAACTTTGGAGGGGTCTCGTGTCGTAGCTGGGAGGGTTCAACAAGCAAGAGTGAGCAATTCCGCTCCTTTTGAGGGTACCCGTAGCGTGAGGTGGTAATAAAAAACAGTCAATAAACAACAACATGAAATATCTTCTCATATTTTTCTTTAGCCTGAATGCCTTTGCCCAGGATACCCCAAACACAACCAAACTAGCCTTTAAAGAAACTGACGCGCGTGCCGTTGTTGCTATTGCCGCTAACATTGTATATCGTGGCATAGACAACAAGATAAGCATTGCCGTTATGGGTGTAGATGCCGGTAATGTTTCCTGCAGCGCACCCGGCAGTTTTAAATCGTCAGGCAAAGCCGGCCAGTACTTATGGAATGTTACATCGGTAAGCGAAACAACTGCTACACTCACAATAGTTTATACGCTGCCTAACGGCGAAAGAAAGGTAGAGGTTAAAGAGTTTGAGATAAAAAATATAGGAAGACCATATCCTTATATTGGAAAGTATCATAGCGGATACCAGCAATCATATAATCTGACACGTCAGGACTTGGCCAATATAGAAATAAACAGTAAAATTGATGATTTTACCGTTGAAAACAAATATCTTGACGTGGAGAGTTTTAGACTCTATTTACCTAAAGATACTCTCTTTATAAAAGGTAATACATTGCCTGAAATATGAGGGAGAAAATATACTCATTGCAAACAGGCTCACAAATAATTGTTGAGGATATAAGAAGATACAACCCAAACAGTTGGTGCTTTATGGGTCTCCCTCCTCTTACAATAAAAATTGTTGACGACCCGCTGCCTGTAGAACCTGATGATTTACCCAGGCCCATAATTTTCAATACCCGTTATGAAACCGTATACCGTGGCATGGGTAACAACTTTAGTATATCGGTGCCCGGAGCTAAGTCGTATACCGTGTCCGGTCCGGGGGTTAAGCAATATAGCAACGGGAGCTTTGACCTTACTTTGCCGGGAGACTATAAAGAAAATCTTGTTTTTGTAGACGTTGAGGCTATTATAAAAACCGATTCGGTTGTAAAATATAATTACATGTACATCGCGAAAAACATAGAAACCCGTATGCTAATAAACGGCCAGGGCTGTGAAAAATGCATTGTACAGCAAAACCTTGCAGATTTAAAAAATGCTATAATAAGTGTTGAAATGCCCGATGTAAGCCCTTTAAATACCACTATAGTACGCTCTTTTAAAGTTATATTACCTGACGGGGGAGAAATCCAGGTAAAGGGTAATAGGATAAGTGCTGAGGCCCTGTATTTTATAGAATTCTTAGAACCCGGTGAAATGATCATTATCGACAATATTTATTATCATATTCCCGGCGTTCAATTTTATAATCAAAAGCGCTACCCTATCAAAATTATGCTCATACAATAGTCCAACTTTAACAAATAAACAAATATCCCTCTCAATCGTTATCGTAAACTGAATTTAATTACTTTTGCGGCCGGCAAAACCACTATATTTGCAACAAATGCCGCAATTGCTATGACCGAATGTATTTCTGTTTTTGATATGCTCAAGATAGGCGTTGGCCCATCCAGCTCGCACACCCTTGGCCCTTGGCGTGGTGCCGAACGCTTTTTAAATGAACTGCGCTCTGAAGGCCTTTTTGATGTGGTAGACCGTGTCAAGGTAGACCTTTATGGTTCACTTTCACTTACCGGCAAAGGCCACGCTACAGATCTTGCCGTAATGCTGGGACTTAGTGGCGCCGACCCTGAGTATGTGCCCATAGAAAGCATTGCGGGTACTATAGACAGCATCAGCCTGAGCTACCGGTTAAACCTGGGTGGCGAAAGAATCATACCGTTTTTTATCAATACTGATATTGTTTTTAATAAAAACTTTTTGCCATTTCATGCTAATGGGTTTACCTTTACAGCCTTTTATGAAGGCGGAGAGTATACTTCAACCTTTTATTCAATAGGCGGTGGCTTTGTAGTTAAGGAAGAGCGTATTGTGGCAAAAGAAAAAGAAGAAATTAGGCGTTCATTCCCCTACCCGATTGACCTTGCCGACGAACTTTTAAACTACTGCAACACGCTTAACAAAAGCATCAGTGAGGTAGTTTATGAAAACGAAAAATCTATTCGTACCGAGGACGAAATTCATCACGAATTAATACGCATCTGGAATACCATGCTGGAATGTATGTATACCGGTGCCCATACCGGGGGCATCCTTCCCGGTGGCCTTAACGTGCGCCGCCGTGCGTTTGACATGCATGCTAACCTCATTGGCGATATGCCCTACAGCAACCCGCAGGAGTGGCTTGAGGTTATCCGCGGCACCGAAGTAAAATTCCGCCAAATACTTAAATGGGTAAGTTGCTTTGCCCTTGCCGTTAACGAGGTTAACGCCGCTCTGGGGCGTGTGGTTACCGCGCCCACAAATGGCAGCGCAGGCGTTATACCCGCTGTTTTAATGTACTACCTGGTTATAGAAAACCATAAGGCCGATGAACGCCATATAAAACAATTTTTAATGGTTGCCGGCGAAGTGGGCAGCATCTTTAAAAAGGGTGCTACTATATCTGCCGCTATGGGCGGTTGCCAGGCAGAAATAGGCGTGTCGAGTGCTATGGCTGCAGCGGCACTATGCGAACTTATGGGCGGCACACCCGAGCAATGCCTTATGGCCGCCGAAATTGCCATGGAACACCACCTGGGCATGACGTGCGACCCTATAGGCGGCCTGGTACAGATTCCATGTATAGAACGCAACACCATGGGCGCTATAAAAGCCATCAACGCAGCGGAGCTTGCCCTGGAGACCGACCCTAAAAATGCCAAGGTACCGCTTGATAAAGTTGTAAACACCATGTGGAAAACGGCACAGGACATGAACAACAAATACAAAGAAACTTCAGAGGGCGGACTGGCCGTTACTGTTAACAATGCTGACTGCTAAACGCTAAACTTCGTTTAGCGTTTAGGGTTGGGAGTTGAGAGTTATTTTAAAGTTCTATATGCATTTACACGACTAATTTCAACACCCAACTTTCAAAACAACCCTAAACTCCCAACTCTAAACCGAAACCTGAAATGTTTAACATTTCCTTGGGCGGCTTCAAAAAACATAATATCTAATTTTAAGTAGTAAAACAAACTTAACTTAAAACATAGTATTATGGACAGACAGATGTATCATTATGCAACGGTTTCCAAAGCCTTGCAGGAGTTAGCCGAGAAAGGCTATACAACAGATTTTAATCTTGAGGAAGAGCGCATAAAAACTAACGCCGAAGATTTCACTATTCAGCATATTTACCGCTACGAGGGCGAAAGCGACCCGGGCGATGAAGCTACCGTATACGGCATTAAAACCGGAAGCGGAGAAAAAGGCGTGTTTGTAGTAAGCCCTGGGGCATATAACGAAGATGGCGCGGCCAGGATGCTGCTTGACATGACTATAAGGGATCGTGCCGAGAATCAATAACCATGAACCGACTCCAAAAAAAGCTTGAAAAAATAGGGAGCGACCCTAAAACAACTGCTAAAGCCGTTGGCCTGCGCTATTCTTTAAAATCTGATAAAGGTTTTTACAGGAAACGCCGTGCCAACGGCTTTATTTATAAAGACGAAACCGGCGCCACAGTTAAAGATAAAGACGTGCTGGAGCGTATAAAAAAACTGGTTATTCCCCCTGCCTGGGAAAACGTGTGGATCTCCCCCTTCGAAAACGGCCACCTGCAGGTTACCGGTACCGACCTTAAAGGCCGCAAGCAGTACCGCTACCACCCGGACTGGAACAAAATTCGCAACCAGAGTAAGTTCTACAGGCTCAGGCGCTTTGCCCTTGCCCTGCCACACATTCGTGAGCAAATAGAAAAAGACCTGAAACGGCCGGGGTTGCCTTATGAAAAAGTGGTTGCCCTTGTGGTAAAGCTAATTGAGCTTACCAACATCCGTATTGGCAATGATGCCTACAAAAAACTGTACGGCTCTTTTGGGCTTACTACCCTTCGCGATAAGCATGTTAAGTTTGAGGGCGCTACCACATGGTTTGAGTTTGTAGGCAAAAAAGGCGTTAAGCATAAAATAAAGCTGCAAAGCCGCCGCATGGCTAATTTGGTTAAAAAATGCCAGGACATACCCGGGCAGGAATTGTTTCAGTATTATGATGATAACGGCAGGCACCACACCGTGGGTTCGGGAGACATAAACCATTATCTAAAAGAAGTTTCGGGCGAAGATTTTACCGCCAAAGATTTCCGTGCCTGGGCCGGCAGCCTCAATGCCCTTTGTGCCTTTCATGAGTTAGGCGAGTTTAAAACACCAACCGAGCTTAAAAAAAACATCGTGAATGTGTTAGACCACGTAGCCGAAAAACTGGGCAACACCCGCACCGTTTGCAAAAAATATTATGTGCATCCAACCGTTGTTGCAGCTTATGAAAAGGGTTCGCTATGGAATTACACAGTAACCGAAACCGACAACGCCGGAGAGCTCAACCCATCTGAACAGGCATTACTACAATTACTTTCTACCGAGGATATTGCAGAGGTGGTAGCATAAAATTATTTTAAATATTGAAAGATTTAAGATTGCAATTCCTCAACGGTTTAAGTTTGCTATTTTTATATACTAATTTTCGGCATAAAAATTTTAAACAATCAATCTTAAATCTTTCAACCAAATTTGGAAAACTACACCGTAGTACTCTTTATACTCGCCATAATGATAGCGCTTTCTGCCGTGGCAGAAAAGTTTAAATTCCCCTACCCTATACTGCTCATCGTGGCGGGCATAGCAGTAGGCTTTTCGCCATCGCTGCCTAAAATCGAGATAAACCCCGAAATTATATTTCTTATTTTCCTGCCGCCATTGCTGTATGATGCGGCTTTTAATATATCGTTCAAAGATTTCAAGACCCATATAAACACCATCAGCACACTGGCCATCACGCTGGTTTTTTTAACCACGCTGGGTATAGCTGTGGTAGCCCGCTACCTTGTGCCGGGCATGACGTGGCCACTGGCGTTTGTGCTTGGTGCCATACTCTCTGCTACAGATGCCGTTGCTGCCATGAGCATTACCAAAGGGCTTGGGCTATCGCATAAAACCAACACGATACTGGAGGGCGAAAGCCTTATAAACGATGCCTCGGCACTGGTGGCTTACCGCTTTGCCGTGGCTGCCGTTAGCGGCACCGCCTTTGTTTTCTGGCAGGCTTCGCTTGATTTTGTAATACTGCTTGCGGGTGGAATTGTAGTAGGCGCTGTTATGTCTAGGCTTATATTTTTGCTTAAATTTATAAAACAGAGCAGTGTTACCATCATCAGTTTTTTAATGCTGCTACCCTTTATCACCTATCTTGTAGCCGAAGAACTGCACATGTCCGGCGTAATAGCGGTGGTAACCCTGGGGCTGTCCATAGCATTTGTAAGCAACAAAGTATTCCCTGAACATTTAAAGAACCAGTCAAAAAATATTTGGGATATCATAATTTTCATGCTCAACGGGCTCATTTTTATCCTCATAGGCCTGCAATTTCCTTATGTATTAAAAAACATTCCGCAAGACCAGATAATGCCGTACCTTATTTATGCACTGCTTATTATGGTAGTGACACTGCTCATACGCATGCTTAGGGTATTCACCCAACGGATAGGGCTACAAAAGGCCTTTTCTAAAAAAAGAGGTAAAATATCTGAAGAAGCACTTTTAGACCTCCGCAATAGCCTTGTAATAAGCTGGAGCGGCATGCGCGGCATAGTATCGCTGGCTATTGCCATTGGGCTACCGTACACATTACCCAATGGCAGCCCGTTCCCGCTGCGCAACGAGATCATCGTTATATCAGTTGCCGTGGTACTTTTTACATTATTAGGCCAGGGCCTTACACTACCCTGGCTGGTTAAAAAGTTATCTTCTAAGGAGGATTTTTAGAATTTTAGTATCTTAGATAATTAGATAATCCCGATTAAAATGCTGATTGTTAATAGCCGACAGATGAAAGCCTTCATACTGTCTAATATTCTAAAATTCTAATATACTAAAATTCCAAAAATCAATTATCTTTGTCAGGACGCCTATGGAACAGTTTATAGTATCAGCCCGCAAATACCGCCCGCAAACCTTTAAGGATGTAGTGGGCCAGCAGGCTATTACCAATACATTGCTTAACGCTATAGAAAGCAACCATTTAGCGCAGGCATTGCTGTTTACCGGCCCTCGTGGCGTGGGTAAAACCACCTGTGCTCGTATCCTGGCCCGTAAAATAAACCAGGAAGGCTATGATGACCCGTATGAAGACTTTGCCTTTAACGTTTTTGAACTTGATGCCGCCAGTAATAACTCTGTAGATGATATCCGTAGCCTTATAGACCAGGTGCGCATACCGCCACAAACCGGCAAGTACAAAGTGTATATTATAGATGAGGTGCACATGCTCTCTCAGGCTGCCTTTAACGCGTTCCTTAAAACGCTCGAAGAGCCGCCCCGCCATGCTATCTTTATACTGGCTACTACAGAAAAGCACAAGATCATCCCCACCATATTATCGCGCTGCCAGATATTCGACTTTAAGCGTATAACGGTTAAGGATGCTAAAGAGCACCTTGCAGAAGTGGCTCGCAGCCAGGGCATTACTTTTGAAGACGATGCATTGCACATTATTGCTCAAAAGGCAGATGGTGCCATGCGCGATGCCTTATCAATATTTGACCGCGTGGTGAGCTATTGCGGTACCAACCTTACCCGCCAGGCCGTTACAGAAAACCTTAACGTGCTTGATTATGAGTACTACATTAAGGTAACCGACCTGATTTTGACCAACCGTATTCCGGAGCTTTTGCTTATCTATAATGAAATACTGGCAAAAGGTTTTGACGGGCACCATTTTGTAGCCGGCCTTGCCTCGCATTTCCGGGATTTAATGGTATGCCAAAATCCGGCTACACTGATTCTTTTAGAAGCCGGAGAAGTGGCCCAGGCATTATATCGTGAGCAAAGCCAAAAGGCCAGCCAGCAATTTTTATTGCAGGCCATAGACATTGCTAATGATACCGATTTAAAATATAAAGCGAGCCAAAACCAGCGCCTTCTTGCTGAGCTTTGCCTTATGCAGCTTGCCTCTATCACTTTTGATGGAGAAAAAAAAAAGTTGACGGGTATATAATCCCTCCCCACTATTTTAAGGGTCAAACGGTTCAGGTTACTACGGTAACCACCCAGGAAACCGTAATTACAGGTACTGCCGAATCTGTATCTGTAGAAAATTCTGTTACCAAACATATAGAAGTTACCCCGGCACCTATAGCCCCACTGCCTGCAAAAGAACTTGAGGTTGATGCCCCGGAAGTGGTTAAGCCTCCCGTTGTGCGCACTGAAGATACAGATGGCCAGCCAAGGGTTTCGGCATTTTCGCTTTCCAGTATACGCCAAAAACGCGAATTGCAGGAAAGCCATAAAGCCCAAATAAAGCAGGGGGACGATTTGCCGAAAGAAGCGTTTAACGAAACGGATATGCGACTCCAATGGAACAAATTTGCGCAGCGCCTTAGCGATAGCGGACAAAAAATTATGTCTACCTACATGCAGATAAACGACCCCGTGCTGGACAAAGACGGTGTTACCATCCGCCTGGAGCTGCCCAATGCGGGCAGTAAAGTAGATTTTGATAACGGCAAGCACGAGCTTTTAGGCTACCTGCGCGGCAAACT
>Ga0265780_10005892_pt1 | contig 15386 bp, 14 predicted proteins | sample P1T30metagenome_FD_192432 | JGI IMG/M metagenome (GOLD analysis project Ga0265780, IMG submission 192432) | Plant litter microbial communities from East Loma Ridge, Irvine, California - P1 T30 | ecosystem: Environmental > Terrestrial > Plant litter > Unclassified | place: USA: California... | reverse complement strand
AGCTCATCGCCGCCGCACACTCGGCCTGCTACGCCATGCAGTTCTCCGCCGTCCTCGGCGAGGCCGGCGGCACGGTCGAGGCCCTCGACGTCAAGGCCGACGTCTCGCTCGGCCCGGACCCGGCCGGCGGCTTCCGTCTCACCGGCATCGTCCTGACCGTCAGCGGCGAGGTCTCCGGCATCGACGAGGCGGCCTTCCTCAAGGCCGCCGAGGACGCCAAGGCGACCTGCCCCGTGAGCAAGGCGCTGACCGGCGTCGAGATCACGCTGCACGCGACCTTCGAGCAGTAGGCGCGGAACGCAGGAACCGTCACCACCTGACGGACGGGAGGCCCGTGGCGACCCCGCCACGGGCCTCCAGTCCGTCGTCCACCTACGCTGGGTGCCGTGCCCCGATTCCTCGCCACCCCGACCCTCGTCGCCCTCTGGCTCGGCCTGCTGGCCCTCGTCGTCGGGATAGTGGTCGCGCTGACGGCTCCAACGTCCACGTTCGGCTTCGCCGCCTTCGCGCCGGAGACCGACTACGCCTTCGTCGCGGGGATCCGCCCCTGGCAAGCGACGGTGGGGCCGGTCCTCGTGCTGGTGGGCGCGGTCGTCGCGGCCTTCGCCCTCGGTCGTCTCAGCACGCGCCGCCGCGGCTGATCCGGACGCGTCCAGCGGACGTCCGGACTCGGCCGCCGTCGACTGGCACCATGGCGTGATGGCCGAGCAGCACCCCCCGGGCCCGCACAAGCCGGGCCGCCCGCCCCGGCCACGCCGCCGCAGTCTCGCGCAGCACGACCTGCGCGACGCACGGGCCCGTCTGCGCGGGACGATCTACGAGCACGTCGAGCCCGACGCCAAGGGTCGCGACCAGTACACGGCGACCCAGATCGTCGACTTCTGCCTCGACCTGGCCGAGGTCATGCTCGCCTCCGGTGCCGACACCCGCAGCGTCGAGACGGCCGTCGTCGCGGTCTCGACGAAGTGGAACCTCGCACCGCTCGACCTGGACTTCTCCGGCAGCTCGGTGACGATCCAGTACGCCCCGGCCGACGTCCCGCCGCTCGTCAAGGTCCGGACCGTGCGCTCGGACGGCTCCGATCTCGACAAGCTCGCGCGGGCGAACCAGATCGTCGACGACCTGATACACGACGACCGTGACATGACCTCGGCGGTGAACGCCCTGGTCGCCGTGCTGCGGCTCCCGCCTCGGTGGCCGATGTGGCTGTCCGACGTCGGCCTGTCGATCCTCGGCATCTCGATCGCCGTGCAGGCCGGAGGTGGCTGGCGTGCCGGACTCGGGGCGTTCGTGCTGATGCTCGGGATCATCGTCTCCGGACGCTGGCTGACCGACCGGGGGTACCCGCAGTTCTTCGTGTCCGGGGCGCAGGGCGCGGTGGCGTCGGCGATCGGCACCCTGGCCATCTGGGCCGGCGTGCTCAACGCGAACGGTGCCGCGACGATGGTGGCGGCGCTCGTGGTGCTCCTGCTGCCGCACCCGTCCCTGGTGACCTGGGCGCAGGACGCCATCTCGGGGTTCCGGGCGATGGCCGTGGCCCGGGCGTTCTACATCGGGCTGGTCATCGCGGCGATCGTGGTCGGGGTGCCGGCCGGGATCGCGATGACGCACTGGCTGCAGATCGAGGTCGACCCGTCCGGCATCGTGACGCAGACCCTGCCGCTCTGGGCGTCGCTGTCCCTGACCGTGGTGTCGGCGGGCGCGAACTGCTTCGTGCAGCAGGCGAGCGCCCGGGTGATCCCCGTCGCCGTGGTGTTCTCCGTCGCCGCCGGTGCCGCGCTGTGGGCGCTGCGGCAGGCCGGGCTGCCGCTCCTCGGGGCGACGTTCCTGGCGGCGGTGCTGCTCGGGGTGCTCTCGACCTACGCGGCCGTCCGGATGCGCACGGCCGTGGCGGCGATCGCGGTGCCGGCGTTCTGCGGGGCGCTGCTGCCCGGTGTCGCCGTGTCGAACGCCCTGCTGAACTTCATGTCCGGGTCGTCGAGCGCCGCGCTCGACTTCGTGGCGGCGGTGTCCGTGGCACTCGGGATCGGCGCGGGCCTGGTGCTCGGCGGGCTCTTCGCGACGCCCGGTGCCCGTCGAGCGCTCCGCCGGACGCGTCGGGTCGTCGTGCACTCGGTCCACAACGACACCACGGCGCTCCGCGTCATCCGTGACACCGGGTACGACCCCGGCGACGGGTCGGTGCCCCGCGGGTCACGTTCCGGCGGCACTTCCTGAGCGGCGCTTCGTGAGCGGCGCTTCGTGAGCTGCGCTTCGTGAGCAGAAGAGGTCGAGTGCGACGCACGCACCCGACCTCTGCTGCTCACCGAGTGGGCGTGCCGCGCTCAGCCGGCGTCGGACACCGCGCTCGACACCGCGGTCGGGGCGTCGTACTCGCCGTCCGGGATCGCGCGGAGCGCCTCGAGGACGTCGTCCGGGGCGCCCTCCTGCTCGGCCGTCGAGACCACGTCGTCCTTGGACGCCGGGTAGTCGATGCCGCTCAGGTACTTCTGGACCTGGATGGGGTTCGGTGCTGCCATGTCGGTTCCTTCCGTCAGGTTGCGCCTCCCGGAGTACCCGCGGGGCGCTGCACGACGGCGCGGGGAACGCGCTCTGCGGACGAACCGCCGGTCAGATCTCCCAGCTGCCCGAGTCGTCGTCGTCCCACATCGCCAGACGGCGGGCGGCCTGCGGCTCGTACCGCTCCATCCAGCCACGCTCGAGCCGGGCGACCGCGCGGTCGAACGCCGCCACCAGGTCGAGCTCGGCGCGCAGCAGGGCCTGCAGCTGCAGCCCCTCGTACAGGGCGATGAGCTGCTCGGCGCCGCGGCGGGGGTCCATCGTGTGCGGGGCACGGCCGATCGCGACGTCGTGCTCCAGGCCGCGCTTGATCTGGGCGAAGAAGAGCTGGTACCGCGACCGCAGGTAGGTCGCCATCGGGTGCGCCGGGTTGCCCGCGACGGACAGCAGGGCGACGAGCAGGCGCATCAGGGCCGGGTCCTCGGCGTTCGAGGCGACGATGGCGCGGAGCAGGTCCACGGTCGAGCCGTCACCGACCTCGTGCGTGACCTCGTCCATCCGGGCGCCGTTCCAGCGGTCGAGCGCGGCGAGGACCAGACCGTCCCACGACGGGAAGTGCTGCTCCAGCTCGGCGACGCTGATGCCCATCCGCTCGGCGACCTGCACGGGCCGGGCTTCGTGGAAGGGGACGTCCCGGAGCAGGTCGACGGTGGCACCCACGATCGTGATCCGCAGGTGCAGCGTGGCCGCCGCGGCCGCAGCGGCCTGCGTGTCGGCGCTGGTGTGTTCGAGCATCGTGCCCTCCGTCGTCCCCGGACGTCCTGTCCGTGTCACCCCGGGTCCGGGGCACCTCCATCCAAACGCAGAACGGGGGACACCAGAATCCCCGGTACGGGTGTCGGCACAAGGGGGGACAGGCCACGACGTCGAGCCGGTTCGCGGCCGTCCGTGCGACCATGCCGGCATGACCCCGAACGACCCCACTGCCCAGGGACTCGCGACCATGGCCTCGACCGGCTTCGAGTTCGGCGGCGACCCCGACCAGGTGGCGCACGACGTCCGGGCCATGTGGGAACAGCTCGGCCGTCCCGTCGGTGCGTTCGAGGCGGCGGCGCGAGCCATCGCCGTGCTGCCCCAGCGCCCCGAGGTGCCGATCGCCGACCAGGCCCGCCGTCGCGCGTTCGAACAGGCGATCGGCATCAACCCCGTCGAGGTCGAGCTGGCCGCCGCGATGTCGGCACGCGAGCTCCTCGAGCGGATGGCTCGCTCCGTCAGCTGCTGACGCCACGACCCGGATCCGGAGCGGACCCGGCGACGTGACCAGGAGCAGTCGACGCGACCACAAGCCGTGGACCGGACCACACGGACGACGGGAGGCGCGGTACCCACCGGCACCGCGCCTCCCGTCAGGTCCCCGTCAGGAACAGGCGCCCTACGGCGTCGGCATCCCGCCGTCGACGTGCAGCGTCTCGCCCACGACGTACGACGACTCACCGCTCGCCAGGAACACGTAGGCCGGCGCGAGCTCGGCGGGCTGCCCCCAGCGACCCAGGTAGGTCTGCTCGCCAGCGCTCGGCAGCGCCTCCGGCGGCTGGCCACCGGCCGGCTGCAGCGGCGTCCAGATCGGGCCGGGGGCGACCGCGTTGACACGGATCCCCTTCGGCGCCAGCTGCGCCGCCAGGCCCTTCGCCAGGTTGTTCACGGTCGCCTTCGTGGCCGCGTAGTGCACCAGGTGCGGCGACGGGGCGTACGCCTGGATCGACGTCGTGTTGATGATCGTGGAGCCGGGCTGCAGGTGCGGCACGGCGGCCTTCGTGATGCGGAACGTCGCGTAGGCGTTCGTCTTGAAGGTCTCGTCGAACTCCTCGTCGGAGATCTTGGTGATGTCGTCGACGTTCTGCTGCTTGCCGGCGTTGTTCACCAGGATGTCGAGGCCACCGAGCTGCTCGACCGCGTCGGCCACGAGCTGCTCGCAGACCTCGAGCGAGGTGATGTCACCCGGCAGCGCGACGGCCTTGCGTCCGGCGGCCTCGATGAGCCCGACGATGCGGTCGGCGTCCTCCTGCTCCTCGGGCAGGTACGAGATCGCGACGTCCGCACCCTCGCGGGCGTAGGCGATGGCGACGGCGGCACCGATGCCGGAGTCGCCACCGGTGACGAGCGCCTTGCGGCCGGTCAGACGACCCGAGCCGCGGTAGGTGTCCTCACCGTGGTCGGCGGGGACGTTCTGTGCCATCTCCGCGTCGGTGCCGGCGCCCTCGAGGTACTGCTCGTCGGGCTTCTTGTCGGCGTACATCTTCGTGGGGTCCTGCATCACGTACTGGTCAGGCCCGGTCTGGTCGTTCTGCTGGTCCGTCATGTCGCCGACGGTACGCAGGGGGTCGCTGCGGGCCGTCCAGGAGGCTGTCCCCCGTTGCGCGGAGCGGCCTGCGCCCGCCGGCCGCCCCGTTCCAGGGCCGCAGGTGCGTGATCCTCGTTTGTCACGGTCCGGTGACGGGCAGGCTCCGATTCGGTAACACCTGTCGTTCTGTCCCGGTCGAGGCCCTACCGTCGAACGGTGACTCCTCGGACCCTGCTGGCGCTCGGCGCCGCCGTGCTGGCCTTCTCGGCCGGTGCGCTCGCGTTCGACGGCACCACCGGGCTCGGGGCGGACGTCGCCGTGGCCGCCGAGACCTCGCACGACGCCGCTCCGGTGCACGTGACGAAGGCGGAACTCCGCCGGGTGGACTCGATCGAGCTCGACGCCGAGGCCCTGGTGCTCCGGAACGGCGACGACACCGTGGTGAAGTCCTCGATGCGCGACTCCGGACTCACCGTGAGCGTGCTGAACCGCCTGCTCGGCACCCCCTCGCGCACACAGACGGCCGAGGGCGACGGCGGGGCGTGCTTCCCCGCCAGCACCACGTACACCTGGGGCGGCGCCCTCCGCGTGGCCGCCCTGCGCTCCGACGCCCGAGCGGGCAACGCCGTCGAGGTCCGGATCCTGCGTGACTCGGTGCGCAGCCGCTCGGGTGCCCGGATCGAGTTGACCGGCCCCGACGGCGTCCAGGTGGGCGACGACCTGGACGAGCAGATCGCCGACGCACCCCGGTCGCACCGGGTGTCCTACGGCTCCGACGACTCCCGCGCCTGGCAGCTCCTGCTGCGGCAGGGCTGGGACGCGGCGACCGCGACGGACGACGACGCCCAGGACGCCACGGACACCGGCACAAACGGGGTGTCCGCACTGACGAACGACACGACGGTCACGGTGATCGGGTCCCCGATGCCCGTCCACGCACGCCGGAGCTGCTGACGCGGGTCAGACGCGCAGGGTCGCCACCACCGGGAAGTGGTCGCTGGCGAACCAGGTCTCCGGGCCGTCGTGGTCGATCACGACGCGGTCCACGCCGCTGACGCCGCGGGTGAGCACCCAGTCGATCCGTTCCCCGGAGTCGACCGGCGGCTGCCAGTCGTTGAACGTCGCGGTCCGGTCGGACGGATCCCCCGCGGTCAGCCAGGCATCGGCGAACCCGGCCTCCGAGAACACCCTCGACGCGGTGCCGCTCCCCGCGGGCTCGTTGCAGTCGCCCGCGAAGACGACCGGACCGGTGTCCCCGGCGAGCCGTTCCACGATCAGGTCGGCGCTCCGGCCCCGGACCTCGTCACCGTGGGGTCCGGGCTCGTGGTCGAGGTGGGTGGTGAGCAGGGTGAACGCGGGCCCCTCGGCGTCGAGGAACCGGGCGTGGTTCGCGATCCGCGGGTACAGGCTGCCCCAGGTGTTCGAGACCGGCTCGTCCGGGGTGTCCGACAGCCAGAACGATCCCTCGTCCGACGGGCGGAACCGGTCGCGGCGGTAGAAGACGGCGGCGTGCTCCCCGGCATCGCCGCCCTCGCGCCCCTGCCCGACGTCGGCGTGGTCGGGCAGCCCGGCGCGCAGGTCGTCCATCTGGTGCCCGAACGCCTCCTGCACGCAGAGCAGGTCGGGGTCGTGCCGGCGGATCACGTCGAGCACGACCGGCAGGCGGGCCGGCCAGTCGTGCGCGGGGTCCGGGTTCTTGATGTTGTAGGTCATCAGGACGATCGGGCGTGCGGCGCTGGTCACTCCACGAACCTACCGACGCCCCGCCTGGCCGGTTCCCATCAGTTGATGCAGGTGCCCTCGGTGCCGTAGTTGTGCACGTCGGTCGACTTCGGCGACGGTTCCTTCGCGGGCTGCTCCGCCGGCTTCGAGCCCGAGCCGGTGTCCGCCGGCGTCGAGGGGGCCGCGCTCGGCTCGGTCGCGACCGGCTTCGCGGTCTTGCCGTCGGTGCCGAGCACCAGTGTGACGCCGGTGACCGTGTTGGTCCGGACGGCGACGGCACCCGGCACGACGGCCGCGACGGCCTTCGCCTGCGACTCCTGGCCGGCCGGGTACTGCACCTGCGTGACCTTCGTGGTGGGCGAGGACCCGGCCGGCGCGACCTGGAAGCCGCGAGCCGTCAGGACCTGACCGGCGGCGGTGGCCGCTCCCTGCACGCCGCTGCCGTTCAGCACGGTGACCGACGTGTTCGCCGGTTGCGCCGGACCGGCAGCGGTGTAGGCCTCGGGCTCACCGACCAGACCCTGCACGAAGGCCGGCAGACCGACGGTGTCCACCTCGACGATGGACAGCGGCGATCCGTTGACGGAGATCGTCGGGGTCCCGAGGGTCGGGATCGTGGCCGACTGGATGTTCGCGGGCCGGAGGTTCGCCATCTGGGACGCGAGATCGATCAGGTTGGTGTCGGTCTGGATCGATCCCCCGACGGCCTGCAGGATGTTGCCCATCTTCACCGGGTTGAGCAGCGTGCCCGCCGACGTGACCTTCCGGGCCTCCTGGGACAGGAAGTACTGCTGCCGGATGTTGCGGTCCAGGTCACCGTTCGGCAGCCCGTGGCGCTGTCGCACGAAGGACAACGCCTCCTTCGCGTCCAGCGAGGACTTGCCCGCTGGCAGGTTCACCCCGGAGAACGGATCGTTCGCGGCTTGGTTGAGGCACACCTCCACCGGCCCGAGTTCCTTCACGACCTGGTAGAAACCGAGCAGCGAGACCCGGACGTAGTGGTCGATCTGCAGCCCGCTCAGGTTCTCGATGGTCTTGATGAGCATCTTCGCACCGCCGGTGTCCCCGCCGCCGTTGAGCGTGCCGTAGTAGAACGCGCTGTTGAGCTTGCCCTTGCCGACGTCCGGGATGTCCACGTACGAGTCGCGGGGGAACGAGATCATCGTCGCCTGGCTGCCGTCGGCGTTGATGTGCAGCACGATCATCGTGTCGGTGTTCGTCGCGCCACCGTCCTCCTCGGTGCTGAGCTCGGCGAGCTGCTCCGGGGTGGCGTTGTCCGGTCGGTGGTCGTCGCCGACGAGCAGGATGTTCTGCGCCGTGCCGTCGACGTCGTCCTTCTTGTCCTTGTCGCCGGTGATCGCGTTGACGATCGTGACGCCGTCGGACAGCTGGTGGTACGCGTACGCCGCGTACCCGCCGCACAGCAGGAGGGCCATGGTGAGCACGCCCGCCACCGCCGGGAACACGACGCCGGCCCGTCGCTTCTGGCGCCCGTGGCGCGGCGTCGCGGCACCGCGGTGTGCGGGCTCGGTCGTCTGCTCGGGTTCGTTGCTCACCGGGAAACCATAACCGGCGCGCGCACGACGGACATGGGATGCGCCTGGCAGGTCACCCCATGCCCGCTGTCGTGTTCCTCACCGGGCGACGAGGCCCTGCTTGTTCGTCTCACGGGCACGCAGCACGGTGATCCCCGTGATCGCCGCAGCCGCCATGACGTAGAAGGCGGGCGCGAACGTGTTGCCCGTGGCACTGATGAGCCACGTGGCGAAGTACGGCGTGATGCCACCGAAGAGGGCGACGCTGATGTTGTAGGCGATGCCCATCGACCCGTAGCGGATCGCGGTCGGGAACAGTTCGGCCATCGCCGCGCTGACGGCACCGTCGAACGCCGCCATGAACAGGCCGAGCAGCACCATCGCGGCCGCGGCCGCCCAGAAGTTGCCGGCGTCCATGAGCATCAGCGTCGGGTAGGTCAGCACCAGGAAGCCGGTGCAGCCGGCGAGCATGACGGGCTTCCGGCCGATCCGGTCCGACAGCAGGCCGAAGAACGGCACGAGTCCCGCGATCACGAGGAAACCGATCACGACGACCCCGTACGACACCAGCGGCGAGTACCCGAGGTCGGCCTGCAGGTACGACGGCATGAAGGTCTGCAGGATCCAGTGGCCGACCGCCTTGAGGACGACGAAGCCGATGCAGAACAGCAGGGCCTTCCAGCCGGTGCGGAGCGAGCGACGCAACGGGTTCGCCGCGACCTCTCCCTTCGCCTTGAGCGCGCGGAACTCGGGGGTGTCCTCGAGCCGGTTGCGGAGGTACAGGCCGACCAGTCCGAGCGGGACCGCGATGAGGAACAGGACGCGCCACCCCCACGTCTCGAGCGCGTCGTCGCCCGCGAGCGCGGTGAACAGGAACACCAGCCCGCCACCGACGATGAAGGCCGCGAACCCGAAGACGTCGATGAAGCTCGTCACGAAGCCCCGTCGGTTCGAGGGCGCGAACTCGGCCAGGAGCGTCGTCGCGCCGGCACCTTCGCCACCGGCGGCGAAGCCCTGCACGAGCCGGACCAGCACGAGCAGGATCGGTGCGAGCAGCCCGACGCTCTGGTAGGTCGGCAGGATGCCCATCACGGCCGTCGCTCCGCTCGTGATGAGGATGACCGTCGCGAGCGTGGTCTTCCGGCCGACCCGGTCCCCGAGCGAGCCCCAGAACAGACCGCCGAGCGGGCGCATCACGAAGCCGGCACCGAACACGGCGAACGCGGAGAGCAACGCCACCTGGGGGTCGCCCTGCTTGAAGAAGTACAGCGAGATGACCGTGGCCAGGGTGCCGTAGAGGCCGAAGTCGAACCACTCGACGAAGTGGCCGACGCCCGCGGCGACGATCACCTTCCGCATGCCCTGCCGGCGCGCGTCGTCGCCCAGTGCTGCCTGGACGTCCGGGGGGCCGGCGGCGTCCGCGCTCGTGCGCGTTCGGGTTCCGTCGCTCATGGGGTGACCTCACACTTCGTTGTCGAGAGTTCGTTGACGATAGCACTTGCCGGGCACACTTTGCCACACAGTGGGAAGGTAGCGCCAGAGAGTGATACCGTCACCGCCATGCAGTCCCGTGAACAGCACCACGACGTCGTGGTCGTCGGAGGCGGTCTCGCCGGTGTGTGCGCCGCGGTCGCCGCCGCACGCCTCGGCTCCAGCGTCGCCCTCGTCACCAACCGTCCCGTCCTCGGCGGGAACTCCTCGAGCGAGATCCGGGTGTGGGTGGTCGGGGCGACCGCGCACGGAACCCATCGGTTCGCCCGCGAGACCGGGATCATGGGGGAGCTCTTCCTCGAGAACCAGTACCGGAACCCGCAGGGCAACGCGGTCTACTGGGACCAGGTCGTGCTCGACCTCGTGCGCGCCGAACCGAACGTGCACCTGCACCTCAACACCGACGTGCGCACCGTCACGACCGCCGACGACGACGGCGCCACCCGGATCACCTCCGTCACGGGGTGGACGATGGGGTCCGAGATCGAGACGACCTTCGCCGCACCGGTGTTCCTCGACTGCACAGGCGACGGCCTCGTCGGCGCACTCGCCGGGGCGTCGTTCCGGATCGGCCGCGAGGGACGCGCCGAACACGGGGAGGCGTGGGCGCCGGAACAGCCCGACGACGAACTGCTCGGGAGCTCGATCTTCTTCTCGACGCACGACACCGGCCGGCCCGAGAAGTTCGTGCCACCGTCGATCGCCGTCGACCTGAGGACGACACCGATCCTGGCCAACCGGGCCATCAAGACCGGGGACAACGGCTGCAACTACTGGTGGATCGAGTGGGGCGGTGCGCTCGACACCGTCACCGAGAACGAGCGGATCCGCGACGAGCTGTGGGGCGTCGTCTACGGGATCTGGGACCACATCAAGAACTCCGGCGCCTTCGACGCCGAGACCCTCACGCTCGACTGGGTGGGTGCGATCCCCGGCAAACGGGAGTACCGCCGGTTCATCGGCGACCACACGCTCACCCAGCAGGACCTGCTGTCGCAGCGGACCTTCCCCGACGCGGTGGCGTTCGGCGGCTGGTCGATCGACCTGCACCCCGTCGAGGGCGTGTACGCCGAGACCGCCGGCGCGCAGCAGCGGTACACGGACGGCACCTACGACATCCCGTTCCGTTCCCTCTACTCCGCGGACGTCGCGAACCTGCTCTTCGCCGGCCGGAACATCTCCGCATCGCACGTGGCGTTCGGCTCCACGCGGGTGATGGCCACGTGCGCCACCCAGGGCCAGGCCGCCGGCACCGCCGCGCACCTCGTCGCCCGGCACGGCACGACGCCCCGCACGCTCGGCAACGACCACGTCGAGATGCTCCAGCAGACGCTGCTCCGCGAGGACGCCCCGCTCATCGGGGTCCGGGCCGTCGACGGTGCCGACCTGGCCCGCCTGGCGACGATCACCGCGAGCAGTGAACTCACCTCGATCGACACCACCCCGTGGGCGACCGCCGACACCTTCGCACTCGATCGCGACGTCGCGATCGTCCTGCCAGCCGACCCGGCGCTCGGCTCCTTCGCGCTCCGGACCGTCGTCGACGACGACACCGCGGCCGAACTCACGATCGAGCTCTGGACGACCGGCAAGCCGCAGAACTACGCCCCGATCGAGCACGTCGCCACCCACACCGCTGCGGTGACTGCCGGATCCGGGGAAGCGGTGGTGGACCTCGCGTTCCGTCCCGAGGAGCCGTGCAACGCGGTCGTCGTCGTCCGTCGTGCCCCGGGCGTCCGCCTGGTCCTGACCGACGGGCACCCGTACGGGGTGCTGGCCCTCCGTGCCCGCACGGCCGACGACGAGCAGTTCGACGACCACATCCCCGAGGAGTCCGACCAGCCGGTGACCGACTGGGAAGCGCGCGCCCTGCGCGGACGGTCCTTCGCGTTCACCGCAGCCGGCGCTTCGGACGCGTGGCGGGCCTCCAGGGTGGCCGACGGGTACCAGCGTCCCTTCGGCGGCCCGCACCTGTGGTCGTCCGAGGCCGGCGACGGCCGAGCCGCCCTGACACTCGACTGGACGGAGCCGGTCGACGTGCGCCAGGTGCGGATCGTGTGGAACGACGACGTCGACGCCGACCTCATCAACCTGCACCACCACCGCACTCACTGGGACGCCGTCCCGACGCTCGCCCGTGACTACCGCATCGAGGTGTCCGTCGACGGCTCGTGGCGGCAGCTCGAGACCGTCACGGACAACCGGCACCGGCATCGCGTCCACGACCTCGCCCCGGTGCGGACCGACTCGCTCCGCATCGTCGTGACCGCCACGAACGGGTCGCCGTTCGTCACGGCGAGCGCCGTGAAGGTCTACTGACCCACCTGCAACACCGACAACGATCAAGGGAGATCGCCATGCGCCTGCGCGCACACACCATCGCGACGGTCATCGCGCTGTCACTCGCCGCCGTCGGCACGTCCGGGCCGCACGGCGCGGCTGCGGTCGCGGACACCGCCGCCACCCCGTCAGCGGTCACCGCCGGCACCGCCACGATCCAGCCCAACCCGGGGAACCCCACCTCGCCCGCCGCGACCGCGCACTCCGTCTCGGCGAACGGGACGGCCGTGCCGGTCAGGGCCGAGTCGGTCAGCGGCACCTCGCACGACGTCGCGATGTTCGCCAAGGGGACCGGCACGGCGACCGTCAGCGTCACCATGCCCGGCCTCGCCGCGTCGGCCACACCCGTCGTGACACCACGGACGCTGTCGATCGCGACGACCCGCTCCGGTTCCACGATCACGTTCACGATCCGCGACGCACACCCGCTCGTGATCGAGACGCCCGGCGTTCGCGCGCTGTTCCTCTTCGTCACACCGGCCGAGACGACCGTGCCGTCCGCCGCCGACCCCTCGGTCCGGTACTTCGGCCCGGGCGAGCACGACGCCGGAGTCATCCGCCCGACGTCCGGGCAGACGATCTACCTGGCTCCCGGCGCCCTGGTGCACGGTCGCATCGACGGTGACGGCGTCACCGGCGTGCGGGTGCTCGGCCGTGGGATCCTCGACGCCGGCGATGACACCTCGCGCACCGCGAAGACGATGGCGATCCGGTTCCGCGACAGCTCCGACGTCACGGTCTCCGGCATCGGCGTCCGGAACGCACAGTGGTGGCAGACGCTGTACATCCGGTCGTCGGGCATCCACGTGTCGTGGACGAACCTGATGGGCACGCTCATCAACAACGACGGCATCGACACCGACGGTGTGCAGGACATGGCGGTCGAGCACAACTTCGTGATGAGCGGCGACGACGGCTTCGGCTGGCACGCCCTCGACGCCGCCACGAACGGCGAACCCGAGACCCGCGGGCTGCACGCACTCGACACCACCTTCTGGAACGTCACCGGCGGCAACCCCGTCCGGTTCGGCTCCTCGATGGAGACATCGCTGTTCACCGACATCTCGATCACGCAGTCGTACGTGCTCCGCGCCAAGGAGGTCGCCCTGAAGTTCGACGTGCAGGACTGGGCGACGGTCTCCGACGTCACGGTCGACGGTTTCCACGTGGAGTCGCAGCCGGTCGGGAAGCGAGCGATCGTGCTGCAGGTCCTCAAGGGGCAGTACTCGAACGACACCGGCTACCGCGACGAACGCGGTCGGATCACGGGCATCACGATCCGCGACTTCACCGACGTCACGGCGGACTCGGTGACGCTGTCCGGCTGGGACGCCGCCCACGGGATCTCGGGCGTCGCGTTCCGGGACGTCGTGCTCGGCGGGGTGCCGCTGACAGCGGCGCAGGTGCGCTCGAACGCGTTCGTCAGCGGCGTCACGGTGTCCTGATCGCCGTCGCAGACCAGAATGAGGGGATGACGACCACCCCTCCGAACCAGAGCGTCGAGCGCGCCGCGGCGGTCCTCGGCGCGCTCGGTGCTGCTGACGGGCCGATGCGTGCCTCCGACATCGCGCGGGCGATCGGCCTCGGGACGTCGACGACGGGTCGGCTCCTGGCGACGCTCGAGTCGCTCGAGTACGTGCGTCGCGATCCTGATTCGCAGGGGTACTCGGTCGGTCGCGCCGTGCTCGAACTCGCCAGCCAGGGACTCAACCACAACCCGGTGCACCGGGAGAGCCGGGCCGCGGCGCAGGAACTCGCCCACCGGATCGGCCTCACCGCGAACGTCGGGGTGCGCGACGCCGCCTCGTGCATCTACCTCTGCCACTTCGAGGGGTCGCTGGCGCCGAAGTCGCACACGATGATCGGCATGCGACAGCCGCTGCACGCGTCGGCGCTCGGCAAGGCCCTCATGCTCGACCTGTCACAGGTGGACCGGGAGCGGCTCCTCGGTGCGGACCTCGCGCGGTACACCGACCACACCATCACGTCGCACGACGCCCTGACGGCCGACCTGGCCGTCTCGGCGAAGCGCGGCTGGACCGAGGAGAACCAGGAACTCGCGCTCGGGCGGTTCTGCATCGCCGCGCCGATCCGGAACGCCTCGGGGGACACCGCGGCCGCGCTCTCGATCTCCGGACGCCTCACGCAGCTCCGCGACCGTGACCTCGGGTCCCTGGCCGAGGACCTCATCGAGGTCGCGGACCGCATCAGCGTCGGTCTCGGGATGATCAGCGCCGTCGCGCACTGACGGCTCGCCTCGTCGTGTGGTGACGCAGTGACGGCCTGGAGGCGCGTGGCGGAGTCGCCACGGGCCTCCAGGCCGTCTTCTGGTCGCGCTGGTCCCGCTAGTCGCGCGACGGGAGCAGGTGGATCGCCTCCATGGCGAGCTCGGCAGCGATGGGGTCCTTCGCGACGACGGCGTCCTTGAGCTTCGTCAGCTCGGGCAGGATCACGTCGGCCGGCAGGAGCTCCGCGAGCTCCGGAACGCGGAGCTTGAACGAGAGCCCGTCCGTCGTCGAGTTGCAGAGCTGCACGAGCGACGGGTTGCCGCACGCGTCGGCCCACATCGAGTAGATGCCGGCGCCGTCGCGCGCGACCTGGTCCTGCTCGTCGGCGCTCACCCGCGCGTGCACGTCGTCGAGCATCTTCACGATCTTCTTGCGCTGCGCGTCCGTGAACCGGGGCACCGCGAGCCGCACGACGCCGCCGTAGATCACGCCGAGGGTGCGGTACGCGTCGAGGAGCTCTTCCTTCGTCGGCGCCGCGACCCGGGTGTAGCGGTTCGGCGCCATCTCGATGAGGCCGGCCCGGGCGAGTTCGGCGAGGGCCTCGCGGATCGGCGTCCGGGAGACACCGAGCCAGGCGATCAGGTCGTCGTCGTTGAGCCGTTCCCCGGGCTCGAGCGTGCCGTCCATGATGGCGTCTCGGATCTTGTCCTGCACCGTGTCACGGAGGAGCTTGCGCTCGGCAGCGGGCTGCGTCGAGGGAACTGGCATGGGTCCAGCGTGTCACATGTCAGGGGTCGTGCGCGAGAGGCGCGACGGCCACCAGGCCCGGCGCCCGAGGTCGTAGGCCAGCGCCGGCACGAGCAGCGAACGGACCACGATCGTGTCGAGCAGGACGCCGAACGCGACGACGAACGCGATCTGCACGAGGAACAGGATCGGGATCACGCCGAGGGCGGCGAACGTGGCGGCGAGCACGACGCCCGCCGACGTGATCACCCCGCCGGTCACGCCGAGTCCGCGCAGGACGCCCTCGCGTGGACCGTGCCGCAGCGCTTCCTCGCGCACCCGTGTCATGAGGAAGATGTTGTAGTCGACACCGAGCGCCACCAGGAACACGAACGAGTACAGCGGCACGCTCGGGTCCGCGCCCGGGAAGTGGAACACGTGGTCGAAGACGAGCGCTCCGACACCGAGGGCCGCCGCGAAGGACACGATCACGCTGCCGATCAG
>Ga0265780_10005891_pt1 | contig 15386 bp, 13 predicted proteins | sample P1T30metagenome_FD_192432 | JGI IMG/M metagenome (GOLD analysis project Ga0265780, IMG submission 192432) | Plant litter microbial communities from East Loma Ridge, Irvine, California - P1 T30 | ecosystem: Environmental > Terrestrial > Plant litter > Unclassified | place: USA: California... | reverse complement strand
GCCGATGGTACTGCAAGGGGGACCTTGTGGGAGAGTAGGACACCGCCGGACATCCATTGACACCACCCCCGGGTGGTGAACCAGAAAAGCCACCCCACCGGGGTGGCTTTTCTGCGTTACAGGGGTCTTTCCTGCAGCTCCTGCACGGCAGCGAGGAGGGTCGCCGCCGGTAGACTCGCGAGCGATGTCTGCTCCCTTCTCCACCGCCTCCGGCGCCGACGTGCGCGTGCGGTTCTGCCCCTCGCCCACCGGCACGCCCCACGTGGGCCTCATCCGGACCGCCCTCTTCAACTGGGCCTACGCCCGCCACACCGGCGGCAAGCTCGTGTTCCGCATCGAGGACACCGACGCTGCCCGCGACTCGGAGGAGAGCTACGAGCAGATCCTCGACGGCCTGCGCTGGTTGAACATCGACTGGGACGAGGGCGTCGACGTCGGCGGGCCCCATGCGCCCTACCGCCAGTCGCTGCGCCACCAGCTCTATCGCGACGTCGTCGACCGCCTGCTCGAGCGGGGCCTCCTGTACGAGAGCTTCGCCACGGGCGAGGAGATCGAGGCGCGCAACCTCGAGCTCGGACGCGACCCGAAGCAGGGCTACGACAACTTCGAGCGCGACCTCACGGACGAGCAGCGGGCCGCGCACCGTGCCGAGGGGCGCCAGCCGGCCCTCCGCCTCCGCGTACCGGACCGCGATCTCGGCTTCGACGACCTCGTCCGCGGCGAGATCACCTTCCCGCAGGGGTCGTTCACGGACTTCGTCGTCGTGCGCCCCAACGGGGTGCCGCTGTACACCTTCGTCAACCCGGTCGACGACGCCCTCATGGGCATCACCCACGTGCTGCGCGGCGAGGACCTCCTCCCGTCCACCCCCCGTCAGATCGCCCTCTACGAGGCGCTCGTCGAGATCGGCCTGACGACGTTCGTGCCGCGCTTCGGCCACCTGCCGTCCGTGCTGGGCGAGGGGACGAAGAAGCTGTCCAAGCGCGACCCCGAGTCGAACCTCTTCCTGCACCGCGAGCGGGGCTTCGTGCCCGAGGGGCTCGTCAACTACCTGGCGCTGCTCGGCTGGTCGCTGTCGCACGACCGAGACGTCTTCGACCTCGACGAGATGGTCGCCGCGTTCGACGTCGTCGACGTGAACCCGAACCCCGCGCGCTTCGACGTGAAGAAGGCGGAGGCCATCAACGGCGACCACATCCGTCGCCTCGGCGCCGACGACTTCGCCGCGCGACTGGTGCCCTATCTCGACGGTGTCCTCAGCGACCCGGCTACCCCCGAGGAGCTCCAGCTGCTCGGCCGTGCCGCCCCGCTCGTGCAGGAGCGGATGGCGCTCCTCGGAGAGGCGCCGGGACTCCTGGGCTTCCTCTTCACGGGAGACGACGACCTCACCTGGGAGGAGGACGCGCTGAAGACCCTCAAGGACGGTTCGGACGACGCGCTCCGGGCGTCGGTGACGGCACTGGAGGGCGTGCAGGACTGGCGCACGGAGGACATCCAGGCGGCGCTCACGAGCGCGCTCGTGGACGGCCTCGGCCTCAAGCCGCGCCTGGCCTACGGTCCCTTGCGGGTCGCGGTGTCCGGTCGCCGGATCAGCCCCCCGTTGTTCGAGTCCATGGAGCTCCTCGGGCGCGACTCGACCCTCCGGCGCCTGCGGCGCCTCCTCGAGCGATGACCGAGTCCTTCGACGTCGCGGTGGTGGGCGGCGGGCCCGCCGGCCTCAGCGCCGCGCTCAACCTCGTGAGGGCCCGGCGCACCGTGCTGCTCGTCGACGCCAACCGACCCCGGAACTCGGCGACCCTCCGGTCGCACGGGTACCTGACGCGCGACGGGATCTCCCCGCTCGAGCTGCGCCGGCTCGGGCGGGAGGAGCTGCTCGCCTACGAGGGGGCCACGCACTGGCAGACGATCGCCACCGCCGTCACGGTCACGGCCGACGGCTTCGAGGTCCGCTGCGAGCAGCGCGGCGAGGTGCGCACGGCGACCGCGCGGATCGTCATCGCCGCCACCGGCCTGCACGAGACCCTCCCGGCGCTGCCCTCGATGCGCGCCTGGTACGGGACTGCCCTGCACAGCTGCATGGAGTGCGACGGCTGGGACAAGCGTGACGAGCCGCTCGCGCTGCTCGGCGCCCACCCCGACCTCGCCGAGCGCGCCCTCCTGCTGTCGCAGTGGTCGGACGACATCGTCGTGTTCACGGGCGGTGCCGAGGTGGTCACCGCCGCCGAGGAGGCCGGACTCACCGCGCGGGGGATCCGCGTGGAGCGTCGCGCCGTCCGTGACGTGGTGGGGGAGCGGGGCGCCATGACCGGCGTCGAGCTCGCCGACGGCGAGGTCGTGCCCCGCACGGCGGGCTTCGTGCGCCCCGAGTGGTCGCCCGCCCTCGAGTACCTGGAGCCCCTGTCGCCGCGGCTCGACGACGACGGCCTGCTCGTCGTCGACGACCACGGCCGTACGTCGGTCGACGGCCTCTACGCCGCCGGCGAGTCCACGGCGCCCGGCCCCCAGCAGCTCATCGTCGCGGCCGGGTCGGGTGCCCGGATCGCCGCGGTCGTGAACCGCGACCTCGTGGGTGGTCTGCAGGACCTCCCGGATGCTGTACAGTAGACAATCGGTTCAGCAATCGAGCCGACGATGAGGTGACCTAGTGGGTCGTCATCATTGGGGTATGGTGTAATTGGCAACACGACGGTTTCTGGTACCGTTGTTCTTGGTTCGAGTCCAGGTACCCCAGCACTTTGGTCCCCGTGACCACCTCTCCGAGGTGGACACGGGGACTTCTTCGTGTTCGGTCAGAGCTCCATGGTCTCGTGGGCTGCGAGGACGCGCGGCTCTCCGCCGTACGCCTCGACCACGGCGGCGAGGCGGTCGGCGTGCATCGAGAAACCGGCCTGCGAGAGCGTGCCCTCGTGGACGGGGAAGGTGCGGGTCGCCTTCACGGCGTCGGCGTAGTCCATGACCTCGGCGACCTTCGACCACGGAGCGCCGATGGGCACCGCGAGCACCTCGACGGGCACCGGCGGGACCGTGTACTGGTCCCCGGGCACGAAGAGGCGACCGTCGACGAGGACCCCCACGTTGTCCACCACGGGGATGCTCTCGTGGATCACCGCGTGCCGCGAGCCGTGGAACGCGAGGTCGAAGGGCCCGACGCGGAGGGCGTCCCCGTCGTGGACCTCGTGGACGTCGTAGCCCGTCGCCGCCGCGACGACGCCGGCGGGACCGTAGATCGTGAGGTCGGGGCTCGACTCCCTGAGGTGGTCGAGCTGGTCGGGGGTCCAGTGGTCGGGGTGCTCGTGCGTGACGACGACGGCGACGACGCCGCGGAGGCCGACCAGCGGCGTCGTGAAGCCGCCCGGGTCGATGACGAGCTTGGCGTCGCCCTCGGTGAGGACCAGGCAGGCGTGTTCGTACTTCGTGAGGCGCATGACGCGACCGTACTCCGGCCCGGCGGGACGTCCCCGAGCGACCCGTGTCGCTCCTCCTGAGGAGCCCCGGCGGCGGAGGCGGGCTTCGATTTGCACGCGTTTCGATCCGTGTGCCATACTCGACGAGTTGCAAATACGGCCCCATCGTATAGCGGCCTAGTACGCTGCCCTCTCACGGCGGTAACGCGGGTTCGAATCCCGCTGGGGTCACGGTCCCGATCTTGGCAGATCGGACGATGACGCAGAAGGCCCGTCCGGATTCCGGACGGGCCTTCGTCGTTCCCGGGGCGGGGCCTCCGGTGAGGGTGCCCGGCGCTCAGGGCCAGTCCGGGCGGAACTGCACGCTGATGCGGGGTCCCACCGCCTTCGTCGTCTTGGCGATCGCGTGCTCGTGGGTCCGCTGGCAGCTGCCGCCCATGACGAGGAGGTCGCCGTGCCCGAGCGGGAAGCGGCGGACGGCGCCGCCGGAGCGGGAGCGGACGGCGAGCGTGCGGGCGGCGCCGAGCGACAGGATGCCCACCATGGTGTCCAGGTGCAGCGTGCTGCCCACTCGGTCGCCGTGCCAGGCGATGCTGTCGTCGCCCGTGCGGTAGAAGCACAGCCCCGCTCGGCGGAAGAGCTGACGCGGTTCGGTGCCCGCGCTCGCGTACCAGCCGTTGAGGGCGTCGCGGGCCGTGCCCAGCGCGGCGTCGGGCAGCGCGTCGCCGGAGCCGTAGTGGCGCACGAGGCGGGGGACCTCGACGACGCGGTCGTACATCCTGCGCCGGTCGGCCTGCCACGGCACGCCCGTGACGAGGCGCTCGAACAGGGCGTCGGACCTGCGCAGCCAGCCGGGCCGCACGTCGAGCCACGCTCCCTCGCCGAGGTCGATGCGCTCGACACGGCCGTCGAGCGGCCCGGGCTCGGGGGCGGACGCCGGGCCCTCGGGGGCGTCGAGGTCGTCGAGGCTGTCGAAGAGCGACGGGGTGCGGGAGGCGAGCGCGGACATGCGACCAGCCTACGTCGGTTCGAACGTGCGTTCGAACGGGCCTGGTCGTCGGACGGTCAGGGGGTGGCGACGCGGGCGCCGTCGCCCGCGAGGACGCGGACGGTGCCGTCGACGTCGACGTCGACGAGGCGTCCCGCCCAGGCGGAGGCCTGCAGCTGGGCGGCGTGGCGCCAGAGGACCGTCCCGTCGGAGAGGTCGAAGGCGACGAGCGTCGACCTCGCGCCCGAGACCCCGAAGGCGAGCGCGTAGCCCACCGTGCGTCCCGAGGCCACGAGCAGGGCGTCGTCCGGCAGCGCGACCCCATAGGCCTCGAGCCCGGTCGCCCCGTCGAGCGACCGGACGTCGAGCGGGCCGTCCCGCAGCGGCGCGGCGGTGAGGAAGACCGAGTCGTCGCGCTGTCCCGGCAGGACCGTCGCGACGCTCGTCGCGGGGGCGTCCACGGTCCAGGTCGCGCGACCGTCGCCGGCGTCGAGCAGGGTCAGCGTGCGCTGCCGGGGGTCGAGGACGACGACGCCGTCGCGGACCGCGCGCACGGAGGCCCGCCGTCCGGTCGGCGCCGTCCAGCGCTCGACGCCGTCGGCGTCGAGCGCGACGACCTCGCCGGCTCGCCCGCCGTCCGTGCCCCTGCCCCCGCCGTCCGTGCCCCGGCCGTCCGTGCCCCCGCCGTCCGTGCCCTGTCCGTCCGCCTCCCGGGCGTCCGCGCTCCGGACGTCCGCGCGCGGGCCGCTGGAGCGCAGCGCCACGAGGCCGTCGTCGACCTGACGGAGCTCCTCGAGGTCGTCGAGCCGGCTGCCCCAGGCGCTCTCGGCGCCGGTCGCGAGGTCGACCTGCACCGTGCCTCCTGCGCGGTCGACGACGAGCCGGTCGGCGAGCGCGAGGGCGGTGCCCTCGGCGTCGCCGGTGCCGCTCCAGGCGACACGGCCCAGCGTGCGGACGTCGCGGAGCTCGAAGGCCCAGGCGGGGTCGCCGTCGCCGCGCGAGGCGAGGGCGACGAGGGGGCCCTCGACGAGGGTGCGGGCGCCGTCGCCGACCGGCCCGGCGGGCACGCGCTCGACGACGCGGCCGGAGGCCCGGTCGAGGGTGACGAGGACGACGCGGTCGCCGTCGTCCACGCGCAGCAGCACGAGTCCGGTGCCCGGGGGCGCCCACACGTCGACGTCGTCGGCGCCGTCCACGCGGACGCCGCCGGTCGCCGCGAGGTCGTCGGCGGCGTCGTGCACCCAGCGCAGGGCGCCCGCGTCGAGGTCGAGGAGGCCCACCCGGTCGCCCACCGTCGCCTCGGCCGTGGCACAGTCCCCGTCGTTCGCGGCGCCGTACGACCACGCGCCGGCCCCGCGGACGACGGCGAGGCCCTCGGAGACGGTCGTGCTCGTCCAGCGGAGGCACTCCGGCGGCACGCCCGGCGCGAGGGCGTCGGCGAGGTCGACACCGGGCCCCACTGCGACGGGCGCCTCGCGGAGGTCCTCGACGGCGGTGCCCCCGAGGGGCGCTCCCTCCCCGTAGCGGGGCTGGACGGCGGCGGCGGCCGCCAGGACCGCACCGGCGAGCAGCAGCGCGCCCGCGCTCGCCGCGACGCGGTGCACCGGACGGGGCAGCAGGCGCCGGCGACGCCGGACCGGGAGCCCGACGACACGGGGCCCGGGGCCGAGGGGGAGGGCGGCGAAGGGCCGGTCGGCGGGGGGCGCGGCGGCGGGGGGCGCGGCTCCGGTGAGGGGCGAGGCGGGGGCGCGGCGCGCCTCCTGCGCCCCTGGTCCGCGGGCCGGACCCGTCGGCGACGAGGGCGGGGCGGCGACCGGCCGGGACGGCAGCCAGCCCGCGTCGCTCACGGCGCGACCACCCGGCTCGTGGCGTCGAGCCGGCGGGCGGTGCCGGTGCCGTCGATCTCGACGAGCTGGTCGCCCCAGAACGCCGGTCGGCCCGGCGAGGGCCGCGACCAGAGCCGCTGGCCCGTCGCGAGGTCGCGGGCCTCGAGCGCGCGCCGGCCCTGCTCGTCGGGCTCGGTGACGACGTAGAGGACGGTCCGCGACGCGCCGAGCACCTCGTCGAGCCCGTCGACGCGCAGGGCGGAGCGCTCGCCGCCGTCGTCGCCGCGCAGCACGAGCAGCAGCGGGGCGCCCTCTCGCTGGGTGACGACGACGACGTCGTCGCCGACGAGGCCGGGCACGTCGACGAGCGACCAGGGGCTGCCGAGCTCGGTGGTCCACCGGGTGCGGCCGGAGGCGCGGTCGAGGCAGGCGAGCCCGGTCGCCCCCGCCGTCGGGGTGACGACGCAGGAGGCCGTGAGGTCGATGCGGCGCGACGCGGTGGGCACGCTCCAGAGCGCGCGGCCCTCCGGGTCGAGGGCGCTCACGGCCGCGAGGCCCGCCGGGCCGCCGCCGACGGCGTAGGTCACCCGGCCCCGGTCCCGGGCGCCGTCGCCGGCGGGGGCCCGCCGGGGCGTCGAGGCGGCCACGTCGACGGGGGAGGCGGAGAAGGGCGAGACCGCACCCGTCGTGCCGTCGACGCGCAGGGTGCGGCCGCGGTCGACGACGAGGAGGGCGTCCGGCAGCAGCAGCGGCGTGGTGCCGGCGTCCGAGGCGCCCTCCCAGACGGGATCGGCGAGGGCGGAGGCGTCGACGAGGGCCCAGCGCGGCGGCGAGTCGGACGAGCTCGTCGCCGTGCGCAGCTGGAGGGAGCCGCGCACGTCGACGCTCACCGCCGGCAGGTCGCGGCGGCCGCGCACCGTCTCGACCTCCCGGCCGTCGTCGAGCGCGAGGGCGGTGAGCACGGCGGTGCCGGCGACCTGGGTCTGCACGAGGACGCGCCCCGCGGACGGCACGACCTGCGCCGAGGGGATCGCCAGCGCGTCGGTGCCGTCGAGGTCGTCGGCGAGGTCGTGCGTCCAGCGGACGTCGCCCGTGGCGGCGTCCACGAGCGCGATGCGGCTCGCGACGCCCTCGCCGGCGGCCCGGCGACAGGCGCCCGTGGCCTCGCCGTCACCGCCGTCGAGGTCGACGGAGGCACCGACCGCGACGAGCCCGTCGACGGCGCGCGACGGCCACACGTGCACGCAGCGCCGCGGCGCCTCGGGCGCGAGCAGCGCGGCGAGGTCGACGCTCCAGCCGTCGGGGGCCGGCTCGGTCCTCAGGTCGGCGGGCGCGGGTCCCGCGTCGGCGGCCGGTGCGGCGTAGTCGGGGCGGGTCGCCGTGCCGAGCACGGCGACGGCGCCGGCGGCCAGGGCGAGGGCCGTCGCGGCGGCGGTGAGCCGGCGGCCGGGGCGCACGGGCAGGCGCAGGAGGCGCGGGGCCCGCGGCGGGGCGGGCGTGCGGTCCCGTACCGGGCCGGGGCGGGCCTCCTGCCGGGCCTGCTGCCGGTGCTCGGGCGTCGGCGCGGCGGGACCACCGGCCGGCGGCCCCGACGGGGGCCGGCTCGGACGCCAGGGTGCGTCGCCGCTCGGCACTGCTCGGTCGCCTCCTCGCGGCCAGGGCCCGGTCGGTGCACCGGGTGGCGTCACCGTAGCCCGGGTCGCTGGGGGCGGGCGGGGCGTCGGGAACAGCAGGAGGCGCACGGTCGTTGTCCCCCGGGCGCCTCGGAGGGTCCGGGTCGGCACTGACGTAGACTTCGACGATCCATCGACCGGACGCACCGAGGAGAGAGGCGGGCCCGTGGGCAGGACGCTGGCGGAGAAAGTGTGGGACGACCACGTCGTCGTCGAGGGGAAGGACGGCGCGCCGGACCTCCTCTACATCGACCTCCACCTCGTGCACGAGGTGACGAGCCCCCAGGCCTTCGACGGGCTGCGGCAGGCCGGTCGCCCGGTGCGCCGCCCCGACCTGACGATCGCGACCGAGGACCACAACACCCCGACGCTCGCCATCGACAAGCCGATCGCCGACCTCACGAGCCGCACCCAGATCGAGACGCTGCGCCGCAACACGGCGGAGTTCGGGGTCCGGCTGCACCCGCTGGGCGACGCGGAGCAGGGCATCGTGCACGTGGTCGGCCCGCAGCTGGGCCTCACCATGCCCGGCATCACGGTCGTCTGCGGCGACTCGCACACCTCGACGCACGGCGCCTTCGGCGCCATGGCCTTCGGCATCGGCACGAGCGAGGTCGAGCACGTGCTCGCCACCCAGACCCTGCCCCTCAAGCCCTTCAAGACCATGGCGATCACGGTCGAGGGCACCCTGCGGCCCGGCGTCACCGCCAAGGACGTCATCCTCGCGGTCATCGCGAAGATCGGCACCGGCGGCGGCCAGGGCTACGTGCTCGAGTACCGCGGCAGCGCGATCCGCTCCCTCTCGATGGAGGGGCGCATGACGATCTGCAACATGTCGATCGAGGCGGGCGCGCGCGCCGGCATGGTCGCGCCCGACCAGGTCACCTACGACTACCTGCAGGGGCGCCCGCACGCGCCGACCGGCCCGGACTGGGACGAGGCCGTCGCCTACTGGGACACCCTCGCGACCGACGACGACGCCGTCTTCGACGCCGAGGTGTTCCTCGACGCCGACGAGCTCGAGCCCTTCGTCACCTGGGGCACCAACCCCGGCCAGGGCGTGTCGCTCAGCGACGTCGTGCCCGCGCCGGAGTCGTTCGACGACCCGAACGAGCAGGCCGCCGCGACCCGTGCCCTCGAGTACATGGACCTCGAGGCGGGCACGCCCCTCAAGGACGTCCACGTCGACGCGGTCTTCATGGGCTCCTGCACGAACAGCCGCATCGAGGACCTCCGCGCGTTCGCGTCGGTCGTGCGCGGGCGGACGAAGGCCGAGGGCGTGCGCGTCATGGTCGTGCCGGGCTCGGCCCGCGTGCGCCTCGAGGCCGAGGCCGAGGGCCTCGACCGCGTCTTCACCGACTTCGGCGCCGAGTGGCGCTTCGCCGGCTGCTCGATGTGCCTCGGCATGAACCCCGACCAGCTCTCGCCGGGGGAGCGCTGCGCCTCCACCTCGAACCGCAACTTCGAGGGCCGCCAGGGCAAGGGCGGCCGCACGCACCTCGTGTCGCCGCTCGTCGCGGCGGCGACGGCCGTGCGCGGCACGCTGTCGAGCCCGTCCGACCTCGAGGCCGACGCGGCCCCGTCGACCGACGACGCCGTCCTCGCGGGGGGTGCCCGCTGATGCAGGCCTTCACGACCGTCACGGGGGTCGCCGCGCCGCTGCGCCGCTCCAACGTCGACACCGACCAGATCATCCCCGCGCAGTTCCTCAAGCGGGTCACCAAGACCGGCTTCGAGGACGCGCTCTTCCACGGCTGGCGGCAGGACCCGGACTTCGTCCTCAACCGGCCCGAGTACCAGGGCGCCCGCGTGCTCGTCGCCGGGCCGGACTTCGGCACGGGCTCGAGCCGCGAGCACGCCGTGTGGGCGCTCCGCGACTTCGGCTTCGACGTCGTGATCTCGGCCCGCTTCGGGGACATCTTCCGGGGCAACTCCGGCAAGCAGGGCCTCCTGGCCGCCGCGGTGGCCGAGGAGGACGTCGAACGGATCTGGGCGGCGATCGAGGCCGCCCCGGGCACGCACGCGACCGTCGACCTCGTGGCGCAGACCGCCACGGTGGCCGACCTGACCGTCCCGTTCGAGGTCGATGCCTACACTAAGTGGCGCCTGGTCGAGGGCCTCGACGACATCGGGCTCACCCTCCGCGACGAAGCGGCCATCACAGAATTCGAAACCCGCCGCGCCGCCTGGCGCCCCGAGACATTGCCGGTGAAGTAAGTGAACTCCCTCGTACAAGACGCAGCTGCAGCAGGAGCCCGAGTGGGACTGAAGTCCGACGAGATCGTCATCCGCGGCGGCAAGCCGCTCATCGGCCGCATCGAGGTGCGCGGCGCGAAGAACCTGGCCACCAAGGCCATGGTCGCGTCGCTGCTCGGCGACACCCCGAGCATCCTCAAGGACGTCCCGGACATCAGCGACGTCAACGTGGTCCGCGGCCTCCTCAGCGTGCACGGCGTGCGCATCACCGACCCGGCGCGCGGCGAGATGATCCTCGACCCGTCCAACGTCGAGAGCGCCCACTTCGCCGAGATCGACGCCCACGCGGGCTCGAGCCGCATCCCGATCCTCTTCTGCGGCCCGCTGCTGCACCGCCTCGGCGAGGCCTTCATCCCCGACCTCGGCGGCTGCCGCATCGGCGACCGGCCCATCGACTTCCACCTCGACGCCCTCCGCGCCTTCGGCGCGGTCGTCGACAAGTCGTACAACGGCATCCACCTGACGGCCCCCGACGGCCTCAAGGGCGCGAACATCGAGCTGCCCTACCCCAGCGTCGGCGCCACCGAGCAGGTCCTGCTCACGGCCGTGCTCGCCCAGGGCGTCACGGAGCTGCGCAACGCGGCCATCGAGCCCGAGATCATGGACCTCATCGCGATCCTGCAGAAGATGGGCGCCGTCGTCTCCGTCGAGCCGAACCGCGTCATCTTCATCGAGGGCGTCGAGAAGCTCCGCGGCTACACGCACCGGGCCATCAACGACCGCAACGAAGCTGCCTCCTGGGCCGCCGCGGCCCTCGCGACGAAGGGCGACATCTTCGTCGAGGGCGCGGACCAGAAGGACCTCATGACGTTCCTCAACGTCTTCCGCAAGGTCGGCGGCGACTTCGACGTGCACGAGGACGGCATCCGCTTCTTCCACCCCGGCGGAGAGCTCAAGCCCGTCGTCGTCGAGACCGACGTGCACCCCGGGTTCATGACGGACTGGCAGCAGCCCCTCGTCGTGGCGCTGACCCAGGCGCAGGGCACGTCGATCGTCCACGAGACGGTCTACGAGAACCGCTTCCAGTTCACCGAGGCCCTCAACGACATGGGCGCCGACATCACGGTGCACAAGGAGGGGCTGCCCGGCCACGACCGTCGCGTCGCGCGCCGCGAGTTCGAGCAGGCCGCGGTCATCAACGGCCCGACCCCGCTGCACGGCGCCGACATCCGCGTCCCCGACCTCCGCGGCGGCTTCAGCCACCTCATCGCCGCGCTCACCGCCGAGGGCGAGTCGAAGATCAGCAACGTGGGCATCATCAGCCGCGGGTACGAGCACTTCATCGCGAAGCTCCGCAAGCTGGGCGCCGACTTCGACTTCCAGGGCTGAGCCCCGTGGCAGGTGACGCCCGGCCCCGCCCGCCGGAGCGCGACCCCGACGCGCCCGTCGTGCAGGGGCCGCGTCGCGGCCGCGAGTCGAACGCCGTCTGGCGGGCCGCCGCGGCGGTCGCGATCCCGCTCTTCGACCCGATGGCGCGCCTCGAGGTGCGCGGCGGTGAGAAGCTGCCCCACGAGGGCTCCTTCGTCGTCACCCCCAACCACCTCAGCAACATCGACCCCGTCGTCGTGGCGCGGACGTTGTGGGCTCTCGGCCGCGTGCCGAGGTTCCTGGCCAAGGCCTCGCTCTTCAGGGTGCCGGTCTTCGGCAGCCTCATGCGCGCCATGGGCCACGTCCCCGTCGAACGGGGCGGCCGGACGCACGGGAACAACCCGATCGACGTCGCCCGGGCGCTGGTGGCCACCGGCGGCGGCGTCATCGTCTACCCCGAGGGCACGCTGACGCATGACGACGACCTCTGGCCCATGCGCGGCAAGAGCGGTGCGGTGCGACTCGCGATCGAGGCGGGCGTGCCGCTCGTGCCCATGGCGCACTGGGGCGGACAGGAGCTCCTCGGCCGGTACGGCAGGCGCCTCCGGCCGTTCCCGCGCAAGCGGATCGTCGTCGCCCTCGGCGACCCGGTCGACCTCTCGGCCTACCGGGGCCGACCCCTCGACCAGGCCGCCCTCACCGAGGCGACCGGCCTCGTGATGCACCGCATCACCGAGCTCCTCGAGGGCATCCGGGGCGAGCGCGCCCCCGAGCGCCCGGGCGAGCGACCCGTGACCGACGACGAGCTGCCGGAGGCACCGTGAGCACCGAGCGACGACTGGACGACCTGGGCGAGGGGCCGGTGACCACCGAGGCGATCAGCGTCGTCATGGCACAGGCCGTGCCCCGACGGGTGGCGGTGCTGGGCGCCGGCAGCTGGGGGACCACCTTCGCCAAGGTGCTCGCCGAGGGCGGGGCCGACGTCGTGCTCTGGGCCCGCCGTCCCGAGCTGGCGCGCGAGATCACCGAGAGCCGCCGCAACAGCGACTACCTGCCGGGCATCGACCTGCCGCGCACCCTGCGGGCCGACCCGAGCGTCGCGGCCGTCCTCGACGGCGCCGAGCAGGTCTACGTCTCGGTGCCCAGCCAGACGCTCCGCGGCAACCTCGCCGCGATCCGCGGGCTGGTGCCCCACGGCGTCCCCGTGGTGAGCCTCATGAAGGGCGTCGAGAGGGCCACGGGCCTGCGCATGAGCGAGGTGGTCGAGCAGGAGCTCGACATCGACCCCGACCTCGTCGCCGTGGCCTCGGGCCCGAACCTCGCGCTCGAGATCGCCAAGCGCCAGCCCACCGCGGCCGTCGTGTCGTCGAGGAGCCTCGAGACGGCCACGACGGTGGCCGCGACGGCCACGAACCCGTACTTCCGGTCGTTCGTCAACACCGACGTCATCGGCACCGAGTTCGGGGGCGTGCTCAAGAACCTCATCGCCGTCGCCATCGGCATCGTCGACGGGGTCGGCTACGGCGAGAACACCAAGGCCTCGATCATCACGCGCGGCCTCGCCGAGATGACCGCCTTCGCGGTCTCGTTCGGCGCCAAGGCCGAGACGCTGGCGGGGCTGGCCGGGCTCGGCGACCTCATCGCGACCTGCGAGTCGCCGCTGTCGCGCAACAACACGGCCGGCCGGCTGCTCGGCCAGGGCTACGCCTTCGGCGACGTCGTGCGGCAGATGGACCAGACCGCCGAGGGCCTGGCGTCGGTGGCGCCGATCCTGCAGCTGGCCGCCGAGCGGGGCGTGGACATGCCCATCGTGTCGCAGGTCGCCGAGGTGCTCGCCGGTACGCTGGACCCGCGCTACATCGCGCCGCACCTCACCGAGACCAGCGAGCCCCAGGGCGAGTGACGGGCCTGGGGCGCGAGACCTCCCGCAGGAAAGGCCCCCGATGACCCTCGCTCCCGCTGCCCCGAAGACCACGGTCGTCGTCCTCTTCGGCGGCCGGTCGAGCGAGCACGCCATCAGCTGCGCGACCGCCGGCGGGGTCCTCGCCGCCCTGGACCGCGACCGGTACGAGGTCGTGCCGGTGGGCATCACGCGCGAGGGCGCGTTCACCCTCCAGCCCGACGACCCGGCCCGCTTCGCCCTCGACGCGGCGGCGCTGCCCGAGGTCGTCGACGACGGGTCGCGCGTGCACTGGCCGGAGTCGGCGGCGACGCGCGAGCTCACGGTCACCGCGTCCGACGGCACGGTCCGCTCGCTCGGCGACGTCGACGTCGTCTTCCCGATCCTGCACGGGCCCTTCGGCGAGGACGGCACCGTGCAGGGCCTGCTCGAGCTCGTCGGCCTGCCCTACGTCGGCGCGGGCGTGCTGGCGTCCGCCGTCGGCATGGACAAGCACTTCACGAAGACGGTCCTCCAGCAGGCGGGCATCTCCGTGGCGCCCTGGCGCACCGTGCGCAGCCGCGACTGGGCGGCCGACCCCGGTGCGGTCACCGACGACGTGGCCACGCTCGGCCTGCCCCTGTTCGTCAAGCCGGCCCGTGCCGGGTCGAGCGTGGGCGTCTCGCGCGTCGACGACCTGGCGGACCTGCCCGCCGCCATGGCGACGGGCTTCGCGGAGGACCACCGGGTCCTCGTCGAGGCCGCGATCGTCGGGCGCGAGCTCGAGTGCGCCGTGCTGGGCGGCCGCGACGGGGGAGCGCCGCGCACCTCGGTGGCGGGCGAGATCGTCCTCGGCGACGACGCCTTCTACGACTTCGAGTCGAAGTACCTCGGCGGCGAGGGCGCCCGCCTCGAGTGCCCGGCGCGGCTCGACGACGCCGACCTCGCCGAGATGCAGCGCCTGGCCGCCCTCGCCTTCGAGTCGATCGGCGGGACCGGGCTGTCGCGCGTCGACTTCTTCCTCACCGCCGACGGGTGGGTGGTCAACGAGGTGAACACCATGCCCGGGTTCACGCCCATCTCGATGTTCCCGGCGTGCTGGCTGGCCAGCGGCCTCACCTACCCGGAGCTCGTCGACGAGCTCGTCGCGCTCGGTCTCGAGACCGACCGCTGACGCACCGCTGACGCACCGCTGACGCACCGCTGACGCCGCCCACCCGGGGCACGAGCCGGCCGCCTCAGTCGGTGGGCTCGGGCGCCCCGTCGCTGCCCTCGAGCGGCACGTCGGCGGCGTCGAGGCACTGCGCGCCGTCCTGCGGCAGGTAGCCGGCCGCGGTCGAGAGGTCCTGCGCGACGGTGCCGCTGCTCGCCCTCGTGGTGTCGACGATGACCTCGAGGCCGGGCACGCGACCGAAGGTGCGGAGGACGCCCGTGTCGGGGTCGTCGGGGTCGACCGAGCTGATCCAGTCGACGCCGGCCACGGAGTAGCACGGGTCGTCGCTCACGGCGGGGCTCTCGACGCCGCAGCGCAGCAGCACGCTCGTGGGCGATCCCCAGGCGCCGGTGGCCTGCGCGTCGGTCTCGCGCCGTTCGTCCTCGCCGACGACCTCGGGCAGGTGCACCGTGACCTGGGCGCAGGCGGGGTCGTTCGCGCCGTCGGCCGCGGTGAGCGGCACGGCGGCGGTGCAGGCCGCGAGGGTCGGCAGGACGACCGCGGCGACCGCGAGGGCGGCGAGGCGGTGGCGGGGCGGGCTGGACATCCCGGCCAGGCTACCGTCGTGAGCATGAGTCCCCGCCCGGAGCCGACCGCGCCCGACCGAGCCGTCGACGGTGCCGACACCGTCGAGGGGGTGGGGGAGCTCGCGGCCCTCGCGCGCCTCCTGCCCCGCCTGCCCGTCGGCGACGCCACCCTGCTCGGGCCGGGTGACGACGCCGCGGTCGTGCGCGCCCCCGACGGCCGCTTCGTCGTCACGACGGACCTCATGGTGCACGGGCCCGACTTCCGCACCGCGTGGAGCACGCCGCACGACCTCGGCTGGAAGGCCGCCGCCT
>Ga0265780_10005889_pt1 | contig 15393 bp, 10 predicted proteins | sample P1T30metagenome_FD_192432 | JGI IMG/M metagenome (GOLD analysis project Ga0265780, IMG submission 192432) | Plant litter microbial communities from East Loma Ridge, Irvine, California - P1 T30 | ecosystem: Environmental > Terrestrial > Plant litter > Unclassified | place: USA: California... | reverse complement strand
TCGAGACCAAAGGCGGGCGCCAAAACGTCAACCAGAACTATGTGCGTGAGCTCGAAAGGAAAGTGTTTGCCGACTTCATACAGTTCCGCGGGCGGGCCGGCAATATCCTGGCGCTGAACCAGGACCAATTGCTTCTGCTGACCAATCTGGCGATCGGCTGCAACGACAAGCTGCGTTTTTTGGAGCTGCTACAAGAGTTTCAGCAGCGTGGTTTCTTTTTCGATAATCAAAGTCAACGCGTGCTGATCGACTTCTTTGAGCGTATGGGGAATGTTGAGCGCATGAGCGATAGTGGAGAGGCTGTATATGTCCGTAAGACCGTTTGAGAGCTATTTGGTCGACGTGTTCATCGAATGGGCGAACAACAGGGCCCAGGCTGGCTTTCGATATCAGTTCCAGTCGCCCGACCACAACAACGCGGCCAACTTGCACGATGCCTATCTGGCCAAGACCAGCGGCGCTATCACGGTATCCGGTGTCGAGTTGCGCTTCATCGTGTGTGGCGACACAAAGGTCATTCCCGTTCTGCACGGTGAGAACGGCAAGGGCTTTTCGGAAAACTATATCTCGCATCTGCGCGACCGGGTCGCGAGTCGCACCGCGGAATTCGCCGATTGCGCCTTGCTGATCATTCATAACAGCAAGCTCGACACCATCATCAACAGTGCCGAGGATCTCGCGGCCGAAGGCCGCGCCTGGCATCCGCTGCTGTTGGCGCGTCGATTAAAAGCCTTATCGCAAGAGCACCCGGGCAATCGGCAGCTCCTGGCTTGTTTGCTCGACGACCAGTTGCGCTACGTCGTCAGCGAGGGCGCCACCGTGTTCGGCTTTGCGCCTTTGTATCAAGCTATCGCGGAAGGCACGATCCAACTTAGTAAGCTCGGTTTGTTCGACGATCCGTTTGTTGCGTCGCTCAACAATTCGGCGCAGATTCGCAAGCGCCTCGAAGAGAATCGCGACCTGCGCGAGCGCCTTGAGTTCGAGACCGAAAACTACGCGGACCAGGTCGAAGACCGGTTCCGTGAGGACTTCGGCGCCAAATTCATCCGCGACCACTTCGTCGACAACCAGGATTGGCGCAACCTGGACTTTGCCGAGTTCAACAAGGAACTCGATAACAATCGCGCCCAGCTGTTGACCCTTGAATCGATTGACAAGGCTAACGGTCACTTGATCGAGCGCGCCAAGAGCGCCAGCAAGGCCGGCCGCAAGGACTTGAGCGTGCTGCTCGAACTGGGCGACGACGCGACTGAAGGGCAGTTCGACATCGTGTTTTTGGCGTTTGATGTCACTGAGGCGGAGCTGACGGTATCGCAGAGTTCAATCGACAAGGACGCCATCGACGTCAAGGTCAGTCGCTTTGGTGGCAAGCGCAGCCGGGTTCAGGTGCGCGCGCCGTTCTCTGGCACGCCCATGTTTTTCACCTTGACGCTGACGCGCCGCGCGCGCGCCGAAAACCACCAATTCCGTTGTCTGTTGCTGCGCCAGGGCGCCTTCTTCGTCGAGGGTTTCAAAAACCATTTCCGGGTCGAACCCCACGCCAGACGTATCACGTTGCAAATGGAGGCGAACCGACTCTGCATCGCCCCGCACGAGGGACCGAGCTTCGCCTCCGAAGATCCGCAAGACGTGATCGACAACACGGCCTATGCCAGTGTCGACTTCGCGCGGCAAGCGAATGCGTCCGAGAGAATCGGGTTCCAAATCGCACACGGCGACCACCGGCTGAGCTTTAATATCGAAGGCGCGGCGGCCGAGGAATCGATGACGGTGCCCTTGCTTTTCGACCGCGATCGCTACGCGCGCTTGTTCCAAGACGACGATTATCGCGCCGAGTTCGGCGCCAACGGCAACCGCTTAGTCATCGACAACCGCGAATCGGCAGTCGTAGGCACGCGCCAACTGTTATTGACGCGCGAAGCGACCATGCTGGCCCAGCGCATATTGCACCAGGCCGAAAAAGCGCAGCTGCGACTCGAAGACTTGTATGAGATCGACGCCGACCTGCACGCCGCCTATGAGGCCTGGTACACCTATCTGAGTGCGCGCCGCACCACGCCGAGCTTGGTGTCGTGGGGTCCGCAGTACCGCCAGCTGACGGCGTCAGTCACGCATGCATACGAAATTGCGTTGTCGCGCATTCCGCGCGATACGGTGCTGAGCGAGGCCTACAAACGCTTGATGCGCGTGGGCATGGCCGAGTATGACGGTAAGGAATTTATGACGCCGTTCCATCCGCTAATCCTGGCCTATCAGTTGCAATTGGTCGAGACCATCGTTGCGGACCGCCGGGCAGGCCATGACAGCTTCGCCACGCTGCCGGACGTAACCCGCGAGCGATTGACGGCGGCGGGACTAATTCCCTATATCTTCGATGGCGCCAACACGCTCGCCCACATTAGCGCGATGCGCGAGAACGCGTGTTGGTTAGAGTTGATTCCGCAAAAAGAATCGAGTTTTGCCTACGTGCGCAACCTTGTGCGCGACAAACTCACTGAGTTCACCCAAGCCTACGAGCGGTTGTTCAGCGCTGGGCCGCGCAGCACCTTGATCCTAAACGTCATCAACATGGGGCAGGCCCGCGAGTTGTTCCTGGGCTTGACGGATTATTTCAAAAAACGCCGGGACGACGCCTCTGCGATCCACGTCAACTGCTACGACGACCAAGTCCTGTTCAACGAATTCGACGCCTTTGCCGAGTGCGTGTCCTCGCAAGTCTTGCGCGAGACCTATCAGCTGGGACGCGGCGGCGTGCATGACGACGCCGATCTGTTGATCGACTTGATCCGCAGCCGCTTGACCTATAGCAAATTTAAGACGCCGAAGGAAGATGAGCCGCTGGCGTATGCGCATCTGGCTTTCTTCCGCAACAATGCCCCGGTCGATGTGCGTCCCGTGCCCATCGACAGCGCACTTAGCGGTGTGTTGTGTGATGGCTTGATCGCTGGCGAGTCGGCAGAGAACATCGAGAACGCCTATTTTTCGCGTTTCGGCTTGCGCAACGTTGAGGTCGAGCCATACCAGCCGTTACGGCTGGCGCGCCTAGTCGGGGCGTTGATGCGGCCGGCGCGCGAGAGCAACAGCCCGTATCTTGGAATGGGCGTCGGCCTAGCTGCCAGCACCTTGTTCCGCGACTTGCTGACCCGCTCCTACGACAGCGCCTTGTGGACCACCATCATCGATCCCAAGGTCACACTTGACTTTTTCACCTCGCAACGCGATGTCGTACTGATCCATTACTCCGATCAGTACACGAGCTCGGCCGGCTACGACGCGATCACTGTGACCAAGCAAGTTGACCTGTTCCGTCGTTTGCTTGGCAAAGAAAGCCTGCTGTCCGAATTCAACGCTTTTAATGGCGAATGGCTGTTGAAGATGCTAACCGCTAACGAGAACACTCGAAAGGAACGGCGCGGCATCATCGGTGCCTATAAATTTGTTCGTTCGCTGTTAATCGACGCCGACATCACCTGGGTGCCGCTGTCGGTGGCCGAGATGATCCGGGTCTCTGGCAACGTCGGCCTAAAAATGAGCGGCAGCGACTTTTCGCGCGGTTCACAAGGGTATACGCGTGGCGCGATCTCTGACGACGTCTTGTTCGTCGGCTTCCGTGGGGACCAGATGTATCTGCTGCCGCTCGAAGTCAAGACCGGCGCCCATCCGAACTATGACAAGGCGGTTGCGCAAGCGCGCGAACTCAAGCGCTATTTGCACGACCAGATCCTTGGACCCGACACCATGGCCAGTAAGCTGTATCGGGGGCTGTTCATACGACAGGTCTTGATGCAGGTAGAGAAGTACCGACTGTATGGCGTGCTTAGCGACGCAGACCTGTACCATCTGACCTCGCGTCGCGAGTGGTGGCTGAAGGGCGATTATCGTGTGGCCGAGCTACGCGATTACCCAGCGGGCGTGGTGGTCGCGCATCTCGACAGCGAAACCTGCTTCGATTCCTTCTACCGCATGGACGAGGAGGTGCTGCTGATCGACCTGCCGATCGGTCTGCTCGACTCGCTGATCGATGCCGCCAGTACCGAGCAGATCCGTGCCTTGCGCACGCAGTGCCACGTGCCGGCCGACTACCTCTTAACGGCCGCCGCTTACACGCCGTGCGTAGTGACCGCAACTGCCGAAGCGGCGCAGGTGCCGGCGCCCGCGGCCGTCACTCCAAGTGTTGACGAGACGCCTATAGTGACGGTTGGCGCCGCGAGCGGAAACCTACGGATTCGGGTCGGCGAAAGCGTCACCACGCAACAAGCGCTGTACTGGGAACCGACTAACACGGCCCGCTTCATGAACAGCAATGCCGGCATCATCGGCACTATGGGTACCGGTAAAACCCAGTTCACCAAGTCGGTGGTCACGCAGCTGGTGCGCAACCAGTCGCAGAACGTCAAGGGTACGCCGATCGGCATGCTGATCTTCGACTATAAGTCGGACTACGTCGACCACGCGTTCATCGAAGCGACCAAGGCCAAGAAATTCCAGCTCAACAGGTTGCCCTACAACCCCTTAAGCCTGTTCGGTGACAAGCCGATGCTGCCGCTACATACAGCTGCAGGTTTTGCCGAGACCATGGCGCGCGCCTATGGCCTCGGTACCAAGCAACAGATGAAACTCGAGAGCTTGATTGTCCAGTGCTACGCCAGCGTCGGCATCTCGCCGCAGGACAAGACGAGTTGGTCGAAGACGGCACCGACGATCGAGGATGTGTGGCAGCTGTTTCTCAAGCAAGAGAAAGTCGAGGAGGATTCGCTGTACGCCGCGCTACGCAAGCTCGCGACGTTTGAAATTTTCGAGCCCGACCCCAGCAAGGCGACCAGTCTCTACGACCTCATAACTGGGGTCACGGTGGTCGAACTGGCCGGTTTCTCGTCCGAGATCCAAAACCTCGTGGTCGCCTTGACGCTCGACCTGTTTTACGCGCAGATGCAAAAGCGTGGCAAACCGGAAATCGTCGGCGACTTCCGTCAGATCACGAAAATGATCCTGGTCGACGAGGCCGACAACTTTATGTCGCAGGATTTTTCGGCGTTGCGCCGCATCCTCAAGGAAGGCCGCGAGTATGGGGTGGGTGTGATCCTGTCGACCCAGGACATCACCCACTTCAAGACGGCCGAGAACGATTACTCGTCCTATATCCTGAGCTGGGTCGTGCACCGGGTCTCGCAAATCAAGAACGCGGACGTGAAGGCCATCTTCAACAAGGATGACAAGGCCGCCCAGGAGCAATTGATGGAAGTGATTCGCAAGCTCGAGAAGCACTACAGCTTGTACATCGATGGCGAGAAGCGCATCCAGAAGATGCGTGACAGTACGTTCTGGGAACTGTTGCAGCAATGAGCGGAACCGTCAGCGCCAGGGCCGACCGAGCATCGTCGGACCACGACGGCCCGGGCGCGCCGGCGCGAGCCGGCGGGTTCTGCACGGGTTCTGTCGCGTTGACTGAGCAGTTGTTCTGATCGGGTAAACTGTGGCACCTGAATTACGGCGTCTGATATGCTCAACTTCAAAGGAATGCGCTTTCCACCCGACGTCATCCTGGTCTGCATCCGCTGGTACGTCGCCTATCCGCTGAGCTACCGACACATTAGGAACTCATGGAAGAGCGTGGATTCCCTGTCGACCATTCGACGATCAACCGTTGGGCCATCCGTTTCCTACCGCTGATCGAAAAGCAGTCGCGAAAGCACAAGCGCAGGGTTGGCACCAGTTGGCGAATGGACGAGACTTACATCAAGGTCAAGGGCGTCTGGAAATATCTCTGCCGGGCTGTCGACAAGGAAGGAAAGACGGTCGATTTTCTGCTGACAGCCCATCGTGACATGGCCGCTGCCAAGCGCTTCTTCGACAAAACCATGCGTGAGAATGAGGCGTCAGAGAAGATCGCGATGGACAAGAGCGGCGCCAACAAGGCCGCCATCGACGTGATCAACAGCACCATGGGTGTCCCGATCACCGTATGGCAGGTCAAATACCTCAACAATATTGTTGAGCAGGACCACCGCGCAATCAAGCGCGTGACCAGCCCTGCGCAGCCAGTTCGTGCTTGACGCGCCGCGTGCCATAGGTCTCGCGGCTTTGCCGGTGCGCGGCGGTGATCAGCACTTTCAACCGCGAGTCCTCCTGTGCTCTTGTCGACGGCTTGGCGTGCAGCCAGTCGTAGAAGCCACTGCGCGATACGCTCAGTACTTTGCATAGCATCGTCACCGGAAAATCGAGTCGCGCCGTTTTTATCCACGCGTACCTGGCAGCGACTCCTGCGCAAAGTACGTTGCCGCTTTTTTTACTATATCTCGCTCCATCTTCGTCGCCGCCAACTCTTTGCGCAGACGCGCGTTTTCGGCTTCCAGTTCGGCCACCGTGCGGCTACCTGGCGGCGTCACTTCTGATGGACCACGGCGGGCTGCGGCCACCCAATTGGCGAGCGTCCCTTTGGGAATGCTCACGCTACCTGCTGCCTGCTCGATTGAAAGGCCCTGCGTCAAAACCAGCTTCACAGCTTCTTCGCGCAGCGCAGTGGGGTACGTCTTCTTCAATTTCTTCATAAAGGGCTCCTGTCGGTGCAACTCTACCAAACAAGAGTGTCCGAAAATCTCAGGCTACCTCAATCTTCCACCTGATCGGCCGCTCGTGGATTGAAACGGCATCAATGATCCGGCCACGTGGCGGTCCATCGGTACTCGACGTTTTCGCGCGACGCATCATACGACGACTACGCAATCGCGAAATCAACACTCGCTTGAGTATGCCGCGGGCTTGTATGAATAAGCACCGATGGATAGTCTCATGCGATACCTGCATGCCTGGCTCGAGTTCATGGCGTTTGGAAAGCCGCCCGGAAATCTGCTGCGGCGACTAGTCTTCTGCCAGCTGTTCGGCTACTAAAGTATTGAGCGGCCTGTTTAGTGCCAATTTACACGGCTTGGGGTGGCGTGCTCGCTCCGCGGCGCTTAACTCGGCTGAAGCTGCACGATACCGCTTTATACCACCGTTCCGATTAACCTCGCGGCAGATGGTCGACGGCGAGCGCCTAAGCTGAGATGCAATAGCGCAGGCTGCACCCAGCGGCCAAACTACGCGATATCTCTTTCCGCTCTGGCACTGTTAGCGCATCTGGACGGCGATGGCGCTCGCGCAGGGCGATGCCCCGGAAGGCTGACAATACTCCATGGATCGACCCTGCGTGTTTTCCCAGTGCCCTTCCGATCCCAGATAAGGACTGGCCGTCCTTCCATCGAATCCACAACTCCTTTTTCTGCTGCGCAGATAAGCCCTGTCTTCCGGTTCTTGGCATTACATCCCCATAAAAGCGCCATTAAATCAGAACTGCTGCGCTGACCAGTTGAACCCGCTGCGGCTTTTTTAGCAGATCACGCTCCTCTTATTGACGTCGCATCTGGGAGCGTAGCCGAAGAATCTCGCTTTTCGCTTCGATCAGATCGGCACTTTGCTTTTCGTCCTTCGTTCGCATCACTGCCTTGACCCACTTGTACAAGCTATGGGCAGACACCCCAAGCCGGGCCGCAACCTTAAGAACAGGGTAGCCCCGCTCAACGAGCTGACGAACTGCTTCTTCCTTAAATTCCGGCGTGTAACGCTGTGTACTCATTCATTTCTCCTATGCTCAAATCATAGGTCAGAAGTCTACCCGAGTGGGGAAGTCCAACGGCACGTCGTACAAGACAGCGAATGCGAAGTTAAACCTTCGACTTGCTATGCGCTTGTCTGCAAACTTAATTTGGATCGAGAGCCAGATCCAACGCATAGGTATGAATCGACAAGACGTCCGTTTGCACGCCAAAACCCTTGCTGATCATTAAGTCCACGATCGCAGGTCCGTCGATCAAAATAATGGGGACCGCCCCTTTTTTAATGGACGCGTTTATGGCCCCTTCGGAGAACGACGAGGTGGTGAAAAGTAGACCTTGTTCATAGTCTCCTTGGCAAGCGCCCCGGAACTTGTCGATTTCTGGTCTCTGGACATTGCCTTTCGAGTAGCGCTTGCATTGGAAGGCGACATTAAGGTTCGCAAGACCGACCTTCAATTTACCATGTCCATCGATACCACCGTCTCCGCTCAGCTGAGTGACGTGTGTGTCCAAAAAACCATACTCGTCAAGCAGACGCTTAGCGAACCGCTCAAAATCGGACGGCTTCAAAGTCTTTAAATCTCGTAAGATACGCCGTTTCAGCTCAGCAAGGTATTTGCTATATAGCGCCATTACTTCTGGCAACAACTCCTTACGCGGCGACGTCGTCAAGAGCTTCTTTACACTGCCCGATACTGGCCTGCGCTTTCGAAGGCGAGCGGTCGAAGCGGGTCTAGATTTTTTGACCGGCGAAGATAAGGTATCGTAGCGGCTACCATCGACAACCTTGAAATGCTTGGTGGCTGAGGCGCTTGCATATTCGATCCCATCACAATGGCGGCGAATCTGCTGACGTACGATTCCGGCCGGATTATCGGCATGGAACTCGTATAGGTTTTCCCCTACGATGAATCGATAGATTTCTTCCGTGGTCATTGGGCCACCTTTGGCCCGAATAGCGGTTTTGATCGCTTCAACGATTGTCATTGTATCTGTGCTCAATGTCAGGTCAGGTCCGGAATCATATTGCCACAAAAATATGTTTCTAACAATTAGATTTACGCTGTTGTCCGCGTAGTTTCATGTCCCCGTTGTCAGCGAAGACGTGCTGTGCGAACCGAATTCGCCACGTGCACCACAACTGCTTGGTCAACTGATCCCCACAGTGAAAGAGCTGTGATCGACGTGCATCGACAACGAAGACCGCCGTGAAAAGTAAAGCTTCCACTGAAACCGGAGCGACTCACTGGGTACGGCGCCCGTCATGCTCGACGAAAGTCGTAAAGCGTGAAAAGAGGCGGGATGCAACCGCCTCACTCGGCTTTATCGGACGTTCTTGATCTTATTCATCAACGTCGCCAGGAATTGCCCCCAATACATCGTCAAGTCATCGTATCGTTCGGACGGGTTCTGGTCCATTGACTCGGCCTTGGCGTACGCGATTACAAGTAATTGCATCGCTTCAAGTGCCCGACGTGCGGCACGTGTCGCCTCTTCGCCCGAAATTTCACCAGGGTCGCGCTGCGCCAGCTCGCTAATGGGATTCCACATGTCGCGATAGAACGGATGCCGCGTATTCACGCGAATGATGACTTGGTCACGCACATGCTGCGTATCGATGAACGTAGGGCCTGGAAAACTGACGGACTCAAGCACAAACGGTAGATTGCGGATTCGCTCGAGATACTCGCGACGGTCCTCCTCCTTGTCGTAACCGAGGTCGCTCGCGAGTTCACTCAACATTTGTTCAGATTCGTCGGGCGTTTTGGTTTCCTCGACGCGACCTTTGGGCATCAGCTGGTTCACTTCCTTCACTGCTTCGGTCACTGCAGCATGCTCGCCGTCATTCTCATGCTCAGTTTTGGCAACTAGGTCCCAAATTTCGTCGATCTTTTTCCGAGCTAGTGGAATGGCTCTCTGCAGCAGTTCACGAATTCGATCGCGTACCTCTCCGTGTGGCTCGACGCCACGTTTGACATTGCGGATGCCAAAGTAGTCATCCAGATCTGGGTTAAATGCCACCTCAATTCCGATGAATCGATCTGGATCCTGAACACCACGTGGCAGAATTCTCGGCACATTTGTAAAAGAAACTTCCCTGTTGAGACGCATAAAGCTGAGGTTCCCGAGATTTTCTTTGAGCTTCAGTTCTCGTCCGAGTTCGTCGCCGCTAATTCCGGGTTTGCGCACTACTTCCTGCGGAAACAGCGTGACCCGTAACCTAGCGACGCTACGTCCGATCTTGATTTTTTCATCGAGAATAATTTCAGCTTCATAATGCCGTTCTGCTTTTGCGGCTTTTTGAATAGTTTTTTCCTTTTTGCCGTTCGACTCCTTGGCGATCTGTTTGTTTATGACGAAGTCATGCCAAGCTCCTCGCATTAGCATCAGCGGATCATTAGGAATAAGTTTTTTGTCATTAACCTCGATTACGATTCCGCCGTCAATAAATGAGCGGAAAATGCGAGAGAGCTCTTTCTCAAGCTCCAGCCTGAGCGAGTTGAAGTCGTCTGCAAGTCGACCTTCTTCCAAGCGGTCCACTTCCGACCAGACGACGAGCGTGCCGGTATCCGCAGGCAAAAGGTCCTGCAGGTCTGCCGGGACGGGCTTCGCGCTTGGCTTACCAAGAGTGACCGGTTTACCTTCCTGTTCGACTTTGATAGCTTCACCGAGATCGAATTCGGTATGCAGCCATGCACCGTCCGCAGTGTCACGGCTCCAGACATCGACCCGCTTACCGAAATTCAATGCCGCGAATTTTGCGCCCACACCATATTTGCCGATGGTGTCTTTGCGCATGTAGCGCGTGGAAAAGCCGATCACGAGGTAATAATACAGAGTTTCGGGCGCCATGCCAGACCCGTCATCGGCAACGGCGATCCGGTGCACGTGTTTCTTCCCGCGTGCGCCCGCTGCCTCGTCGAGGCGGATCCGAATACGGTTGGCACGCGCCTCAAGTGCATTATCTATCACTTCACCCAGTGCCGTAGCCAGGCTATACCCGGAGTCACGCAATGAAAGAAGTGCTTGGCCGATGTTTATAACCGGAATACGTCCATTCCCGTCAGGCTGTGGTTTAACGATGTCGTTCATTGTTTTCTCCTAATCACAGGTTTTTGCAGCAGCTGCCTCACGGTCAACTGCTACTGCGCTAATGGCACTGCGTTTGCTGAGCGCGATACCTAACGCTCGGGCTACCCCCGCGCCACAGAAGGGGCAATCCTTGTCATACCTAGTCGGTTTGGCCGGGTGTCGTTGATTCAATAACTGGGCCGATGAGCACAGCGTGTAAAACGCTGCCGCTTCCAACCAAAAAGCTTTCTGAGGCGAAGTACTTGGCTTCCAGGTCACATGGGTCGCATTTGCTGCATGCTCATGCGTGCAGAGTCGGCGAAGCGTACAGCGGTCCGATCGGCCCACACAGATCGGGTCGGCGCCGCGAAGAAGAACGTAGGTGCCGGGTATACTGGCTGGAATACAAGCGAGCAACACAACGCTGTCCATCTGGTAGGCGGCGCGCCGCCACTCCGCGAACGTCAGCGTCGTGGCGGCGTCGATCACATTGCCTCTGCAGTGAGATGTGCCTTCGCGGAAGTGGCCAGCGCCATGCGGATTTTCCCAACGTAGCTGGTCGAAAAACCGCTCGCAACCGCGATTTCAGCCACGGTTTCACCGTTGAGCATGCCGTTCCATACTTGCGCTGCGGCCTCGGAATTTCCCACGTCATGCAGGATTGCCGAGGCAAGGAACTTCGCCATGACGACGTGCTCGGGGGATGCATGGTCCACCAGCTGCTCATACTGCTGCGCCGGGTCAACGTTCTGTCCGGAGACCTCGTCGTTCAGCGATACACTCGCGTGATTTTTCTTAAACCGGTCCAGAATGCGCTCTGCGTCGCGCAATACGTTACGGACGAGATATTCGTCAGCAACTCTAGATGCATTTAAGGCGAGGTCGATCGCATACTCAATTTGCTCGTAGCGACGGGAGCCGGGGGAATGGCGGACACGCATGCCCTGCAGAATGAGGACGGCGTTAAAGCGAACGTCCATGGATTGCTCTTGCATAGATTTTCCTTTCAGTGCCCCACCGCCTCGATTGAGTGCAGCAGCGCCTAAGTAGGTAGTTGATCCTATTTCTGCTAACCCGCCTTCTGGTCGAGTTAACCTGAATCAATTGTTAAGTTGTCACACGAGAGCAGCTTTGTCAAGGATGCAATTTACCTCGTGCAATCATTATGGGACCGTAAGCGGTGAATACGTTCACTGCAAGTTGAAAATTTTTTATACGATTTTGGCGTTACGGGGCGGAGGCGCTTATTTGCAAGTGCCGCTGGCGATATGGATCTAGCCGGTCGAGGAGAGTGTCGACTGCCTCCTCTCAGGCAATTTCGTCGACGCCCTTATAGGTCACCGACGGGCCACGAACGGCGCCGAGCCGTGTATAGGGCGGCGCGCTCTAAGCTGTAGTCACATCGTTAACAAAACACCGTAGTGAACCGCTTCGGCTTCTGAGGAAGCCGGTTAGTTTGAGTCTGGCCAGCGGCAGGTCATTCGCGATACCATGTACATTGCGCTCAACGCGGGAATAATGGTGGTGGCAGGGTAAGATCGAGGTAATGCCCGTTGTTGCCCGGTCAAGGATCAAGGATTTGGGCATGGTATCGTGAATGGTACTGGGCACGGAGCGCGGTGATAATTCCAATCGATTCAAAAGCTTACATCATCTATTGATCATCGAGTGGGAGTAGGGTTTCCTACTGGAAACTCTGCATTTGCGGTTTTGAAAAGGGCTCGCTTCGGCGAGCTTTTTTTTTCTAGATTAAGGCTGACACTTACAAGTTAATTGATTTGGTCATGGCGCTTCTGATTTGTTGCTCTTCAAGGTCCAATTCCTCTGCAAGTGAGCGGTGCGTATCTGCATCGACTTGATCCGTGTGCTCTGACAGCTTCTCGCGAGCTGCCTGAATTGCCACTAGCCGCAAGCGTCTTTGCGCGTTGAACTGTTCGGCGTTCTCAGGCGATTCAGCCTCTTTCTCGTCAGCCGCTCGCTCGGCCCTGGCTTCGTACTCGTCAACGAGTGCAGACGCCGCGGCTGAATGCTCCGGACTGGTGTGTGGTTCGAGGTGCTCCTTGACTGCTTCAAGTGCGGCGTCAGCAATATCTGCTCTGGCCAGAGCTTCCGTTGGTTCAGCAGCCACCTGCTCTGGCTCGATCACTTCGAGTTTTCGTATCAACCAGCCAAGCGTGGTGCCCTGAACAATAAGAGTCGCAAAGATCGAACAAAACGCCAAGAAGACAATCACATCTCGCGCGGGAAAGTTGGACGGCAGTGCAAGCGCCGCGGCCAAGCTGACCACCCCTCGCATCCCAGCCCACGACACGACCGCATGGTGCGTCCAAACCGCAGCCGTCGAATGCGCTGTCTCACTGCGAGAGAACGCGTTTGGCAACCAGCCTGTCATGAACACCCAAGCGAAACGGCTGATAATGAGCGTCGCAGACACGGCAAGTGCAAGCAATGCAAGCAGTGCAAGAGCAGTGGCACTCTCGCTCGCGAGCCTTTCGATGATGCCCCGCATTTGCAGACCAATGAGCATGAAGATCAAGCTGGCGAGGAAGAACTCGATGAAATTCCAGACTGCATTGAGCTCCAATCGGGTACGGGCTGTGAACTCTGCATGCTGCTTTCGGCCTAGTACGAGACCGCAAGCTACCGCTCCCAAGACGCCCGATACGTGTAGCGCCTCAGCGCTCAAGTAAGCTACGAAGCCCGCCAGAATGCTGACCGTGATGTCGAGCATCGTGTCATCGATCTTGCTAAACACCCACATCGCCAAACGACCGCTCAACCAGCCGATGGCGAGTCCGCCGAGTCCCATGCCAAAGAACTGGAGCAAGCCACTCGAATAGCTCACCGAGCTCGCTGCTACCGCCGCGACAGCGAAACGGTAGAGGACCAGTGAAGACGCATCATTGATGAGGCTTTCGCCTTCCAGAACGATGACGATCCGCTTGGGAAGGTTGAATTTCTTCAAAACCGAGCTGGCGGCAACAGCGTCGGGCGGAGCCACTATGGCACCGAGTGCTGCCGCCGCCCACCAGGGAAGCCCGGGCACCAACCAGTGCGCCACAAGGGCTACTGCGGCGGCGGTAAAGAGGACGGCACCGATAGCCAGCAAAAGAATAGGCCGAAGGTTCAAACGGAATGCAGCCCAATCTGTGCGGTAGGCACTGACCTGCAGGAGTGGCGGAAGAAACAGGGCCAGTGCAAGCTCCGGATCCAGTTCGACCGCAGGCAAGCCGGGTATCAGAGCGAGCCCCATGCCGCCCAGGACCAGCGGAATTGCTACCGGCAAATCGAGGCGCTGCGCCACCATCGCAAGCAGGACGCAGAACGCCATCAAGCCAAGAAGGATTTCGAAAGTGGCCATCGAATTCAGCTGGCCAGTGGCGAGTCGGCCCAGTAACGCAACAATGTCGCCGGATCATCATAGACTGCTGCCGCATCGGAAAAAGCTGCATCGTCCCAGTAGCCACCGCAGCGCAGTGCAATGCCCTTGACCCCGGCTGCCTTGGCGGCCGCAATGTCATAAGGCGTGTCACCAACCATCACGGCCTCGGTGGGTTGCACACCGGCCTTTCGCAAGGCAACTTCGATAATGTCACCGTCGGGTTTGGACTCCTCTGCCTCATCGGAAGAGACTGCAGTGTCGAGCAAATCTGTTAGGTCGGCCTGCTTGAGTAACGCAGGTAGCTCTTCGCCACTGGATGATGCAATGATCAGACGCAGACCTTCGGACCGCATGCGTTGGACCAGCAGTCTGGCGCCGGGGGTAGGGTTCAAGTGCGGGATAAAGTTGTTCAGCAATAACTGCGTGCGGTCTTTTGTAATCTGTTTCGCGAGAGTTGACTCTGACTCGATGCCGAGTAACTCGGCGAAAACCTTGTCGGATCCCTTGCCGATCAAACTCCTTATCTGCTCGTAACTAACAGAGCGGCCATGCCGTTGCAGGGTTTGCACCCATGCTTGTGTATGCGCATCATTGCTGTCGATGAGCGTGCCGTCGATGTCAAAAAAAACAGCTTTTAGCGCAGTCTTATTCATCATAAATGTAATTGGAAGGAATATTTACTGTTAATTTCGACAGGCACTGTTGAGCCCAAGTGGCCAAATTCATCCGTGCCGCCGGCATGATGGGCTCGCAGCAAGCGCCCGGTGCAGCATTTCAGCATAGTGTGCCCTTGCTCGCGCAGTTCTGTCGCGTTGTTGCTCGAACGGGCAGGCTACTCCGGAACAGCACTGCACAGATCGCAGCTCGCCACAAAAGAAATTGACCAGTCATCAAAAACTCGTTAGCATCATCAAAAATGACAACGATGGACAAATTGCTTCGGCAGTCGCTTACCGAGCAGTTGGACCAGAAATGCGCCCCAGTGGCCAAGGAGACAAGGTGTCAACGATTCACGACGTTGCCGAGAAGGCAGGCGTATCGATCAAGACCGTATCGCGTGTGCTCAACGACGCGAGCAGCGTCTCGGAAAAAACGCGCTTGCGTATCGAGCAGGCGATGCAGATCCTCGATTTCGCCCCGTCGGCTGCAGCCCAGATGTTGCGCGGGCGCCCGACCGACCTGGTTGCCGTCATCGCCGAAAGACTGACCACCACCCCGGACTCGTCCGAGATCATCAAGGGCATCCAATCGGTGTGCGAAGCCCAGGGCAAGATGCTGATCATCGGCGAGACCGGCGGGCTGGCAAGCGTCGCCAATCGCCTGGTCGCGGATATGCGTACCCGGCGT
>Ga0265780_10005887_pt1 | contig 15394 bp, 17 predicted proteins | sample P1T30metagenome_FD_192432 | JGI IMG/M metagenome (GOLD analysis project Ga0265780, IMG submission 192432) | Plant litter microbial communities from East Loma Ridge, Irvine, California - P1 T30 | ecosystem: Environmental > Terrestrial > Plant litter > Unclassified | place: USA: California... | reverse complement strand
GCAGGTTATCCCGAGGTCGGCAGTAAGTAAAATCTCAACCCCTAAACTTCCATCAATTAACATTCGATCCAGGTTCGATCCTGCCAGGGGGCAATTTCTTTTTGCGTTTTTTTGCATCTTTTAGGCATCTGTCTCGCGTATTGTTAATCTTATTGCGTCCATGAGCATACGAAAGTGCCGAGGCCTCCCTCAAAACAAAAGCAGCCTATTTTAGCTACAATTGTAGTTGCTCAGGTAGGTTTTCGTGTTGCGATTTGACAGCGCACTCATTGGAGTAATTTTGAATTTCTTTCGTAAGTGACAGCATGCAGTATGTCGATGTGGTAGATTGGCGCGTGCGAGTCTTTTTCACTGCGACTCACCATCCCGCCGGTGTAGTGTATGGGAAACTGGTGATTGGTATGTTTTTAATGACACCATCACCTTGTTCTGTACAAGCGCGTTCATATCTCGAATTGAGGAAGATCACAGTGATTTCATCACCAACAACTGTGTATAACGCGTGCTGCACAACGAGCTGAAGAGCCATTTGCTTTCATCGGAATTCCCGAAGAGCGATAAAAAGATCTCAATGCTTCTTCGCGTCCTTCTCTCTCCTTTTCTGTGCCACCAATCCATCCAGCCTCCACTTCGCTGTCACACCCTCGACAAAAGTACTACCAACCCAAGCCCACCACACTGCATCCAGTGGTGTCAATCCATGCTTGACTCTGAGTCTCCTCGCCGTGATGCCAGCTTCGACGGAGTGGATAGGTATCATGATGACTACCACAATATACCAACCCCAAACCGCCATAATGTTGGCCAGAGCCGGCAGACGGTACAAGATCGAGTCGTATATGAGCGAGCCAGGCTGCCAGAGCGACGGGAACGGTAGCAAGGTGTACGCCAGAATGCATTGCGTGAAGTTCCAGAGATGGCCGATTTTGATTGTCGGTGGAACGTACTTGTCGACTGAGACGTCGCTGCGGCCTAGAATCTCCAGTGCTTCCTTGTCGAGTTGCACAACTCGCTCACGTGCGTCGCGAAGGGACTTCATGGGCGGATGGAAGGCGATGATATGTTGCTGGCCATTGCAGCTGAACTTCATCTCGGTGAGGCTGATGTCCGTCATCTGCGCATCCCCCGTCTTTAGAATCGATTTTTGGCAGTACGCCTCAAGGTATCGCCGAACCTGATGTTCTATAAGTCGCTATCAAGTAATTACAGCTCATGGCTCGCATACCGAATCGTGGTGATCCGCGTTCATGTGCTTGATGATGCGCTGCCTTGCAGCATCTTCCTGCGCTTCTGATAATGCCATAGCGTTCTCTATCGTTTCGAAACTTTTCAACGATAGATCAGGTCTGGTGGTGCTGTTGCTATCACTGGATGGTGGCGTCACGAAGTGTTGACACTCATTGGGTGGGCGGTAGCGCATCGGAGAAACTTCCGCCGTCCATTGCGTGACTGCCACAACAACGCTTGCAATCTTAGCACAACGCTCGTTAGACTAGCCCAACGTCTTTCAAACGTCAGACGTCTACTCTGTTGGTATGGGCATAAATATTACTTGACATGCTTTGGAATCTCAAAAGAATCCACACAAACTGCGGTGCGAATCTGGCCATCAATATGGGGATAGTATGAACTGGATCATGACGCAATCAAAAACCTGAGACACGCCAACATGGCCGGATAGGGGTGGCTGCGCCGCAAAATGGACAAGGCACCCGAAAAGTCAATGTCAATTTTAGTCTCTGCTCGATCTGTGAATAACGAGCTCGCGCACGCGATGCGCTCCAATGACGGCTAACGGAGTATCTCTGGCGAGGCTGGGAGACGGGACGCCGGGGACGGTAACGTGGATGCTCGTTGTGCGGCTCCGGAATTTTTGCCATCCTCCTTATGACAAGGTTAGTGACAGGTTTTAGCGATTCGAGCCCATGGTTATGGTGGGGAAGAAGAGCTGGTGCCGAACGTTGCGTCAGACTGCATGAAGGGTGGCTCGTGTCCGCAGGGATGCAAGCACCTCTGCAGCTTCAAACCGGTTACTGTTCTTTGCAGCTTTCCTCTTAACAAATTCCGTCGTCTCGAATTCTTCTCCCATTTCAGGTCACCACTCAGCGCACTACATTTTGCGACACCAGTTCCCACCCTTCTAACTCAACATCAATCGACACCATGGCGGACACCGTAGAGGAAACTAAGAGCTCCATTGCCGGAGAGGGACAAGCTGATGCCAATGCTTCTCTCGGAGCAAAAGGCAGCGCAGAATCATCGAGTAAGAAAACCGAAAAGAAGACGCCGAAGAAGCTGGGTGGAAAGAAGCCTCAACAGCAGCCCACTCCTGAAGCCACTCCTGCCCCCGAAAGCGATGGTGAAGGAGAGGCTGAGCAAGCGGACGCAGGGCGCAAGCAAACTACCAGCGGCGATGCCGACGACTCGGAACCCGAGCCTCAACAACAAAAGTCGAAATCGCAATCGCGACGCCGACAGTCGCGCGGACGTGGAAGGCGGGGCGGCGACTCGGATGCTGAGTCCGCTACCCGTTCTGATGTCTCTACTTCTGGCGGCCGCCGCAATCGCCAACGCCAGAAGAAGGGCGGAAAGGGAGGAGGTCCCCTGGACGACATCACCGAGAACGTCCCTGGAGGCGAGCTGGTCGGTGGAGCCGGCGACATGGTTCAGAACACCGCCGGCAACGCTGTCAACCAAGTAGGCGACACCGCTGGTAAAGCTCTTGGAGGCCTGACTGGCGGCGGTGGACAGAAGGAGGAGGGTAAGGATGAGGGTGGTGGTGAACAGCTCCGTCTGCGCCTCGAGCTCAACCTGGACATCGAAATTCAACTGAAGGCTAAGATCCACGGAGATCTGACTCTCGGTTTACTGTAAGTGATCTATACTGCGACCCATCGAGATGCGTGTCATGCTAATGTTGTGCAGCAATTAAGGGCCCCACGAAGGAAATGCATCATCTGTCGCGCGAGCAAGTTATGAAGCTTTCGCTATTCGGTCTTGGGTGGCGTTTATATGGATTCTATGTAGTGTAATCAAATGACTTAAAACAATCGGTTCCTATGTAGGCATCGTGTTAAGCATTCGACAGTCTTCGTGATAAATTCACACTGGTTCGCAACTCGATGAACCAAACATATTTTCTGTCGCAATTCGGAGGGGCAGCTCAGCTTTCGAAGGAGCATGCAGGAAGCTATGGCCTTCCAAAGCGCCACGCATGCAACTTCCATGGATCTCCTCAATCCGTAACACGCGTTCTGCCAACTTCCACCAGAACCGTCGTCAGCCGCAAGACAATCTGCAGCGATATCCTTGCGACACGTCTCCATCTTCGTGTCAGGCGCGGCGCATTCTATTATCATCTCATGGCTCCATAGTGACGTCAGAAAATCTGGAACGCTCGCTTGAACGGGCATGGAAATGGCGCTCTGAACGGCAGCATGCTCCGCATAGAAGATCCCAGCCGCATTGCATCAATCTTGTTTTTGGACTGGCTTACTGGTGCCGCCTGTACCTCTGCCCCGACCGTTGACTAGAGCTCCGCCAATTCACTGGTATCTCCTGCTTCATAAATTGAATTTTCGAGCCACTCTCTACAATATTGTACCGGACTTTGAATGATTGCGAAGCTTCCGCCCGACATGGCCGACAAAGATCAAAACTCTGGTTCGGACTCAGAGCCGCACGAGAGGTCCACGCTCGCGCAACAAAAGGCCGTCAACAAGAAGAAGCAAGACAAGCGTGAAGCCGGACTACAGACTGCCCGTTCGCGGTCTTCCTCGCGTCGCGCTCGTCGTCAACGGTTGGAGAAGGACCTAAAGGACGGCAAATACATGCACACGACGTCATTAGAGACACTCGAAGAAGCAGACGCCAACGGCGACCTGCAGAAGATGGGCATGTTCGAGCGCATCGGACCCGACAGCACATCGATGGACGGCCCTGTCACTCATGCTCGCGCCATGCGAGGCGAAATCCCAATGCGAGGCACCCACCCCGACGAGCCGAAGTACATGGAGAAGCAGGGCAAGAGCAGTGATCTGAAGGACCAGGACGGCCTGAAGTTGACACTGGAGGCGAATCTGGAGATTGAGATTGAGCTCAAAGCGAGTATTCGCGGCGACCTCACCCTAAGTTTATAGTAAGTCTTCCCGGTTCCCTTGCTTTGCTAATGTGCGTTCCGTACGGGCACTAAGGTATTCCAAAGTCAGTAAATAATAACGGGTCTTAACAGCGAATAGTGCCTAATGAGTCGTTGATCGCCCCCGTACCCGGCAACGAACGAACGAACGAACGGTCGGATGCCGGAACATTTTCTTAGTCGTCTACGAATCGAGCACTGTTACGAGCGTTGGGAGTCTATCTACTTGCGTTATTTAGGATCATCTTGTGGTCAGCTTATGGAAAGAAGGAGATAACAATATTACGATATTACGTCCGCCTGGCTGGTTTTAGTTGCGATGTTTGGGGCGTACCCACCCTTCTAATGGGTGCACGCAACGCCATGGTCAAAAATCATCCCTTAGAGAGAAGGTATACCTCGTGGTTTAACAGTACAGTGTCGACGTGTCGTCAATTTTGAGACTTTGTCGGATCGACCTTCGGCCCCAACGACCTTGCAGCAAATTACTCGCCCTCTACCAAATACCCGTTTCCTAGTACTTATAGTACGTACTGCTAACACCGCTAGTGTCCAGAATCCCTTGGGACCTAGCGCACAACGACCAAAGTATACTCGAGCCGTAGGTATTTGTACCGGTATAATACAAATTGCTTCGGGAAAAATCTTGAACGTGAATCTAGAAATTCGTACTTCTTCCTTACACAACACCAACACTCCAACGCGCGCGAAAACACCATGGACGCGAATGTAACTTCTGAAAACGCTCGACATAAGGGAGTACGCACCTTTATCAGAACCAAGCTGCATCTTAATGCTGTGGAGCACATCAGGCTGCGAAGGTTGTGCAACTGTGTTCAGTCTTGCTTCAACCTTGATCATGCACCAACCTCCCCGGATCACGACTCAAACGAGCCCCCCACGACATCAACACAACCACAATGCGCAAACGAACAACGTACCCAGACGCCTCGAAAGACTCGCCTCCTTCGGTCACTGAAGAAATTCTGGCAAAAAGTGGCCAGGAAACACAAGCACAAGCAGCCTCAAAACGAAGACGGGCCCCAGGACACACAAGAACCAGAGACCGTCGCCATCGCAAATGAGCCACAGATCCAAATCCCAGACTTCCTACCCGTCACCGAACCCGTTCAAATCCCCGGCTTCCCGTCTCCCAGTCCCCAAGTCCGGCGGCGCCCTGAATCCTCCCAACCGCGTAACACTAACACACACGCCGCACCAAAAGAAACCACCACGACCATGACCACCCTCGAGACTAATCCGCCCGCCAACGATGCCCCCAAACAACCTACCATAACCCTAACCCCCCTCCCCACCCACAACACTCAACGCTCAACCCTCGCCTCACTAATCAGCTACTTCCAAAAGTCGACCACGCGCTCCGAACTCGATCGCTGCCTGGCCGAGCACAAGCGCTTGTGCATTATTAGTGAGGGGAAACCTAGGGTTCGTGGCGGGATTCCGAGGGAGTGGATGAGTGCGGAGGGTAGGTGTGGTGAGGCTAGGGCGTGTCCGAGGGTGGTGCCGGTTGCGACGGTGCCGGTTGCGAGGGGGAGGGTGGGGAGAGGGGGAAAGTTTGGGACGTAGGTTGATTTTGGAGGGGGGATGGGGGTGGGGTTGAGTTCGAGGTTTGAAGAGGCGAATGTGTGGCGAGGAATAGATGGAGTCGATTCAGGGTCTGAGTTGGATGCTGGGATGTAACACGGGTGTTGGAATGCTGGAACGTGCTCTTCGCGGTCTTTGGGATAGGCGCTGGTGGATTACTTACCAGACGTGTTCATTTGCCTTTATTTGTGCTAAGAACGTGCTTCGCATCACCCAATGACGTAAAGATATGAACAACACTTTCGTCTAATTACTAGCTAATGCGCAAGGAATGGAGGAATACACTACGATTACGTGTATGCAGTAGCGTCTAGCAGGTAAAGCCGCACGCGTCGTGAGACACCTGTATATATCTAGGGTAGTGCCCGAGAACGCCTCCATGTCTTCTCGTACAAGCAATGTCCCCGTTCAACGCCTGTTGGTCATGTGTCGTGATGGTCGTGAGATGATGATACACGGTGCGCTTAAAGTGATGCGCCGCCAGCCGTGGCTGGTTCTGTAGACTCTATGCTCTCTGCCACAAGTGTTGCTGCGCTGGATTCTTCCGTCGGTGACTTAGTCAATACCTCAGGCTCTTGGTGTTCCTCAGATGGCTGCGGCAGTGTGGGCGACTCCGCGCTGTCCAGGTAGTTATCGACGCTGTTCTCGCGTCCACGAGCTGCGATGCGCTGGTCTAGCATCGTCACCAGCCGCTCTGAGTACTGATCCAGTAGCTTGACCATGATCGTCTCGTCGAACTCCTTCGACTTGACGCGCTCACCAATCGCCCTCGCGGTCGTTGCAAGCTCTCTTTCGACCTCTCTTGCTAGCTCAGATGTGAGGGTATCGCTGCTGGTAGCGAGCCGCTTTCGATAGGCACGCATCGTCCGGCACAAACTCTCGGTAGAGGCGCCAAGGCTGCCGAACTCATTCACAGGAGCTTTTGTTCGCGGTCGCACGTCCATCGAAGCTCGCCTCTTCGCGATCTGTGGGTTGCGAGGGCTAGGCGGTGATGGAGAGCGGTTCTTGTTCCGACGGATTGTCCCCTGCCAGCCACTTGCTCGACCCTCTCGCGCGCTTCCTGGCATTGGCGAAGGGTCCAATTTTGGTGCCTGGGCCAGAGAGAATTTCGAGACTTTCTTCCGAAGCTTCGGCGATCTGTTGGCGGTGGGTGTGGTGTTGTCCTCGTCTGGTGATCGTTGAAACCGTGCAAGCTCCGACTGTGAGAAGACGCGCCGGAGTGGAGGTTTGCTAGCGAGCAGGTCAGGCGTTACCGTGCTCGGCCCAAGAAGGTCCATCGAACGAGAGAGGTCGTGCCGATTTTGAGGCAGCAAAGCCAGATCCCAAATGAAGATTGTGCCATCTACTGCGACCGTCACAAGCGATTTGGTAGTGTCGTCTCCGTCCACCTTTTGTATGAGCGAGATGTCAGATACGCCTTCGGTGTGTCCCCAATCGCGAGCGAGGAGGGAACCGCTTTCGTCGTAGATTCGAATGGACTTGTCGGTGCTAGATACTCCGGCAATGAGAGGTGAGCCAAAGCCGCGTGATACATGCACGAGAGAGGACAAGACAACAGCGTCGCCACCGTCTGTATCACATGCTCGAAAGCTGCCAAGACAATGACCAGTTCGAAGGTCGTATCTGTGCAGCTGGCGATCTATCGAAGACACGAGAAGGATGTCATCCTGGTCAAGATCCCATGATAATGACACAGGTGTGGCCTTGAGCATAATGGCACGAAGCATGACAAATGCACGTACCGTCCCGCATCCCTCCTCGTCGCGAGACAGAAGCTCGCGAACCACAATGCTACGATCGCTAGAGGACGAAACAAGCCGCTTGCCGTCGCGTGAGAAGTGGATGCCATTGACAGCTCCCACATGCTCGTCGAGGGTCTGGAGGAGATCCCACGTATCGGCCGTGCGCGTGAAGATCTGAACTGTCCGATCACGGCTGGCACAAGCAACGAAAGTACATTGATCTTCTTCGTACACTGAGATGCTGGTGATCTCGCTCGCGTGTGCTTTAAAGCCATAGACGCTGGTCTTTGACTTCGAATCGACAATCCTGAGTATGCCATACTTGTCGCCAGTGACCAGGAAGCTGGCATCGGCAGAAGCACGCACCGTGCGTAGCTCATTCGGCATCGGATCTGGGCCGTCGAGTTGTTCGAGGGCGACATGTAGTGAGTCCTTGCAACTGCCATCCGCATTCCAGAACAGGATTGTGCCGTCCGCAGCCCAGGTATAATATGAGGCGCCCATCGCGTTGGATTGAGAAGCAAGCGCCGCGACTCCGAGTACAGAACCTCCGTGTGCAGGAAGTGTATGAGCGACGTCGCCGATGATTGCCTCGTCGTCGTCCGCGGAGAGATGCGAGAGACGGATGGCTCGTTGAGAGTCTACCGTGACTACGTAATCAGCCAAGGCACCAATAGCACCGATCTGGTTGTGGTCTGTCACAGGCACTGTCGGCGATTCGACTCGCGGAGGGGGTGAAGGTGGTGGCGTGAGGCTGCCGCTGAAGTCGCTGATGTTGACGGTCTTCAGCCCACCGTGGCTGCTTGCAATGTGAAGTCTGCCCTTCACGTCGACGGCCATTGAGCTGACAGTGAAACCGGCTTCGAAGACCCTTAGAAAGCGTTGGTCGGAGCTGGAGTCGTCGACCAGGCATATGTCGCCCCTGTCGGATGCCACTATTGCCTTGTTCGGTGCCACTGCAACCACGCTTGTGAAGGTTGCCTCCCTGAGACTGTCCAGAATGCAGTTGCGGCCTGGGAGCGTCTTGTATGCCGAGCCACTGAGGAAAGACAGGTCACTCTGGCGAGCTTTGGATATGCGGATAGACGAAGTGGGTTCGTCGACTCTCCACACCTTGACGTGGCGTGTGCCGACGGTGACCACTTTGTTGCCCATCCATGCTATCCGGTTGATGTTGCTCACGCACTTGTTGCTGGCGTAGAGCGTAGCGGCCCCAGTACGCGAGTTGATGCTCCAGATGTACAGGAAGCCATCGTTCGAGGAGCCGAGGCTGGCCAGGTAGCGCGAGTCGGGGCTGAAGGCCAGGCAGTTGACGCCGAACGTGTGGTCTGGCAGCGATGTGAGGGGCGTGTCGGAGGGGGCGTCAGGGGAAGTGGAGAAGATGAGGACTCGCGGCTTGTAACCGGTCTCTCCCACAGCCAGGTACTTCCCGTCTGGACTGAAGCTGACACAAGTGGCTGCTTTGATCTTCTCCTTCATCGTCCACGCCCGGCTGCTGGGGGAGTCTGCCCACTCGCTGACGGCGGGCGAGGCCAGGGGGGAGCCGCCGAAGCCCGCATCGCGCAAGGAGGCGGCGGTGCGGTTGCGGCTCTCGTTCTGGGTGGGCGTCGAGGGGCCGCCATAGATGGAAGTCGAGGCGTTGATGGGGTTGGTGGTGGGGCGTGCGCGGTAGAAGCGCTGCGAGACGTGGTGCTCGTCGTCAACGGTCGCAATGACGGCGGCTGCACCCGCCGTGTACGCAAAGGAGCGGCCCGAGGGCAGGCTGTCGAAGGCATTGGCCGTGTTTGCCGTGGTCCCAACGACCTGGCGCAGCGCAAGACTGACGTCGGCGCGGTGTGGCTTGACGGGCGAGCGCAATGGCGTGTTCTTGAAGAATGGCGATGGAGATGGGTTCAGCTTGATGCCGGGACCGAGCGCAGGGCTCATCATCCTGGGGTTACTGGGAGTAAGCGACATGGCGTCCTCCAAGACGGTCGCGGGAGATGATGGCAGAGGCGCAGACACATTTCAACGCAGCATGGCAAGCGCGAGGTGGCCGGAATGTGGGCGGTTGGTGAGGGGACTACGGCGCGTGGTGAAGCTTGGATACAGACATGATCATGCAATTGCGCCGCGTGACTGCGAGATTGTAAGGTGAGAATGGAGGGTGAGGTGTTCTGAGGTATTCTCCAGCTTCGACAGCGATAGTGAAGGTGCAATTCAGCGTGAGATGCGCCGACATGCGAGCACAAGCACAAGCACGAGCACGAGCACGAGCAGTTTGTTTTCCAAGACATTGTTCGGCTGCGACGATCAGAACCATGCGGAGAGCCGCCCGCTGGCCACTCAGAAGCCGATCGCTTATGCACTCCGAGCCTCCATCACACTCCATCTCATCATGCTAAGTCTGCGCCTGCGATAGCATCACCACCACGTTGATAGGAGTCATGATCGGAATGCAGGTGCCCGTCTGTCGTGTTAACGGTGCACAACATTCGCTTATCATAGGCCCTGGCACACCCGTCACAAACCCAACCCCCCGAATAGTCGTCATGGCTCCATTCTTCGGATAGTACCTCTCGTCCCCAAACAGCCTCTTTTGCAGCGATGGCATGACAATGTTGAAGACGCTGTTGATCAGTCCATGGCATATGCTCATACCAACATACAGACTCACACTACCGTTGAGAGCTGAAGGTAGCCACAGACACCATGTCGCAAGAGCGTAAACGCCAGTGCCGAGGATGAGCGCGTTCTGGTGGCCCAGCCGATCCGCGAGCATTCCCATGGGTATTCTTGTAACGACGCGAACACCGTTGTTGACAGCAAGCTTGAAGATGTGTACTTCATCTTACCAACTACAGTAAACGCAACGAGACATGTCGAGGACAGTATCTTGACTTGTTCTGGGCGCGTCACCTCCGCACCATCATTCTTATCGGCGGCGATTGAACCGGTTTCGAGCGTTGAAGATTCCGGTGATATTTTGACTAGTACGGTCAGGTTGAGCATCGCAACGGAATCAGAATGTTCTGGAGCTCCATTCGTCAGACTGAAGTACTCACTGCCTTTCTCACGACATACGTACGACATCTTCTCACGGCATGAAAGTGGAAGTAAGCGGTTCGACAAGGACTCTGTATGCACGGAACATGCGACAGGTAACTCGAATACTCATGGTATCAAATATTGCTATGCAGCACATGTGAAAAGACATTCAAGAAGGCAGCGCTCCAAACCATAATGTCTATCAACCTCCAGCCAACATCGTACCAGACTTCAAACAATTAGCCCTCGGGTCTTCCACGCGTTGTAGTCTCGAACTGGCACCCATCACCTCACAGTGTACAAAATCACTAGAAAACAAGTCTGTTCCATCAACGTCGTGATGACTCAAAGCACAAATAATAGTCTTGAAGCAGATTTTACAGGCTCGAAGCTGAGTCTGATGGCGTGTACTGTGGTTCGGTGTAGGCTGCAGTATTGGATTGGTGTTGCGGTGGAAGGGAGGTAATAGAGTGCTCGACGACTTTTGACTAGGTGTTTCTAAGTCACAGTTGAGTGTTGATATTTTTGGAGGCATGACGATGATGGTCCTGGTGTTGCGGAGATGTGGTTGGGTGTAGTTGGCCTGTAAGTAGACTGGGCCAGCTTTCACACCTAGAGAACCAAATCTCATACTTCAAGATGATGGTGCTTTGCAGCTTAATTTGACTCAGCTGAAAGCTTGCAACGACGTGCTTCACAAGTAAGAAAGCCGTCCACGAAAAGATTACACAAATCGATGTTGACTTTGCAACGAGGTTAAGCGCGCGCTTAATGCTTAGCGCCGGACGTACTCTTCAATGTTGCCTCATGAAGAAAGTTCACGAAGCCATCGCCATCTCCCCTCGGTGCATCGCCCGCCTTCCCACGAAGCCTACACCGTCCCTTGTAGGCCGTCTCCTCCACACGCCCGTATGTATGTGCTACGAACAGCACTGCGAGCGTCCACATCACGCCCTCCAGCGCGTTTCATCCGCGGGCGCCGCTACCCATCGAGTCCACGCTTGCGCACCCTTCACACCACGCGCCCACTAGCTCAGGCAGCGAATCCACCGCCTGCGCCCGACAGCACACCAATTGGGCAGAATGACGTCGCCCAACCAGACGGCGAGAAGAAGGCGGCAGACGAGCACAATGAGAACGAGGACCCGGAGCATCTAGCGCAGAAGCTCCAGCGGTCACGGGAGACGTCGCGCAGACTCTCGGGCGCGTTGCGGCGGTCGCAGAGGAAGAAGTCGCAGGGCCTGCCGCCCGTACACGTGCCGGACTGGTTCCTGCAGCACAGAGTCGTGCGCCACGAGGACCTCCCAAAACGAAGTAGTCCGCAGCCGCCGCGTCTGTCTGTCCGCGTGTCGCACGAAGAGTCGGGCGAAGAGGCGGCGTGCTCTGTGCAAGTTTTTGAGGAGGCGGACGCTGCGCAGGCGCTGTCGCGGCTGGTGCGTGGGCTGTGGACGCATCGGCTGGACGACCACGAGAAGCTGAAGGTGGAGAAGTATCTGGAAGAGTCGAGAGCTTTGGTCGAGGAGACGGCGTCTGCGGACGAGACTGCCTCGAGCAAAGAGGGAGGGGCAGACGCGGCCATTGAGGGTCAATCGCCGACTCCAAGTGATTTGCAGCCTGTTGCTACGAGCCCAGAGGCAGCATCGGCGGATTGGTCTCCCGGTGTTATCGATGCATCCGACTATCATATGTCTCCTCGGGAGTCGGCTGAGCTCAGGAGGTATGGCCGCATGCTCGCCGAAACACAGAGCGATCTTGCCATGAGCCCCGAGAAGAAACTAGAGCAGATGATGCAGCTGTCAGACAAGCTTACCCAGCTGATGAAGAAGGTCACCGCCGCCCAACCTCGCCGTTCGGGTGCATCAAAGCGTATGTCACCTTTGGTGCGCACCGAGATTACGGCCACTATCGCAGCGTCGCTGTCCACGTTGAAACCCTCCCCTTACGACACATTTCCTGCTGCTAAAACGAATGTCATACTTCATTCTCCGGAAGCTGATCACGAGAGGATCGTCGACCAGTGCGTGTACGGAGTCGCGGAAGAGCTACAGTCGGACGTCATCACACTCAGAGCACAAGACCTTGCACGGCTGGCGGGAGACTACATGGGTGAAAGTTCCGAGCCGACAGCTCGCTCGATACGCTCGCTGGGCTACGAGACCTATCGCATGAGCGCGGAGCTCGAAAGTGCCGCAGAAGAAAGTGCAGAACCACCAGAGGACGAGTCTGAATTCAACCCATTTGCGGTCCGTGCTATCCACATGCCCATGTCGGCTTTCGACGCCATCCGCAAATCCTTCAAGTCTCTGAACTCTCCTGGATTCGGAGTTGCGCAATTCGATGCAGGTGCGAATGCTGCGAGTGACGACAGTCCACGCACTCCGAGCCAGAGTGAGATACAGTTGGAGGACCTCAAGATAGCAAGTCTACTTGAGTCCCTGATTGATGCGACCGAAGAGCAACGCGCGCGAGGAATAGTACGCCCTTCAGAAAGCTCCACTTCTGAGCACGCATCGAAAGAGTCGGCGAAGAGCAAGTGGTCGCTACCCGCCTTCTTCGACTTTTCGGTTGACTCGAAAGGCCCAACACTGGAGCTCAACTCTGCGCTCCCAGCAAATGCAGGTCCTGGAATCAATCTGGCTGTCAAGCTTGGCTTGGGGTCTTCGGCACCAAAGGTACCAGCAAAGTCCAAGATCATATACGTGAAAGACTTCAAGGAAATGAACGCTACGTATTATGGCGGGAGAATAATACAGAAGCTCGAGGAAGCAGTCCGGAAACGGCGTGTACTCGGCGAGAGCATTATGATAGTTGGCAGTACGTGCTCTCGTGATCTCACGCCAGAACTATCTGCGAGGTATGTGCAATGATTGATCCTTGATGGTATCAACTAATGTTCTTAGTGGCGTTCGAGGATTACAAGGCGAAGGCGAAACGAGTTACTTCAGGACCATCGTTGTCGAAGCCGCCGAACATGGCACCCTGCGTACAGCTGTGAAGCCTCACCCTGACCCCGGAAGACTACTTTCCAAGCTCTCACCCGTCGAGAAGAGCAAATACCGCGACATCAATCTGTTCTCCCTGCGCGATATGCTGAGGTCACTGGATCCAGCCGCAACTGCAGACATTGCAGACATGGAGAAGGGCTTTGAACTCTTCCGCCCTTGGAGCTCTATATTCCCGAATTCGTGCCTTGATAGAGTGCTGACGCATGATGAGGTGCACAGGATAGCCTTGACAGCACTCGGCTTGCACCTCGCAAATCCTGCAAACAATGCAGCCAGTACAGAGGATGCAATTTCACAAATGAGCTGGGCGCATGTTGCACTGGCGATAGGCCTCTTGAAGGCGAGCGACGCCGCAAAAAGTGCTGCCTTCGATGCAATTGCCGAGCTTAATAAGAAGGGCATAGGCGCTGAAAGACTAGCTGGAGAAGCTGGAGCTAAGCAGAAGGCGAAGAAACGGATGGACGAGAAGAGCCTGCAGCGCCAGCGCGAACTCCATCAGATCGCCGCCACAGCAACCAAGCACGAGAAGCGGCTGATGCCCGGTATCGCGGACCCCGACCAAATCAAAACCACGTTCGACCAGGTACACGTACCTCAAGACACCATCGACTCACTACGCACGATAACATCGCTGTCGCTATTACGTCCCGACGCATTCAACTACGGTATCCTAGCAACAGAGAAGATATCCGGCGCGCTACTATACGGCCCTCCGGGAACCGGCAAGACGCTGCTCGCCAAAGCCGTCGCAAAGGAAAGCGGCAGCACGGTTCTCGAGGTCTCCGGCAGCCAAATCATGGACAAGTACGTCGGCGAAGGCGAGAAGAACGTCGCCGCCATCTTCTCTCTCGCCCGCAAACTCTCACCCTGCATCGTCTTCCTCGACGAAGCAGACGCCGTTTTCGCTTCCCGAAACGCAATGGCCGAACGCACTTCGCACCGCGACATTCTCAATCAATTCCTCAAAGAATGGGACGGCCTAAACGACATGTCTGTCTTCGTAATGGTGGCGACGAATCGGCCGTTTGACCTCGACGACGCGGTTATTCGACGGCTGCCGCGACGGCTGCTGGTTGATTTGCCGACGCAGGCTGATCGCAAGGAGATTCTGCGCATTCATTTGAGCGGCGAGCAACTTGACGGGTCAGTGGATCTGGATGCATTGGCGAAGAAAACGCCGTTCTACAGTGGGAGTGATTTGAAGAACATCGCAGTCTCAGCGGCGTTAGCGTGCGTCAGGGAAGAAAACGAACACGCTGCTAAGGAGGCCGCAAAAACAGCCACAACCGACGCACAAAGTCCTCGCGCAGCCGCATCCGTATCCGCATCCGAATCAGACAGCCCTACAGAACCCCCCTCCACCGACCCATCCCCATCCACCCCACCACCACCACCAAAACCCCAACTCCACCTCGTCCGCGGCCAAACCTACACCTTCCCCGCCAAGCGCGTCTTACACGCGCGCCACTTCGACAAGGCGATCCAGGAGATTAGCGCGAGTATATCCGAGGATATGGCGAGTCTGAATGCGATCAAGAAGTTTGACGAGCAGTATGGGGATCGCAAGGGGAAGAAGCGCAGGAAGGACTTTGGGTTTGGGGCGTTGGCGGAGAGGAGTGAGAGTGCGGCTAGGGTTAGGGTTTAGGATGGTGTAGATGGCAGTGGGGAGGGGTTTGGATTGGGTGTCTGGGGGGTTGACGGTGTAGCATTTTTGGTAGCGAAAATAGATGGATTCCTGGGAATGCAAGTGGGTTCGATGTGTGTGTGTAGCCTTCAACTGTGGTTCGATGTCACCCTTGGTGGTATCTTTCTCTGGTACTTGTGACCCTAACGATGTCCGAACCATGGTACCCATTTTCGACCCATTTCTCACAACA
>Ga0265780_10005886_pt1 | contig 15402 bp, 13 predicted proteins | sample P1T30metagenome_FD_192432 | JGI IMG/M metagenome (GOLD analysis project Ga0265780, IMG submission 192432) | Plant litter microbial communities from East Loma Ridge, Irvine, California - P1 T30 | ecosystem: Environmental > Terrestrial > Plant litter > Unclassified | place: USA: California... | reverse complement strand
CTAGGCGAGGCCCGCCATGACAAGCTCATCCGATACAAGCACGCCCAGCCCCGCTACCCGTCCGCTCGCCGGCTGGATGAAGGGAACGATGCTGGCCGGTTTTATCTTCTTCGTCTGCTGGGGCTGCGCCATCTCCTGCTGGCGCACGACCCGCAGCGCACCCGGCAGCGGCGCGCTGGCCGGCTACCTGCTCGGCCTGCCATCGCTGCTGGTGCTGGGACTGTTCGCCGGCCAGAAGCTGGTCGCAGCACGCAGGGCCGCTCCCGCTCAATCGCAACAACCCGCGCCCGCCAGGGAAGCGCCAGCCGCGCCGGAGAAAACGGCGCCGTTGGCGATACTGGGAGCGGCGCTACGATCGGCGCACGGGGTCTCGCCTGAAGAACTGGCTACCGCCATCACCGCCGGCAAGGCACGCGCCGACCTCGATCCCGAACTGGTCGACGACAAGGGCTTTCCCGTCATGAGCGTGCGCAGCCCCGATGCCGGCATCCAGCGCCAGCGCGCTGATCGTGAATGCAAAGCCGTGGCCGATGGTTTCTTCGCCGCGCACGGCTTCGGCCAGCAGGCAGTCGGCGCCCAGGGGCGTGGTCAAGCGCAGCAGCCGCGTCTCCTGGCTGAAGGCATCGGAAAGGAAGGAGACAGGAGCAGGCATGGCACGGTCGCAGGTGGCGAGGAGCTTCAACCCAGCCTGGGCGCGATCGCCAGTTCCGGCTGCGGCTGCGGCGCATGGTCCGACAGCGATACCGGCGCCTGTTCCGGCAGCGTCACGATGCGCTGCCAGAGTGCATAGCCGACCGTGCGGCTGGCTTTACTGAGGCGGTAGGATGGCAGAGCGTCGACGCCCTGCGCCAGCCACAGGGCTTCGTAGGAAGGGGCCAGCCGTGCGTCGTGCCAGGCATCACCGAGGGGCGCCAGGGTTTCCTGCAGTACGGCGGCGGCGCTGCGCATGCGCACCCAGCGGTGGTTCAGCCAGCCGTTGTGGCGCGGTTCCGGATCGAGGAAGCGTTCGATGAGGCGGCGCGCCGCCGTGCTGCCGCTGCGGCTCATGGTGGCGATGGCGCGCGGGCTCATGTCGAGATTCAGGCCGCCTTCGCGCCTGGTGTGGCGGATCAGCACGATGCGGTCGCGGTAGCCGGGCGTGCGTTTCAGCGCTTCGTCGCGCCAGCCGCGAATGGTGTCGAGGACGGCGTCGGTGAAGCGCGCCAGCGAGGGCTTGCCGTCGGCTGCGTCGACGCCGCGCCAGGCCGGGGTAATGCCGTCGTTGTTATTGGTCGGCAGGACGATGCGGCGCTCGAAGGGCGCGCCTTCGTCGAGGTTGTTCAGCAGCGTGACGCCGAAGGTCGGGCGGGTCGGCAGGATGGCGTCGAAGAAGTGGATCGGGAAGTTGCTGGTCAGGCCGCCGTCCGAGAACCACACGCGCAGCAGTTCGAGGCCTTCGCCGCCGAACGGACGCACGCGCAGCCGGTACAGCGGCACCGCCTGCAGCAGTACCGGAAAGCTCAGGCTCATGCGCGCGGCCACCACCACCGGCAGGGCGTCGGCCGGTGGCATGAAGTACCAGTCGTCCTGGCCCTGGTCCTGGTTCAGGCGCGCCAGCAGGGCGGCGGTCTCGGCGCCATGCTTGGCCTGGCGCGCCCCGGCCTTCAGTGCGGCCATCACGACGGGCGGGAACAGCGCCTGTAGTTCCGATGCGCGGAACACCAGGTCGCTGCCGGAATGCGGCAGGCGGTGCGCGCGCAGTTCCGACAGGCCGGTGGTCATGAGCGCCAGTTCGATCGGCGGTTCGGCGTTGCGCAGCTGGCCGAAGGTGAGCGGCTGGTCGTCGGGCAGGCCGGCAATTTCCTGCACCAGCGCGTGCAGCCATTCGGTGAGCGCGGGCGCATCGCCGGGCGCGCTGCGCAGGCCGGAGCAGATGCCGCAGCGGTTGGCGCGCAGGCCGCGCCAGGCCGACAGCGCGGCGTGCAGCAGGGCGCCGAGCAGGGCGCTGGCCAGCAGGCACAGGCCGAACCACAGGGCGGCAGCAAAGCCGCCCGGTAGCGTGCCTGGCCAGTGTCCCGCCAGCAGGCCGGCGCTGACGACGAAGCCGAGTCCCCACAGGCCGCCGCCCAGCAGGCTGCCGGCGGCGAACTGGCGCAGCAGCGCGGCGCCGATGCGCAGGACCGCGCGCGGCCTGGCGGGCGCGTTCAGCGCCGCGGCCAGCACCCTGAAGTGCGGCGCCAGGTCGGAGCAAGGCTGGAACAGCGAGAACAGGCCGGTGCGGCCGCCGGCCGTGTCCTGCAGGCGGCGCGGCAGGCGCGCCAGGATCAAAAAACCGTCGTCGCGGCCATGCCCCTCCTTGCGCACGCGGTTGCGCTTGAACTGGGCCGCGGCGGCGGCCACCGCCGCCACCGCGCCGACGCTGGCGCCGCCGATCGAACGCAGCGTGAAGCGGCTGGCCAGCCTGGCCACGAAGGCCGGATAGACCACGCCGGAGGTGATCCCGCCCTCCATCACGATGTCGCATTCCGTGGGCAAAAAATCGTTCATCGCCGCTTGTTGCCGAGTAGGAGCCTGGCGCGATTATGCGCCGCCGCCGGCGCCTGCGACTCGCCGAATATCACGCCGGCTGCGATGACAGCGCGGCCCCGCTGGATGCGCGCAGCGGCGCGGCGGCGCGGTTCGAGCGCCGTTCCAGGCTTTGCACGTCGAGCGGACGGGTGACGCGGTAGCGCGCCAGCGCCGCGGCGCCGACGGCGACGGCCTGGGCGCCGAAGTGGGAGATGCGGATCGATGGAGGCGTGAGCAGCGCGGCGTCGGCGTAGCTGGCCAGCACCGCGCGTGCCGGGGCGATCAGGGCATTGCCCAGTTGCAGGGCCGGGCCGCCGATGACGATCGCCATCGGGTCGAAGCCGGCCCACAGGTTGTTCAGCAGGACGCCGAGCTGGCGTCCGGCCGCGTCGACCGCCGCGCAGGTCAGGCGCTCGCCGGTGGCGACGCGCGAGAACAGGCGCTCCAGCGCCGCGTAGCTGGGCCTTTCCTTGCCCAGCAGCGAGGCCAGCCCGATCAGCGCATCGGCGCAGCCGCGCCGGCCGCAGGAGCAAATCGGGCCGTCGGCCTGCAGGATCGCATGCCCGACCTCGCCGGCGAAGCCGTGCAGGCCGGTCAGCAGGCGGTCGTTGACCAGCACGCCGGCGCCGACGCCGTAGCCGATCGACAGGTAGATCAGCGGATCGGTGGAGGACTGGTCGGTGAATTCGATTTCACCGAGGGCCGCGGCATTCGCCTCGTTCTGCATGTACAGCGGCAGCCCGGCCAGCGGCGAGTCGGCGAAATGCGCCTGCACCAGGCTGGCCACGTCGACGTTGCGCCAGCCCAGGTGGGGGGCATGGCGCAGCACGCCCAGCGCTTCGTCGACCGCGCCGTGCAGGCCGATGCCCACGCCCAGCACGCGCCGCGCGCCGATGCTGCCGGCGCCGGCGCCGGAGCGCGACAGCCGGCGCGCCAGCCGCACCAGGGCCAGGGCCACCAGGCGGATGCAGGAAGCGGGATCGCGCGCATCGTCGTAGCTGACGATGCGGGTGTCGAGGACTTCGCCGAGCAGGTTGGTGGCGACCACGCGCCCTTCGTCCACGCCGAGTTCGGCGCCGAGCAGGGCCAGGCGGCCGGGGTCGAGGTGCAGCGGCGTCGCGCGCCGCCCGACTTCACCGGTCACCAGCAGTTCGCTCTCGATCAGCCAGCCTTCTTCCATCAGGTCGCGCGTCAGCATGCTGACCGTCGATTTGGTCAGTTGCAGCACCTCGGCCAGCGCGGCGCGCGACAGCCCCGGCTGGATACTGACCTGGCGTACCAGCGCCATTCGATTCAATTGCTTCAGTAACTGCTGGTCACCGGTGACGGGCATTGGCTGGCCTGAAGAGAAGGATGTGATGATTATGCAACATGCCCCCCTGTCGCAACAGAGGTTTCGACGATTGTTTTTTTAATTGGCTTGTCACCGTCTCGGTCCCTGCGTAAAGCTCGGCTCAGCCCGATTACGTAATTATGTAACATTTGCGAAGTCATTGATTTGTTTATGAAATCGATTTCTTGTCATGTCCGAGAAACCCGACACCTCCGCGGCAGGGCCGGCCTGCAGAGTGGCCGGAAGAGTCTGTAAACAGCAATTTCATGCGTATTGCATGCGTTCGCACGCAAATTAGTTTGTTCGTTGAATTGACCAATTGATGCAGTTTTTTTACTCTTCAATAATTACGTTTGTTAATTGAATTGCGCAGCAGGCGATTCACCGCCCGGGACCGGCCCCAGACGCCGGCCCGATGAAGCGGACAGCATTTACAAACATTGTCCCAAGCAAATAAATACAACAAGGGACGGGTGAGTTAAGTACTACCACCGCCAACGCCGGCATGGAAAGGTTCGGCGTTATATCCACCGAGAGGAGACATTGTGTTGAAGAACAACAAGGGAAATCCCTACTTTTATCTGAATACCCGCCATCGCCTGATCAGCCTGGCCGTGGCCGGCGCCTGCGCGACCCTGGGCGTGTCCGCCCATGCGCAGGAAACCAATGCGCCGCCGGCGGCCGACGCCGTCGTCGCCGCACCGGTCAGCCCGGCCGTCAGCAACGTGCCGCCGACTGCCGCCAACACCGTGGTCGTCACCGGCATCCGCGCCAGCCTGCAGTCGACCCTCAACCTGAAGCGTAATTCCGACGGTATCGTCGACGGCATCGTGGCCGACGACATCGGCAAGTTCCCGGATACCAACCTGGCCGAATCGCTGCAGCGTATTTCCGGCGTGTCGATCGACCGTAACCGCGGCGAAGGCGCCAACGTCACCGTGCGCGGCGTCGGTCCCGACCTGAACATGGTGCTGCTGAACGGCCGCCAGATGCCGACCGCCAGCCTGGGCGACCAGGCCGGCCGCGCCTTCGACTTCTCGAACCTGGCGTCGGAATCGGTCTCGCAGATCCAGGTGTACAAGAGCGCGCGCGCCGACACCCCGCAGGGCGGCATCGGCGCCACCATCAACATCCTGACCGCGCGTCCGTTCGACCTGGGCAACCAGGCCAGCGTCGGCATCAAGGGCGTGTACGACACCTCGAACGACAACCTGCCGGACGCGGACAAGGCCAAGCGTTCCTACACCCCGGAAATCTCGGGCATCTACAGCACCACCTTCGCCGACGGCATGTTCGGCCTGGCGGTCAGCGGCAGCTACCAGGAGCGTAACCTGGGCGTGAACCAGGCGGCCGTCACCAACGGCTGGCTCGGTCCGTTCAAGAACGGCGACACCGGCTCGGGCGCGATCCCGCAACCGGGCACCCCGGGTTATGCCGACGTCACCAACCCGCCGGGCGCCGGCGACATCTACCTGACGCCGCAGAACATCTCCTACTTCATGCGCGGTTCGCAGCGCCAGCGTACCAACGGCCAGCTGACCCTGCAGTTCCGCCCGAACAAGGACCTGACCACCACCCTGGACTACACCTACTCGCAGAACAAGATCCAGACCAAGTACCACGAGCTGTCGGCCTGGTTCAACCACGCGACCAACGTCCAGTCGAGCGTGTTCAGCAAGGGTCCGGTCGCCACGCCGCTCTACTATGAAGAGCGCGTCAGCAACCAGGACATCGCGATGAACGGCGGCGACTTCGCCACCAAGACCGACAACAACTCGATCGGTTTCAACGCCCAGTGGCGCGCCAGCCCGGCGCTGCGCCTGAACTTCGACGCGCACCACTCGACCGCCGAAGCCAAGAAGGACAGCCCGTTCGGCTCGAACAACGACCTGGCGACCGTCAGCTTCAGCCGCGGCACCTCGGCGCTGGACTTCAGCAACGAAATGCCGGTGCTGTCGATCCAGGGCGCCGACTTCGTGCGCGCGCCGCACCAGGTCAGCGGTTCCTGGTTCCAGGACGGCATCAACAAGATGAAGATCGACCAGGCCCAGGCCAGCGGCAGCCTGAAGCTGCTGGAGCGCTCGAACCTGAACTTCGGCCTCGGCTACGTCAAGGTCAACAACCACTCGAAGTTCCAGCAGGTGCAGCGCGATACCTGGACCGGCACCGCGACCCCGACCCAGGGCTACGACCAGAGCCTGTGGCAGGCCGACACGCTGCGCCAGTACTTCGACAAGCTGGGCGGCTCGGGCAATCCGAACCTGTTCAACCAGATCCACACCTTCGACTTCAGCAAGGTGCGTGACGCCGCCATCGCCCTCACCGGCGACCAGAAGGGCTATACCCCGAGCCTGTCGGATCCGCAGTTCGACCGCACCACGGTCGAGAAGACCAAGTCGCTGTACCTGCAGTTCAACACCGAGTGGGATACCGCGATGCCGATGCACACCGGCGTCGGTTTCCGCTACGAGAAGACCGACGTCGCCTCGACCGGCCTGTCGAAGGTGCCGACCCAGCTGAACTGGATCTCGCAGAACGAGCTGCCGCTGGTATTCGGCGCGACCACTTACCAGACCCTGGGCGGCAAGTACAACAACTTCCTGCCGACCTTCGACTGGGACATGGACGTGCGTGACGACCTGAAGGTGCGCGCCAGCTACGGCGTGTCGATCGGCCGTCCGCGCTACGACCAGATCGAAGGCGGCACCAGTATCGGCACCACGGCATCGGTGCGCGGCGTCACGGGCAACCGCGGCAACCCGGCGCTGAAACCGGTCAAGTCGAAGAACCTGGACCTGTCGGCCGAGTGGTACTACGCCAAGCAGAGCTTCGTGTCGCTGGGCCTGTTCCACAAGGACCTGGAGAACTACGCCGGCCAGCAGGTGCTGACCGAGCCGTCGACCACCGCCACCACCCCGGTCGGCGGCGCGTACTGGAACGCGGCAGTGGCGTCGGGCTGCCAGCCGACCGACACCGATTGCATGCGTAACTACATCCTGCGCACCTTCAACGGCCGTCCAGGCGTGACCCTGACCGGCACCAACGCAGCGGGCAATGCGCTGGGCACCATCAGCGGCATCCCGGGCGATCCGGCCCTGCCTTACCTGCTCACGACCTACGTCAACGAGAAAAAGGCCAAGCTGAAAGGCGCCGAGTTCAACGTCCAGCACTTCTTCGGCAACAGCGGCTTCGGCGTCCAGGCGAACTACACCAAGGTCAGTTCCGACCTGAAGTTCAATAACCTGGGTACCGAAGGCCAGTTCGCGCTGGTCGGCCTGTCCGATTCGGCCAACCTGGTCGGTATCTACGAGGACGACCGTTTCTCGGTCCGCGCGGCCTACAACTGGCGCGACGAGTTCCTGGCGTCGGTGGCGGACAACAACCAGCCGAACCCGCGTTACGTCGAGCCGTACGGCCAGCTGGACCTGAGCATCGGCTATAACATCAACAAGAACCTGAGCCTGTCGTTCGAGGCGATCAACCTCAACGACGAGACCCAGCGTACCCATGGCCGCACCAAGGACCAGGTGCTGGCGATCACCACGGGCGGTCGCCGCTACATGGTGGGCGCGCGCTACAAGTTCTGATCGAAGTAGCAGGTAGTTAGCCAGCAGTGACGTCGCCTCCGGCCAAGCCGGAGGCGACGTTGTCGTTTTCAGGGCAGCATGATGGCGAGCCCGTCGAGCGCGCGCCGTTCGATGTCCTCATGCACCCGCGCGGCCTGCGCCAGCGGATAACGCACGATGTGCAGGTCGTCGAACAGGCCATTGCGCATCGCCTGGAACAATTCCGCTGTCGCTTCTCCAACATTCTCCGCCGTGACGTACTGCGGCGTTCCTCCGGCAAGCACCGTGATCCCGCGCCGCGCCAGCTCGGCCGCCTCGAACTGCGGCTGGCCCGAGGCCGCGCCGATGGCGGCGATGGCGCCACCGTCGCGCAGCGCCGCCAGCGTCATGCCAGCCACGGCCTGGCCCACGAAGTCAAACACCACATCCACCCCGCCCGGCGCGATCGCGCGCAGCTTTTCCAGCGCCTGCGGATCGTCCGCCGCCAGCGCGTGATGGGCGCCCTGGCGCACCTTGTCCAGCTTGGCGGCCGATCCGGCCACGCCGATCACGGTCGCGCCCAGCGCTTTCGCCCAGCGCGACAGGATCGCGCCGACGCTGCCCGAAGCCCCCTGCACCAGGATGGTCTGGCCCGGCTGCAGGCGGTACAGGGCGCGCAATCCCATCCAGGCGGTCAGTCCCTTGGCCAGGAAGGCGGCGGCGCGTTCGGTACCGATGTCGTCCGGCAGCGCCACCAGGGCGCCGGCATCCACCAGGCGTTCCCCTGCATAGGCGCCGGCAGCAAAGTAATAGGCCACGCGCTGGCCGGCTTCCAGCGCGACGCCGGCGCCCACCGCCTCGATCACGCCGGCGCCCTCGAAGCCCGGGACTGCCGGCAGTGGCATCGGGAAACTGCCGCGGCGGACCAGGGTGTCGACGAAGTTGACGCCGATCGCTTCCTGGCGCAGGCGCACCTGTCCGGGGCCGGGGGCGCCCGCGTCGGCGCTGTCGAGCTGCAGCACCGAAGGGGCGCCGGTCTGCTTGATACGAACGATGGTGTTCATGGCGATCTCCTCGAAAAGGCAAAAGTTCAGGCCAGCTGGCCACCGTCGACGTTCAGGGTGGCGCCGGTGATGTAGCCGGCGTCGGGACCGGCCAGGAAGGCGACGGCGGCGGCGATATCCTGCGGCTTGCCGTAGCGGCCCAGCGCGGCCATGCCCTTCAGGGTGGCGGCGAAGGCGCCATCGGCCGGGTTCATCTCGGTGTCGATGGCGCCCGGCTGGACCACATTGACGGTGATGTCGCGCGCACCGAGGTCGCGCGCCCAGCCGCGCGAATAGGCCGCCACCGCCGCCTTGGTCGCCACGTAGTCGGCGGCGCCGGCGAAGGGAATGCGATCGGCGCCGGTGGTGCCGATCGAGACGATGCGCCCGCCGTTCGAGAGCAGCGGCGCGGCGGCGCGCACGGCGGCGGCGACACCCTTCAGGTTGACGTCGAGCTGGCGCTCGAAGGCGGCCAGGTCGGCGTCGGCGTCGTCCACTGGGCCGGTCACGAACACGCCGGCGGAATTGACCAGGATGTCGAGACGTCCGAACCGCGCATGCGCCTGCTGCACCAGTTGCGTGACTTCGTCGGTCTTGCCCTGGTCGGCACGGATGGCGAGCACGCGCCGGCCGAGCGCTTCGACCGTGACGGCGACCTGGCGGGCGCGCTCGGGCGAGGCGGCATAGCTGAACACGACGTCGGCGCCGTCGCGCGCCAGGCGCTCGACGATGGCCGCGCCGATGCCGCGCGAACCGCCGGTGACGAGGGCGACCTTGCCTTGCAGCGGCAGCGGGGAGGTGATGGTGGACATGATGTTTCCTTTTGGTGGTTTGTCGATGAACGTCACTATCCTCTTTTTATTCCTTGCCGATTAGTAGGTAATTCCTTGAAGGATTTTCAAGCATTCGTATAAAATCAAAGGCATGGAAACCCTCAGCAATCTCGAATGCTTCGTGCGCGCGGCCGAAGCATCCAGTTTTTCGGAAGCGGCGCGCCGCCTCGGCCTGACGCCGGCCGCGGTCAGCCGCAACGTCGCCATGCTCGAAAAAAACCTTGGCGCGCGCCTGTTCCAGCGCTCGACGCGGCGCCTGCGCCTGACCGAAGCCGGCGAGCGCCTGCTGCTTGGCATCGGCGCCAAGCTCGATGGCTTGCAGGCCGTGCTGGCCGAGGTTTCGACCGGCCAGGACGAACCGGGCGGGGTGTTGAAGCTGACGGTGTCGCCGACCTTCGGCATGGATTACCTGATGCCGCTGCTGCCGGCCTTCCTGGCGCGCTACCCGCGCATCAAGCCGGAGTGGCATTTCGAGAACCGCCAGGTCGACCTGGTCGGAGAAGGCTACGATGTGGCCATCGGCGGCGGCTTCGGGCTGAATCCGGGCGTGGTCGCGCGCACGCTGGCGCCGGCCCACCTGGTGGCGGTGGCGGCGCCGTCCTGGGCGGCGGGACGCGCGCTGCCGCGCCACCCGCGCGAACTGGCCGGTGCCGACGCGATCGGCATGCGCTTCCTGCAGAGCGGCCGGTTGCGCGACTGGACCATGCGCAGCGCTACCGGCGAGGAAGCGCTGCTGGCGATGCGCACGCTGGCCGTGCTGAGCGACCCGCAGGCGGTGCGCGCCGCCGCCCTGATGGGGCTGGGCGTGGCCGTGCTATCCATGCCCGACGTGCTGGCGCACCTGGAGCAGGGCAGCCTGGTGCGCCTGCTGCCCGACTGGTACGTGGATGCGGGGTCGATCTCGCTCTACTATGCCAGCCGCGCCCTGCTCCCGGCCAAGACGCGCGCCTTCGTCGACTTCGTCGTCGCGGCCTTCGAGCGCGACGAGCTGGCGCGCAAGCTGGCGGCGGGGCCGGACAGCGTCAGGCAGGCACGCCCACGATCACGCTCGAAGCCTTGAACATCGCCGTGGCTTCCATGCCCTCGCACAGTTCGAGCGCGTCGGCGCTGGCATTGGTGATGATGGCCGCGATGCTGCCGCCGCCCGCCAGCGCGATCACCACCTCGGTATTCACCGCCCCCGGCTGCAAACGCGCCACCGTGCCGTGCAGGCTGTTGCGCGCCGAGAAGCGCGCGCCGGCGGCGTCGGTCACCAGGATCACCGACGAGGACTTGATCAGCGCGAAGGCCTGGCGCCCGGCGCGCAGGTCCAGGCTCGCGGTGCTGTCGTGGGTGACGATGGCGACGAGTTTGTGGCCGCCGGCGATGTCGAGTTCGATCTCGTCGTTGACGGCTCCGGCCTGGATGCGGGAGATGGTGCCGAAGAACTGGTTGCGTGCGCTGGTTTTCATGTTCAGCCTGCCGATGAGGTGAAAGTCGTCGGCGATGGCCGCCGACTGCCGGTTGAGTTGTTCGACAAACTGGCGGTGAACCTGTTCGATGGTCTGGAAATTGTGCACGAGCTGTTCGCCGCGCGCGGTCAGGCGCGTGCCGCCGCCGCCCTTCCCGCCCGCCAGCCTTTCCACCAGCGGCTCGCCGGCCAGGTTGTTCATCGCATCGATGGCGTCCCAGGCCGCCTTGTAGCTCATCTTGATGGCCTTGGCGGCCTGGCTGATGGAACCGGTTTCATGGATCTTCGCCAGCAGCGCGATCCGGTTGGCGCCGCCAAAATTCTCGCCGCCGACCGTCATCGAGAGCGTACCGTGCAGGGAAAATGCCTTGTCGTCATCGCTCATGGGTGGCCTCTCTCTTTTCGCTATATACTCGACTATATAACGAAAGGAGCTGACCGATGAAAAGACTTGCCGTCATGCTGGCCCTGCTGGGCTGCGGCGCCGCCCAGGCCGCCGAAGTACAGGTGGCCGTTGCCGCCAATTTCACCGCGCCGATGCAGAAGATCGCCGCCGAATTCAACAAGGACACCGGCCACAAGGCCGTGCTGGCCTTTGGCGCGACCGGCAAGTTCTACGCCCAGATCGTCAACGGCGCACCGTTCGAGCTGCTGCTGGCGGCCGACGACGAGACCCCCGCCCGGCTGGAACGGGAAGGCCGCACCGTGCCCGGCTCGCGCTTCACCTACGCCACCGGCAAGCTGGCCTTGTGGTCGGCCCGGCCCGGCTATGTGGATGCCGGCGGCAAGGTGCTGGCCAGCGGCAGCTATGCCCACCTGGCGATCGCCAACCCGAAGACCGCGCCCTACGGCCTGGCCGCCACCGAAACCCTGGAAAAGCTCGGCCTGAGCGCCGGCGTGCAAGGGAAGCTGGTGCAGGGCGAGAACATCGCCCAGGCCCACCAGTTCGTCAGCACCGGCAACGCGGAACTCGGCTTTGTGGCCCTGTCGCAGGTCTGGAAGGATGGCAAATTCAGCGCGGGTTCGGGCTGGATCGTGCCGGCCAGCCTGCATGCGCCGATCCGCCAGGATGCCGTCGTCCTGGCGAAGGGCGCGGGCAACGAGGCCGCCAGAGCGCTGGCGGGCTACCTGAAGTCGGACAAGGCCAGGGACATCATCCGCAGCTTCGGCTACGAACTCTGAGCGCGGCCGCATGATCGATTCCGCCGACGTCGCCGCGGTCTGGCTCACGCTCAAGCTGGCCAGCCTGGTCACCGTCCTGCTGCTGGCGATCGGCACCCCGGTGGCCTGGTGGCTGGCGCATACGCGCTCGCGCCTGCGGCCCGTGGTCGGCGCCGTGGTCGCCCTGCCGCTGGTGCTGCCGCCCACGGTGATCGGCTTTTACCTGCTGCTGGCGCTGGGGCCGAACGGCGCCGTCGGCCAGTTGACCCAGGCGCTCGGCATCGGCCTGTTGCCCTTCACCTTCGGCGGCCTGGTGATCGCCTCGGTGCTGTACTCGATGCCCTTCGTGGTGCAGCCGCTGCAGAACGCCTTCGAGGCGATCGGCAGCCGTCCGCTGGAAGTGGCGGCGACGCTGCGCGCCAGTCCCTGGGACAGCTTCTGGACGGTGGCCGTGCCGCTGGCCCGTCCCGGCTTTTTTACCGCGGCGGTGCTGGGCTTTGCGCACACGGTCGGTGAATTCGGTGTGGTGCTGATGATCGGCGGGAACATCCCGGAAAAGACGCGCGTGGTATCGGTGCAGATTTATGATCACGTCGAGGCGCTCGAATACGCGCAGGCGCACTGGCTGGCCGGCGGTATGCTGGTGTTCAGCTTCGTCGTGCTGCTGGCGCTGTACACCCTCAATCCAGGCGCCATGAAGGGACGCCGCTGATGGAGCACGACGGCATCCGCGCGCGCATCCGCATCGAGCGCGCCGATTTTACCCTCGACGTCGACCTGGCCCTGCCGCAGCGCGGCATCAGCGCCCTGTTCGGCCATTCCGGCTCGGGCAAGACCACGGTGCTGCGCGCGCTGGCCGGGCTGGAACGCGCGCCCGGGGCCTATGTGGCGCTGGGCGGCGAGGTGTGGCAGGACGAGGCGCGCGGCATCTTCGTGCCGGTACACCGGCGCGCGCTCGGCTACGTATTCCAGGAAGCCAGCCTGTTCCCGCACCTGTCGGTGCGCGCCAACCTGGATTTCGGGCGCCGCCGCGTGGCCGCGTCCGAGCGCCGCTTCGCGCTGGATGCGGTGGCCGAACTGCTCGGCATCGGCCATCTGCTCGAACGCCGGCCGGAGGGCTTGTCGGGTGGAGAACGCCAGCGCGTCGCGATCGCACGCGCCCTGCTGGCCTCGCCGCGCCTGCTGCTGATGGACGAGCCGCTGGCGGCCCTCGACCTGCGCCGCAAGCAGGAGATCCTGCCCTACCTGGAGCGCCTGCACGACGAACTGGCGATCCCGATCGTCTACGTCAGCCACGCGCCCGACGAAGTGGCGCGCCTGGCCGACCACCTGGTGCTGCTGGATGCCGGCAAGGTGGTCGCCAGCGGCGCGCTGGGAGAGACACTGGCGCGCGTCGACCTGCCGCCGGTGTTCGCCGACGATGCCGGCGTGGTGCTCGACACGGTACTGGCCGCGCACGAAGAAGATGCGCTGTCGCGCCTGGACTTCCGCGGCGGCGCGCTGCTGGTGGGACGGCGCCCGGAAGCCATCGGCGCGCACCTGCGCTGCCGCATCCACGCACGCGACGTCAGCCTGGCGCTGGCGCGGCCGCAGGGCACCAGCATCGTCAACCTGCTGCCGGCTGAAGTGACGGCGGTCGCCGCCACCGACCGGCCGGGCCAGGTGCTGGTGCAACTGCGCGTGGGCGCTTGCCCCCTGCTCGCCCGCATCACCGAACGCTCCCGCCGCGAACTCGCCATCGCCCCCGGCCTGCAACTCTGGGCCCAGGTCAAGGGCGTCGCCCTGCTCGCCTGAGTTACCCCAAACCGGGGTCAGAGCACATTATTGGAAAAATTCGGGGTCAGAGCACTTTTTCGGTACATGGCTCCAGGGAATGATTGACGCAGCGACCGCCTGCCGCGCCAGGGACAGGCGGCGGCATTGCTGCCCGTGGGCTATTGCCAAAAAAAGGGCTCTGACCCCGGTTTTTGGCAGTAATGTGCTCTGACCCCGAATTAACCCCGAATTAAGCAGTCAGCGTACGCGGCGCATCGAGGAGATGCGGTTGTTCATTTGTTCGAGGAAGGAATAGCGGCCGGGGCCGTAGACGACGCACTGGCCGCGGAAGTCGGCGTGTTCGCAGAATTCCCAGCGGCCTTCGCGGATGAGGATCGAGCCCGCGCGGTCGTTGAAGCCGATGTCGGTCAGGTTGCGGATATCGCGCGACAGGCCGATATCGGCGCCTTCGAAGCGCGGGCCCGAGAACAGTTCGACATCGTTGCCGCCGCGCGGGCCGCGGCCGTCGCGTCCCGGACCGCGGTCGTCGCCGCGTCCCGGACCGCCGCGGTCGTCCCAATCGCGGCCGGGGCCACGATCGTCGCCACGGCCAGGGCCGCCGCGCGCGACTTCGCGCAGCGAGGACACGGAATCGTTGAAATCCGGCAGGGTCCGGTATTCGCCCGGACGCAGTTCGACGCAGCGGCCGCCGAAGTTGGCGTGCTCGCACAGTTCCCACACCCCGGAACGGATCGCAATGCTCGACACGCGGTCGTTGAATCCATAATCGGCCAGGTTGCGGGCATCGCGCTGCAAGGTGACATGGTTGCCGCGGAAATTGCTGTCGGCGAAAAGAGTGAGTTCGCCAGCGGAAGCGGCAGTGGTGAGCGTGGCCAGCACGGCAGCGGCGGCAAGCAGGCGTTTCATGTGATCTCCATGGATGAAAAATGCGCCGCATCAGTGGCGCTTAAGCCATTAACGCAGCACCATCGAGATAGGCGGACAATTTCTTGTAACAAATTTCTACATGGCCGCTCGCGTATCCTGGTTGATGATCCGCACCGGCTCGATTTCCTCGGCACGCAGCAGGGCGACGATGCGCTGTCCCAGCGTTTCCAGTTCGTCGTGGCGCGACAGGTTGCGGATGCGCTGCTTCATGCTGCGCCGCTCGTGAATCGAGACGGTCCAGCCGATCGCCCGGCCGCCATAGCCGGCGCCGATGCCGCAGCGGCTGGCGCAGCAGATCGCCAGGTTCAGCTCGTCGGACGGTTCGTAGTCCAGGAACCAGGCCCAGTCCTCGTCGTCCGGATAGCTGGTGATGATGCCTTCCCGGCCCAGGCCCTGCGCCAGCCACAGGGCCAGCTCGAAGCCGTAGCGGCCAGGATTGACCTGGCAATCTTCCGGCAAGGTCGGCAAGAATTTTTCAGAAACGAATTCGATACCCCAGTTCATCGATGCCCTCCCCAGGACCATCCATGCGGAATCGCGGACGGCCTTGCGGCCGCGTGTTTCCGTATTGTAGACGCCTCTTTCCAATAAAAAATAGTCTTTTGTTAATATACCCTCAAGGGGTGATGCTGGACAGCACCGGACAGGCAAGCGGCGTTTCCAGTTCGCGCGCCAGGCCCTCGCGCAGGGCGGCCAGGCCGGCGATGCGCGCGTCGATATCGTCCAGCTTGCGCCGCAAGGCCTCGCGCAGCATCGGCGCAGCAGTCGCAGCAGTCGCAGCAGTCGC
>Ga0265780_10005885_pt1 | contig 15404 bp, 11 predicted proteins | sample P1T30metagenome_FD_192432 | JGI IMG/M metagenome (GOLD analysis project Ga0265780, IMG submission 192432) | Plant litter microbial communities from East Loma Ridge, Irvine, California - P1 T30 | ecosystem: Environmental > Terrestrial > Plant litter > Unclassified | place: USA: California... | reverse complement strand
CGAGATGTGACAGGCGTCAATCGAGTTCCTTTCAGTGCAGATCTGCCTGGCTGAGCAACAGGTAGCCTGGCGACGGATGGCGGAGTAAGTGATGACAGAGCAAGTGATGCCGGAGTTGGCGAAGGTGGAGCAGATGATGGCGGTGTAGGCGATGTCATTGACTCGTTGTTGTGCGGCGCTTCGTATCCATCGGACTCTGATATAGTGCTGAACTCAGCACCGGTGAAGGCATCGAATAGATCAAAGCTCCCCATTGCCGAGCGCTGGTCCAATCGCTTCGTAACATCGTCCATCTCTTGCAAGATCTCGTCATCAGGTAATGTAGCGTCACTCATTTGAGTACTTGACAACTCTTCGCTCCAGGTTTCGACTGGCTCAGTGAGGTCAACCACGCGGCGCTTCTTTGTTTTGCGCTTCGGAGTAACGACGTGCCACTCTCGGTCTTGTTCAAGCAAATCGTTCATCTCTTGCGGCGTCAGAGAGGTGCTTGTACCAACAACGACATCTGCTTTCCCTGGACTTGGTATCAGCATCGCCTTTTCTTCCTCTTTGGACTCTTTAGAGCTGTCTTGGACATATTTATATCCTGGTACCCGAGCGACTTCGTCTTGGAGCTGCTCCCACTTCTCGAGTGCTTTCAAGACACCCCACTCCTCTGCTTGCTCAGGAAAATCTCTCCGGAGGTTTTCCAGGTTTTGGATGTCTTGAAAGCACTGTATCTTGTTCTTGACCCACAATCTAGTGTAGTCTCTGTGTTTGAGGCCCCCACTGGATTCGGGATTAGTTTTCGAGGCGAAGATGCCATCACGTCGTCTAAGATCTGCCTGGATCTTTCGAATGTCCGAAAAACGATAGTCGATTGTACATGATGGACAGAGTGGAAAACGGCCCAGCTTTTCCCTCATTGCTGCTGGGATATCGTGCCCGCATGCGCCCACCGTGGCAGTCAAGGGACGTTCCTCATTTAGCACCTCTTCGTAGTTTGAGGGCATGTTGATGGCTTCGTCCAACTGCGTACACAGGGCGTCCCACTGCGTCATCAAATCGACAGATTGTTGTCGCCAAGGACTCATGTGAGATGAACAGGTGCGTGGTTGGTGAACGTATGATTAACAATCTGTGGGTGTCGTGGTTGTGGTAGAGGTGGATGGTGAGTTGTGGGCATGGAAGAAGAGCGTAGTGCAGATAGAGGTAGAGGAATTTCTTAGCGGCGCCTGTTGGCATTCTCGGGGTGAAGGTAGCCACTCGGGCCAAGTCTAGAAGTGAAAGGAAGTTCAGCGACCCTATAACATACGATAATGAATCGATTTTGTTCGAAGGCAGACAGCGGCCACGGCGCGACGTTCCATAGTGTTGCGATAAATCAAAGTTATACACAATCTTGGTGGAGCACCAAATTCAGTCCTCGGACTTGTAGAAAGCCTCGATGCTCGAAAAAAGCCACGCGGAGACTTGACTCTAGGCGCAAAAATCTCCGAGGAGTAAAAGACAGCAGTGGTGGACATCTCGTTAAACTCATGGCATTGATCGTTTGGTGGTATCGAAGTCTCGCTAGATGGCAGACATATGGTAAAGCGCTTCCAATTCGATATTCTAAAACTTGTAGACCTGGTCCTTGCTGTATCCAAGCTCCTTCAAGTATCCGTCAAGCTCGCCCTGGTCTGAAGGGCTCTTCTTGCCACCGCTGATGGCCTTGTACATGCCGGGAGGACCGCAGACGAAGATCTTGATCTTCTCGCCCTCTTTGGGCTCGGGAAGAACGGTCTTCAGTAGCTCCTTGGTAACGAAGCCCTTGCCACCTTGCCACGACTCGGGTGGGTTGTCGAGGACGTAAAAGGCCCTGAATCGCTGAGGGTACGTGTTCTCGAGTTCCTCCCATTCCTTCTTGAGCAGAATGTCCTCCTCGGAGATGTTGCCAAACACCAGCGTGACCTTGGTCTTGTCGGCGGGGTTCTTGAAGATGGCTCGCGCGGTCTGCCACATTGGCGTGATGCCGGTTCCTCCAGCAATCAGTGCGATGTGCTCATGTTTATTTTCAGACCAAGGGTATTTGGGAATTGGTCCCTTGATGTCTAGCCGCTGGCCAGGCTCCATGTTATGCATGTGGCTCGACATTGGGCCTTTATCGTACTTCTTAACGATGAAGTCCACGGTGCCTTGCTGATCGACGTCACTGACGGGCGTGTAGGGTCGGATTACGGGCTTCTCCATATCGGGGCCCTTGTACTTGGTGATGACAGCGGCTGTGTTTTGATTAGTCCGACCTCGGGAGTGAATGTAGCATGGACGTACAAGTAACGGGAAGACCGCTCTCCATATCAGGCTCCGGCAGCTTGAAGGTGAGCTTCTTGGTGTTATGATTGACCACCTCAGACTTGTCCAACAAGAGCGAGATGAAGCCCTGGTCGCCGCCAGTGAAGGCCTTCTTGCTTGCGCCGCCAACCTTTGCGGCAACCTTGTTGGCTTCCTCTGATAGCGGTGCTCCCGGTTTGCCGCCCCTCATGTACATGTAGGCACCTGCAAGACCGGCTGCGCCGATTCCAACATAGAGGGCGCCATTGCTGCCGCCGCTCTGGGGTGCTTCAGAGGCATAGCGACGGACATGCTAATGTTTGTCAGCAGTGGCCTCGACTTTCTGGACAAATTGCTCGTATGGAATCACGTGAGGATGGGTCGCGTACCTGTTGCAGCTGTCGCGCCGGACGAATGACCTGTCTAGCAAACATTGTGAAAGCAATTGATGTCTGGGAGACTTGGTGGGTCGAGTGAGTAAAAGAAAGTGATTTGTCGCATCCAACAAGCTCCGAGCTTCACTAGCGCCAAGAATTTCGTCATCAACCCGCCCGCCTGCCGGAGACCGATCGGGATGACAAACTCAACACCCCGTTCGCACCAGGTGCTGCAAGCTTTCGGTCTCAGTACCATCAAGGGAAACCCTTAAACTGTCTAGCGCCAATTCGTTTTCACCATTTCGCATCATACTGATAAGCTATTGAGTTCCGACGTTGGTTGAGGCTCGTGAATACAATGACCCTTTGAGCTGCAACGAAAGAAACGGGAATGTCAATGTCGAACTGGATGATCTTCTGCCTGGGTCACAGGTAAAAGACGCCTTGCTTTTCGAGCTGGAACTGGTCAGGCGATGGGAACATACCACTACATAAAGGCATCTCCCCAACTCGCCGGTATACTTTTCTTGTCCTCTGCTTTGCTTCGCGGACTCTCCGTCGCGATGTGCACTCAGCCCATGGTATCTTCAACCAGCCTATCTCTCCGCATCCCACTCTAAGGCCAGGACAATGGTGCCGGTACCGGAGCAGTATTCTGTGCTCACAGACCACATGTAGACCACCGGTCAGGCGCAATTGGAATCGGAGTAATACATCGACTTTACATGTAAATACCTTCGTCGGCCCAGCACTCTTACTGGACTTAGTTTTGCTACGAAAGCAGCCAAGCTTTCCGCATCGACACAGCAGGAGAGATGTACCAGACTTGGTTGTCCGAAAACTTGGCGAGTCATTACAGAACAAACTCCAACAATCCTGTATCTTTTTCACCACGCCGCCATGATATATCGGCGCCCGGCCTCTTTACGCAGATAAGCCCAGTTGAACCGAAATAAGATCTGCTGTGAACGGGTTGCCGAACCCGCTTCTCAAGCAAATGATATACATGCGAAACGCAGATGGGATTCAATAAGGTAAGTGCGCGACTGTGGACTCGCTCACTGAGCCGACCATAGAAAGACTTGCCACCGATACGGATTGTGTGAGTCGGGGCACCCCTTCGTGACTCGCCGAAATGCAAGGCATATACGAACAGATCGCTTTTGAAAATGCATTGTGTCGTCAAATAAAATGATAATAGGGTCTCACAGACATGGTTGTACCAGCAGTGAACTGCGCTTGGAGAGCATAATCTGCATCTGTTCTGGAGCAAGTCTGCAAGTCTACAAGTTCCCCATCATTGATTGTTTTGCCTCGCTATCTCGGCTCTTGTAGGGTGCTTGCTCTGTGTTAATATATTCAATAGGCTCGCCATTCACCCGCATCGTGTGCTGTTTCTGAAGACGTGCTGTAAGTGTATCCAGCATCATCACATGCTTGCGCAAATTACGGAGCGCGTAAGGCTTCCTGAGTAAAGAGGTGGGTTAACGTTGCAATCCTCGACCCAAAGTGGGGTCAGACTCGTGTTCAAACTATCGATTTACTGCGCCTTGGAGATGTGTCAGCGTCTAGCTCGCCCCATCACCACTTGCGCGGCACGTCGCGGATACGAGATCCTAGCTATCTTCACGAGACTTTCAGAAGCGCCGAGTGAGGACGTCGAATGTTGAGGGTGTTCAGGCTGCGCAATCACGAGTGGAGCCACAGAAGTGAGGTAATTTGTGATTCATATCTACATTCCCATCCAATCAATCTATACTAGCAAATAAGAAAACCCAAGATTAAACACCGCGGCTATGCAAGCCTAAGGAATGAAATGCTTCAAGAAGGCGTGAAAGTATTTACGCGAAGGCTGGCTTAATGGCCGTAGCCGTAGCTCGGGTAGCCAGTGGGGACGGGAGTCACCTTCGATGAAGATGACTCAACCTTTGAGGACGGCGTGTATGCGGGATAAGCCGGGGCAGAAGAAGAAGAAGCCTTCGCGGAAGATGATGGCGAAGGAGTGTTCATGCTGTAACCGGAAGGCTTAACGTAAGAGTGAACGGGAGGGGTGTGGATTGAGTAGCCTGAGGGCGCAGGGCTGCTCATCGAGTAAGCTCCTGAAGGTACGACGGATGAAGGAGACGGGTGGCCTGGCTTCGTGGTGGGGTAAGGAGCAGAGTTCTGGGGCTGTCCTGGCTGCGAGGGCTTGGGGCCTTCGGGGTAGCTGGGTCCAGTGGGGGCGGGGACGACCTCAGTGACGGTGTAGGTCTGCGGCTTTCCTCCCTCAGTCACGGTGACGATCTTGGTGGCGTAACCAGAAGGGACGGGGTTCTCAACTGTGACGTAAACAGTGACGGTCGCGGCGGCAGGGCAAGTTGCGGGAACGTTGGGAACGTTGGGGATAGTGGGAACACCGGGAGCGGGGACAGTGGGCGTCTGTGTGGGTTGCTGGGGCTTGGGTGTATCAACGCTTCCCTGAGGGACATTGGGAGTTGCAGTCGCGGGATGGACAGGATAGACGGGCACAGCGGGCGTGTTAGATGCGTGGATCGTTGTCACGACAGTCTTGGTCGTCCAGCTGGCGGTCAAGTAAGTGCTGTAAATCGTGTTGTAACCGCTCTGTCCAACGGCAGTGCTACAGGGTACCCAGGCATATGTAGAGGTGGTGATGGTCTTGGTGACATCATGGGGAGGCTGAGATTCGTATGCCGCTGGTGTGGAGGAAGCTGAAGCAGTTTCTGGGTGGCAGCCCTTCTTGCACGAAGTTACGGTCACGACAGAGGTCGTGTAGCTTGTGATGACCTGAGTGCCAGAAGTCTGGGTTACAGGGCACACTGTGGTGGTGGTGTATGTCGTCATATCCTTAGTCGTCGAAGGCGAAGGCACAATTGACGAGTAGCCCGTGCCGTGAGGAGGAGTGACAGTGGTGTAGCCCGTTCCATGCGGAAGCTCACTGGATGGCGTATAGATAGGATAGAACGCAGAGCTTGAAGAGGACTTGGCGGTGTAACCAGCAGGTGTAGAGGATGTGTATCCAGTTCCGTGAGGCACTTCGCTGCTGGGAGTGTAAAGTGGGTAGCCAGCGGAGCTCGAAGTAGAAGAGTAACCCGAAGGCATTGGGGCACTTGAAGAGGCAATGGAATATCCTGATGCTGAGCTCGACGATGCAGGGTAATGAGGATAGCTTGGCTGCGATGATGCTGGGTATTGAGGGTAGCTTGGTTGCGACGAGGCCGGATATTGAGGGTAGCTTGGCTGCGATGAGGATGAGGCTGGGTACTCAGGATAACTTGGCTGCGATGAGACAGGGTACTGGGGGTAGCTTGGCTGCGACGAAGAAGCAACGGGCGTGGAGCTGGCGGAAGATGACTGAGCCGAGCTGGAAGAGGGCGTTGGTACTTCGTAGCCAGCAGGAGTGGACGAAGATGGCTTGCCTCCAGTGGGGTAAACATTGTATCCGCCACCGTAGTTGTTGTAGTCGTAGCCCACGGGGTTGGCAGCAGCAAGGCTGGCAAATGCCACGATGGAAGCAGCAGTGTAACGCATGTTGAGTCCTTGGCTATTAAGTCTTGATTTGGATTGAGTTGTCGGGTGTATTAGGTATTAGGGTTCCTGGACAGGGCACTCAAGCGAATGTCAGTCTGAAGAAAGACTATGAAAAGCGAAGGTGTTATTAGAGAAACTGTTGGTAAGTTGATGATGAGGATGAATTTGAAGCGAATGATGGACGCATCCTTATATACTGGACCTCTCGAGAGCATCTACCCACTCCCATGCTTGCTGACGTCGGCGCCCACGAGCGCTTTGTCACTTACGAGGTGCCATTCCTCGCCATCCATGGACGTAACCTCCCGTACGAGCACAATGGTGGAATACGGCCAATCGATAGTGTCGGTGCCCACTGCTTCCCACATCGAGTCGTTCAGTAGCGCATGGAAGGACGTGGGAAGTGTCGGCGTAGCCCTTCCGATATTTTGCTGGTGGATGACCGGGGACCGCGGTCGTGCAGGGTCTGTCTATATTTGGCGGCAGCATCGGCCATCTCGGACACGCGCTCTCCACTCAGCGTCTCTCAACCAGAGTTAGCCACGATCTCGGAGTCGCGTCCGCTGTGGCTGCGCTCTTCGCCGCAGCTCATCCGTCCGAAAACCGAAAAGCCACTGGCCGTCCGTGTCAACGCTCAACGGTCGTTTCTGCCCAAGGTGCTATTTTCGGATCTTCGGATCAAATTCTTCTTCGGCAAATTCTAGTTGTGCCGGTGATAACTAGACCATTAAGTTAGGGCGACTCGGTGTGCTTTGCGACGAGCTCCAACCTGCTCCATTTCTGAAATATTGAAAACATCATAGAAGCTGGCGCCACCTATGCTGGCCTGCAGTTACGAGATTACACCACCACCTGTTTTAGGAAGTCTACGCGGGAAAACAAGCATCGCGCCATACCGCTGTTGTGACCAGAGCATGGGTCAGCAGAACGTTGCGCTACCAGGATCTGTCACTGCTGGCCATTTCCGAGCGTCCTCTAAGCTGGCCCTCTGTGCCTGACTGGCACTCTATGGAGCATGCAAAACGATTCGCGTGTCGTTTGCAGTACTGTGTAACTGCACGCACACTAGCAGAAATTAGCGATGCACCATATCGTATCTGCTGGCAAATGGCGCAGCTGTCTACCGCTCTCGTACTTGTCCATCTCGTAATCTCCCATATCCCCAGCCGTTTCCGACTATCACACGGAAGTTGCTTTCTGCTTATGCCGATATCTCGACAACAGGAAGTTTATTCACGTCGGACGCATCATTATCACCGGATTACGGCCTTGGGCGAGACCGACTGCCAGCCCGGTCTAGATTTTGCATCAAGTACCCCTCCATGAGAACCGCGTGTATGGTCAAGAACGTGCCCTCGTAAGTCGTAGGCTGTGTCTCGAAAGGCCATGCCTCTGGCTTCGGCACAACACTGAACCATGCTGTCTCGAGAACACTGCGTAGCCATGTAATACTTCAGGAAGCGCTACTAGACGTTGTCCATGTCGTGATAATCTCGAAATTATGACGAAGTATTCTACTCTGGCAAATATTGAAATGCACCCCACGTCAACTGTGCTGGTGTGCAGAATTTTCCCTCGTTGGTTCCGTCAGAATGCTGTTCAAAGTTTGACTTGATCAGCTTCAAGGTAGATACCGTCCTCGTCACGGCAATTTCCACAAGGACTGAATCAAGGCTTGCAACTGACTGTACACGTACAATCAGTTCCGATGCTCCGGCAGTAGAACCATCCCGAATTAAGATCTTCAGAACGGTCGATTATCAACGTCAACGGTGTGCAGGAAATGAGTTTGCTGCATGGCCGGACACGAACGGTCCGTGCGCGGCTTCATAACACTACTGATCTTTGCTGACGTGATGATGTCAGCGAGCGCAACGGCCTCAACAATAGGGAACAACAAGACTCCCCTTTGAGGAACTCGTATATGGACATGGAATAGGTTGTTTTGCGGAAATTTGCCTACACTTTCGTTGTGGGCAGAGGCCAATGGCAACGCGCATCAGCAAGGCGTGCACATTATCACTGCCATATTTGGCCATAATCGTTACTTGAAGTGGAAGGCACATACATGTTCATGTTTTGCAAATGCCTCAAAAGAGAAGCGTCAATGCGGCGACGACGTTATGGCACCTGCCAGAACCGTGACGTCCCACACACTATCAAATCTCACGAGGTTTAGTCTGGAAAGTCGTTCATGTTGGAAGCCACTGCGATTACTATTATTGTTTTCTACTAGTATGTGATCAATCATTACCCAAGACATCCTGATGCGCTCATTCGGAGTTGCGAGACATGCACGTTAGATTCCAAAGACCGCGATGAAGCTGCCTCATTGGCGAAGACGAAGTGGAGCACCCGTATCCCAGAGCTACAACCCGCTTCAGGAGAATCTCAACAGTGTTGCTCAAACGCTGCATTAGTCGCAGGCGCGGGTACACGCCGGTGATTGCGCTTAGTGCCCACTGGAGATCACTCCCGAGCGCAAGTGCTTTGGTGAACTGGTCACTGCTGAGGCGGAAATATAACAAGGCCATGAGCTCAAACAGCTCGGTCTCGAGTGAGTTAAGAACTTCTGCTGGAGGGAATTGGTCAGCTGATGGCAGACACGGATCGACTGGAGTCAGCGGCATGGCAATGAACAAGTCCACCTCTTGATGCCAGATCTCGTTGTCAAAGAGCGTAATGACATGCTCTACAACCGGAGACGCTGGCGCTGAGATGGACGGCTCAAGGCCAGGGAGACTGGTGTTGCCCGCTGAATGGGGCGACGACTGTGGCCTGTCCATGTCATCGTCATCGTCTGAGTCGTCTAGAAAGTTGACGCGACGAGCAGATGTAGGCTTCACGAAGCCGCGGCACTCCGCGAAGTCGGAAATTGTATCAAATGCTTCTGGACTGCACGGAGCCTGGCTGTCGTCTTCGCCGATGTCGCTGAGTTGGGTCTGAATAATCCATTTCGGACGCCGCCTAGATGATTGGCGGCGCACAAAAGATTGCAGAGTCTTAATCGAGCGTGGTGTGGTAGTGCCTGATGTCTGTATCTCTGAACAATTAGGGTCGTAGCTAATGTCGACGATATTGTAGTCAGGTGAATGTGACTGCGACTGAATCACTGGTCCCTGTGATGGAGTGGCGCCGTTGGCAACACGCAAGTCACCTATCTCACGGACGCTGTCCACGGAAGCAAAGTCGGAGCCTAGGTTTTCGTCCTCACGGTGGACATGCGACAGTGAGTCGTCGTTATTGATATCCATGAGAAGCTGGTTGAAAGCCATGTAGCCAGTGAACTGTTGCGAGTCAGCATCGTAATAAGTCAGCTGGGATGGTTGAGACATTGGTAGTTCATCATCTTCGTCCTCAGACATGTCTGAGTCAGTGTCGCACTCATCAGAATGCGGGGAATCACTGTCTGAAACAACGTTGAACTTAGCCATGACCTGCTCCAGAGCCATGTAGCCTACAAACTGTAAGCTGCAAGCGTCAAAAATGTCACCTGGACGAGGTACATCAACGACATGTGGCGACTCCAGCTGAGCACTACCTGGCCTAGGAGCGGGGTGGGGAGGATCTTCGCAGTCACTCAAGTCGTCGATCAAACTTAGCAGAGACTCTGCACTAGGGTATTGCATCGAGAATGTAGCATCCGTCTGATTGCTGCAGGTGATGAGTAGAAAGTTCTCGCCCGGTAACAACACATCACTTACGTTGTCGCCCAGACAAGGCGACTCGAAGTGAAGATGGTCATCTAGGAGCTCAACAGAAGCTTGCGCGAGTGCTTCAAAGTCGTGATCGTAGGAGATGAAGGCAGCGCGACTCTCGATGTGAGTGAGGTGCTCGAGACCTGGCAGGAAAGGGCGAGCGGGGATCTGGTAAAGCACGCTGTGACACTCAGCATCCGAGATACAAGGTATGCCATCACTAGATGAGAAGATCAGCTCTTGCATGGGTAAATCCTCTTGCTCAACGTCTTCGGCGACGGTGTGGAGAGGCATCGGATAAATCAGCGGGCGACCCTCGCGCTTCGGCACGTACTCAGATGCGGTCTCTTGGACCTCGTAGATGTCGAAGTCCAGCATCTCGGATACGTGGTCGCGCAAAGGGCCAGTGATAATCGGCTGGAGCTTGAGGTCGCTCGTATCAAGCAGCTCCGGGGTGGGCGAGCGCTCAATGGTCTGCTGTACAGACTCAGGCGCAGGCGTTTCTTTGGTCGCTTCAGAATGAAAGTCATTGTTCAAAGCAAGTTCTTCGTCGCTGTCGTATGGGACGTCAGCGTCGAAAAGAAGTGTGGTGGCCTGAGCTGAGTACGGACGGCAAACGTGCTGCATGTCCTGAACCGGCTTTGCTACGAATGCTGGACGAGCATTGCTCATGACCGAATCGTGGCGCTTGCCTCGGATGCATGTAGTAATAGGCTCGACCTGAACGCAGTAGTTAGGTAGAACAGCAAGGGCATGTTGCTCTTCGACCTGGTTATCATCGGCAATTTGTTGCTCCTCGACGAAGAACTCATCCGCGTAAAGATCACGGAGCGTCTTCTCAGAGGCCCGACGGGTGACCATAGAGGCCCTGCGCGTCGTCCAGACGGGCGTAATTCCAGATGCCATGGTGAATGGCTCCGCTTGGAAAGAATACATAGTGACGGCTATGAAATCTAGAAAGGTCCTGCTTACAGCAATGCAGACTTCTGAAAATACTTCGGTTGTAGAATTTGATCACCGGGACCAACGAAGTGATTTCAGGAGTCTGAGCTTACAGGGGCCTGCAGCGTGTAAGGAATGAGACAAGAAGTAAATTCTACGAAATAAAATGGTTGCTTATATGGCCTCGTTAACATTGTGTAAAGGTTAAGGACAATGTACCTCGGTAAGCTCAAGCTCCAATGACAAGAGAAGAATACCATTGTCTTCGGCGCATTGAACAAAGCTCGTGCTCACGAAACAACATAGTGTAACTGAACAACCACCTTATGATAATCCGGCCGCAAATACTGGCAGCGGTATATCGATCATTGGTCTTAGCAGGAGCTTAAATGTCTTACTCCACTCTTCTGACTCCAACAACTCGGTTCAATCGCGCTTCAAGCGCATACATGCTATGCTGCATATCTTCCAGATCCCTCCCGATATTAGATACCATACTCAGCACTTCACCCACTTCATGTGCCGCCCTTCTCACTTCAACGCGACTCAAGACCGAGCTCAGACTCAACACACGCGCTTTCCTGCGCACTCAGATCCAGCGTTCTTTGAATCCACACTTCCGATATGCGATCGAAGTGCATTTGATGATTCCTCGCTCCGCTGCTTCTCCTTCTCCTCTTGTGGCCATGGGTTTGCGCATAGTTGTCGTCACTTCCGCTTCTCGCTGCAGGGCCATGACTTTGATCGCGCCTGATGTTCCTTAGTCGGCGTTTGGACTGGTTGAGATGACGTCGCTCTTCTAACAGTCCCTGCTTTAAGCTCGAAAGATAATCGCTAATCTCCTGTGGTGCTGCGGCAAAGGTGCCGAGATTTGACTAGAAAACTTTGATGAAAGTTCCGAGAGTGAATGTGAATGAAATGAAGCCGATAAGTGCTGATACTAGCGAAATAGGGGCGTAGTTGGTATGCGACACCGTTATATCCACTTTCGATATGGGACCAGATCCGAGTGAAGAACCTTTAAGAAAGCCTGTTCCTCCGAGACGATCGCGCAACTCATAAAACTACAAAAGGTTCGTGTGTGGTTGCGAGAAACACGCAAAAGTGAGATTGTGTCCATCGCCGCATTTGCACGTCACGACACGCTTCTCTGATTCCTCCGTCTCAACGCTAACCATATCCGCGCCAATTACTGGTCTCCTGTTAGTACCTCCTGACAGCTACAATAAGCCTTGAGGCCATCAGTCTAAACCTAAAGAACGAAGCCGTTGGAATTTCCAAAAATTCGCGTTATGGTACTGGTTTTTTGTTCTTCGTCGGCATAAACTAACTGCCCAGGTGAGTATGAGTACGGCTCTTTCCCACCCTGACTACTTCGCCCCTCCTATCAGTAGAACGAGCGATATCATCTTCTCCTGCACCTAAGTAACGCGTATACTGATAGCGAGATCCATAATAATCCTCATTGCAGAGTCTCTCGTCTGCGCCACAATCAATATCGAGTGTCGCCTAGTTATCTCGCAACAATCCCAGAGTTCATATATCTGCAAAAGCAACTCGTGACTTAGATGGGCACTTATTTTTTATTCTCATGTTTCAGGCTGAATGATTGTAGCTAGTGGGCTGCCTCAAAACCTCCGTTATGTCCATCATTTCCCTCTCGCGCCATCGATGTACACTACTATCACAGCTGAAGGCTCACTGTTCCCAGATTTGCCTTCTGCAGCAAATTATAGTCATTTCGTATGCGTTTCTAGCAAACTTTGTTGTTGGTCAAGAAGTCCGAGAGACCAGGAACACAGGCACCACATTCGCAAACCTACACGGATCAGTCTTGTAGTCTATGCTCAAAAGGGTTGATACGTACTTCGCCCAGGCCGTCCTTTACACAGGCAATCACTGCGGCAGTGCTAGTGCCTCCACTCTCTGGTTCGACAACAATTGCTGCGGCGATGCAAGCAACGTTGGCCACCACCTCCGCACACTTCAGGAGGCTGCAGCCATCTGCAAGAACGGCAAATCGAATAGCAGCACTGACTTGTTCATTGCTACGAGCAATGAGCCCGTCAGGGGCAGCGCTGGCGAGTGCCGCAAGAGAGGAGATGACAATAGTGGAGAAACGCATGATGTTCGTTTACGTATATGTAGTATGGTCTGATCAAATGTTGGGTGTGAGAGTGATGCTGGAGCTTGTTGTGTACCTTCTTATGGGACGTTGGTTTGGATTCTTATACTCCCTTCATCAATGTACGGACCCGCTACTTCTTCCGCAGAACACAGTCTCTCACCGGTGGCTGGTCCCTTCAATGGTCAGCATCGTCACTAAGAGGCGATTGTCTCGGGACTGAGAGCTCAGAATTCGCCTTGACACACCGACAGTCCGAAATTGGGTCCACTCACAGGCCAAGCTGCTCATCGCGAGAGAAAAATTGGTCTTGTGAGGCCTCAGAGGGACGAAGAGCTCGCCTTCCGTCTCGTATTGCGGTCAGCTTAGAGGCGTTTACCATAGCGAAAACGGCTACTTGTAGAAAGTAATGATGATTGTGTGCAGCAGGTCCAGAACATCAACTCTGATCGAGGCCGGTGTTGAGGAGGGATCCTGGAGAGTGCCCACGTCTACGCCAGGGAACCTTCGATATTTGCAGGAAACCCAATGCTTCAACCATGAATGCTTCAATATGAGCAACTAGCTTCGTTCAAGCATCGCCATACTCAGATGGCCGTCTAAGGATGGAGTTGACCGATGCGTTTGCTTCCCTCCGCACACAAGACTACTGTCAGGAATTTAGTATTTGGAGGCGTCGCAAGGGCAACGCATTCCATAGTTAGCCTTAGCGCAGCCTCTTAGGATAAAAGGAACATAGAATCGTTGGAAAGAGAACAACGATTCGTCTAAGTATCAATCAAGACCTACCTTCACCTCCATTAGCAGTCTTTTGTGCTCAACTACCTTGTGACCTACCCCAAGTCTTACAACTACATGGTTACACGGCAGTTAATATGTACTGCTTACTCCGGATCTACCAGAATTTGCATTACCGGTCAACGCTTACTGGCTGAAGACCGCTGGAAGGGCGATAGAACATGAGTGGGTATAGTTCTGGTCCAATGCAGGATGCCAAATAGGCCGGAATTGGTCAGTCTTTGCTGAGACAATCAACTATCTGACCACCCTCGAGACAAATGCGGAAAAAATGCGGGCGATCGACATGGGAGATCTGCTGGCTGAGAGCTTGATCTGACTTGGCTTTTCGCCCAACTTGGCGTCAGCCTCCCTCTGTTTCGTCACGCAAGGGTGTATGACTGAAATCTAGGCTGCAACGGAATTTTTTCTACGGCGCAACTAGGTGAGAAGAAGGTGGTGTTGAATAGACAATGCTGCTTTTATCTTTGTAGAAAGCATTTCGCACTGCCGTTCCGCGTTTCTGTGTCATGATATGAAGACGTCTGGTTAAAAAGAACCGCTTCTTTTCTGTCAATAAAGCTAGACCTGAACAAGAGTGAACCCAAATCACAGCGCCATCACTCTCTTCTCTCAGGCAATAGTGCATCCTCCTCGTCTTCCCTGTCTTCCAAGCCCGCATACAACTCATTCGGCACAATCTTCAACACCTCCTCCGCACTTAGTCCCGCGTGTCGAAACTTCCGTCCCTCACCCAAATCGCCCCATTGTATTCCATTGTCTGGGAATTCATCAAGCTGCGTTGTATTCGCCATCAATACTCTAATACTGCCAAACATCTGCGGGATGAATCCCTCTCTTTTGTACGTGAATGCCCACCAGCACACAGCCGTCATTAATAGGATCAAGAATGTCGCGATCCACAACGGATATGCAGCATATGTGATAATGTATTTGGAATGTTCAATGCGGCGACCGGGTTCAAGCCAGATGGCTTCTTGCGTTTGCAAAGCTTCACCAAGCATCCAGTGGGTGAGGACGGAGTACATCATTGTGGGGAAGAGAATTTTTCTAGGGAGTTGGAGAACATAGTCTTCGTTAAAAGAGGAACCAGATACGAGTGTAGAGCGGAGGCGTTGGCGGCAGTATTCGAGTCGTCCCCAATCATACTCTTGGGAGATGAGGGTGATATTGTAGATGATCATGAGATAGAGCAGACTGTAGATGAATTGTGCGCCGTTGGAACTATAATAGGTTAGTGAACGAGCTATCAATGAGTGGACAAGGGCACTTGCACGCTGAACGAGATATACTCATTAGCCAGACTGTCTGGTGGAAGAGAAGTAAGCTCCAATGAGCGATTGAAACCTCCAAAACCTCCGGATATCTCGCTAAAGCGGTCGATTTCAGATTTCTTGCATTCGTCGGGACGAAAATCTCCTTGGCCCACTTCCTTGCAATACGACTTCAGGTATTCATTTTCCGCACCTTTACTGTGATCTTGTTAGCATGACAGTACTCAGTAACAATACATCGCTGTATGACTGACATGGTGGCCACAGTAAGTGTCGCGGCAATCATGAGCATAGAACAAAACATGAGTAGACACATCTGTGTCAAGGCCGTGTTTCCAAGATTGCTAATGAAACTTCTTTTGATCTTTGT
>Ga0265780_10005884_pt1 | contig 15404 bp, 16 predicted proteins | sample P1T30metagenome_FD_192432 | JGI IMG/M metagenome (GOLD analysis project Ga0265780, IMG submission 192432) | Plant litter microbial communities from East Loma Ridge, Irvine, California - P1 T30 | ecosystem: Environmental > Terrestrial > Plant litter > Unclassified | place: USA: California... | reverse complement strand
CGGCACGCTCGACGGCCTTCGACTCGTGCAGCTCGTTCTCGTGGAAGTAGACGTCGAAGTCGACGCCGAAGTCGTGCAGCGACTGCTTGATGTCGGCGAACATGAAGTCGACCCCGGCGGCGCGGAACGCCTCCTGCGCCTCGTCGCGCGGCAGGGCGCGGAGGTCGACGTCGGTGGCGGCCAGGACGCGGTCGGCGATGTCGGCGATGTACTGCCCGCCGTAGCCGTCCTCCGGCGTCGGCTCGCCGAGGGCGCTGGCGAGGAGGCTGCGGGCGAAGCGGTCGATCTGCCCGCCGTGGTCGTTGAAGTAGTACTCGCGGGTGACGAGGGCACCCTGGGCCTCGAAGACCCGGGCCAGGCTGTCGCCGACGGCCGCCCAGCGGACGCCGCCCATGTGGATCGGTCCCGTCGGGTTGGCCGAGACGAACTCGAGGTCGATCGTGACGCCGTCGTAGTAGCTGCCGCGGCCGAAGTCGACGCCCTGCTCGACGACCGTCCTCGCGAGCAGGCCGGCGGCGGCGGCGTCGAGGCGCACGTTGACGAAGCCGGGCCCGGCCACGTCGACGTCGGACACGCCGTCGACCTCGGCGAGCTCGGCGGCGATCTCGGTCGCGAGGTCGCGGGGCGACGCGCCGACGCGCTTGGCGAACTTCATCGCCACGTTCGTCGTCCAGTCGCCGTGGTCGCGGTTGCGCGGGCGCTCGAGCACGACGTCGGACGGCGTCACGACGACGTCGTCGGAGACGCCCCGGCGCTGGAGGACACCGTCGACGACGGCGAGCAGGGACGTGGAGAGTTCGGCGGGAGTCACGGTCGTCGATCCTACCGGCTGGGGCGCCCCGGGCTCAGGCCGCGCGCGAGCCCGCCGCGGCCTGCTCGGCGAGCAGGGACAGGAGGAGCGGCAGCTGACGGACGTCGGCGCCGCGGTCCTCCGGGTGCCACTGGACGCCGGTGATCGGCGCGGTCTCGTGCTCGACGGCCTCGACTCCCCCGTCGGCCGTCCGGGCGACGACCCGCAGCCCCTCGCCGAGGCGGTCGACGGCCTGGTGGTGCGCGCTGCGCACGCGGGCCGTGGAGGCGCCGAGGGCCGCCGCGACGCGGCTGCCGGGCTCGAGCGCGACGTCGTGGTCGACCATGAGGGCCTCGACCGGGCCGGAGCCGCGGTGCGTGCCGTCGGCGTCGTCGAGGTGCGGCACGAGCGTCCCGCCGAGCGCCACGTCGATCACCTGGTGGCCGCGGCAGATGCCGAGCAGCGGGGTGGACCGCACCAGCGCCCGACGCACGAGGGCCACCTGGCCGGCGTCCGCCTCCTCGTCGTGCCGGCCCTCGCCCTCGTAGCCGCGGCGTCCGCCCCAGAGCGAAGGGTCGAGGTCCTCTCCCCCGGCGAGGACCACGGCCGACGCGCCGTCCGTGACGCGGAGCAGCTCGGCCGCCCCGAGGTCGCCCGCCGCGAAGCGCCGTGCGTCCCAGCCGAGGGCGGTCGCCGCCTCGACGAGCCGCTCGTTGAGGGTCTGCACGTAGGCGTGGTAGCGGGGCGCGTGCGGGCGGTGGGCCGTCACCTCGACCACGGCCAGCATCGGGGCCGCGGCGACGACGGCAGCGGACCCGGGGCGGACGAGGGAGGAGGTCATGCCTCCTATGGTCGTCGGCCGTGGCCGGGGTCGCCAAGCTGTGTGTCGCTCCGTGACGGACCGCGCGTCGGCGCCCGGGGGCGTCAGGGCCAGAGGGAGGCGCGACGCCAGTCGTCGCCGACCCGGTCGTACCGCACGCGCACCTGGTCGCGGCCCGTCGTGGCCTGCCAGAACTCCACCGAGACGGGCAGCACGCGGTACGCGGTCCAGTCGTCGGGCACGAGGGCGTCGTCGGCCTCGACGCGGGCGCGGGCATCCTCGAGCGCCTCGTCAGCCGCCTCCGGGTCGTCGACCTCGGCGCTCTGCGGCACGGCGATCGCGACCGCCCGGGAGTCGGGGTGGCGCCCGGTGAAGTCCTGCTCGGCGACGTCGCGCGGGCCGGCCACAGCCGAGCCGGTGACGCGCACCTGCCTGCCCTGCGACGCCCAGAAGAAGGTGAGCGCCACGCGCTCGTCCTCGGCGATCTGGCGGCCCTTCGGGCTGAGCGCGGACGACGTGAACCAGAAGGCGTCGTCGACGTCCTTGAGCAGCAGGGTCCGCGCCGTGGGGCCGGACGCAGTCGAGGCGGTCGACAGCACGAAGGCATGGGGCTGCACCACCCCGGCGTCGACCGCGGAGTCGAGCCACGCGAGGAACAACCCGACGGGCTCGTCGGGGGCGGACGCGACATCGAGGTCGGGGACGTCGGGGCTCGGCGACGCGGCCCCCCGGACGCGGTCGCGGAAGGACGACGAGGACGAGGAGGAGGCGCGCGCGGGGTCGGGAGGGGTCACCCGCCCAGCCTGCTCCCGTCCGGCCCCGGCGTCCGTCGCGCGGCCGAATCGCTGCTAGCCTGGACGACGTCCCTGGCCCCCATAGCTCAGGGGATAGAGCACTGCCCTCCGGAGGCAGGGGCGAAGGTTCGAATCCTTCTGGGGGCACCACGCCACCCTCCCGATGCTCGGCCGACCCCCTCGCGGCGGCGCCGGGCTCGGGCGGGAACGACGAAGGCCCCGCTCTCGCGGGGCCTTCGTCGTCGTCCGGCCTGGGTCGCTCGTGCGGTCCGGGTCGTCCCGGCGGCGGCGCTGCCGCCGGGCCGACCCGATGACCGGACTCAGCTGTACGTCAGCGCGATGACGGCGACGTCGAGCGTGCGGTACGCACCCTCGGCGCGGGTGGCCGAGCGGCTGCGGCCCCGGAGGACCTCGAAGCGCCCCTCGGTCTCGTGCACGAATCCGATGACGCCGGCGGTGGGGGTGGACACTCGGTGGAAGCCGTCCCCGAGGGGCACGACCTCTGCTCGCGAGGTCCTTTCAAGAACAGCACCCATGATGTCCTCCTCTGGTCAGTGTGGCCCTGGATCGAGCCGATCCCCGGAGACTACCGCCCGGAACCCCGCGTACGGGGTACAGGACGCCCAGGATGCGCCCCGTCCGGAACGAGGGTGCGGAGACCGTGCCGAGGGCCGACAGGGGTACAGCCTCAGGTGGGCGGCGGCTCGACGACGGGGAAGTCGCGACGGGGCCGTCGGGCCGTCGCGGTGACCCCGACGCTCGCCGCGGTCACGAGGACCAGGGCGACGAGCTCGCGGACCCCCAGCGCCTGGCCGAGCACGACGAGGCCCGCGAGCGCCGCGGTGGCCGGGCCGAGGCTGGACAGGACCCCGAAGACGCGGGTGGGCAGCCGCCGGAGCGCGACCATCTCGAGCGAGTAGGGCAGGGCGCTCGTGAGCACCGCGACGACGAGGAACACGACGAGGAGGCGCGGGTCGGCCGCGACGGCGGAGGCCGCGTCCCCCGCGCCCAGCGGCACCACGATCACCGCGGCGACCGTCATCGCGACGGCGAGCCCGCCGAGCGAGTCGTCCCCGCGGCCGAGGCTCGCGTTGGCGACGATGTAGCCGGCCCAGAAGGCGCCCGCGCCGAGCGCGAGCAGGATGCCCACGAGCGGCGTCGCCCCGCTGGAGTCGAGGCCGAGCACGACGACGCCGGCCAGGGCGAGCAGCGCCCACGCCGCGTCGACGAAGCGCCGGGTCTGGACGAGCGCGACCACGAGGGGGCCCAGGAACTCGAGCGTGACGGCCACCCCGAGCGGCAGCACGTCGATCGCGAGGTAGATGAGCAGGTTCATGCCCGCCAGGGCGCAGCCGAGCAGCACCACACCCAGCCAGGTGCGGCGCGACCAGCCGCGGACGCGGGGACGGAAGACGAGCAGCAACACGAGCGCGCCGAAGCCCAGCCGGAGGGCCGCGGCGCCCTGGGGACCGAGGGCGTCGAAGTGGGTGCGGGCGAGGGCCGCCCCGAACTGGACGGAGACGATGGCGGCCACGGCGAGGAGCGGGGCGGGGACGCGCCCGAGGGCGGCGGGGCGGGTCACGATCGGTGGTCTCCGGGGGTCGTCGGGCGGCACGAGTCTAGGGCGGCCGGGCCGCCCGGCCGGGCCGCAGTACGATCGACGCGTGTCCGATGCCCTCACCGTCGTCTCCCCCGTCGTGGAGCTCTTCGGCTGGTTCGGCTTCGTGGCGGGCACGCCGTTCCTGCTCGCCGGGACCGTGATGCGCTCCCGCGCCCGCCGGTGGCAGGAGACCGTGGCCGTCGTCATCCCTGCGCCGGGCTGGGCCCACGCCGCGACGGCCCGCTGGATGGACTCGTCGGGCGATCTGCACGAGACCGAGTTCGACGACCACCCCGTCGACACCCCGGTCGAGACCGAGCTGGTCGTCCACTACGACCCCTGGCACCCCTCGCGGCCCCGCCTCGACCCGCCTCACGAGGACGGCCGGGCTCTGAGGATGGTGGGCCGGGTGCTCCTCGGCGTCGGCGCGGTCTGCGCCCTCGCCTCCGTCGTCCTGCTCTTCGTCGGCTGATCCGCCCCCGTCGCCCGCGTCGCTCCTCCCCCGTCTCCCGAGCCGCCCCTCCCCAGGAGCAGGGGCCGCCCTCCCCGCCCCCTGAGCGGCACCCGCTCCGGGCTCCGACAGGAGCCCCGTGGCTAGACTCCAGCCAGCACACCGAGGGGAGAACCGTGACCGTCAGCGCGAGGACCAGGCGAGACCGACGAGGGGCGCGCAGGGCCGTCAGAGCCGGCATGACCGGGCTGCTCGCGGTCGCCGCGGCGGTGGGTCTCGGCGTCTCGTCCGCCTCCGCGACGGCGCCGGTCGACCTCGACGGGGCCTACGTGCTCGACGAGGCAGGCGTCCTCTCGACCTCGGAGGTCTCGCAGGTCACCGCGAGCCTCGACCAGCTCTCGGCCGACGCCGGCATCGACCTCTTCGTCGTCTACGTCGACTCCTTCGACTCTCCCGCCGACAGTGCCGCCTGGGGCCTCGCGACCGCCGAGCGCAACCAGCTCGGCACGGACGACGTGCTCCTCAGCATCAGCGTCGACGACCGCGTCTACGACCTCTCCGTCTCGTCGAGCTCGACGATCACCGCCGGTCAGCAGGACGCCCTGCAGGCCGACGTGCTCGAGCCCGAGCTGCGCGACTCGGACTGGGCCGGCGCCGCCGTGGCCCTCGCCGACGGCATCCGCGACGACGCCGCGGGCCCTGACCTCTCCTGGCTGCTGTGGGCCCTCGTCGCGCTGGTCGTCCTGGGGGCGGCCGGCGCCGTGGTCTTCGCGGTGGTGCGCTCGCGTGCCCGTCGTCGCGCCTTCCGCTCCGCCGAGGCCGCCCAGGCCCAGCTCGACCGGCGCGCCGCCGCCCTGCTCGTGGCGCTCGACGACGAACTGACCGCCGGGGCGCAGGAGGTCGGCTTCGCGGCCGCGCAGTTCGGCGACGACGCCGTGGCCCCGTTCGCCGCGGCGCTGACCCGAGCTCGCGAGCAGGCGCGCGAGGCCTTCGAGCTGCAGCAGCGCCTCGACGACTCCGTGCCCGACTCGCCCGATCAGCGCCGGGAGTGGACCGAGCGCATCGTCCAGCTCTGCGACGAGGCCGGCCGGTCGCTCGACGAGCAGTCCGAGGCCTTCGACGCGCTCCGCGCCGACGAGGAGCGCGCACCCCGCGACGCCGCGGCCCTGCCCGGCGAGGTCTCGTCCCGACGGGCCGGGGTCGAGCGTGCCCGCTCGCTCGTCGCCCAGCTCCGCGAGACGTACTCGTCGCGGGCCGTGGCCACCGTCGCCGACAACCCCGACCAGGCCGACCGCCTACTCGAGTTCGCCGACGAGTCGGCCGCCTCCGCGACCGCCGCGCTCGGCCGGGGCGACGCCGGCGAGGCCGTGGGCGCCGTGCGGGCGGCCCGGCAGTCGCTCGGCCAGGTCGACCAGCTCCTCGCCTCCGTCGACCAAGGCGCCGACGCGCTCCGCACGGCGGGCACGTCGATCGCCGCGCTCTCGGCCGATCTGCGTCGCGACATCGCCGCAGCGGAGTCGCTGCCCCACGACCGCGTGCCGGACGGCGTCGACGTCGCCGGTTCGGTCGCCGCCGCACGGGCCGCCGTCGCCCTGGGCGAGACGCAGACCGACGACCCCCTCGCCGTGCTCGCCGGCCTCGACGCCGCGAACGTGCGCATCGACGCCGCGCTGGCCGCCGTGAGAGACGCGGCGGAGAAGGACCGCCGCGCCCAGGCCGCGCTCGACCAGGCCCTCCTCACGGCCCGGAGCCAGATCGGCGCGGCCCGCGACTTCATCCAGACGCGACGCGGGGCCGTCGGGCCCCAGCCGCGCACCCGGCTGTCCGAGGCCGAGCGGCACCTCGCGACGTCCGTGTCGCTCGCCACCTCCGACCGCGACAGGGCCCTCGGTGAGGCGCACCTCGCGGTCCAGCTCGCCGGGACGGCGGCCTCCGAGGCGCAGGCCGAGGTGTCGTCGTACCAGCAGGGCGTGCCGTTCGGCGGAGGCGGACGCGGAGGCGGGGCGGACCTCAGCGGCATCGTCACCGGTCTCGTGCTCGGCGGGCTCCTCGGCGGCGGGGGCGGCCGAGGCGGGGGCGGCTTCGGCAGCGGGGGCGGCTTCGGCGGCGGCATGGGCGGCCTCGGCGGCTTCGGCGGCCGCAGCGGCGGAGGCGGCGGCTTCGGCGGGGGCGGCGGAGGAGGCGGTCGTCGCTCCGGCGGCGGGCGCTTCTGAGCCCTGGCCCGGGCACGCGACCGGCCACGCGACCACCACACGACGCGACACGACACGACACGACACGACTGACTCCCCGGCGGGTGCCGCCCGACGGGACCGACGCACCACCCACGAGAGGACACCACCATGGCGAAGCAGTCCATCTTCGGCCGGATCGCACAGCTGACGCGGGCCAACGTCAACGCCCTGCTCGACCAGGCGGAGGACCCGGCCCTGATGCTCGACCAGATGGTCCGCGACTACACGAACAGCATCGCCGAGGCCGAGTCGGCCGTCGCGCAGACCATCGGCAACCTGCGCCTGCTCGAGCAGGACCACGCCGAGGACGTCGCCGCCGCGGCGGACTGGCAGCGGAAGGCCCTCGCCGCCAGCAACAAGGCCGACCAGCTGCGCACCGCCGGCAACGCCGCCGACGCCGACAAGTTCGACGCCCTCGCCAAGGTCGCCCTCGGCAAGCAGATCTCGGCCGAGAAGGAGGCGAAGGACGCCGAGCCGACCATCGCGTCGCAGACCGTCGTCGTCGACAAGCTCAAGGCGGGCCTCACCGGGATGCGCTCGAAGCTCGACCAGCTCGACGCGAAGCGCAACGAGCTCGTCGCCCGCTCGAAGACCGCGGCGGCTCAGACGCAGGTCGCCGACGCCCTCGGCAGCATGGACGTGCTCGACCCCACCAGCGAGATCGGTCGCTTCGAGGACAAGGTCCGCCGCGAGGAGGCGAAGGTCCTCGGCCAGCAGGAGCTCGCCGCGTCCAGCCTCGACGCGCAGTTCGAGGGCCTCGAGGACCTCGACCAGCAGACCGAGGTCGAGGCTCGTCTCGCCGCTCTGAAGCTGGGCGCTCTCGACGCGTGACCACCGCCTCCGGGTCGATCGCCCCGCCTCCTGCCGCTCGTCGGCCGGGCGGCGGGGCGCCGCGCGTCGTCGCGGTCGACATCGCCCGGGGCCTGGCCGTGCTCGGCATGTTCGCGGCGCACATGTGGCCGCGGGCCGAGCTCGATGAGCGCGTCTTCGACGGCAGGTCGGCGATCCTCTTCGCGACGCTGGCGGGCATCTCGCTCGGCCTGACGTCGGGCGGCGCCGACCCCGTGGCCCGGGGACGCCGTGCTCCCGTGGTCGGGTCCATCCTCATCCGCGCCACCGTGCTCGTGCTGCTCGGGCTCGTGCTCCAGGCCTGGAACGAGTACGTGCTCGTGATCTTGCCCTACTACGGCGTCATGTTCGCGCTGCTCGCGGTCGTCCTCTTCGCCCCGCGGCCGGTGCTGCTCGGCCTCGCCGCGGTCGTCGCGGTCGTCGCCCCGTGGCTGGCCGACCAGGTGCCGGTGACGACCCTCGGGAGCCCCCTCGCGGGCAGCGTCGCCGGCCTCGCCGCTGACGCGCTCCTCGTCGGCTCGTACCCGGCGCTCGTCTGGCTCCCGTTCCTGCTCGTCGGGCTCGTGGCCGCGCGCAGCGACCTGCGCCGGCTCCGCACCGGCGTGCTGCTGCTCGTCGGCGGTCTCGTGGCCGCGCTGGTCGGGTACGGGGCCCGGTGGCTGCCGGGCGCCTCCTCGTGGCCCGCCCTCGACCCTGCCGCCCACGAGGCCGCTCCGGCCGAGATCGTGGGCTCCGGCGGCACCGCCCTGGCCGTCGTCGGCTTGCTGCTGCTCGCCACCCGTCCGGCGTGGCCTGCAGGCCGTGCCCTGGCGACGACGCTCTCGCCGCTCGCGGCCGTGGGCAGCCAGCCCCTCACCATCTACTCGGCCCACCTCGTGCTGACGGCACCGCTCTTCACGCTCTACCGGCTCGACGGCGGCCGTTACGGGCTGCCCCTCGGCTGGCTCGTCGCGGCCATCGTGCTCACGATCGCGTGGGCCGTGCTGTGGCGCCGCTTCGTCGGGCGCGGTCCGTTGGAGCGGGTCGTGGCCCGGGTCAGCAGGCCCTGGCGCTCGGCGGACCGCCCTGTGACAGACTCACGCGCATGAGGTTCGTCGTGGTCCCCCAGTGGCAGGGTTCTCCGTCGTCGAGGGCGATGCGGCTCTCCGAGGGGGCCTACGCGGTGCTCGGCGACCTGCCCGCCAGCTCCACCACGCTCGTCGAGGTGCCCGTGGGCGCCGGCGACTCGCTCGGCACCCGCGTGCACCGCCTGTCGTCCGTGGTCGGGGTCGCCCGCTCGCTCCGCCGCGAGCTCGGGTCAGACCCGGCTCCCGCGCTCGTCGTCGGCGGCGACTGCGGCGTCGAGTACGCCGCCGTCGGCCACGCCCTCGGCCCCGACACCGCCGTCGTCTGGTTCGACGCCCACCCCGACCTGAACAGCCCACGCACCAGCGAGAGCGGCGCGTTCAGCGGCATGGTGCTGCGCGCCCTGACCGGCGACGGGACCGACGAGCTGGGCGCCCTCGACGACGGCGCGGCGCCCGTGCGCCTCACGCCCGACCGGATCGTGCTCGCCGGGACGCGCAGCTACGACGACGCCGAGGACACCTGGGTCGAGAGCCGCCGCGTCCGGTCCGTCTCGTCGCTCGACCTCACCCCCGAGGAGGTCGTCGAGGCCGTCGCCACCACGGGCGCGACCGAGGTGTACGTGCACGTCGACCTCGACGTGCTCGACCCCGGCAGCATCGACGGGCTGCTCGCCCCCCAGCCGTTCGGCCTCGAGCCGGCCGTCCTCGTCGCGACGATCGTCGCGCTGAAGGAGCGCTTCACGCTCGTCGGGGCGGGCCTGTGCTCGTTCGCCCCCGTCGACGCCGACGCCGCGGCCGACGACATGGGCACGATCCTCCGCCTCGTCGGGGCCCTGGCCCGATGACCGACGAGCGCCCCCGCGTCTCCGTCGAGCGTGACGGACACGTGCTCGTCATCGGCCTCGACCGGCCGGAGAAGCGCAACGCCGCCGACCTGCGGATGCTCCGCGAGCTGTCGCTCGCCTACGGGCTGCTCGACAGCGACCCCGACCTGCGCGTCGGCCTCCTCGTCGGCCACGGTGACCACTTCACGGCGGGCCTCGACCTCGCCGACGTGGCCCCGGCCGTCGGCGACGACGGCCTCGACGTCGTGCCGGACGGCGGCCTCCATCCCTGGCAGGTCGAGGGTCGTCAGCTGACCAAGCCCGTCGTCGCGGCCGTGCAGGGCACCTGCCTGACGCTCGGCGTCGAGCTCGCCCTCGCGAGCGACGTCGTGGTGGCCGAGGTCGGCACCCGCTTCGGCCAGATCGAGGTGAGCCGGGCGATCCTGCCCTTCGGCGGCGCGACGCTGCGGCTGCCCCGTCGGGTGGGCTGGGGCGACGCGATGCGCTGGATGCTCACGGGCGACCTGTTCGACGCCGAGGAGGCGCGGCGCATCGGGCTCGTGCAAGAGGTCGTCCCCGAGGGCGAGGGTCGTGCCCGCGGGCTGGAGCTCGCGCGCCGCATCGCCGCGCAGGCGCCCCTCGCGGTCCAGGCGACCCTGGCGAACGCCCGGCTCGCAGTGCGCGAGGGCGACGCCGCCGCCGAGGCCCGACTGCAGCCCGAGCTCGTCCGGCTGATGCGGACGCGGGACGCCCGTCGGGGCATGGAGGCGTTCCTCTCGAGGACGCCGGCGCAGTACGACGGCGACTGATCTCGAGGACGACCGACCGCCTCCTCGTGCCCCGCACACGCAGGAGCCCGCCTCTCCCTGAGGAGAGACGGGCTCGAGAACGAGGCGGATCGACCTACTTGAAGGCGTCCTTGACGTCTTCGCCGACCTTCTTGGCGGACGCGCCGGCCTGGTCCTTCTGACCCTCGGCCTTGAGGCTGTCGTCGCCCTTGCGGTCTCCGGCAGCTTCCTTCGCCTTGCCGGCGATGTCCTGAGCGGCGTTCTTGATCTTGTCGTCGAGTCCCATGGTGACCTCCTCGCTAACAGGCGCCGTCTGCGCCTTTTCGAGCACCGTACGCCCGCCCGTCCCCCGCGTCCCCAGCTGTCGCCCAGCGCTCAGGATCCGGACAGCCGACACGGATCCAGGGCTCGTGAGAGCCCGCCGGCGTCACCGGCGCTCGCCAGGGCGCGGGACTACGGTCTCAGCCATGACGACTTATGACCTCATCGTGATCGGAGCCGGCGCAGTCGGCGAGAACGTGGCGGACTACGCCACCCGCAGCGGGCTCCAGGTGGCGCTCGTGGAGGCCGAGCTGGTCGGCGGCGAGTGCTCGTACTGGGCCTGCATGCCGTCGAAGGCCCTGCTCCGCTCGACCTCGGTCATCCGTGCGGCGAAGTCCGTCGGGGGCGCCTCGCAGGCCGTCACGGGCGACGTCGACGTCGCCGCGGTGCTGCGTCGCCGCGACTCGTTCACGAGCGGCTGGGACGACTCCGGCCAGGCGGACTGGGTCGAGGGTGCCGGGATCGACCTGATCCGCGGCCACGCCACCATCACCGGCGTCAAGGAGGTGACGGTCGACGGCACGGTGCACACCGCTCGCCACGCGGTCGTCGCCGCCACCGGGTCGTCCGCGCTGCTGCCCGACGTCCCCGGCCTGGCCGAGGCCCGCCCCTGGACCAGCCGCGAGGCGACCAGTGCCCAGACCGTGCCGCAGAGCCTCGTCGTGATCGGCGGCGGCGTCGTCGCCCTCGAGATGGCGACCGCCTACCGCGGCCTCGGCTCGACGGTCACCGTGCTCGCGCGCAGCGGCCTGCTCGGCGGCCAGGAACCGTTCGCCGGCGAGCTCGTCGGGAAGTCGCTCACCGCCATGGGCGTCGACGTCCGCGTCGGCTCCTCCCCCGCCTCCGTGCTCCGCACCGAGCACGACACCGTCGAGGTCACCCTCGACGACGGGGGCGTCGTCGTCGCCGACGAGATCCTGGTCGCGACCGGCCGCGTGCCCCGCACCTCCGACCTGGGCCTCGAGAACGTCGGCGTCGAGCCGGGCGACTGGCTGCAGGTCGACGACACGCTGCTCGTGCACGGCACCGACTGGCTCTACGGGGTCGGCGACGTCAACCACCGTGCGCTCCTCACCCACCAGGGCAAGTACCAGGCCAGGGCCGCCGGCGAGGTCATCGCCGCCCGCGCGTTCGGCCGCGAGCTGCACACCGAGCCGTGGGGCGCCCACGTCGCCACCGCCGACGACGCCGCCGTGCCCCAGGTGACCTTCACCGACCCCGAGGTCGCGAGCGTGGGCCTCACCGCCGACGCGGCCGAGAAGCGCGGCATCGACGTGAAGGTGGTCGACTACGACCTCGCCGCCGTGGCCGGCTCGGCCCTGCACTCGGACGACTACGAGGGGCACGCGCGGATCGTCGTCGACGAGAGCCGCAAGGTCGTCGTCGGGGCCACCTTCGTCGGTCCCGACGTGGCCGAGCTGCTGCAGGCCGCGACGATCGCCGTCGTCGGCGAGGTCCCGATCGACCGCCTGTGGCACGCCGTCCCCGCCTACCCCACCGTGAGCGAGATCTGGCTCCGCCTGCTCGACGCCTACGGCCGTCCGTGAGGAACCCCCTCCTCGGCTCCCCGGTGTCGCGCCTCGGCTGCGCCTGGGCCACCGCCGTCGGCCTGGCGGTGGGCGTCCCGCTCAGCGTCGGCCGGGTGCGCGTCGTCGGCGACCTCATCGTCTGCCGCGGGCTGCCCCGCTGGGCGTTCAAGCGGGGCGGGACGTGCGTGGGGCGGGTCTACCTGACTCGGGACAACGACGGGCCGGCCGTGCTGCGGCACGAGGCCGTGCACGTGAGGCAGTGGCAGAAGTACGGCATGCTGATGCCGTTCCTGTACTTCCTGGCCGGCAGCGATCCGCTGACGAACAGGTTCGAGATCGAGGCAGGCCTCGAGGAAGGCGGCTATCGATGACCCGCACCGTGATCATCACCGGAGCCAGCAGCGGCATCGGCCGGGAGGCCGCCGTCGAGCTGGCCAGGGGCGGCGCCCAGATCGCCGTCGTCGGCAGGAACCCCGAGCGGACCCGTGCCGTCGCCGACCAGGTCGGCGGCCGGGCGTTCCTCGCCGACTACGACAGGCTCGACGACGTGCGCCGCCTCGGCGCGGAGCTGCTCGAGGCGTACCCGCGCATCGACGTGCTGGCCAACAACGCCGGCGGCCTCGTGAGCGAGCGCTCGCTGAGCCACGACGGGCACGAGCGCATCCTGCAGTCGAACCACCTCGCGCCGTTCCTGCTGACGCGCCTCCTGCTGCCCCGCCTGCTCGAGAGCTCGGGCCGCGTCGTCTCGACGGCCAGCGTCGCGAACCTGGTCGGCAGCGTGCGCCTCGACGACCTCGACTGGGCGAAGCGTCCCTGGCTCGGCGGGTGGCGCCAGTACGGCACGAGCAAGATCGAGACGATCCTGTTCGTGCGCGAGCTCGCCCGTCGCACCGGGCTCGAGGCGTTCTCGTTCCACCCCGGCATCGTCAAGACGTAGTTCGGGTCGTCGTCGCCGATGTGGCGCATGGCCAACGTGCTGTCGAACGGCAACTACGGCATCTCGGCCCACGCCGGCGCGGTGCCCCTGATCCAGCTCGCCGGCCCGACCTCGGTGACCGTCGAGAACGGCACCTACTTCGATCAGCTGAAGCCGCACGGGCGCCTGCACCGGCACGCCCAGGACGACCTGCTCGCCGAGGCCCTGTGGGACCGCACGAGCGAGATCGTCGGGGTCGACCCCGAGGTGTGAGCCCCCCGCTCGGCCGGGGCTCGCGCTACATCTCGGCGCGGCCGAGCCGCCAGTAGCCCATGAAGGCGACCTGGCGGCGGTCGACGCCGACCTCGCTCACGAGGAACCGGCGGAGGGCCTTGATGGCCCCGGCCTCGCCTGCCAGCCACGCGTAGAAGTCGCCCTGCAGGGCGGCTCCGTGCGGCGCCTGGCCCTGGGGGACGTCCCACAGGAGGTCGTGCTCGATGTCGACCTCGTCCAGCTCGACGCCCCGGTGCCACGCCGTGACGTAGCGGGCGGTCCAGCCGCGCACGGCCGTCTGCAGCGGGCCGCCGTGCGGGGCGACCGGCGCGTCGCCGGCCGTCGCGCCGTCGGTCGCGCGGGGCAGCCAGTGGACGGCGACGCCGGACGGCGCCGAGAGCGGCAGCACGTCGTCGGCGGTCGGGACCTCGAGGAACACGCAGCCCCGGGCGTCGGCGGGCAGCGACTCGACGATGGAGCAGATCGCCGGGACCGCCGTCTCGTCGCCCGCGATCATCACCGTCGAGGCGTCACCGGGCGCCCACTCGACGCCGCTGCCGGTCACCCCGCTGGTCGCGTCGGGGCCGATCAGCATCGCCTCGTCGCCGACGCGGGTGCGGGCGAGCCACGAGGCCGCGGCGCCCTGGTCGCCGTGGCTGACGAAGTCGACGTCGACCTCGCGCAGGTGCGGCCGGACGGCCTTGGCCGTGTACGTGCGGAAGGCGTTCTGCTCGTGCGCCGGCAGTGCGCGCCACGAGGGCCACCAGTCGTCGGTCGGGAACGTGTCGAAGCCCGTGGCCTCGAGCGGGAGCACCAGCTTGATGCGCTGGTCGAGCCCGTCGACGCCGAAGTCACCGAGGTCGTCGCCGGTGAACGTGACGCGCACGAAGTGCGGGCTCAGCGACCGCATGGCCGCCACGCGGACCCGCCAGGGGCGGTGGGCGGGCTTCGGGCGGACCCCCGAGGGGGCCGGAGCGGTGATCGTCACGCGTCGAGCCTAAGGCATGCCTTACCTAACTCGCCAGGCGCCGTCTCGACGTCGAGCCACACGGGCCGACAGGGTCGGACGAGCGAGACGGGGCACGACGCACCGGGTCGTGCCCGGAGGAGGCGCGGGCCTAGACCGCGGTCGCGCCGCGGTCGCGGGAGAACACGTCGTGCAGGTCGCGCCGCAGGCTCCACGCGAAGCCCTCCGACCCGCCGAGCCAGATGAGGTGCTCGGCCTCGGCGAGGGCGTCGGCGTCGACGTACATCTCGGCGAGCCAGGCGCGCACCGCGCGCTCGACGGCCTCGCCCGGCGCACAGCCGAGCCCGGTGCCGGGCGCGCCCGTGCGACGGTCGCGCGCCAGCCAGCTCACGGTGACGCGGCCGGGCGACGGCAGCTCGACGACGTCGGCCTCCGAGTCGACCTCGACGAACACCTGGCCGCGGGCGCAGAGCGGCAGCGACGCGAGCATGGCGCGCAGAGTGGGGACCGAGGAGGCGTCGCCCGCGAAGAGGACGCGGATCGCGTCGTGCGGGAGGGGCGGATCGGCGAAGTCGAGGAACATGTCCCGTCCAATGTAGGTGAGCCTCACCTCATCCGCCACCCGGGCTCCGCCCCTCGCGGCCACGTCACAGGCACGGGCGCCGCGCCCGTCCCGGCCGGAGCCCGTGTAGTAGATTCTCTGACGTCCACGGGTCCGGCAGCGACCCGGGGGCGAGGGGCGGCGCGTCAGTCCGGCAGCGACGACGTGCCAGCCGCGGTCCGACGTCCGGAAGCGACGACGGTCCTCCTTCGACCGGGGTGAGCAGGTCGCCACGAGCGACGACGCCCACCGACCCGTACCGCTCCCGAAAGGCACCTCCACCGCCATGCGCCCCTCCCGCCTCCTCGTCCCCGTGGTCGCCGCCGCCGCCTCCCTCGCCTTGCTCGCCGGGTGCGCCGCGGGCGGCTCCGACCAGCAGGGCACCGGCGCCGACGCGACCGTCACCGTCGGCCTCGTGCTCGAGCCGTCGGACCTCGACGTGCGCACCACCTCGGGCATCGCCCTCGACCAGGTGCTGATCGACAACGTGTACCAGGGCCTCGTCGGGCGCACGGAGGACAACCAGGTCGTCGACGTGCTCGCCTCGGAGCACACCGTGAGCGACGACGGCCTCACGTAC
>Ga0265780_10005883_pt1 | contig 15407 bp, 12 predicted proteins | sample P1T30metagenome_FD_192432 | JGI IMG/M metagenome (GOLD analysis project Ga0265780, IMG submission 192432) | Plant litter microbial communities from East Loma Ridge, Irvine, California - P1 T30 | ecosystem: Environmental > Terrestrial > Plant litter > Unclassified | place: USA: California... | reverse complement strand
CTCTTGAAGTACGCGAGAATCTCGGGCGTGGTCCGAGATACGTGGGCAATACCCAGCCGCGAACGCGCGTGGGCGTCGGCATAATCCTTGCCATACAGCGCGCGCAGGAAGCCCATGAACCATTCGTAGGGGCCGCCTCCATTGCCGCGTACGTCGAGGACAATCACGGACTTGTCGCGCAAGGCCGGGGCCCCGGCGATCAACTGCTGGAAGGCCCTGCCTTCCGCCTGCGTCTGCGGCGCGAAGAAACCGAGCCGCACCCATGCCCCGTCGGCGCCGAACGGCGTGGCGGCCGCGACCCGGTCGCGGAACACGGTCGCGACGCTGCGGTCAGCCGCGAATTTGCTGGCCGCCACCGACTGCCAGTCGAGCACTACGTCCCGACCGCCGATGGTGCAGCTGCGCGGACGCGGGGTGAAGGGGCTGCCGCCATCGCGCAGCACCAGGGGCCCCGCCCAGTTCCCAGTCGATTCCAAGCCGGGAATGAGCTGCTCGTAGGTGGCGACCTGGCTTACCCAATCGGCCAGCGGCCTGCCGTCGCAGTGCGTTACCTCCTGGCCGGCGTGCGCGCTGCCCTGACTCGACACAGCGAGATAGCGCCCGCCGCGATAGACCAGCTGGAAACCGGGCCACTCGTAGGTCGCGGGCAGCAGCGAGAAATTCACGCGCAGGTGCACGTCTTGCATGGAGCCGACGAACCGGCCGAGGGCGTGACGATAGCCGGCATAGCTGCTCACCCGCAGCGAGTCGGCGTCCAACACCCGCCTGGCCGCAGCCAACTGCGCCGCGAAGGCCTCTTTGTGCGGGTAGACCGCCGTAATGGACTGGCGTGCCATCCAGTCGCTGACGAAGTCCGCATCCGCCTGCGTCATCGCGGCCCAGGGGTGTTGTGGAGGCGCCGCTTGAACGGCGCCGTACGCACCACAGAGGCTGACAGCCAGCAGCGTGGGCACCAGCTTCCTGGATGGCATGGTTTTCATGGTTCCTCGATGCTGATGATAGAAATACTACTCAGCATGAGTTTTACCATGTCCCGGTTGCGGGAAACAGGCCCTGTGCAGTGCGCACTGCGCGTTTCTGTGTCGCGCGAAGCGCGCTAGGAGGCCGACGGCGACTTCGGCTTGAGGCGCGACACGCCCAGGATCACCAGCGCTAGCCCGCCCAACTGGTACAGCGACAGCGGCTCACCTAGCAGCAGCCACGACGCGAACACGGTCAGCACCGGCCCCAGGTTGCCCACCGCCGCCGCCTGCGCCGCGCCCATGCGCTGGATTCCCAACGCCAGCCAATAGATCGGCAGCGCGGTCGACACCACGGCCATCAGGCCGCCATTGAGCCAGACCGCGGACGGCAACGCCGGCAGCGCTCCCACGTCGCCCGCCGCCGCGAAGTGCCCCAGCACGAACACGCACGATGCGCTGCCGGCCAGGCCGGCCAGGCGCATGGAACCGATCCGGCCCACCAGCGCGCCGGTGCCCAGATAGTAGATGGCATAGGTCACGGCGCTGGCGAAGACCCAGGCCGAGCCCACCATCACGTCACGGCTCCAGCCGGTGACCTGCAAGTCGTGCACGAAGCCGATTCCCAGGCCCAGGTAGCAGATTGCCAGCGCCTGCAGGGTGCGGCCTGAGGGCCGCTGGCGCGTCAGGCAGACCTGGAACAGCAGCACCAGGGTCGGATACAGGTAGAGGATCAGCCGTTCCAGCCCGGCCGTGATGGTTTCCAGGCCATAGAAGTCGAACAGGCTCGATAGATAGTAGCCAAGAAAACCCAGTGCGGCGATGTGGACGCCGTCTTTCAGCGACAGCGGCGCCGCCTCCGGATCGCGCGCCAGCCAGGCCAGCCACAGGAACAGCGGCAACGCGAAACCCATGCGCAAGGCCAGCAGGGTCAGTGCGTCGATCGGCGCCGCGGCGTAGCCCAGCTTGACGAAGACTGCCTTCATGCTGAAGCCGGCGGCGGCCAGCACTGCGTACAGGCGGCCGTCCTGCGACCAGCTGCGCAAGCGTACTTGATATGGACTCATCGACTTGGACTCATGATCTGGCTTGAATGATAAAGACCTTATTCTGCCGCGAAAGTATCCAGGCTAGAATGCGTCAGTCCTGGACCCAGCCTTCGCGTTTCGAGAAACCCCATGCATGTCGACCTGACCGACCTTCGCCTCCTGCTTGCCATCGCCGACGCCGGAAGCCTCAGCAAGGCGGCCGAGCGCTTTCCGATCGCGCTGTCGGCCGCCAGCAACCGGCTGCGCGGTTTCGAGGACGATTGCGGCATCGTCGTCTTCACGCGCTCCGCCGGCGGCATGACGCCGACGGCGGCCGGCCGCTTCATCCTGGAGCGCGCTGCGCGCGTGGTCAGCGAGGTGGATCAGCTGCGCGATACTGTGCGCGAGCTGCGCGGGCCGCAGCGCAGCGCGGTGCGCCTGGCCGGCACCACGGTGGCGATCAGCACCTTCCTGCCGGCTGCGCTGGGCGTGTTCCTGGCCGACCATCCCGAAGTCGGCCTGCAGCTCGAAGAACGCACCAGTCGCGACATCCTGCAGGCGGTGCGCGAGCGCGAGATCGAAATCGGCATCCTGGACGGCAATGTGGCGACCGGCGACGTGATCTCGCTGCCGTTTCGCACCGACCGCCTGGTGCTGCTGGTGCCGAACGGCCACCCGCTGACAGAGCGCCCCGCCACCCGGATGCGCGACGCCTTCGAATTTGCCTTCGTCTGCCTGCCGGCCGAGCGCCCGATGCAGCACTTCATCGAGGCGCGCGCGGTGCAGAGCGGGCGACCGCTCAAGGTGCGGGTGCGGGCACCCAGCTTCGACGCCATCGCCCAGCTGGTGGCGCAGGATGCCGGCATCGCCATGCTGCCCGAGGCCGCCGCCAGCCGCTTCGCCCGCGAGCTGCCGGCCAGCATCGTGTCGCTCGACGATACCTGGGCCAACCGGGAACTTCGGGTGTGCTTCGCCGATCCGACTACGCTGTCACCGCATGCCGAAACGTTGTTACGTTATCTAGCGCACAGCGGATGAGTGTTGGAAATGTTGTAATGCTTTCGTCGCGCACGATTGCGGTCGTGGCGTGAGTCAAAAAATTAGCAGTAGGTGTAAGCTAAACGACAACATTTATTTTAAGGAGCACACCATGAAAACCACCATCGCCCTGTCCGCCATCATGCTGTCCGTCGCCGTGCTGGCAACCGGTTGCAACAAGAACGACAATATGGGCCCAGCGCAAGAAGCCGGCGCCGCCGTCGACAACGCCGGCCGCACCGTCGCCAATGAAACCCGCGAAGGCGTGGCTGCTGCCGACGCAGCCGCCGAACGCGCTGGCGACCGTATCGAAGCTGCCGGCGACCGCGCCGAAGCCGCTGCCGACCGCGCTGGCGACCGCATCGACAACGCCACCGCCGAAGTGCGCCAGGAATCGCGTGAGGCCGCCGCTGAAGCCAAAGACGCCGTCAGCGACACCACCGCCGCTGCTGGTCGTAGCGTCGAACGCGCCGGCGAAAAAATGCAGGACGCTTCGAAGTAATACCGTAGCGTTACAAGCATGAGCAAGCCGCGAACCGGGTAGCCGGTTTCGCGGCTTCTTCGCGTTCGTCGCGCGCCGCTGTGCCGGCCGCTGCGTTTTCATGCTCTGCTCTGCCCTGCTCTGCTATGCTGGAATGCCCAACGACCCGCATGTGCTCTCCTGCGCCCGCCCTCATGCCCCGCCCGTCCCTGTCTTTCATGGCGCTTTGCCTCGCTTGCGTCTGCGCTACTCCTTCCGCATCTGCACAACTTCCCGCGCATCGCCTCGACAATGGCGTCATTCAGGCACGCGTGTCCGAGGTCGCCGGGGGCCGCCTGCTGTCGTTCGCACTCAGGGGCAAGCCCAATTTCCTGCTCATCGACGAAAGCGCCGGCGATCCCACCATCGCGCCGGACGCCACGTCGAACTACATCCGCTACCAGGGCCACGAGGTCTGGATCGGACCGCAACGCGAATGGTGGGTGCACCAGGACGTCAATCCAGCGCGTGCTGCGGCGAAGGCGACCTGGCCGCCGGATCCGTGGCTCAGCCTCGCGAAGTACACGCTGCTGGAGACGAAGCCGGACGAGATCACGCTCGACAGCTTGGCCAGCCCCGTATCGGGCATCCAGCTGCGCAAGCGCTACGCACTGGTCGCGGGCAAGCCTGGCAGCCTGCGGCTGGAGGCCGAGGCCACCAACCGCAGCGGCAAGGTCGCAGGGCGCGACATCTGGTTCAATACACGCGTGCCGGCGCAGACGATGGCTTACGTGCCGGTGGCGGTAAAGGAAGATATCCGGATCGAGCCGAAAGGCGCGCTGCACTACACCCTCGACGGCGGCGTGTTGTCGCTGGACCTGCCCGCGCCAGGCGACGCTGCCCGCAAGGGCAAGCTGTTTGCCCAGCCTTCAGCCGGCTGGCTGGCGGCGTTTCGCGATGGCCAGGCGCTGGTGATCCAGTTCGCTCACCAGCCGCGCAGCGCGATTCATCCGGCGCAGGGCCAGGTGGAGCTGTACCAGGACGCCGATGCTGGCGCGCCTGGAAAAGGGATGCTGGAGCTGGAAGTGCACGCCCCGTATGTCGAGCTGGCGCCGGGCCAGACGATGCGAGCGTCGGAGCTGTGGACCATCTTGCCTTATGACGGGCCAGCAACCCGTGACGCCCATTTGGAGTTCTTGCGCCGGCATGCGGCGCAGTTGGGAATATGATCTGTGCGGTGGGCGGCTATGCCGCTCACGCGTTCAAATCACGTGTGCTTCGCGGCGATGCATTCGACGGTTGAACGCGTGGACGGCGGAGCCGTCCACGCTACGCGAACGGCGTCTCGGCCACGCCCTTGACACCAGGACGAAGCACCACCACGGCGCCGGCATCCCCACCCGTCCCCGGATCGATCGACGTCACCAGCAGCAGGTCGAGATCCGGCCCGCCAAAGGCGCACATCGACGGCTTGGCCATCGGCAGCTCGATCTCCCGATCGAGCTTACCCGCCGGGGTGTAGCGCTGCAGCACGCCGCCATCGTTGGCGCAGGTCCAGTAGCAGCCATCGGCATCCACCGCGGCGCCATCGGGCCGGCCCTTCTGGCCAGTCAGGTCGAGGTACACCCGCTCGCCATGCGGCAGGCCGGCATCGACGTCGTAGTCATAGGCCCAGACCATGCGGCGCTGCGGGTGGGAATCGGACAGGTACATCGTCTTCCCATCCGGCGACCATGCCAACCCGTTCTGGGTCAGCATGTTCGACACCACCGGCCCATGCAGGCCGCCGGCGCTCGAGTAGCGATACAGCCCGCCGACCGCGCGCGCGGCGCCCATGTCCATGAACATGGTGCCGCTCCAAAAGCGTCCCTGGCGGTCGCAGCGGCCGTCGTTGAAGCGCATGCCCTCGCCAAGCTCACTGGCTGGCGGCGCGGCCAGCCGGCTGGCGCCGACCGAGCCGTCGTCGTTCAGCTCAAGGTGGAAGATGCCGCTCTCCATCCCTGCCACCAGGCCACCGCCGGCGCTGGCGGCGATGCAGGCCACCATCTCGGGCGCCAGCCAGCGGCGCAACGCTCCGCTGGCGTGGTCGCGCCGCCAGATGCGGCGGGCGGGAATGTCGACCCAGTACCAGGCCTGTTCCCCCGCATGCCACATCGGGCTTTCACCGGTCGCGCAGTGCACGCCGGCGACGATTTCCATTTCCATCGACATCCTTACAGGTCCTTGATTTCACGGTGCTGCGGCACCAGCGCCTTCATCACGCACCAGGCCACCAGATAGGCCAGCGCGCAGATCGAGAACATGATCATGTACCCGGTCGACAGCTGCCCCAGCGCGCCATAATAGTCGAACAGCCAGCCACCGAGCTTGGTCAGCAGCACGCCGCCCAGGCCGCCGGCCATGCCGCCGATGCCGACCACCGAACCGACGCTGTGTTTCGGGAACATGTCCGACACCGTGGTGAACAAGTTGGCCGACCAGGCCTGGTGGGCCGAAGCGCCGATGCCGATCAGGATCACCGGGAACCAGAAGCCGAGGAAGCCAAGCGGCTGCGCCAGCAAGACAACCAGCGGGCACAGGGCGATCAGCAGCATGGCGCGCATGCGGCCATGATAGATGTCGGCGCCGCGGTTGAGGAAGTAGGTCGGGAGCCAGCCGCCACCGATACTGCCCACCATCGTCATGCTGTACAACACTGCCAGCGGCAGGATCATCGCCGTCGCCGACAGGCCATACTGTGCCGACATGTACTTGGGCAGCCAGAACAGGAAGAACCACCACACGCCGTCGGTCAGGAATTTACCGGCAACGAAGGCCCAGGTCTGGCGGTAGCCGAGCAGCTTGAACCACGAGCTCTTGGCCACTTGCGTGTTGTCGACGGCGGCCGGATTGACCCCGCTATCGCTGTTGATATAGGCCAGTTCGGCCGCGCCCACGCGTGGCGAGCGCTCGGGCACGTCGTACAGCCAGATCCAGGCTCCCATCCAGATGAAGCCGATCCCGCCGATCACGATGAAGGCTGCCTGCCAGCCCCAGTACTCGGCGATCAGCGGCACCGACAGCGGCGCCAGGATCGCGCCGACGTTGGCGCCCGAGTTGAAGATGCCGGTCGCGAACGAGCGCTCGCGCTTGGGGAAGTATTCGGCAGTGGCCTTGATCGCGGCCGGGAAGTTGCCCGCTTCGCCGATCGCAAGGATCGCGCGGCCGATCATGAAGCCGGCAATCGAGACCGGCACCACGGCCAGCCCGATGGAGGTGAACACGGTATTGACCGCTTCGCCGATCCAGATCGCGTAGGCGTGGGCGATGGCGCCCAGCGACCACACGACGATGGCCAGCACATAGGCGCGCTTGGTGCCCATGCGGTCGATCACGCGGCCGGCGAACAGCATCGAGATGGCGTAGACGAACTGGAAGGTGGCCGCGATGTTCGCGTAGTCGGTGTTGGACCAGCCGAATTCGGCCGACAACATCGGGGCGAGCAGGCTGAGGACCTGGCGGTCCAGGTAATTGATAGTGGTGGCGAAAAACAGCAGTGAGCAAATCGTCCAGCGATACTTGCCCACCACCGTCTGTGCCGGTGCGAGGTCGATGACTTGCTGATTCATGGTGATCAGTTCTTTACAAGTTAAAACAGCCGGTGTCTCCCCCGGCTGGTACTGCGATAAGGACTTAAGGCGTTACGCTTTTCCTCCAGCTTGCAAGGTGCCGTCCTGCAGGCGCGCGATGCCCAGCGGGTTCTCGTCGCGCAGCGCTTCCGGCAGCAGGTTGGCAGGGATGTTCTGGTAGCAGACCGGGCGCAGGAAGCGGTCGATGGCGGATGCGCCGACCGAGGTCGTGCGGCTGTCGCTGGTGGCCGGGAACGGGCCGCCATGCACCATGGCGTGCGCCACTTCGACGCCGGTCGGGAAGCCGTTGAACAGCACCCGGCCCGCCTTGCGTTCCAGGATCGTCAACAGCGAACCTGCCAGCGCGTGGTCTGGCGACTGCGCATGGACGGTGGCGGTCAGCTGGCCATGCAGCTGCTCGGCAGCCTTGAGCAGCTGCTCGGCGTCCTTGAAGCGCACCAGCACCGCGGCCGGGCCGAATACTTCGTCTTCCAGCGCCGCGTTGCCGAGATAGGTGGCGGCATCGCACACATACAGCGCAGCGCGCGCCGCGCAACCCGTGCCCTGCTCGCCGCCCTGGGCCACCAGTTGCAGGCCCTCGACCTTGCCGAACTTGGCCACGCCGGTGTTGTACGCTTCGTGGATGCCGGCAGTCAGCATGGTGCCAGCGCCCTTGCCTGCCAGCGCCTTGCCGGCCGACGTAATAAACGCGTCGAGGTCGGCGCCTTCGAGCGCGAACACCAGGCCCGGGTTGGTGCAGAACTGGCCAACGCCGAGGGTCAGCGAGTCGACGAAGCCCTGGGCCAGGCCAGCGCCGCCGGCTTGCAATGCGCCCGGCAGCAGGAACACCGGATTCACGCTGCTCATTTCGGCGTAGACGGGGATCGGTTCATCACGGCCGGCAGCGGTGCGCATCAGCGCGGTGCCGCCCTGGCGCGAACCGGTAAAGCCAACCGCCTTGATGGCGGGGTGGGCCACCAGCTGCTGACCGACGGTGCGGCCGTCGCCGAACAGCATCGAGAACACGCCTTCCGGCACGCCTGCTTCCTTGGCGGCCTGCTGGACTGCGCGACCGACCAGCTCCGAGGTGCCTGGGTGTGCAGCATGGGCCTTGACCACCACCGGGCAGCCTGCAGCCAGCGCCGAGGCGGTATCGCCACCGGCAACCGAGAACGCCAGCGGGAAGTTACTGGCGCCGAACACGACCACCGGGCCGAGGCCGATCTTGCGCAGGCGCAGGTCGGGGCGCGGCGGCGTACGATCCGGCAGTGCGCTGTCGATGGTCGCGTCCAGGAAGTAACCGTCGCGCACCACCTTGGCAAACAGACGCAATTGCGTCACGGTGCGCATCCGCTCGCCTTCGAGGCGCGCCTGCGGCAGGCCGGTTTCCAGCATGGCGCGCTCGATCAGCTCCGGGCCGACGGCCAGGATCTGTTCGGCGATCGCTTCCAGGAAGCGCGCGCGCTGTTCGAGCGGCAGCGCGCGGTAGGGGTCGAAGGCTTGCGCCGCCAGCGCGCAGGCGCGCTCGACGTCGTCGCCGGTCGCCAGGCCAAAGCCCGGCTCCAGGTCGGCGCGGGTCGCCGGGTTGAAACCGAAGGCCTCGCCGCCCGTGCCGCGCACGCACTGCTGGCCAATGATCATTTCACCGAGAATCGTCATGATCACAGCACCCCGTTCTTTTTCAGCAGGTCCAGCAGCATCTGGTCTTCTTCTGCGGTCAGGTCGGTCAGTGGCGGACGCACCGGACCGGCGCCGTGGCCGACCAGGCGCGCGCCGGCCTTGACGATGCTGACGGCGTAGCCGGCCTTGCGGTTGCGGATCTCGAGGTAAGGCAGGAAGAACTCGTCGATCAGGCGGTTGGTGGTGGCGAAATCGTCGGCGGCGGTGGCGTGGTAGAAGTCCATCGCCAGTTGCGGCACGAAGTTGAACACGGCCGACGAGTAGACCGGGGTACCCAGGGCCTTATAGGCGCCGGCATACACTTCGGCGGTTGGCAGGCCGCCCAGGTAGCTGAAACGGTCGCCCAGCTTGCGCCAGATCGAGACCATCAGTTCGATGTCGCCGTTGCCGTCCTTGAAACCGATCAGGTTCGGGCAGCGGTCGGCCAGCTTGGCCAGCGAATCCGGGGTCAGGCGGCAGTTGGCGCGGTTGTACACCACGACGCCGATCTTGACCGAGCGGCACACCGCTTCGACGTGGGCGACCAGGCCGTCCTGGCTGGCTTCGGTCAGGTAGTGCGGCAGCAGCAGCAGGCCCTTGGCGCCCTGGCGCTCGGCTTCCTGGGCGTGGGCGATGGCGGTGCGGGTCGGGCCGCCGCAACCTGCCAGGATCGGCACCACGCCGGCGCAGGTGTCGACCGCGGTCTTGATGATCTGGCCATACTCTTCACCGTGCAGCGAGAAGTATTCGCCGGTGCCGCCAGCTGCGAACAGCGCGGTTGCGCCGAACGGCGCCAGCCATTCGAGGCGCGCAGCGTAACCTTTTGGATCGAACTCGCCCTGTGCGTCGAAGTCGGTGATCGGGAAGGACAGCAGGCCGTGCGACAGGACTTGCTTGAGTTCATTTGGTTGCATTGCGAAGGTCTCCGTTGGTCTAGGTGTTGGACGAAAAGTAAATCGATCAGGCATATGCCAAAATCAAGTTGTAAGTCATCGTACAACCTAGAGAACTCGTCCGCAAGCAAAATGTTCGGCTATTTTTAGTTGAGCGCGCCTTCCAGTCGGCGCTGGGCCTGGACCAGGCGCTCGCGGCTATTCGAAAGATGGGTGCGCATTGCGGCGCGCGCCGCTTCCGGGTCGCGCCGCTCGATGGCGCGGAAGATGTCGTCGTGCTCGCGGCTGACGCGCTCGAGGAAATCAGCCGGCTTGTCCTGCTCCAGCTTGGGCGTATCCAGGCGCGCACGCGGAATGATGGCGTTGCCGAGTTGTTCGAGGATGTCGACGAAATAGCGGTTGCCGGTGGCCTGGGCGATCAGCAGGTGGAAGCGCTTGTCGGCGTCAACGGCGGACCTGCCCTCCGCCATCGCCTGCTGCATGTCCACCAGCGCGCCGGCCAGCTCGTTCACCTGGTCCTCGCTGCGGCGGCTGGCCGCCAGCCCCGCCGTTTCGGTCTCCACGCCGATGCGCAGCTCGAGGATGGACAGCACGTCGCGCAGGGTCAGGATGTTCTCGGCATCGAGGCCAAGGCCCGTCTGCGGCCGCTCCAGCACGAAGGTGCCGATCCCGTGCCGGGTCTGCACCAGGCCGGCCGCCTGCAGGTGCGAGATCGCCTCGCGCACCACCGTGCGGCTGACGCCATACTGCGTCATCAGCGACGATTCGGTGGGCAGCTTGTCGCCCGGCTTGAGCATGCCGTCGCGGATGATGCCGGTGACCTGCTCGACCACGCCGTGTGCCAGGCTGCGATGCTTGCGCTGCGGGAGTACCATGATTGCCTATTGGAGAAGATGAAAAGAAGTCCACTGATTATACCTCAGCACAAGTCATCAGACATCTTATGAGCAGACATCTTCTCTTTCACTATTGGTATGTCCACCTTGCGGGATTGGTCTAGCCAAATTAGAATCCTCTGACCGTCACCCACCCGTCGGCCATCACGCCGGCAGCGCACCCGCCTCATGAAAAAAGCCCCAGCCACCGCCGAGCCAGGCCAGGAAACGCGCCTCTATCGCATCGTCGCCGCGCGCATCCAGGATCTGATCCGCGACGACAAGATCCAGCCCGGCACCCGCCTGCCGGCGGAGCGCGAACTGGCCGCCAAGCTGGAAGTGAGCCGGGCCTCGCTACGCGAGGCGCTGATCGTGCTGGAACTGTCGGGCATCGTCGAAGTGCGCGGCGGTTCGGGCGTGTATGTCAGCGAGAAGGCAGTGGCGCCATCCGACGTGCCGGAGGCCGGCCCCGGCCCATTCGAGGTGCTGGCCGCGCGCCGCATGATCGAATCCGAGATCGCCGCCCTCGCCGCCAAGAACGCCACCGACTCGAATATCGACGCCATCCTGAAGGCGGTCGAAGAGATGGAGCGCCAGCACGACGACCGCGCCAGCAACGAGAACGCCGACCGCAACTTCCACCTGGCGCTGGCGCGCGCCACCGGCAACACGGCCATGGTGGGCGTGATCGAGTACCTGTGGGCCCAGCGCGGCAGCCTGTGGCACAAGCTGAAGGAACACTTCCAGACCGAGGAATTGCGCAAGCAGACCCTGCTCGACCACCGCAACATCCTGGCCGCCATCGCCGCCCACGACGCGCCCGGCGCCCGCGCCGCAATGCGCGCCCACCTCGAGCGCGTCACCCGCACCTTCTCGCGCGGCTGAGTCATCGACCCAGCGGCCTGACCGCTTGCTTAATTGGTCAGGCCAAAATAGAATCCGGCAAACCCTTTGGAGTTTGCCCATGCTGCTTCGCTTCTGCGTTGTTCCCTTCCTGCTGGCCTTTCTTGTCGCCGGCGCCAGCGCTGCGCCCGACAAGCCACTGCGCTTGATCCTCGTCGGTGACTCCACCATGGCCAGCAGCACCGGCTACGGCGACGCCCTTTGCGCACGGCTCACGCCCGACACTGCCTGCCACAACCTGGCGCGCGGCGGACGCAGCTCGGGGAGCTTCCGCGCCGAGGGGCGCTGGGACGAGGTGCAGTCACTCCTGCGGGCCGGCGAAGGATTCAGGGCAAGCTATGTCCTGATCCAGTTCGGCCACAACGACCAGCCGGGCAAGCCGGGGCGCTCAACCGACTATGTGACCGAGTTCCCGGCCAATATGCGGCGCTATGTCGAGGAGACGCGCGCCGCCGGCGGCATCCCCGTGCTGGTGACGCCGCTGACCCGGCGCAGCTTCCGGGGCAACTGGGTACACGATGACCTGGCGCCGTGGTCGGCCGCGGTGCGCCAGGTCGCGCGTGAGACCAGGACCGCGCTGGTCGACCTGAACGCGCTGTCGATGGCCGACGTCCAGGCCATGGGCCCGCAACAGGCCGACACCATGGCCCGCGCCGGCGCCAACTTCGACCACACCCACGTTGGCCCGGCCGGCGCCGAACGCTATGGGAGCATGATGGCGCGCGCGTTGCGGCGCCAGGCGCCCGGCATGGCCGCCGCCTTCGGGAGCGCCCAATGAGCGCCGTATTGGCTGCGATGACGCTGGCATTGGCAGGCGCCGTGAGCGAACGCCAGCACGCGCCAGGCGACGGCTGGGCCGCCCAGGACGGCGGAACGCGTGGGGGCGCGATGGCGGCGCCGGCCCACGTCTACACGGTGCGCAGCCCGGATGAATTGCTGGCGGCGTTGCGCGCTCCGGCGCCGGCCCGCATCGTGCGCGTGGCGGCCAGCATCGACATGCGTGCGGACCGTCCTTTCAGCGACAGCGCGGACCAGGCGCGCCGCAGCGTTGTGCGCATCCCCTCCAACACCACCCTGCTCGGCGTAACGCCGGGCGCCGGTTTCGTCAATGCCAGCCTGAGTGTCTCCGGCGTGTCCCAGGTCATCGTACGCAATCTTCAACTGCGCAATCCCTGCGACGTCGAACCGAAGTGGGACCCGCAGGACGGCGCCAAGGGCAACTGGAATTCGCGCTATGACGGCATTAGCGTCTCGAACGCGCACCACGTCTGGATCGACCACAACAGCTTCACCGACGCCCCGGTAACGGACGACACCCAGCCGGTCGAAAACGGCATGCCCAAGCAGTGCCATGACGGCGCGCTGGACGTCACCAACGGATCGGACTTCGTCAGCGTCACCTATAACCGCTTCGCGCTGCACGAAAAGAACACCCTGGTAGGCGGCAGCGACCGCGCGCAGGGAGACCGCGAGCACTTGCGCGTGACCTTCAAGGGCAATCTGTTCGAGCACGTCAGCGAGCGCGCGCCGCGCGTGCGCTACGGCCAGGTGCACCTGTTGAACAACTACCACGTCGGCGACCGCAGGCATCCCGTGTATGCGCACGCCTATAGCGTGGGTGTCGGCACCGAGGCCCACATCATCGTCCATGCCAATGCCTACGAGATCCAGGGCGCGAGCAGCTGCGCCCACGTGGTGCGTGCGCCGGGCGGCAGCGCCGGCGTCCACATCGACCAGGGCTCGCTCCTGAATGGTCAGCCGCTCACTGGCTGTCCGCACGGCGGCGACGTCGGCTGGCGCGTGCCTTACCGTTTCGACGCCCTGCCCGCGCACGAGGTGCCGCGCCATGTGCTGGCCCATGCCGGGCCAAGGCCCCTCGATCCGGCGAGTGGGGCCGTCGAGGCACGGCTGCTGGTCAAGGCCGGCGCCGCGCCCTTCGTCCTGCAGGCGCTTCGCGATGACCAGGGTGGCTGGCAAGGCGCGAGCGTACGCGCCATCGACGATGGCGCCACGCTCCAGGTCGAGCTGCTCGAAGCACGCGGCGGCGCGCCGGTGCGTCTCAAGCAGGTCAGGCGGCGCGCGCCGCTGGCGGGTGCACCGCTGGTGTTGCGCGTGGAGAGCCAGGGCGGCCTGCTGTCGGCCTGGATCGATGGCGAGCGGGTCACGTCGAGCCAGGCAGCGCCGCTGGCTGCCAGCGCGCCGGCCGCGTGGGAGGGCGCTGAGCATACCTTGCTCGACCTGCGCGACGGCCCGGCCAACGTGCCTGCGGAGCGCATCGCGTTACGGCTTGGCGCGAATTCGCTGGCGGTGCAGGCTGGAGACCCGGCCGAGCGCATCGCCGTCGCGGGGCGGGCATCGGCCGTCACCTCCAGCGATCCGACCATTGCATCCGTCGCCCTCACGGGCGACGGGTTGCTGGTCACGCCGCACAAGCCCGGAAGCGCTACGATCACCGTCGGCGGCCTGGACCCGGCCTGGCAGCAGGCTGTGTTCGCGCTGAACGTCGGCAAGCCATTCGCCGGCCCGGCGCGCACGGCGCTGCCGAAGGCGCGCCTGCGCCCGGCGCACGCCGAACGTGGCGTCCCGCCGGACACGCCGCTGTTGATGACGTTCGAGCGGCCTCCGGTCCTGAGCGGCGCCGGCAGCGTGCGCATCGTGCGGCGCCATGACGCGGCGCTGGTCGCGACCATCCGTCCCGGCGAAACCGTCCTCGCGCTCGGCCCGGCCGGGAAGCAGCGCCTGGTGCGTCACCATGCGATCGGCGTCGAAGGCAACGCAGTGCGCATTCGCCTGCCGCTCAGGCTCGACTACGGCGTCGAGTACGAGGCCATCGTCGACGCCGCGCTGCTGCGCGACGGGGGCTTCAAGGGAGCGCGCTGGAGTTTCCGCACCACGCCCTACCGGCCCGTCGGCGACAGCGTGACGGTGGACGACGATGGCCGCGCCGACTTCCGCACCGTGCAGGGCGCCCTCGACCACGCGATGACACTGCCGCAGTCGATGGCAGTGACCGTCAACGTGCGCGACGGCGTCTACCCGGAACTGCTCTACCTGCGCGACAAGGATCGCCTGATGCTGCGCGGGCAGAGTCGCGAGGCCACCATCATCCGGGCCGCCAACAGCGACGCGCGCAATCCGGGTTCCGAAGGACGCGCGCTGTTCCTGGCCCAGGGCAGCGACCTGCTCGAGATCCGCGACCTGACGCTGCACAACACGACGCTGAGGCGCGATGGCCACTCGGCCCAGGCCGAAACGCTGTTCTTCAGCAATGACCGCGGCCGGTTCATCGCCCGCAATGCCGCCTTTATCAGCGAGCAGGACACGCTGCAGCTGACCGGCTACGCCTGGATCTACCGTTCGCTAGTCGAGGGCAACGTCGACTTCATCTGGGGGAATAACCGCGCCGCGCTGTTCGAGGAAAGCGAAATCCGCAGCGTGGGCGACAGCGCCGCGGCGCACAACGGCGGCTACCTGGTGCAGGCCAGGACCGTGGGGCAGCGCGACCCGGGTTTCGTGTTCTTGCGCTCGCGCCTGACCCAGGGCCCCGGCCCGGCCGGAAACCGGCCTCCGGCGGGCAGCGTCTACCTGGCGCGGTCACCGGGCACCGCGCACACCTGGGACAACGTCGCCTTCATCGGCAACACGGTCGATGGGCATATCGCCACGGATGGCTGGCTGCGTCGGCCTGCGCCCAATCCAGGCAAGGGCGACGCCATGTCGGGATGGCGCGAGTACGGTAACCTGACACTGGACGGGACTCCCGCGCAGTTCGGCGGTTATCAGATGCGTGAAGAGGACGCGCGCCGCCTGTTGACGCGTGGCGCCGTCTTTAACGGCTTCAACCATGGCGAGGGCTGGAATCCCCAGCCTTGACCCGATTCAGGGCGTGATCCGCACATAGTCGATCTCGGCCTGCGCGCCCGGCGCGCCGGTCGCAAACAAGGCCAGCTGCGCGCCGACCCAGCGCCCCATGCGCGCCTCGAA
>Ga0265780_10005882_pt1 | contig 15408 bp, 12 predicted proteins | sample P1T30metagenome_FD_192432 | JGI IMG/M metagenome (GOLD analysis project Ga0265780, IMG submission 192432) | Plant litter microbial communities from East Loma Ridge, Irvine, California - P1 T30 | ecosystem: Environmental > Terrestrial > Plant litter > Unclassified | place: USA: California... | reverse complement strand
GTAGTCGGCCCGTTCGACGAGGACGACGTCGACGCCCTGGAGGGCGAGGTCGCGGAACGTGGCGATGCCGTTGATGCCGCCTCCGACGATCAGCACCTGGGCGTGGGGGCGGTCGGCGATGCGTGACACGTTGGCGCGCATCGTCCCTGTCTTCTTCGACTCGGTCACAGTGGAGCTTCTTTCCCGTTGCGTTCGATGAGCGGTGGGGAGGTGCGCCGGCTGCTCGGGCCGGTAGCCTCAATGATCGACCCCTCCTGACGAGGGTGCAACGTATCTGCACAGATGTGCACGGAGGATGTGATGACCGAGACGACGACGTCCGAGAAGACCCACGACGCGCTCCGGGCGGCGCACCTCTACTACATGCAGGACCTCACCATGGAGGCGATCGCCTCGGAGCTGAACACGTCCCGCTCGTCGGTCTCGCGCCTCCTCAAGGCGGCCCGTGAGACGGGCCTCGTCGAGATCCAGATCAAGTCGCCGCTCGACCAGGCGACCCGGTCGGCCCAGGCGCTGCACGACCGCTTCGGCGTCGTCGCGCACGTGGTCCCGGTGCCCGACCAGATCAGCGACGTCGACAGGCTCGAGCGCGTGGCGCTGTCGGCAGCCCGCACCATCACGCCCTACGTCGACTCGAACATGGTGATCGGCGTGGCATGGGGCGCCACCCTCAGCGCCGTCAGCCGCTCGCTCGTGCCGCGGGCGACCCACAACTCGGTGGTCGTGCAGCTCAACGGGGCGGCCAACACGCGCACCACCGGCATCGAGTACGCCAGCGAGATCCTGCGGCGGTTCGGCGCCGCGTACTCGGCCGCCGTCCAGCAGTTCCCCGTGCCCGCGTTCTTCGACGACCCGGCGACGAAGCGGGCGCTCTGGCGCGAGAGCAGCACCAAGCGCGTGCTCGAGCTGCAGGCGTCGATGGACCTCGTCGTCTTCGGCGTGGGCTCACGCGACGCCCGCGTGCCCAGCCACGTCTGGTCGGGCGGCTACCTCGAGAAGAGCGACCAGGTCAGCCTCGACCGGGACGGCGTCGTCGGCGACGTGGCCACCGTCTTCTACCGGGAGGACGGCTCGTCGACCGACATCGCCATGAACGCGCGCGGCACCGGGCCCGACCTCGAGACGATCCGGCGGGCGCCGCGACGGGTCTGCGTCGTCGCCGGCGAGGCGAAGGTCGCCGGGGTGCGCGGTGCCCTGGCTGCCGGGCTCGCCACCGACCTCATCCTCGACGAGGGGACGGCCAGGGCTCTGCTCGCGAGCTGAGGACGCAGGGCCGGCTGGTCGGCCCCGGGGGAATGTCGGCGCCGAGGACTGTCTGCCCCGGGAGACACCTCTCCGGGGACACCTTCCCGGGGGACACCTCGCCAAGGGGCCCCTCAGCTCGCGGAGCGTAGACCGGTGGGCGACATCGATCGGCCCGCCCCCGCGGGCCCGGAGGAGGAACGCCCCATGGCCACCACCGATCTGACCGGACGCCGCGTGCTCGCGGTCGTCACCAACTACGGCGTCGAGCAGGACGAGCTCGTCGTCCCCGCCCGCGCCCTGCGCGACGCCGGCGCGACGGTCGTCGTCGCCGCGCAGTCGACCGAGCCGATCCAGACCCTGGTCGGCGACAAGGACCCGGGCGAGACCGTCCGCCCCGACACCACCATCGACGAGGTCGACGCCGCCGACTTCGACCTGCTGCTCGTGCCCGGCGGCACCATCAACGCCGACACGATCCGCCAGGACGCCGCGGCCGTCTCGCTGGTCAAGGCGTTCGCGTCGGCCGGCAGCCCCGTCGCCGCGATCTGCCACGGCCCCTGGCTGCTGGTGGAGGCGGACCTCCTGGGGGGCAAGGAGCTCACCTCCTTCGCGTCCCTCAGGACCGACGCGACGAACGCCGGCGGCTCCTGGGTCGACCGCTCCGTCGTCACCGACGTCGAGGGCGGCTTCACCCTCGTCACCTCGCGCACCCCGGACGACCTCGACGACTTCGTCGGCGCCGTGCAGGACGCCCTGGCGACCTCGGGCGGCAACCAGGCCTGACGTTCGGCCCGCTCCGAGCGTGCTGTGAGACCCGGTGCCGGGACCGACGATTCGTCGCGGTCCCGGCACCGGGTCTTTAATCGGGGAGGTGCCGTGTCAGGACGGCCCGGTCGACGAGGAGCAGGTCATGGCAGCGGCATCAACGGGGGCAGCAGCGTGAGGTGGCGGGGCGCCCGCGGCGGCGACGAGACCGGGGCCTCGGCGGACCCAGCGCCCGTCGACCCCGCCGCCCTCGAGCGCGCCGTGGGGGAGGGGCTGCTCATCGCGCGCGCCGCGGCCGTCGTGTCCGTGGCCAACCGCATCGTCGTGCGCGCCCTCCGCGACGACGACGTCTTCGACCACGACGAGACCGCCGCGGCCACCCGCCGCACCCTGCACCGCCTCGCCGAGGAACAGCGCTACCAGAACACCCGCATCGGGGCGGCCCGCGCCAAGGCCCTCAAGTCGAAGGGCCGCTCGCGGCACCAGCACGACTACCGCAAGGGCGACGACGAGACCCTGTGGTTCCGCGAGAAGACCTACGTCGCCGTGGCCGACAGGCTCGACGCCCTGCGCGACGACGACGAGTACGTCGACGAGGTCGTCCAGGCGGCCGTCGCCCGTGCCTGGGGCGACGTCGGCGCGGCCGTCGTGACGCGGGTGCGCGCGGCCTCGGTCGTCGTCGACGCCGAGTACGGCGAGGCCCGCGCCGAGCGGCTCGCCGGGCTGGGCGACGACCTCGACGCCCTCGCCCGGGAGGCGTCGCGAGCGCAGGAGGCGGCGGCCGGCGACCGGGACGCGCCCGCCTCCTGAGTCCTCCCGTGGTCTCCTGAGTCCCCCGCGGCCGAGACGGGCTAGCCCCCGTGCGGGGGCTTGCCGCGGGGCGGTCGTGGGGCCATCCTCGACGTACCCGTCCCGGACCTCACCCCCCGGGCCCCTCGACCACGCCCGTGCTCCGGGTCGGAGCTGCGCATGACCCCCCTGCCCCTGCCGATCGTCCGTGCCTGGGTCCGTGCCCGCTACAGGGTCGTGGACGAGCTGCTCTCGACGCCCTGCCCCGACGACCACCCGAGCGGCCACGCGGCGGGCACGGACCCCGACCGCGTCCTCGTGCTCGGCAACGGCCCTGCCGTCGGCTGGGGCGTCCGCAGCCACGACCTCGCGCTGCCGGGCACGCTGGCCCGCGCGCTCTCGGCACGGACCGGGCGCGGCGCCGACGTCGACGCGCTGCCCGACGCCGACGTGACCGTGGCGACCGCCGCCTCCTTCGTCGCCGGTCGCGACCTCGGACGCTACGACGCGGTCGTCGTGGTGCTCGGCATGAGCGACGCCCTGAGCCTCGTCTCGACCACGCGCTGGGTCGCGGGGCTCTCGGCGTTGCTGGACGCGCTCGAGGAGGCGGTCGACCCATCGTGCGAGATCGTCGTCACCGGCATCCAGGCGCCGAGCTCCGTCCCCAAGTTCACGATGCGCCTCGGCGGGGTCGTGGACGCGCACGCCGAGGCCCTGAACCGGGCCACCGAGACGCTCTGCGCCCCGCGTGCCCGCGTGCGCGTCGTCGCACCGCCGGAGCCGGTCGCCGCGTCGACGGGCCTCGGGGAACCTCCGCGCGCCTCCGTGCACTACTCGGCGTGGGCGGCGGTGCTCGCCGTGGTGCTCGCCCCGCTGATCGACTCGGCGCTCGCCGCGGGCAGCGCGGCGCGGTGCGCCAGGGCGGCGCCCCAGACCGACGAGCTCCGGATCGAGGCCGTCCGGGCCCTCGGGCTGCTCGACACCCCGGCCGAGAAGAGGTTCGACGACATCGTCGAGCGGACGCGCGTGCTGCTCGGGACCCAGGGCGCGGCCTTCTCGCTCATCGGCGACGGGCGCCACTGGAACAAGTCGATCGCGGGCTCGTCGCAGGTGGAGGTGCCGGTCGCGTCGTCGTTCTGCTCGCAGACCGTGCGGAGCGGGGCCCCGCTGGTCGTGCCGGACGCCTGGCGCGACGACCGTTTCGTCTCGCACCCCAGCGTGCGCTTCTACGCGGGCCACCCCGTCGAGAGCCCGGACGGCGTGCGCATCGGGGCGCTCTGCGTCGTCGACGCCGAGGCGCGCAGCGCCGACAGCGTCGACATGGTGCTGCTGCGCGAGCTGGCGCTGCAGGTGCAGCGCGAGCTGAGGGCCGTGCCCGTCGCCGTTCCCGCCGCCGACTGAGCGCCGTCGCGCGTCGCGCCGCGCGCCGCGCGCCGCGCGCCTCGCGCCTCGCGCGTCGCGCGTCGCACCGCTCGCGTCGAGGTCTCAGGAGACGGCGACGCCGCCGCGCCCGTGTGCCGGGTGCGCGGGGCCTGACGGGCGACGCCGCCTGAGTCCTCGACGCGTCTCGTCCCTCGGCGGCGTCGTCACGACCACTGTTCGCGCACGATCGGCCCGCGGGGCGTGCCCGCGGCGGCGCGACGCGCCCGCGAGACCCGCACGAGGTCATCGGGAGAGTCGATCTCGTGGAGGCGGCAGGGGCCGACGGTGCGCGACCAGTCCGCCGCGAAGGCCTCGGCGTCGGCCCGGCGTCGACCGATCTGCGTGGGCACGGGCACGTGGCGGGTGCGACGTGAGAGCACGCGGTGGAGCCGCAGGACGACCGTGAGGAGGGGGCGGCGCCACCCGTCGGGCGTCTCGCCCCGCTCGGCCTCGAGCAGGAACCGTGGCGAGCCCACCGGGCCGAAGAGCTCGGCGATCGCGGCGGCGACCGTCCGCTGGTCGTCGACCGAGCCTCCGGTCACCGCGACCTCGAAGCTGCCTGTCGTGCCGAGCGGGCCGGGGACGGCGACCACGCTCAGGTCGCCCTCGCCGTAGGCAGGCACCCGGCCAGCGCGGTGCAGGCCGTCGACGACGACGCGGGCCACGCGACGGTGTGCGTCCCGCGTCGAGAACAGCTGCCGGCCCGAGAGCACGAGCTGCCGCCAGACGGGCCGCACGGCCCACACCACGACCCCCGCGGCGACCGCGCTCGCCACGACGCCGGGCGCGGCGCCGAGCGTCCACGCGCGGACCAGCACGTTCACGAGCTGGAGGAGGACGCCCGCCCCCAGCAGCCCGACGACGACGAGCATGAGCTCGAGGGTCGGGCCGCTCCGGAACGGCACGCGTCCCGGCGGGTCGACGACGGCGACGACCGACTCACGGTCCGCGTACGGCTCGCCGACCCGCCACGCTCGTCGGGTCTCGTCCCGCGAGGGCAGCGCGGCCTCCACGGCGCCGTCGAGCTCGGCGACCGTCGTCCGAGGACGGACCTTGCCCACGATCCGACCGAGCTGCCTGCGCTGGTCGTCCGTGAGCGCCGTCTCGAGCCCGCGCACCACCTCCGTGTCGTCCGATCGCAGCAGGCCCCACAGGCGGCTGTGCTTCCGCTCCAGCCGGCTGACGTCAGGCGCCGCGTCGAGCGTCGACGTCGCGGGCAGCACGGCCGTCACGGTCCAGTTGTGGGCGACCTTGTCGGGCCAGGCCGGGTCGAGCCGCAGGGTCCGCCCGCGCAGCTGCTGCGTCGCGGACGACGTCGCCACGGCGGTCAGGTCGATCAGCGTGTTGACGGCCGGGCAGTCCCAGCCCTCACCGAGCAGCCCGCGCGTCCCGACGACGAGCCGCACGGTGCCGTCGGTGAGCAGCCGCGAGACGGCGGAGACCACGGCCGCGGAGTCGTGCCCCGCCGTGTCGAGCTGCCGTACGTCGCCCGAGGCGAGCAGGCGCTCGGGCACGAGCTCGACCGGCAGCGGGTCGTCGGGGGCACGACCCAGCGCGGCCCCGAGCGCCGGCACGACGACGTCGAGGTCACGGGCGGCCACCCGGAGGTGCTGAGCCGTCACGAGGACCGGTCTCAGCAGCGACGCGGTCGGGTCGGTGACCACGGCGTCGAACGTCCTGAGGGCGCCTGCGGGCGGGCCGTCGACGCCCTGCTTGTTGCCGTGCACGGCGTGGTCGGTGACGACGACGGCCTTCACGAGGGGCCCGGTCGGCTGGTCGAGCTCGAGCCGGAGCACGTCGCCGACTGCCGCGTCCTTGGCCGCGGACGAGGCGAGCAGCGTGTCGATCGGGTCGCGGGCCCGGCGCACGCCGCGATCGGTGAGCGTGTAGCCGAGGTCGACGAGCACGCGCTTCATGCGACGCCACTCATCGACGCGGGCCGGGTCGGGCAGCAGCTGGTCGAGGCCCCACCGGGCGAGCAGGCGGATGCTCTGCTCCGTGTCGGGGGAGCGTCGCGCCGCCTCGTGCAGCAGCGGCACGAGACGGTGACCCGGGCGCAGGTCGAAGAGCATGCGCGCGGCCGCCTCGGCCACCGGGAAGTCCGCCGCGAAGGCCGCGGCCACCTGCTGTTCGTCGCTCGCCGTCTCGTCGCCGCCGCCCTCCCCTCCGCCCGCGGGGCCGCGCAGCTGGTGCTCGAGCCAGGCGACGCCGTCGGGCGTGGCCAGCGAGTCGCGGACGAGCGCGACGAGCTGCTCCTCGTGCCCGCGGAGGAACGCGAGCTCGTCCGGCGTCGGCTCGACGAACCACACGTGGTCGCGGTACGGGGCGAGGGCGCCCTCCTTGACCACCGCCGGCGTCGGCACCTCGTAGTCGACCTCGCCGAGCAGTGACGTGTAGAGGTCGTACGACTCCCGGTCGTCGGACGAGGGCAGCGTCGCCGTCAGCCCGATCAGGAGAGGCTGGCCGCCGGCCTCGCGGATGCGGCTCGCCAGGTACGCCACGACGAGGGCCCAGTGGTCGAGGAGGTGGTGGCACTCGTCGAGCACGACGGTCTCGACCCCGTGCGCCACGAGCCGGTCGACGAGGTCGCGGGCGTTCGGGTGCAGGGCGCGGGCGAGCAGCTCTGGGTCCTCGCGGGCGAGCTCTCGGCGCATCGCCCGTGACCGGCGGGCGACGCCGGCGCTGTGCTCGTCCGGGTTCGAGGAGCGCAGCTCGTCGATCCACCGGGCCGCCGCCTCCTCGTCGCGACCGCCGGCGACCAGTTCACGCGTCCAGGCCTCGACGGCGAGCTCGGTCAACGGGGAGCCCGTCTCGAGGACGCTGAGAATCTGGTAGGTCAGGACGGTGACGTCGCCGAGGGCACGGGGGTCGTCCGAGACGCCGCCGTCGGCGCCCTCGAGGGCGGTCGCCGTGCGCACCCACTGCGCGCGGATGGTGGCGGTCGGGGCGAGCACGAGCGCGCGGGTCCCGCGCCGCGCCGCGAGGAGCAGGCCGAGCAGCGTCTTGCCCGAGCCGGGCGGGGCCACGACGTGCAGGGGCTCCCCGGGCACGACGGGCACCCGGTCGAGCACGTCGGCCTGGTAGCGACGCAGCTCGCCGTCGAAGCGCCACGAGGAGAGCGGTCCCGCGGACGTCGGCGCGGGTCGCCCGGGCGCGGCGTGCGCCGCACTCCCGGCCTGCGCCGCCTGCTCAGCTCGCTCGTCGATCATCAGGTGGCCTCCCCCAGGACGTCCCGATCCTAGCCAGGGCCGCGCGGAGCCGCTGCCCGTCGAGGACTCAGGACGCGTCGTCGCCGCCGGCCCGCGCCCGGGGGGCCGGGCGCCGCCGACGCCGCCGCCACCTGAACGCTCGACGCGGAATCGGCCGCCGGTGTCCGGACGGGCTCGCCGCCGCCGCCGCGCCGCGCACGGTGCAGCAGGGCGCGTCGGGATCGGGCCCCACAGGGCAGGCCGCGGCGGGGGCGGCGGACGGAGGCCGGAGCGGCCAGGAGGAGGCCGGGACGTGTCGACGGATCAGGAAGGGGCGTCGCCGGAGGGCGGCGAACGAGGCTCCGCTGTCGGCGGGCGACGCCGCCACCTGAGTCGTCGACGCGGGCCTGCCCGGCCTGCCCGGCCCGGCCGGCTCGAACCGGGCGCGGCGGCCTGGGCCGGGTCCCCCAGGGTCACCCGGGGCCATCCCGGGCCGCGAGCGGCAGACTGGCCCGATGGCCGACGCCCCCGCACCCCGTGTGACCCCCGACGGCCGCTACCTCGTCGTCCGCGGGCGGCTCTGGCGGCGCACCGACCCCTCGCTGCCCGAGGATCGCCGTGCCGAGCTCGTCCACGAGCTGATGGAGGCGCGGCGCGCGAAGAAGACCGCGCTCGCCGCCGACGACCCCGAGGCCCGCGAGGCCGCACGCCGTCGCGTCGACGCCGCCAAGACCGCTCTCGGCGAGCGGGGTCCGGTCTGGTGGGACGACGACGCCCCCGACGAGACCCGGCGCATGGCGGAGAACACCCGGTACGCGTCGTGGTGGGCGGAGCCAGAGGCGGCAGCAGGGCCGGAGACGGACAGCGAGACGCACGCCGAGACGGACGCCGAGACGCACGCCGAGACGCACGCCGAGACCGACGTCGACGCCGGCACGAAGACCGACGACCGCCCCTAGCGCCCCTGGCGCTTCTTGAACGGCTTGGGCTGCCCCTTGACGGCCGGGGTCCGCCCCTTGCCCTTCGACGCCTTGGCCTTGCCGCCGCCCGGGGGAGCAGGCGGAGCAGGCGGCGTCGACGGGCTGGCGAGTTCCTCCTCGGCGACGACCACGGCGGCACGGCCGGCCTTCGTGAGGCGGTAAGGCGACGCGTCGCGGTCGAAGAGCTTCTGCCCGAACTCGAGCTCGAGCGCCTCGATCGACGACTCGAGCTTCTGCCGCGAGATGCCGAGCTTGTCAGCGGCGACGGGGAAGTGCAGCACCTCGGCCGCGACGAGGAAGTGCCTCAGGTGGCTCGTCTTCACGTGGTGTCGCCTCTCGCTGGTCGGCCGGGTGCCCGACCGTCCCAGACTAACGGAGCGGTCGGACGCCTCAGGCGACGCTGACCGAGCCGCCCGCCGCAGGTCCGTGCGTGACGCCGAGCCCGTCGAGCGCCTTCTGGAAGATCGTCAGCCCCGACATGCCGGGCAGGTTCGAGATGTTGGCGTCGAGCTTCTCGGCCGCCTTGCGGCCCTCCTCGCCGCTCATGAGCTGGCCGAAGACGAACTTCACGTCGTCGAGCTCCATGATCGACGAGCCGACCGGGGCCCAGACCTTCTGCAACAGGAACCGCGTGAGCTTCTGCGCCTTCTTGCTCTTGAGCAGGCGCTCGCGGGCCTGCGAGACGTAGAACGCCACGTGGCGCGACTCCTGGCGGGCGATGCGCACGAGCAGCTCGGCGAGCACCGGGTCCTTCTCGAGGGCGGCCATTCGCTTGTACGCGGCGACGGCCGAGTACTCGTTGGCGGCGCCCCACGACATGTGCACGGCGACGAAGTCGCTGCCGACGAACTTGCCGAGCAGGCCCTGCTTGACGGGGTCGAGCTTGTCGCGCCAGCCGAGCTTGAGGCGGTTCGCGCGCAGCTGGTCGTAGTCGACCTTCTCGCCGTGCACCTCGAGGATCGCGGCGAGGGCCTCTCCGTGCCAGAACTCCTCGCGGTTCCACATGGTCATGAAGGTCGAGACGTCGCCCTCCTTGTGCGAGGGCGTCGTGAGCAGGTCGCGGGTGTAGCAGACCGTGTGGTACTCCACGTCGGCCATGTAGCGGAGGGTGCGCAGGGAGTCCGGGCTGAGCGGGTTCTCCTTGAAGTGGTCCAGGTCGAGGTCGTCCCAGGTGATGCGCTCGCTGGTGGCGGCGAACTTGTCGATGTCGAATGCCATGTGGCGTCAGGAGGTGCGGGTCGTCAGACCCTGTCTCCTTCTCCTTTCGAGGTGGTGCCGACGGCGGGGGCCGTCGTCGATCCGGACGCGGACGAACCGCGGGCACGCGACCAATCTCGGATGCTCCACCTTCTTCGGAGCGCCTCGCGTGCGAGATTGGCGTCGGGGTTGACCGCGGACGGATTGCCGAGCAGCTCGAGCCAGGCGAGGTCGGCGTGGCTGTCACCGTAGCCGTACGAACCCGAGAGGTCGACGCCCTCCTCCTGCGCCCACTGCACGAGCCACGCGGCGCGGGCCTCGTCGACGAGCGGCGGCTGGGCGAGGTACCCGGTGAGCACCCCGTCGCGCTGGTGCATGGTGCTCGCGACGACCTCGTCGAAGAGGTGCGCGATGGGCGTCACGAGGGTGTCGATCGAGCCCGTGACGAGCACGGTGCGGTGGCCGGCGGCCCGGTGCTCGGCGATGCGCGCGAGGGCCTCGGGCAGCGTGTGGCGCCGCACGGTCTCGGCGTAGCCGGACGACCGGACGACGCCCTGGAGGCGCGACACCGGCATGCCGGCGTAGCGCCGGAGGAACGCCCGGATGAACTCGCCGCGGTCGCGGCTCTCGGCGCGCAGGTAGGCGGGCAGGCCGGTGAGCAGCGAGGCGACCTCGGCGGGCCAGGCGGCCTTCCGGAACCCGTTCGACCGCACCCAGAGGTACTGCTCGACGATGTTCGAGTCGAGCACCGTGCCCTCGAGGTCGAAGACCGCGACCACGTCGGTGCGCTGCGGCAGCGCCCGGGTGTCGAGCACGGCCCCTGCGGCGGCGGGCCGCACCGAGAAGGCGCGGGTCATCGCCGTGATCGACGGGAAGTGCACCGTCTGGAAGTAGTCCTCCCAGTCGATGTCGGTCACGTCGAAGCCGATGTCGGCGGGCGACCCGGCGGGCAGCCCGTCGTGCAGGGCGCGCGTGCGACGGTCGTCGAAGATGATCTCGGACTGCACGTAGTGCCGGTAGAGGTCGGTGAGGCTCTGCAGCGACTCGAGGTCGGCGCGGCGCGTCTGCACGTCGGCGAGGGCCGTGCGGGTGCGGGTCGTCGAGGGCAGCCGGACGAGCACGCGCTCGCGCCAGTCGTTGGCCCGCTGGGCGGTGCGGATCGCGCCCTCGACCTTGCGCACGCCGGGGAAGTCCCACGTCGGCACGGGGATGTTCGTGTGCTCGTCGCGCGGCAGCGGGTTCGCCGTGAAGAAGGTCTTGAGGTTGTCGAACATCCGCAGGATGGGGAACGGGTTGCTGTTGCCCGACGCGACGTGGAAGTACTGCGGCTCCGACGCGGCGGCCGGGGCGTCGCCCGGCGAGCTGGTGCCCGAGGAGGCGCCCGCCGGGTTGGCCGCGACGGCCAGGATCACGTTCACCACGTAGTCGACCGGCACGATGTCCAGCACGCTGTCGGGCACCCCGGGGAACTCGGGGAGCAGGCCGCGGGCGTACGACATGATCAGCGGGTCGGCGACCTTGAAGCCGTCGATCCAGCCGGGGTAGGGGTGGCGCAGGGCGCTCTCGACGATCGCCGGGCGGACGACCGACAGGCGGTGCCCCTCCGCGGCCCACATCTCCTCGGCGGCGCGCTCCGCGAAGGCCTTGGTCAGCGTGTACACGTCGGTCCAGCCGAGCGTCTCCGCGCGGGTGCGCCCGTAGTCGACGAGACGGGCGGCCACCCAGGCGACCCGCGCCTCCTCGGCGGCCGACGCGACGGCCTGCGGGCCGGTCTTGCCGTGGCCGACACGGCCCTCGGCGAGGAACGTGCGCAGGGTCTCGGGCTGGCGTGACGCCGCCTCCACGCGGGCGCGGGCGTCGCGGGCCGCGGCGTGCTCGGCGCGCCAGTCGACGTCGTGGCGCAGGGCCGCCTCGGGGAACACGCCCTTGCGGATGCCGCCGACGTAGGCCGTCGAGACGTGCACGACGTGCGGGTCGCCGCCCGCCGCGACGAGGGCCTCGTACAGCCCGACGGCGCCGCCGACGTTCGTGTCGAAGGCCTGGTCGATCGGCGGGTCGAACGACACGGTCGACGCGCTGTGGATGACGACGTCGAGGTCGCGCGGCAGCTCGGGCAGCGAGCCGAGGCTGCTCTCGACGACGCGCAGCCGCTCGGTCAGGGCGCGCTCGACCTCGTCGGCGCCGACGCTCTCGCGCCACGACGCGAACACCGGCTTCTTGAGCAGGTGGCGCAGGCGGGCCAGGGCGGGGGTGCCGGCCTTGGGGCGGATCAGCAACGTGACCGTCGTGTCGGGGTGCGACGAGAGCAGGCGCTCGAGGATGGCCTGGCCGACGAAGCCGGTGCCGCCGGTGAGCAGCACGTGCGACGAACCGAGGCTCGTCTCGGTCGAGCCCGGGACGGACGAGGGTGCGGGGGCGGTCATGCGGTGAGCTTTCGTGTCACGGCGGCGCCCACGGAGGCGTCGAGTCCTGGGAGGTGGGCGACGCGGTCGCCGACGGCGTCCGCCCGCAGGTGCCCCTCGGCGCCGCCCCAGACCGCGGCGTCGAAGAAGAGGCGCTCGGCGTCGGCGCGCTCGACCGCGCCGAGCGGCCAGACGGCCGTCGACAAGGAGGAGCGGGTCTGCTTGACGGCCCTGGCCGAGTCCTCGAGGCGCCAGCGGGCCTCGACGTCGAAGAACTCCTCGTGCCGCGCCTTGACGGTGCGGAGGCGGTCGACGACGGCCGTCAGCGCGGGGCTGTCGGCGCGCTCGACGAGGACGTCGTACGCGTGCCGCATCACCCACTCGTCGACGAGCCCGGTGGTCATGTGGACGGCCACGATCGGCACGCCGCGTCCGATGGCCTCGACGGCGCGCGTGATCGGGCCGCGCCTCTCGACGGCCTCGACGGCGCTGTGTCGGCGGGGCCCCTCCTCGACGTCCTTGAGCCGCGGCTCGCCGTTCGCCTCGAGCACGGCGTCGATCGCGTCGGCGATCCAGAACTTCTCGAAGGCCCACGTCACGAGGAACGCGGTGACGCGGGCGTCCTTGTGCGTCGCCGTGACGAGCAGGTTGCGCAGGTGCTCCATCGTCGCGCTCTCGAGACGGCCGAGGTGGCGCAGGAGGCGGAGCGCGTCCGGGGCGACCGGCGCGGCCGCGAAGGGGGCCAGGTCGAGCTCGGGACGCAGGGTGCCCTGGGCCGTGAGCGTGAACTCGCGGATGTCGAAGGCGCTCGAGTCGGAGGGATCGCGGTCGGTCGTCATGGCTGTGTTCCTCCGAGGGACCTCATCGCGGTGGTGATCGGGGCACGATGCACGCAGTTTCCCGACAAGACCGTATCGTAAGCGGCATGGCAACAGCGCTCGTCACCGGGGGCACGTCCGGCATCGGAGCCGAATTCGCCCGCCAACTCGCCGCCCGCGGCTGGGACCTCGTCCTGGTCGCCCGCGACGCCGCCCGACTCGACCGGACCGCCCTCGAGCTGAGGGCGCTCGGCCGCGACGTCGAGGTGCTCTCCGCCGACCTCGGCGACCGTTCCGACGTCGACCGCGTGGCGGCGCGGCTCGCCGAGGCGGACCGCCCCGTCGACCTGCTCGTCAACAACGCCGGCTTCGGCGTGCACGAGCCGTTGACCAGCACCGACACGGCCGTGCACGACCAGGCGTTCGAGGTCATGGTGCGGAGCGTGCTGGTGCTGTCCGCGGCCGCGGCACGGGCGATGCGCCTCCGGGGCTCCGGCCACGTCGTGAACGTCGGCAGCGTCGCGGGCTACATGGCCATGGGCAGCTACTCGTCGATCAAGGCGTGGGTCAACTCGTTCAGCGAGGGCCTCGCGGTCGAGCTGAAGGGCAGCGGCGTGCGGGTCACGGTGCTGCAGCCGGGGTGGGTGCGCACGGAGTTCCATCAGCGCGCCGGGATCCGGTCGTCGTCCATACCGAACTCGATGTGGCTCAGCGCCGAACGTCTGGTGTCCGCGTGCCTGCGCGACGTCGAGAGAGGCAAGGTGGTGTCCATGCCCACGCTTCGGTACAAGGTCTTGATCGGGTTGGTCAAGCACGCCCCGGGCAGCGCCGTCCGCGCCGTGTCCAGCGCCATCTCGTCGAGCCGCCGCGCGCCCGCGGACGCGCCGGTGGAGCGGTGACGGTGGCCCCCGACGACCGACCCGACGAGACCGACAGGACCGCCGAGCCGGACCGCGCCTCGCACCCGCGCCGCGACGCCGTCGCCCGCGCCGCCGTCGACGTCAAGGACCGGTTCAGCTCGCGCGGCCACGCCATGGCCCGCTACGTCGCCCAGCGCGTCGTGCTCAAGCCGACCATCTGGTCGATCACGAGCGTCACGGTCATCGACCGCGACCGGCTCAAGGGGGTCGAGGGCGGCTTCATCGTCGTCGCCAACCACTCCAGCCACCTCGACGCGCCGCTGATCCTCGGGGCGCTGCCCCGGCGCCTGGCCCGCTACCTCGCGACGGGGGCCGCGGCCGACTACTTCTTCGACGTGCCCTGGCGCCGCAAGCTGACCGAGCTGTTCTTCAACGCGTTCCCCGTGCAGCGCGGGTCGTCGACGGCGACGCCCGCGGGCACGCCGGGGTCGCCGACGCCGGAAGCGCCTGGCGCCGTCGCCGCCGCAGCGGCGGCCGCGGGGTCGGCCCCCGGGGGGACGGGCGCAGGCTCGCAGTCGGGCGCGGGGGCCTCCTCCGCCTCGCCGCAGGCCGCCCAGAGCGCTGCCCGCAAGCGCGCCGCCGCCAAGGTCGCCGCCCGTCGCCGCGCGGGCCAGCCGACGGTCAGCGCGCGCTCCCTGCTCGAGCGTGGCTACCCGGTGCTGGTGTTCCCGGAGGGCACGCGGTCCAAGGACGGCACCGTCGCCTCCTTCAAGCCCGGAGCCGCGGCGCTCGCCGCCGCCTGCGACGTGCCGATCATCCCGCTCGCCCTCATCGGGGCGCACATCGCGCACCCCCGGGGCTCGAGCTGGCCGCGGCCCGGTCGACTGCCCGTCGGCGTCGCGTTCGGCGACCCGATGAGGCCCGAGCCCGGCGAGACGCCGCTCGACTTCTCCGCTCGTCTCCGCGCCGAGATACTGCGTCTGAAGGACGCCAACACCGCCCGTATCCTGGGCCCAGAACACCCGTCCGAAGGAGCACGCCCGTGACCGACGTCCAGAACAAGCCCGAGACCGAGACCACGGTCGTCGACCACGGCGTCGCGCACATGAAGTGGTGGGGCTGGGGCGTCGAGGGCGTCGCGTTCCACCACGAGGACAAGCCCGGCTTCGCGCCGTTCGTGAAGAAGATCGTCGGCGTCGAGCTGACGAGCGGCCAGCACGACACCGGCCTCGACTTCTCGCAGTTGACCGTGCCTGCGTCGCGCGCCTCCGCCGAGGTCGTCGACTCGCTCGTGCAGATCGTCGGCCTCGAGCACGTCGACCAGGGCGACCACGACCGCGTCGTGCACACCTACGGCAAGAGCATCCGCGACCTCATCCGCATCCGCGCCGGGATCCTCGAGCGCGTGCCCGACCTCGTCGTCTACCCGGCGGACGAGGCCGAGGTGCAGCAGATCGTCGACCTCGCCGTCGCGAGCGACGTCGTGCTGATCCCGTTCGGCGGCGGCAGCAACATCGTCGGCAGCCTCGAGCCGATGCCCGCCGAGGAGCGCACCGTCGTCTCGCTCGACATGGGGCGCCTCTCGAAGGTCATCGACATCGACGAGGACGGCGGCCTCGCCCGCATCCAGGCCGGCGGCCAGGGCCCCGACCTCGAGGAGCAGCTCAACGCCCGCGGCTGGACCCTCGGGCACTTCCCGGACAGCTTCACGCACTCGACGATGGGGGGCTGGGTCGCGACCC
>Ga0265780_10005880_pt1 | contig 15411 bp, 18 predicted proteins | sample P1T30metagenome_FD_192432 | JGI IMG/M metagenome (GOLD analysis project Ga0265780, IMG submission 192432) | Plant litter microbial communities from East Loma Ridge, Irvine, California - P1 T30 | ecosystem: Environmental > Terrestrial > Plant litter > Unclassified | place: USA: California... | reverse complement strand
AATTCATAGCCCACGTTCTGGAATACATATCGATGGGTTTTCCAGATGGAGAAGGAAATGCTGGAACTCCTTCGAAAATGCGCCAACAAGCTCCGGCTTCTGGCAGTTGAAGACCCTCAGATCAATCTCATGGCCCGCACAGCACCAAGATGGGAACTAGTCAAGCTGACCCCCGGTCAACAAGGTCAGATGTTCAATCCGCCTGATCTTAGCCAGGTCCGCTTCAGAACGCGATGCCTTGTCGAGGGTCTTATCGGTCTAGGCATATTGAAGCCAGGTGATGTCCCCGAGTTGCTTCAGGCGCTGCGAAGCCACGTAGTGGTCCCAGCTTTCCAGGAGAGACTATTGGAGGATCTGTTCAAGCTCAAGGAGGATCGAATCAGGAATGTGGCGAGGATCGTAGCAGGTAAGCACACATCCCTCCAGGAGGCCGAAGCTGATCAAGCAGGAAAAGCAAACTTTTTGAGAAGAGAAGATCCTCCTGAGCTATCTCACTTGGTCATGGTCCGGAATGTCCTAGTGACGCCAACTCGTGTACTGATCGGCCCACCTCAGCCAGAACCGTCTAACTCGGTCACGAGGCGATACGCCAAACAGCTTGATGGTATAGCTCGGGTCACATTCACCGACGAGGAGGACAGGCTCTGGGTGAGTCTACCGATACTCGCCAGTGCTGACGACTGCAGGCAGGTGACGCGACGAAGGAGTATGATATAATCAGACCAGATATCGGTATCATGGCAAGGGTGAGACGAGCCTTGCAGCACGGTGTAGTGATCGGAGGGGAGAAGTTCTATCCTGTCGCCTCATCCGCATCCCAGCAAAAGTGCGTGACCTTCCTTGGGCCAAGACATATCTGCCTAGCTGACAATCAGGGATCGTTCTATCTGGTTCATCAACCCTCAAGTCATCGATGGTCAAGCACTACGTTCGTGGATGGGCGCGGTGAAAGAGACTGTCGTCGCCAAACACGCCGCACGAATGGGACTTGTAAGCTGACACCGTCGATTTTACTGACTATTTAGCCATTCAGCACGAGTCGTATCGTCGATATCGATGCAGAACTTGGGCCGATGATGCCTGACGTGGAGAGAAACGGCTACACTTTTACCGATGGGGTTGGGTTTGCTGGCCGAGCCGTCCTCGCGGAAGCTGCCAGAGCTCTGGGTCATTCTCGGGGGCTAATGTCGCAGCCTTCCGCCATTCAGTTCAGGCTCGGGTGCGTAGCTAAATCGTCCCGTAGGTCGCTGTAGCTAATGATATAGTGGCGCCAAGGGCGTGTTGACTTGCTGGCCCAAGATTGTGGGCGATCACGAAATCCGTCTTCGACCCTCAATGGTCAAATTTGAGAGTAAATTGACGGATCTCAATGTCGTTCGAGTAAACTGATTCGTACCCGAAAGTAGCACAACTGAAAGGTAGATTGCCAAGTATCAAGGCGCATTCCTAAACAGGCAATTCATCAACATCATGTGCGCGAACGGTATCCCGGAGAGACTATTTGTCGACCTGTTCAAGCAGACAGTCAGCAAGATCAAGGGTTTGGCAGGACGAGTAGAGAATGGGACCTTTAACGCGGATGATATTCGCTTGATCTCGACATGCTCAGAGGTACGTACAGCTTAAGTGCCTGGATTGCACAAGCTGACTTCCAGTTCCCACTCACAGAAGTCATTAGGGCTGGTTATAACAAGAACCCGTTGATTCTCGATATGGTCGATATCGTGGAATGTCGGGCTTTGCAGGATTTGAAATGGAAAGCCAGGCTCGAGATATCCCATGGGGTCTTTATGATCGGTATGTCCCTTGGTAGGGAGCGATCACCTGGGCTGATCATCAGGTGTGGCCGACGAGACTGGGACTTTGAAAGAAGGAGAGGTGTTCTGCCAGTACCAGCAAGATGACAGGTCCCAGCCAAGAGTGGTTGTTAGCGAGGTTCTTGTCTGCCGAGCTCCAGCATGTAAACTTTTGGGCGCACTGACCTAGAAGAAAGCTGACCAAACAGTACATCCTGGTCGGTCCAGACGACGTCAATCGCGGCCCATGCTGACGATGTAGGTGATGTACAGAGGGCTTTTGCTGTCGATAGACCAGAGCTCCGCCATCTGAAGAATGTTATCGTGTTTAGCATCCATGGGCAAAGGGATCTCCCAAACATGTAAGCTCTCGTATGTCTAATCTCGTGGATACTGATAGTCTAGGCTGGGAGGAGGTGATCTCGATGGTGATGGTAAGCTTTTTGCTACTCGGTTTTGAGGTACAAAGCTAAAGAGCAGATTTCACATTGATCTGGGATCAGAATTTCGTTCAGAATCTGAAGCCATATCCCCCGATGAATTATACCGCGCCTCCTCCACTCAAAGTGGATCGAGTTACTCAGTCGGATCTCAACGAGGTCAGCTTTTCTCCTTGCTCTTTGGAAGGCCAAGCTGATATTTCAGAACTTCGTTCAGTACCTTCTTGTAAGCTGTCTCTGGCTTTCGTGCACAGTAAAGCTGATGGGTAGAATGACGTTCTTGGGTTCGTCGATAACGCTCATTTGGCTCTTTCCGACTACAAGAAAGACGGACCGTTCGATTCGCAGTGTTTGGAGTTATCCGAGATCCATAGTGTGAGCGTATTTCACCTTCCGAGACCTGTGCTGACATGCCAGACCGCGTATGTCCTCCATCATATGTTGCTGATTACTACTAACAAAGTCAAGTGTCGATTTCGCCAAGAGTGAGTCATACTAATAGCTCAACAGGGTAGTAGCTGACAGTATAGCTGGACAGGCCGCAAAGTTCAGTATGGATCTAAAACCGAGAGAATGGCCGTCATTCATGGACAATGTAAGCTTTAGAGGTCGAGTCCTTAAGCACAAGCTGATCGTTAAGGAAGGTAAAAAGACCAAGGTGTACGAAAGCAAGAAGATCTTAGGTCAATTATTTCAATTGGTGAGCTGAATCCTGCGCCTCGCGACATGAACTGACCCGTAGGTCCGCCCTGATCCTCATTTTCGTCCAAGAGATCTTGTCAAGCTCAATTACCCTGTTGATGAGGTCGTAACCCGCTTCCCAGTATACGAGAGCCTTCTCGCAGCATTGAGACATATCAAAGCGCAATACGAAAAGGATGTCAATTACGTTATGCGTCAATACAGGGTGTATGAACCCGAGATCCCAGCTGGTATAGCTCTACGGAATAAATGGCGGAAACGAGCCAAGCAGACAGAGTTGACTGTATGTCTCCTGTGAGAGTGAAGCAGCGCTGACAAGTAGGAACCACTTCAAGATGCTAACAAGGTGAATGTCAAAGGAGCTCGACTAGCTTGCATGAACGCAATCGAAGGTCTGAAAGTGTCATTTAATGGTACCTTGTCGAAAGAACAGGTCGTAGCTCGTCATTGCTATGCTTTGACCTATGAGAAGGAATATGTCGATCAATGGGAGAGTCAGCTTAAAGCTGGACAGTGGGCTCATGACCCAGAGGATGAGAATAATGATTTAAGGATTGCGTGAGTGGTTGGACATCTCTCATAGTATCGCGGTGCTGATGGAAATTAGGCCAATGACGAGCTTCGCCTGGATCTTTTTGCCCGAGTTGATCTCGATCGCTAAAATACGCCAGCCGCAGCGGATCAAGGAAGAAACGATGTAACGACTCTTGAATCTTCGGAATCGAGATACATGTCAACGAACGAGTTGTCTAGGTGTCCTCTCGAACGTGTACGAGTATAACGAATATCATAAGAAAAGTCAAGAACACTATAGAAGTACATATATGTATGACTGTCTAACGTTTATGGTCGACTTCGTAATAGCAGGACGTCTCCGATTCTAAGATCTTCGTTTCTGTATATCAAGTCTTCGAGACTCGTACCGTATTGGACCTGGAGGTATCGATCAACGGCATCGTGGCTGGATCATCAGCTTCGAATTCGAAAGGGTCGGGGATATACTTACAAAAGCCTGATATCGTCGAGCTGTGTCTGCCCAGGTCAGCGGACTGTCGATCTAAGAGAGAACAGCTCACTGGTCTACCTGCCTTCCGATCGGCTATCAAACCTTCTATCTGACTACTGATCCTCTCTGCGATATCCAAGAAAACAGGATGAAACGCTTTGACCTGACAAGTCAGCCATATTCGACATGAGACTCGGTACTGACCATGATAGTGTCCGTTGAAAGAGGAAATCTATCGACCCATGTGGAACCTGGTCGACGGTGTAGGACGAGACTGATACCCTTCAACGCATCGGGCTCTTGAATCGAAGACTTCAGATCTTGAGAGGGAGGGATAAAATCGGGTGAAGGTGGAGGAGGGGGACCTAGAGGTTGAAGCTCGGTGCGAATATCGCTTATGATTGGGCTCAACGCCGAGAATGCTTTTCGAGCTGTACTGGCTAGGTTGATTGACTAATTGTTAGCGTAAAGTCGAAGAGGAACTGACCTTTACAACTTGGCTATCTTCGGCATAAGCTCCTCCCCAAAGCAGAAGGGCGAGATATCTAGGCTATCAGCTAGGTGTTGTGGGTATACGTACTTGAGCAAGATCTTTCGATCTTCAGAAACAGTAAGACTCCTCCACATCCGTTCTAGATCTGCACTTCCTTTACTCAAAGCCCATAAACCCCTATCCATCCCCTTTTCATCATAAACACTCATTTCCCAGTCTTCCGACCTCTTCCTCGATCTTCGCCCTTCATTAACGATCTTCATCATCCCTCTTCTCATTGGACCTTCTAAAAGCGGTGGCGAGATATGATCGTTTAGATTCGTCAACATTCCAATCAAGTATTCTTTCGCTTTTGAGCCTTGAAAGTAATTCAAGACAAAAGTTGATAAACGGAATATGTAATCTTCATGACTCTCCTCTTCACCTGATGATTCTCCTTCTTCATCTTGTGGGGTGACGAGGGATACACGAGCATTCTCGTATTTCTGAGCGAGGGTGATTCGGATGATGTTTTGCTGTAGAACGGAGGAAGCTTGGTGGTCGGTGAAAACCGATTGGTTACGGGTATAGAGGAATGAGATGGGTGTATCTTGGGAGAAAAGGATGTTACGTGCCAGCTGATCTACTGAACGGAAAGTCAACCGAGAGGAGAGCAGGTAGGCGAAGAAAATGAGAGAAACTACGGAGGTGACAATGTAGCCAAGGCGATTTGGGCGGATTCGGATAGTCATCTTGTGCGGTGAGGAGTGTGAGTGGTATTGAATGCGACTCATCAGGCTTTTATAAGGAAGCCTGTATCATCTCTTCCATCTGAGACCGCTTCCAGAGCGTAAAGGACTCGTGTCAAGGAGAAATATTCCCAGATCAGATTTGAGAAAGGATTAGCAGATCAGATTTGAGAAAGGAATAGCATCCTTTCGCCGAAGGGGCCTTTGCCTCTGAATTCCATCCGGACTCGGCCTAGTTGTTGTTCATGTCGCTCGCTCCTTGTATCATCCCCACCGGTCATATGCGCTTTGCAATTCATCGCAGCTCGGAGGACATAGCATTGCAGGAGAGTTGGTGATTGACAGAACAAATGGAAGATTGCAGATCGTCCGGACCAGGCGGCCCGGATATCCCGGAATTGACCCACTTTCGAGTCCACCTACATCCAACTCGATCCACCTACTGATATCACCAATACCTCTTGCCCGAGCGCCTCTTTCTTCATTCTGCATACCACAAACTCTGCAGAGAGTCCACTAGATATGTCAGACGAGATCCTGGTGCTGCTAGGAACCCATGATGATTACATTCATTCCGCACTTTTCGACCCCATCAGCAAGAAGATTAGATTAGGTAGATCCACCCAGACAGACCCTCACCCGAGTTGGTTGACCCGTCATCCGTCAGTACCTAAAGGCCTCTGTACTGGGACTTGCTGAACATCAGACTCATCCCTGATCTGGTCTACTCCAACTCATGGGCTGATGGCAAGATTGCTATCTTGCGCCTGAAGGGCTTGATGGAGGATTTTGAGGTTCTAGATGCTGTAGAGACTGGTGGGAAGGGTTTGAATTCCATGGGTGTCCTCTCAGACGGATCAGCGATTCTTGGAGCGCATGTAAGCGGAAACTTTGATAGCGCGAGCAAAGCTGACGACAAGTACGGCTCGGGCAGTGCGGTTCATATCCCCCTGGCTCCAGATGGTCAATTCCTCCGGAATCCAGATGTCGCGATCTCCACAACTCATCTTCCTGTCTCATCCAGACCGTTGGCTCACTCAAGACAGGATGCTCCACATGCACATCAGATAGTCATCCTTGGGGATGAGATACTTGTCCCTGATCTGGGCTCGAATTCAGTAACTCGGCATTACCCACCCCGTGATGGGAGCCAATGGGATATGAGAGGCGCAGTCCTGGGTTACGAGCCAGGTGACGGACCTCGACATGTGACTATTCATCCTAAAGGTATAGATTGAGTCGAAAGGAGCTGACCTGCAGGTACCCACTTGTATACATTATGCGAGCTCTCGTCGACATTGGTCACCCACACCCTTCCCACCCTACCAGCGAAGCAAGCGGTATCACACGATGGCGACGCTGACATCGAAAAAGGCGATCAGTCGGGTACATCAGTGTGCATCTCCCGACACTCGATATTACCTCCTGCCGATAAGGACAATCAAAGCAAAATGCTAGCATCGGAAATCCTTCTTCTCTCGTCACCTACACCGGGCGGTAAACATCTCTTGATATGTACCAACCGAGACTCCCCAAATCCAGAAGGGGACGCCATCGCCTTGTTCTCAGTGGACGATGATGGTACAGTAGAGAGGACCGAGCAAGGGTGGATAACGGGCATTGGGAAGCATCTGCGGGGTATGTCTGCGGATAAAGAGGGCAAGTATTTAGCTGTAGCAGGGAGGGATGGAGGTGGATTGACAATCTTTGAGCGGGATCAAGAAAAGGGATTGGCGTTGAAGGAGGTGGCTAAGTTGGCGGTTGAGAAAGTTGTTTGTCCTCTCTGGATCGATTGATGCTATAAACATACTGCATGTCATGGGTTATATTGTACAGTTGTAATGATATTTGACATTGAATGGCGTAAGAGTCGTAATCTACTATTGATTCTAAGCTTTGCCCTTCGCGACAAGCCTTTCTTTGAATTCCGATCTATACTGTCAGCTGCATCCGACGGAACCCAGCGGACGTACTTTGCTTTATCACTCTCTGCAGCCATCTCGACCGCTTTAGCCAGACTTTCTTCCTGACTGACTAGATTTTTTTGCTTTTGGCTCTGCAAGGCGTTAGCTTTTAGTCAAACCGTGTCCCAAAACTGCTCACCAACTGAATCTCCTCCGTCTCAAGCGAGAACCCAGAAGTCTTCTGCCACCCCGAATGCTTATCACATCGTCTCTTCCCCAAGCCACAGATATCCACTTCACCTTCCTCCCCCTCGACCCAATTTCCTACCTCCTCATCATCCCAAATCAACCTAGGATCCCAAGCACATTGCTTGTCCTCAGTCGGACCTCCTCCACCTTTGCGTTTACTTTTACCACTCCTTTCCTCAGCTTGAACAATTATAGGCGGTAGACTCTCGGCTTTATCGATAGCGACCTGGAGGATTTGCTGACGTTTCCTGACTATTTCCAGTGCTGTTGTGGTGGCTGTCAGCTGCTGTTGGACGGCCGAGATTAGTTGTTGAGTGTGATCATCCACATTCGAGACAGGTCGAGCTTCACCGTGGTGGATGATTTGAACTGGAACGGGTCTGGGAAAGGACCCGAAGGATGTAGATAATGCTTTAAGCGTTTTCTTGTTGGTGACGGAATCGGTGAAGACCTTGAAGTATTTGTACGCGCACAAGTCCGAGCAGAATCTCTTATAAGCTTGGGTCGGTGGAGAGGCCGGTCAAGCTTACTTGGATTCTCGCATCCCTAGACCTTTGACACACCCATCTCGCTTACATGTCTTCTTGAAGATCGTCTTCTGTTTCGTGCCTACCCTGTCAGCGGTATGACAGTAGTGGAAATCACGACTCACTCCTCTCGCATGAACGGCAGATATACACGTCCATATTCTTGACTTGATCCTCGGTCAGTCCGACACAGGAGGCGTGGAACCAGTCATCGCATCTCGTCTTCAGCTTACTTCTGCTGTCCAAGGAGGGTAGCTTACGATTCACATCCAACCATGGTAACATCCTCATCATCATCGGATTCCTTCTTTCGGCAAACACAATATGTCCTATCGCTGGCAGGATCTGGTGTATCCTCAGCCTGTTCAGATGCGACAGATACAGAGCTCGGGTGATTAGATTCCTGCCATCAGCTTTTGTGCCAGCTTGATATTGTCTTCAGGCAGCATACCGGGGTATAACGAGCATTCTTCTTAGTCGAAGTCTTCAACTCGTCCACTTTCTTCCCCTTGGTCCCCTTTACCGCTTTCTTGGCAGCAGCCTCTACTTTCTGCCCGACCTGCTTAGGTTTAGGCTTAGGACCGGGCTTCTTCCTGATCTTGACCTCTGCTACCGGTGCAAGATCGGTAGGGACCGACGATCCGTCCATTTCGATATCAGCGTTGTCGGTGTCGGCCCCGGCCTCGGCTTCGGCTTCGGGCGTGGGTGCGATATCATGATCGATCTCTTCTTCTCCTTCCTCGATGTCCGCTGCGGGAGTGCCGGCGGGCGTCAAAGCTGGTATTCCTTCCGCTGGGTCTGCTTGTGCATCATCCGCACCCATATGTTGATCTTCGACGGCCGCTTCTTCGTCATTCATGGGCGGAGCATATTCGACAGGTACAGCTTGAGGTGAGTCGTTCTGTATCCGAGCCGCTGGAGCTGTCTCGACCTCCATCTCGGTAATGCTCTCGGGCTGGATGTCATTCTCTGCCGGCATGGGGATCTCAGAGATGGCATTTTCGGGCCGTTCAGCATTGTCGCTCGGGATATCCTGCGTGTCATCGACCGGAACTACAACGGAATGGGCCTGATTGTCGTCTTCAATGGTTTCGGTAGCTTTTAGTTCCTCCTGTTCCGCCGTGCTACTGTCGACTGCTTCAGTTCCTTCTGGGATATCTTTAGTCCCGGGGTCCTCGACATGGGTCTGCGGCTGCTGTATCCCCTCTCGTTTAACTTGCTCCACTGACTCCTCGTGTGTCGGCTCGTGAGGAGGCAAAGCGACCTCCGATTCCTGCACCAGATCCACCTCAACATTCCTTCCAATATCCTCCCCTCCCCCTTCTGCTTGAATTATGCTCTCCTCTTTCACTTCAGCCTCGTGAAACTGACCATCCACCATCCTTGTTGGTCTACTTCGCAAAGGGGTGAGCTGGATGGGGCGACTTGCGGCAATTTGGACAAGCGGCCACTCAGTCTTAATGGCCGTGGCCGTTGGTGTATTATCCGTAGGTTCGCTATCGCTTCGTCGTGATGATGCGCCTGATCCGATACTGCTTCGCCCTGATTCCCGGCGTTGTTTCTTAGCAGTACTAGATTGGAAATTGGACCATTCGTCCTCTGACTCGCTTCCGTACTCGGTTTCGGGTCCGTTTGAATACCGTCGCCAACGACGATATGCGTCTTTTACCGAATCCTGACTATCACTACCACTGCTTTCTTCTGTATTGTCGACCTCGGATGAATGTTGCGGAGAACTCGAAGATGACTGCTGACTTCCACTTTTGCTTTCCCTCGAATTCGACTTTGATATATACACACTTTGACGTCTTTGGGATTCGGGGGATGCCTTATTCGAGATGATATCTAATGGGTCCGGCGATGATGATCCGTCCCGTGAGGGTGTTTCGCTCTTGGGGCGTGACTTGCTTGAAGTTGGTAGTGACCTCCTCACTGGTCTTTTGGGAGGCATTGCCCGAGCATGATTATTATGTAGGTAAATGAGTGCAGGTCAAGGAGATATGTTAACACGAGTTCAGTCGGAATTCAGGAACGGGATCAGATTGGACGCGTTATCTTTTTATATAGATCATATACCCAATTCTATGTCTAGCTGTAGCCGTTGAAGCCTATTATACAATCATGTTTGAAACAGAATAAAACCAGTATTGCCCAGAAATAATCACTCCAATTTCCCTCCCAAGCCCTGTACAAGATCTCTAATCATGCTCGTCTTGATCGACATTCCCTCCCTGTATCTGCACAAGATCCAACCACTAGGCCCTCTCGACTGTGCTGCCCTCACCACCAGTTCGGCCGCCATCCTGCCTGTGTTGATCCTGTTCTCGCCGTCCGTTTCTCCTCCTGGATCTAGCTGGTTCTTGAGTGCTCTCCAACTATCTTCTAGCATGAGGTGTTCAGAGTCGCTGACCCCCGCACCTATCTCTACGTGTAGACCGCCGAATTGACAGGGGAAAGATTGACAGAGTCGAGTAGCGAAGATCAAGAGCCCTGGATCGTTGACGACGTGGGAATCCGACAAGTGACAGCATGATTTCAGGCGTGTGAGCAGGTCGGGCTGCTGTGGTTGGGATTGGGGTTGGTGGTGCTGGGAATGATTGTTTACTGGATTAGGGAGTATTGGAGGAGACAAGGGGGAGCTGCGACGATTGTTGCCATTGCCGTTTGCGTTGTGACTATTGTTGTTGTGATTATTGGAATTATTGTTGTTGTTCGAGTCCTCTCCAAACATGTTGAACATGTTTCCGAAATTGGGCGTCTGAGAGCCGTTGCCCTTCAGCATTGAATCAAGCGATGAAGAAAAGTCGAACGAGTTGGCATCAGGCGAGACGGGGAGGTTGAACGGCATAGGAAGCTGATAATTGAATTGCGAGTTGTCGGCCGGGTTACTAAACAATGATAGCTGATTATGCGATGACGACGAGGCGTGTGGGTTGCCATTATGAGAGCCATGAGGTGGCTTATGGAGTAGCGACCCATGACTAGCTCCAGGCGATAGCGTCACCGAGTCTCGGATATGATCGGAATCCAAATCCTCTGAATCGTCCCCTAATGGCGGTTGACCTTTGAGTCGTCGTTCCCTATCCCTAGCCTCTTTTCTTGCCCTTACACGTTCACTCATGGGCACACCACCTTCCTTCAAGCTCTTGCCCTTGCCCGTAGGACCCGAACCTATTCTGGTCCGTTCAGCCTCGGGCAATGCCAACAACGCTCGTAACTGAGTGTTTTCATTTTCGAGGATATTGATTCGTTCCTCTAACGCGGCGAGATGTTCAGCTCGACGTAATCGAAATGCTCGTTGAACTTCACGTGCACGTGAAGGTGGTAATCCATCATTTGGCTTACGACCACGGGGCTCATGTCTATCCTAGGCGAGGTCAGTGATTAATTCAGACGCGTAGGATGTTGATTTGAAATAGATGAAAGATGATTGGTAGTGATCCCGTTGTTGTGCAGGCAGATGAAAGGAGAGTAGAGTAGAGAGTGAATGCATGATGAACATGACGTACCTTTGGCTCATTTGGAGTCGAGTCGTTCTCCGACATGGTGTGCTCTGGTGTGTAGTCTGTTATCGATAAGGGATGTTGCACACTTTGGTAGTAGATTGATTGCACACTTGATTATGTGGTTTGCAATAGCTACTCTGTATTACCTATTACCCGTTTGAAATGAACTGCTACTAAGGGTAACCTTATTGTACCTGACCCGCTTACAGAACGTGGCATTCCACTCTTACTCGGTGTTATTTCAAATGTGGCGGCTCAACTCTCTCTCTACTTTAAGCTAAGCTATACATCATACACTAATACCTATCAATCACAATGGCACCTAAAGCAAGCGTACAAGAAGCATCACCTTCACCACCACCACTTCCACCGGGACCATTACCAACTGCATCAAGCTCAAATGCTGGACCTAGTGAAAGTCAGCCTGCAGATGTACCGATAGCATCGATAGGGGAAGATGAGGATGAGGACAACGAGGATGAGGATGAGCATGATGCAGAGGAGGCTGAAGGTAGTGACAGGAAGGAGGACGGCAGTGATGATGAAGAATGGGATCCTGCTGAGGAAAGGCTGCCTGGCCAGAGCAGTAAGGATAAAGGCAAAGGCAAGGCGACGGAACAGGATGCTAGTCAACCATGGCAAGCAGTCTGGGCTGCCGAGCAAAATGGTAAGCTATACAGTCCAGTACATCGAAGAGCATCAATTCATGGCTAGCGTGGTATTTCTGGAATGCCGAAACCGGTCAAGTGACATGGACCAACCCCCTCGAACCAGCTCCTCCTCTCCCGACCGAACCCGCGCCCCCGGCACCGATCAACCCACCTCTACCGAAGGAAGCACCTCCTCTTCCAGAAGGCAAATTCGGTGAGATACCGGACATCGATCCAGATCTCGCATACCTCTTACCAGCCACCCAGCGTGTGGGAGGCGACGGCCAAAACGCGTCTTTCAACGCTAGAACCGGAAAATTCCAGCAGACGGACGGGACAAATTACGCATTTGATCATTTGGACGAGTATAATCGGGCAAAGAGGATGGCAGGCAAGTACTTTGATGTTGATAACTGGGAGAAGAATCTGAGGGAGGAGAATGCGAAACGCAAACGTGACGAGGCTATGGGAATCACATCGGACAACAAGATTACGAAGAAAGATATGGTAAGTCCGAAACAGCGGTCTTTGGTATTATATTTACAGTTCAGGAGCGATTCAAGAAGAAGAAGGCCGAGCAGAAATGGAAGAAACAGGCATGGCTTCGAGACTAGTTGTATGAGGGAGGTAGACAGCATGTCATGTTATGACTTAGGAAAGGCATGTATGTACGTTGCATATCTCTAAAGCATATATGTTATAAACATGTAAAAGCTACAGTGGATTCTATATTCCGTTATAAACCCCAACCCAAAAGGAAAGACCAGCAAGACCAGCTATGCCTGGCCGACGAAATAATTAAAGTTGTAATCCGCAGGGGAACTGTCTTGTCAGTGCTGTCCCTGCTACGATGCTGATGATAACTTACTCGGTGTACTGGAAGTCGGAGCCGGAAGAATACTCTTTGATCGTCTTACCAGACCTTGTAATCTTGGCGCCGATCGATCCAGGTGCACTGCTAAGACTAAACTTGCTGATTCCCGCAGGGACATTGCCCCAGGATCGGGTGTTGTTTCCGCTAGAGATGACGATTGTCGCAGGAGCCGAAATAGTGATAAAGGCATAGACATTGTCATCGGTGTTCTGCCATCCGGAAGGTCGAGGATTGGAGGGAGCGGTAGCAGTAGCTCCCTTGGGATGAGGTCGGGACCAGAGTGTGATGGAATCGCCACTGCTGGGGTATTTACCAGTCTTGAAAGCTGTCGAGTAGATCTTGATGATGCTCAACCAACCTTGGTGATCCATTCCCTCTGTCCAGCCTTGAGAGTTGGGCTGATCGGCACGAATAGGACCAATATAGTGGGACTCTCCGTAATCGTTCCATGAGATGATCTCGACCATGTCGACCTTGTTTCGCATGGCAATGATTTGTTCCATCCTCGTAGCTAGGAGCCAGTCGTCGCTTCGGTAGATCCAGTTCTTGTTGTAGCTGTTAACACCGTAGTACTGCTTGTCAGTAGGCTTCGAAAGAAGAGTATAAGAAGGCATACGGTGAAGAAAGCAGGAGACATGGCAGGCATGTACCCCTTGGTGGTTCCCAAAGCAGACATGTACTGGTCGTCTGAAGCGGTAGTGAGCGGAGCGGCGGTCATGGGCCAAGCACCATTCCAATTAAACTCTCCATCCAACCAATCAAGTCCCTTGAACCCACTGGGATCCGAGAAGATGGCAGGCATAAGGTAAATTGGCATGCTCTGGTTGGTCATGAGTTCCTTGGTATAGGCCCATCCAGCGTTCGCGTTGGCTTGACCAAAGTTACAGTTCTCCCCTGCGAAGGTGGAGACGAGGACTTTGTTCTTGTATCGTGCTTGAGCGGTGGAGTTTGCGTAGGTCGAAATGATACTGGCCAAGTTGTCGGCGTGGGCGACTGTGGTACAGCCGAGTGACGAGACATCGAATGAGCTAGATGTCAGCTTGGACTACTTGTAAGGTATACGAAGACTTACAAGAAGAGCTTGAAGTCACCGTCGGCCTCGGCAGCAGCGAAGGCATCGGCGATACGTGCAGGCTCCCAATCATCTCGACCCATGTTGAGCGCGAATCCATCGATACCATTAGCGGAAGCTTTGGCAATATCATCAGCCCAAGTCGCGGGAGTATACGAGTATGTCTAATGGTCAACTCTACTCGGCCTTGAAGTCAGGAATACTTACGTTGCCGACCATGTGGTGAGCCCAAACATTTTTGGTGTTAGAGTTGCTTGGTGGTGCTGATACGCCAACTACACTAGCGGAAGCGACCGGAGCGGTTGTGCTGGATGGCACGACAGAAGATGACGGTTTGACGGAGACGGAGGTTGTCGAGGGCTTTACCGAGGTGGTCGATGGCTTGATTGAAGTAGTCGAGGAAGTAGTCGAGGGCTTGACTGAAGTGGTTGAAGGTTTCACTGAAGTAGTCGAGGGCTTTGTTGAAGTGGAAGGCTTTGCTGAAGTCGAAGAAGGAGCTGTCGATGTTGTCCCAGGAGCAATTGCGACTTGGTAAACGTTCAATCGATAAGCGCCACCGCATAACGATGTAGAGTCTCCAGCACATTTGGATGTGCATCCAGAAGTTGTCTTTCGGGTCTCGTCAAGTGTATTTCCGCAGTAGCACTGGTGATTAGCCGAGTCTTGACAAGTCGGTGTTAGACTCACTTGACGGCCATATTCAAGTCCGGCGTACTTGTATCCGCTTGCTTTGCAGCTGTTTGAACACGAGGTTGGAGTCATTTTGGAATCATCGGTAAAAGATCCTGTCAGAGTTCGAGTGACGCTGGAATCGGAATAACATCCGAGCGAGGTTGGAGTGAAGTTGACTGCTGATTTGTACACTACGATATAAGCTAAATGAAAAGTAAAAGTTGGTAAAGACATACAACTGATCACATAGTAGCCTCCACAGATCTGCTTGCTGTTTCCAACACAGGTATAATGGCATTGTGTCTCTGCGACGGCCTGTCCAAGCTTGTTGTCAAGGGTATTTCCACACTGTTGATTAGTATCGTCCGAAACAGAGATCAAACAGGACTAACGAAGCACTGATTGCTCGCTGTTTATCAGCCTTGTTCTTTGCACACAGCTTGGAGACTCACCTTGTAGACCAGCATATGTATATCCCTTAGAATCACAGTTCTTGATACATGTATCGACAGTCATGGTGCCAGTGATAAGCTGACTACCGGTCAAAGCCCTGGCAGGTCCATCTTGGATACATCCAACATAGGTCGATCCAGTGGTTGTCTGTCTTTCGACAATCTCGTGGGCTTGGGCCCGGTGGCGGTTACTCCTGAGTCTCGATCTTGAGAGAGGCGAGTCGTGAGTCTGATCCTGAAGAGCAAGGGCGGTGGTGGCGATGACCAGCATCGCCATGAAGTTTTTGATGGAGTACATCGTAAGTGTAAAGAGTGTGTTGATCGGTGTCGATGTCGGAAG
>Ga0265780_10005878_pt1 | contig 15413 bp, 18 predicted proteins | sample P1T30metagenome_FD_192432 | JGI IMG/M metagenome (GOLD analysis project Ga0265780, IMG submission 192432) | Plant litter microbial communities from East Loma Ridge, Irvine, California - P1 T30 | ecosystem: Environmental > Terrestrial > Plant litter > Unclassified | place: USA: California... | reverse complement strand
GCCAAGATAAGTGACCAGGCAATGTTAGAGTTCACGCCAAGTAGCCCAGCATCGATGTCGATATCAAGGCCTGACTTCCACTCCACCAAAGCGAATGAGCCAAGAACAGGTTGTCAGGCATGCAGAGCATGGACTTCAGGCGTTATTGGCTGGTGAGTAGAAGACCAAGGTTTAAAGGGTAAAGAATAATAATGTCTTGTTCCCACTCGGGACTTGTCAAAAGTCCTTGGCGAGATAGGCGTCCCTGCAATTTCAAACGGTATCACCGGGCGGATCCAATTGCCAAGGTTGGGGGTCCCATGCTTGGTGAGTCCAATACCCTTATTCCTTGGTGGACAGCATGGTGCAATCTAGGATGTCTGGGTGATATTCGAAATGATATGGGCAGGGACCTGGGTTTTTCCAATGGAAAGATGTTTATCGGGTAATTCCCCACGCCAGAATCTGGGACGCGGACCGGTTCGGGAGGCTTTCTAGCTGGTAATGCTGGGAGATAAGCTATCACCCGTTTGCTTACCCGTTTGCTTGTCAAGTCCTGCAACGTCGAAGCGTTCAACTGGGCCATCGCAAAGTCATCGTTGACATCGGTGTTGGGGCCGCCGGACTTCATGGGAAGGTTCATTGAGATGAAATGCGATGCATAGTACTCGTACAGGCAAACAAGGAATCAATACAACAAGCAGATTAAGTAGTATGACAATATATTGTATGACTAAAATCGTAGCACAACTCAGACCGAACGGTTCCTCACATCCCCTTCCCCGATACTCTTCCGTATCTCATCTTCCGGTCTGAAACTGATAATCTCCAAAGCAGTCCCTCCATTCCTCTGGCATAGGACCACAGCTCGATCATCTTTAAAAGTAACTCTCCATACACTTTCGCAAGGTCGAGTGAGTTCACGCAAGAACCGACCAGTTTGAATATCCCATACTTTCGCTCTTCCATCGTTTCCGCCTGATAGGATGAATCTTTGATCGAATTGTAGACATGTCACCGAGTTGTCGTGGGCGCAGAGGCGTTCTAGGCAGTTCATCGTTGCTAGGTTGAATACTATGATTCGACCGTCTGAACCGCCCGTTGTGAGGATATCGTCGGTAAGCTGGAGTTGGCCAACTAGGGAAGTGTGGCCTTGTAGAAGGGCTATACATTCCCTACGAATCAGTATACGTATAACGGCGTAAGAAGTTGACGTACCCTGTACTAGCGGACCAAACGCGAATAGTGGAATCGGCACTCCCAGCTACGATCCGTAAACCATCAAACGCAACAGCGTAAATCTCGCCAGTATGACCAGACAATACATGTAGACATTCACCCGTATCGGCATCCCAGAGCTAATCATAAGCTCGGTTAGACAGAAGGGCGGAGAGAACTTACACGACAAGTATGATCGTAACTTCCAGAAACGATTTGATTTCCTGCAATTTCCAAACATCTGACTGCAGTTGCGTGACCCCTAAGATCGTGAAGTAGGCGACCGGATTCGATGTTCCACACTTTGACTGTAGCGTCTCTACTTCCGGTGACACAGATAGGACGCCCATCTAGCATCTTGAGACAGCGGAGTGTTGAGCGATGTCCATCGAGTTTATGAATACACAGTCTATTATCAGTCTTTAGTTCTCGGATTTTAGTTATACGACGTACCCTGTTTCAAGATCCCAAACTCTCAATGCCCTATCACTACCACCACTGACTGCCAGATCTTTCCGCAGTCCAGGCCATCCCATTGAGGACCCGCAAACTTCACTAGATTTCATCCGTTTCGCCTCTCTCGGTCCAGAGGTAGAAGCGTAGCCAGTAGCAGTACTAGGTCTCCTAGGTCCACTATCCAATATCCCAAACGCGGGCAATATCCCAAATTGCATTCGTGTAGTCGTATCAATCGAAGCCCTTCGACTCTGACTCATTGGATCTTCGGCTCCGCCCATTGATGATTTTGATCGTTGATTTGGAGCGGAGGTGTATTGTGATTCGGCATCTATAGGGTTCTTTGAGATCAGACCGAGAGCCCATACACCTTGCGTATGGCCGTAGAGGTTCCGTCTCAGTTTACCAGTTCTAACGTCGAATACGTGTATTCGTGAATTTGCCATGCCGATAGCAACGTATTTATCGTCCATACATAATGTGGTTACTGGACCATCGTCGGACCGGATGAAGTTGGCGCGAACCTGCCCACCATGTAACCAATTGGATTCTATAATTAGCTCCCCTTCAGCTCAATGATATTGACAGAGCTTACCTGTGAGGTATGCGGTCTTGAATTGCTGCTTGAAGGAACCACTACTTGCCCTTTCGGCAAACGGCCGCCCACCAAGAGTCTCTCCGAACGGATTCCGCCAATTCCCAGACGTCTTTCGACTAGTCCCGCCAACCGGCGTCGCACGTCGACTAGTACTGCCGTCCGTACTCGTGCTCGTCCTGTCTTGTCTTGATCGGAATTGAGCTGAATGAGTTAAAAAGGGAGAATCGGAGGGAGGTACGAAACCAGTATCGGATCTTCCTACATGTCGATCATAGATCTCTTTCCAAGTCTGTTCGTCCGAGAATAGTTGATTCCAGTATCGGGAAACTTGAGCTGCTCTGCCGAGAGTGCGAGCATCACTGATCTGTTTATCAGTTCCGCTCTCATGGCGAATCTCAGACGTACGAAGCTCATACAATGTAAAGCGAGCTCTAATGGTAGTTCTTTGAGGAAATCCCTCCGCAGTTTCGGTTCAATCTTGCGAGAGACGGCCACAGCTTCGTCCAGAGCCAAATCATCCATCAGACTAGCCAAGAAAGCCATTCGTTCTTTCTTGCCCAATCTCTGGACTCGAAGAAGTAGAGCATCGGCACCTATCTGTCAGCCTACACACATTGATTACCAATTGATGGTGACTGCGCTTACCATTATCAACTGAATCCTGACGTCTCAAATCCGGTCCAACCAATTCTCCATCCCTAGCTCTACCTTTCCCTTTCTGTGAAAACACATCTACACCTTGCTCTTCAACATCCGTATCTCCACTAATATCTAAAGCGATGTATCTCGATAAAAGAGTCGGGCTTGGCGCAGGCGTAGGTGGTCTACTCACTAAATCTACACCCTCTCCCTGTCCAGAGGGTTTGAGAATGGGATCACCAGATTGAGGGGGTGTAGATGGTGCTGGAGTAGGTAAAGGTGCGGGTGCATGTCGGATCTGGATGGGATCTGGCCTTCCTGACCGGTATGTCGGGTCTAGGTTCACAGAGGTTCGCCTGGGATTAAGTCTGTCCATTGCAGGCTAGTGAAGCGGTATGAAGTAATTGATTATGTTCGTGATGATAGATGGTCGGAGGTCAAGTAAATCAAGTCCGAGCGGATCGCAAGCCGATACCCGAAGTACACAAATGGTAGTCTGTGTATTGTGTGTGTTTATTGAGGTAGGTGGGGGTGGAGGTCCTTTCGATGTATGATGATCCACTTTGAAGGAGACTTATAGCATGTCGAAAGAGGTAGTATACAGCAAGCGATATGAGGTGAAATGACAAGCAAAAAGACGAGTATTGAGTGATTTCTAAGGTTAATTGACCAAGCACATGTACAAGGTTCACCACGGCTGGACGCGGCTGATTGGAGGCGGTATGGCGTAAGTAAGCCTTTAAGCCTAATCCGGACAATTCATGCTGGATACGCATGGTCTTGCTTGGCGGATCATGCATCACTTCAACCAGGTTGCTCAAAAGTGCATGCTTTCACATTCAGATGCACCCAGCAAATCATGCATTACCAGTCAAAGAGAGCAATTGAGGCAGCTGAAGTGTGGCGGAATTCTCAAAACCACGACTTGTTCGCCAGTATTCCTCGACTTCGACCACATACTGTCTGTACTCGCTGTTCTCGCCTCATCGCCCACGGGCTGGACCGGACTGAGTGGATCAGTGAGTGTTATCGAGCATGACGAGCAAGTCAGGAATAAACGGGAATTATCAAGAATCCATAAATAGTCACATATTACTGCATCTCCGTTCTAGCGAACTGTATTATACTTTCGAACCACTGTCCTCAACTCCTGCTGCACGTCGCAAACATACTTAGTCTGCCTGATACAATCCAAAGGCGAGCAAGTGGTCGTTGAGCAGCGAGAGGTTGTAAGGGGTAACGTAGAGATCGGTGTCGGTGAGACCAACAAACATGGTATCGTTGACGATAGGGTTGTAGATACCCTCGAATACGTTTCCGCCGGGCTGAGAAGTCTGTCCCATACCCTCGCCTGTAATCTCAAGAGGAGTGTAGGTAACATTCAACTGCGAGATCCAAGCTACGAAAGCGGGGGTGGCGGACTCGTTGGCGACAGAGGTAACGTATGAAGAGTTTGCGGAAACGTTCTGTCCAGGGGTCTCCCAGGTGAACATGACGGTTCGGTTGGCCTCAGTGAGAGAAGGCTGGATAGTGTTGATCGCCGCCTGGGAGTTGTCTCGGGTAAGGGGAAGATCGTTGGTGACGTTCAAAGCGGGGAAGATTTGCCATCCAACTCGAGGAGTGCTGTCGGGACATCCGATGATGTACTTGGATAGCAAGGTCCAAGCCATTGATTGGGAAATACCGGTCTCGAAGTGGAGGGGCATGGCGAGAGCACCAGACAACTGTCGGAAAGACACCTGTTGTCGGGCTTCGGTGGTGATGGACTGGAGGAGGAGGGTGGCGGCAGGTCGAGAGTCGAGGTGGGATAGGAAACCGTAGACACCGGATTCTCCCCTAATCATCAGCACTGGACGAAAAGGGACTAGAGAAGACGTACCATCGGGTCAATCGCTGACAGAAGTTGACAAACTCCCTAGGTGACTCGAAGTAGTACCTGTACTCGCACTGCTCAGCGGCATCTCGTCCACCGTTCAACTGAAGGTTGGAGATCAATCGAGCATGGCCGACTTCCTGAGCACCCATGAACTTGATGTACTCGATATCGTCCTCGGTGATACCAGCCTCGGCGAACTCCTCCCTGGAGAATTTGTTAGCACCGTAGTAGAATAGATCGAGCTCGATCCATTCCTGGTACAAAGCCAAGTTGAGGGACTGGAAATCGACTATATGATCAGCATTTGCTTGGAATCGATGTGGCAAAGACACTTACAGTCTGACATGGGAGCGTAGACTGGGGCGGTATCGTTGGGCCTGACTCCAACACCACCGTTGGGAACGGCAGCGGGAGCAGCGAGGGTGGAGGGCACAAGTGCCGCGAGGACAGGTAGGAGAGATGACCACATTGTTAATAAGAGTGTGAGAGTGAATGAGAAGTGATCGAGCTTGGGGGACAGTATATATACATAATGAGTTAGTACTCCGGGTAATAGAACCAACGTCAGCCATGACCAATATGATCACTATTCTCTCTATATTTCTTCAAAGAGGATACGATGATGTCAGTCAAGCCTAAAATGAGCTTTAGGCACCATCGAAAGGGATACCCATAAACGACGTGATCGACTAGATTCCTGCCATGTTTCCCCGCTATACACTTCGGCCGGGTAACTCGGTGCCATTTGCTGGAATCGTTCGATGACAGCATTTGGCTGATTGTGACTCAGAACACAGCTTCTTTGGGATAGCAATGGCTACTTTCAGCTGACCATCTTCCGTCAGCAATTCAGAAATTTACCGACCTCCACCCTCTACTAAATTTCAATTTAACCTCCACCTCAATTAGGTGTGCTGGTCTATCATATCATTAGGCTCCTGCTGGCACGTGCGTGACTATCTGATCCTTCCACTTTATTGGGCACCCGGACCTCTACGACCGGAGTGAACGATCAGCGTCGACCTGTGTCCACGTCTGATTCACTGTACTCGAGCTATTTCTACTACACCTAGCTCATCACGTCCAGATCAAGCAGGATCATTCAGTCAACTTAGTTTCGAGTTTAGAACAGACGCGCAAAATGGAGGCACTAGGGTTCAACGTAAGTCCACCTCAACGCCTGGTCAATCTAAACTAACCATACAGGCATCGAGTGGATTCCTCGAGGGTATCGTTAGGGGATACAAGGCTGGATTGTTGACTTCGGGAGCATACCATAATCTGACGCAATGTGAGAATCTTGAAGGTGAGTCATTCTTTGTTCAACGTACTCTATCCTTTCCTTTGAACGCAATCGCCATGACTGCCTCGGTAGTCTCGCCTATTCTCCGCCGCTGGTCTCTCGCTCCGCTCGAGATCGGACCTGACAATCAGACTTCCGAATGCAACTCTCTTCAACAGACTATGGAAATTTCCTAGCCAACGAACCCCTCCCCCTTTCAACATCCACAATCGCAGACAAGGCCACCGAGAAACTAGTCGCTGAATTCCATTACCTCCGGACCAACGCGAACGAACCTCTGGCGACATTCATGGACTACATCACATATGCTTATATGATTGATAATGTCATTCTCCTTACCCTTGGGACATTACATGAGAGGGACACGCACGAGTTGTTGGAGAGGTGCCACCCGCTTGGGGTATTTGACACGATGCCCGCACTTTGTGTCGCTACCAATATCGAGGAATTGTATCATAGTGTCTTGGTCGAGACTCCTTTGGGTACGTCTCCCACTCAAATGGATTTGTAAGGGAGAAGAGCTGACGACTAGCACCATACTTCCAAGACTGCCTTTCCGCCCAGGACTTGGATGACCTCAATATCGAAATCATCCGAAACGCACTCTACAAAGCCTACCTAGAAGATTTCTACGCATTCTGTCAAACTCTCCCATCCCCTACATCCGAAATCATGTCCCGAATCTTAGGCTTCGAAGCAGACAGGCGAACTCTAAACATCACAATAAACTCCTTCGGTACCGAACTATCAAAAGATCAAAGAGCACGTCTTTTCCCAACAATCGGCCGACTTTACCCAGAGGGAAACAATGTCCTAGCTCGAGCAGATGATATTGAAACTGTCATTTCGGCTGTTGATCATATTTCAGAATATAAAGCTTTCTTTGATAAAGCCAATATCAACTCTAATGCCGGAGGAGAAGATGCTGGAAGTTTGGAAGATGAATTCTTCAAATATGATGTCGAGCTCAACAAGCAATCTTTCCTACAACAATTCCAATATGCCGTGTTCTTTAGTTTCGTTAAACTCAAGGAACAGGAGGTCAGGAATCTAACTTGGATCGCCGAGTGTATTGCTCAGGATGCAAAGGATAGGGTGGAGGATTATATTCCAATCTTCTAGGCGAGGTCTTGCGAAGCAAGGGGAAGGCGGGGAGCGAGGAAGGGGTATTCTGAGGGTTGAGCGATGGCGAGAAATCGCGGAGGGAGAGAGGCGCGTAATGTGGGACGACTAGGGTGAGGGAACGAATCGACTCGGATCTAGAAGTATGCTGGCATATACATGTATTGTATGACTATACACACTGCATCTCGCGGCAGTATTGCCAACGAAGAGTTTATCCGATTACCTGCAGCGGTCCAGGTCTGCCCGACGTTCAATGCGTGTTTGCACTCCCACAAGAAACACGGGAGCCCAGATGGAACAATTTAGAAGGATCATTAAGCGACACCAGGTCGATACATCAAGAATCAAGTCGTAAACAGCTAATTACAATGATGGGAAGAAAGAGCAGAAGCAGAAGAGTAGGATAGGCTGATACTATAGAAATAGGTGTGTAGGGACAATAGCGACTATTACGTTATGGGTATATGTATACAAGAAAGCGATGCCATTTAGGCAGGGATATCATTTTGGAAACTCCTCGTTTCGTCTACTTCGAATGTAGTCTGTCGTCAGTCACGCATTTTTCTCCATGTCTACCTTGCCGTGATGATGGAACGGAGCTGAGCGAAGGGGAAGCGAGGGAGAGGAGGGCAAAGAGGAGAATGAAGTAAGAGAAGGAGAGGAGAAAGGGACATACAACTTGAGGTAGATAAGCAGCTGCAGACAGATCCAATGCCCATAGATCGTCGAAGACGGAAACACCATTATATCCACCCGAAATGAAGATCCTGGCATCATGTAATAATGCGACGTGATATCCCCTTCCTGGTGGTGCTTGGCCTTTTGGTATTTTAGCTTCCCATTGGAGGGTTACTATTATCAGCTTTCTTTCTCTTTCCTTCGTTCTTCCTTCTCTCTGTTCCTGGCTACGATTGTGTACCTGTTCCCCGTCGCGTAAGAGATAGAATTAAAAGATGGATTATAACGTACCTAGATTGAAGAGTAGAACGTCTTGGGCATAGCATTGACCATTATGTCCCCCTAGGATGAATAGGTATGAACCTACTTGGGTCGAAGTGTGGGAGAGTCGATTATGCTTGACGTCTGTAATTACTGTTGTCCACATTAAGTTTTCTGTTGATTAGCCTTCTTTTCTTTCTTTGCTAACTCTCTGCTCTCTCCTTTCGACCTCTCCTAATTCCTCCATCATCATATAACATGCTCCTGCTCTCACCCCTCTGGAGACCATACCGAAGGGAAACACTCACTCAAATTCAAAACGTGGACATCGGCAAAACTAGCATGCCCATCACTGCCCCCAAAAACAATCATCTTATCTCCAACCAAATTAGCGGTATGATAACCTTTTCTCGCAGGTGCTTCACCCTGAGTAGGCCATTCTTCCCATGTTAATCTTGTTGGATCTGAAATATCGAGTGCCCAAATATCGTTTAATGCAGTTTGGCCATTTCCACCACCGAAAATTACTAGGAAATTGCGGTACAAGACGGTGGTATGTGCTCGACGGGGTGGGGGGAGTTGGGTTTTGGGTGTCGCTATTTCCGGTTTTGAGAACCTGTGGCTCACTACCTGTTAGTGACCATTGTATGGGAGACGGGAGTGGGAGGGCATACCGGTATCAAAGACCCAGACGTCATTACTATATGTAGGCCCGTCACCTCCTCCAAAGATATATAACTTGGTTCCTACCGCTGTAGTAGTATGTGCCCTAAGCGGGGGTAAGGCATCACCAGCAGTTTCTACCGTACTCCACAACAGAGACTCGGTATCGTACCAAGCAACCCCTCTCCAACAATGTTTCGAATCAACACCTCCAATCATCCATATTCTATTACCCACAAGTGTACCCGTGTGCGCACGTAATGCTTGAGTAGGTGGTCGACCATGGTAAGGGAGAAGGGAGAAGTACATTGATGAAGCCGCTACTCTTCCAACCAATTTCGCCGAGGGTAATGAAGGTTGTGCGATATACGCGGGAGTCTTGATTGCGCCTGGTCGTGATTGTTTTCGACTTCGGGAAGAAGAATTGATATCGCCTGATGAAGGGGTTGTGGTTGATTCCTTTATATCCTTCGGTCTGTCGACTGCTGATTTTGTAGTTGCCCTCTTTCTTGTGGCTCCCTCATTTCCTCCACTATCGGATTCAGTGCCGCTATTTCCGGTCTTTCCGTTCAGTCTCGTATCGCTGTTGGTGGTATTGATTTTAGAGGGGACTTGATCGGGTCTCACAATCGATTCCTTTCGCCTTGGAACACCAGTAGGGGGTCCGCCAGGTCCAGGTTCTGGTCCGACGTAATCGAGGTTGGCGGTAGGTACTCTTTCATGACCCCTTTGATCGTCGATCTGATTGCTATACCGACTAGGAGTCACGATATCCCTAGTCCTGGGTGCTATCCTATTCCAAGAGGGGAGGATGGTAGGGGTCGAATACATGCTGGTGTTGCCGGTCGCGGGCGTGGATGGAGGGGGAGTCGAGGAGGCCGAAGAAGGTCCTGCTTCAGGAGGTAGACGTTGAGCGAGGTGAGAAGGGTATGTGATGGGTTCCATATCGTCCATCCCTTGTGATGCATTTCCACCAAGGATAGGAACAGGTGGTGCAAGGGCAGACACCATGGCTTCTCTCATAGATCCTTTTTGTGGGAATGGGGATAATGGCGGTGGTGTTGATGCGGATTCGGCGGCGGGAGTGCCCGGTAATGAAGAGGTACGTGTTGTATGTCCAGGTCCAGGTGTGAGATTTGGTATCTCATCAACCCGTGATATCGAGCTAGTAAATTGTGGTTGAGACAATGGTGCGGTACTTGTACTAGCGGTAGAAGAGGGCGTGGATGAGTCCCCTAGAACACGAGATAGAGATGGGAAAGTTAACGTCCTTGAATGTCCATTTCCAGATGGGGAAGGGCCGTCCTCATTGATCGTCTCTTCCTTATTCTTCTCCTTCTCCTTCTCCTTCTCCTTGTCTTTGTCTTTATCAGGATTTCTGCGGAACGGTCGAGCAAGTGATGGTAGTCTTCGAAAGGAAGATGTCGATGTTGTCGTCGTGGTTGGAGGTATAGGAGCAGAAGATGGAGTTGTGGTCAAGACAGGTGTCCGATTTCTACCTAAAGGAGGGGTCGTTATCAGCTACTGATTCTTTGGCTGAATCGACTATGATAGACATGGACCGAGATATGGTAGATAGAAGACATTGAGTGTACTTACCATTCGAATCCATTTTGCCTTTGTTTCAAAACTGCCCTATCCCCTGGCCGGTGAGTGAGGGTAAAGGTGAAACGTCCGTGCGCAATTGACTTGTACTTCCTTTACCAGTCCCGGCTCCCCTTCGTCTGGTCGAAGCGTATTTATCGCAGCACTATTCGTGTTACTTTAGGCCGAGTGGCTGGTAGTATACAACTATATGAGTATGGATATGACTATTGAACATGAGCTACGACTACTCTACGACTACTTGATCTATACGCGACTTTTGAAGATCGCCATAGCTAAAGTAATTCAGGGTGTCTTGGTATATCAGGGTTAAAGTATACTTAGTCCGCAAATTGTATAGATCATGCTTCAGAGAACAATGCATTCTGTCAATTTCTGATTATTCCATTGCTCGAATCGAATGACAAGATGACAGAGAAACGACTACATCCCTCCGTCCCCTCTCACCTCTCAACAGACCTAGACGTCTTGAGGGCTGTGATTGAGAGATCAAAATTTCAACATCGGAGTCAACCTTTCTTACGGCGTATAAGAGAGGTCCTGAGGTTAGGGAGGCGGGTAGAACTGCTTAATGTGGACATGATCGATGACTCTCAATCTAAAGCCGTGGAAATGGAGATTGTTGTCAAGGTAAGTTCCTCGTATTTCAGCTTGTACTAGATCTAGAGCAAAAGCTCATAGGTAGTTCATTCAGTGCCTGTTGAAAGCTACCGTGTCAATTCAGCAAATCATCGAATTAGAACATTTCTTACCTACCGTCATAAGCGTCATGGCAATCTACGGCCGTCTATTCGCATTGGGGAGCAGTATAGCAAATGCCCTAGGTATGGAGATTGAAGAAAGCCTGGGCGTACCCAAGAAGACCGTGAAGAAGAGGAAGAGGCAGGAACAAGATGAAATAGCGGAAGTGATTGAGGAATACGTCTACACTCCAGCACTAGGAAGGAAGAATCCGACGTTTGATCTAGGTCAAAAGATTGCTCGGCCTGTACGATCACCATCACCCGAACCTATATTACCAGCCCCCATAGCCGTACAGGTACATACGCAGTCAGAGGAATCAGGATCACCTCCACCCAGTTCACCCGATATCCCACCCTCGCCTGTTCGGATTCCCACCCCTCCTATTGAGAAACCGAAGAAGAAGAAGAAGAAGATCTCATCCGATATTGGAAAGGTCAAGAAGGTTAAGGGGAAGAAGAAGGATGATATGGATGACATTTTTGGCTTTTAGGCCTAGATTACGACCGTCTACAACCTTTCACGATTATAGTTTGGCATATTCGCTACAACAGCAATATAATTTCGACAGTACAATTACTCCTCCTCCGCATACATATCTAATGCCCTCCACTTTGCTCTCAACTGCTCAGCGGTCGGCCTCGACTCTTTATTCGGTAATACCATATCCCTCAAAGTCTTCCAGATTGCCTCATCAACTCGCTCTTGGCCATCTAGGAAGAACATCGCTGGCGTTCCATCGATATAAGGTGGTCCAGTCGGTTCCCGATGATCGTACACTTCCTCTGGTTGCGATTCGACGGGAGATGGCGTTGAGATGTCCACTTTGAGGGTTGATTTTGGGTTTGAGTACGTAGGACTGATTGGACTTGTAATTTGTGGATCATCTGCTAGGAGGAGCGAGATTGGATCGGTACCACCACTACGCGGGTTCGAGATCCATTTTCCCCATAATCGAACCGCTGCTGGGGATTCTTCATGTCCCACATCCTCAGAGGCGCGTAATGATTCGGTCGACCCCATTCTACCCAATTTCGGTCTTTCCACAACAGCCCTTTGGTTCCCTTTTGGCACCCTCAACGATCCCGCCCGTCTCACACCTCCGCCATAATCAGTCCTCCAGGCGGATGGGTAGGGACTAGGGGCAATATCAACTTCCCTTTCTTGTCCTATCCTTCCCAATCGCTCTCGCTCTTCGTATGGCCATAAATCACCTTTACGGACATGATGCATCATCTCGATAGTCCGGAATCCGCGATATGGTTCTCGACCTGTTAGGCATTGGTAGAGAGTAGCGCCAAGTGAGAAGACATCGACTGCAAAGGAAAAGGTAGATTCGGGATCGACTAGTTCGGGGGGTGAAAATGGGAGTGTACCCAGCCCAACACCGTCGGTGGGTGGGTGAGAAGGATGGATGAGGAGGCTAGACCCAAAGTCTGATAGACGGATATCGAGATTCGTAGTTAGCTACTCGTCAGCAAATGTCAGATTCAAAGCGGAGATGGACGTACCAGTAGATTACCAGCTTTGATATCCGCATGTACGATCCCCTTTCCGTGAACCCAGCTTAACGCATCGGTAGTCTGTACTGCCCATCTATTCCACATCTTCCTGCCCACTAATCCAGGACTAGTCCTCAAAAACCGATCCATCGTTCCCAAGGGTGCATGTTCAAGTATGAGAACCAATCTCGATAATGCCGGTGCAGTCTCAATCCCTGCTTTAGCTGCTTTGGCCAGCGACGGTAAGGAAGGATGAGAGTTGAGTGAAGAGTTATTTTGTAAATCGTCGTTCTTGCGATGCGGATTTTGGTTCTGGTGTATGCGGTTCATCATTGTTGAACTTCTCTGTCGGACTAACGACCCCCGGGGTCCTTCTTGGACTGCATCGGAAACTGAGCGACCGTGTCCTGCCGTTGTTCGAGGTGTGATATCTTCTTTGACAGCTACTAGCTTGACGACGTATACGCTACCATTGCGGTTCGACGGTATACTGGATCCCCGTCCAGATCTATCGCGCAGTGGGCTTACAGCTCTCGTCCTCCTCGTCGGGTACGTGTTCCCACTCATTAAAGAGGGCAATCCGTCAATTGGCGAAGTAACGGTAGTCGCCAGCCTGTTCAGAAAGAAAGCCTCCCTCAATCCCATAGTCTGACTCTGACGATCAGGCGCCATACGCTTAGCAGCGCATAATCTCCATGATCCACCAACGAATCCATCCCCTTCTTCATTGACCTCCAATTCCTCTTCTCCATCCCCTTGATTCGGTGTCGATTCGGTCACTCGGACATTCGGTCCATGAGGGAGATTCGGATTCCTTGACCTACTGTCCCCTTTACGGTCCTTCTTGTAACTTGCTAGATAGACTGTTGCGTATCTACCCTCGCCAAGCAGGTACATTGACCTCTGGGTTAATCTGAGTGAAATATCATCTGAACAAGGGGGTCGAGGGGGGTTCCAGTCGGCTGTAGCGGGTAACGAGGGTGATTGATGGAGAGGTGAGAGAGGTTCCGTATCAATTGGCCGGGGTGTGGTAGGTTTGCTCGAAATGTAATTACTAGAACCCGTATCAAGGGGTAGAGGCGGTGGGCGATTCCTCAAACTCGAAGAACGACCTAGATTGAGCGGTGGAACAGGAAGTTCGGTTGGTTTATCAAAGAATGAAGAAGTTCTAGATGCCTGTGGAACCGGTATAGTTGGGGTAACAGGTGTAGATATTGAAGAAGCGAAACCGCTATCGATATCCTGTCGTAATCGAGGCAACGTAGATGACGAGGGGACTGGCGTGACTCTCGGAGAAGACGGTAAAGGAGGAGGCGGTAGATTCAGAGGTCTGGGAGGCCTAACCTCAGTTGCCCAGGAGGTATTGAATAAATCATTACGCGATGAAGTAGAGTCGGAACGTGGTTTAGTGGTTGTTGACGTTGTTGTCATCTTTGTTTCTGTAGGTCGGTCGTGTTCTGATTTCGGTATAGGAGCATTATTAATACATGTATGGCTAGTGACAAGGACAGGATAGACAATGTATAGGAGATAGTGTGGTGGTAGTGATCGACAAGAGATATGATAACAGAAAACAAGAAGCAACCGAGGTACGGAGATCAAATTAAGTGACTAACCACTTTTGGGACATTTATCAACTTCACCTGTCAATCTTACATCTATCGATGTTCCCGCATCCCTATTATGCGACCAGCAATGGCTAACGATTGATCCAGAACGCACTTGTGTATGAACCGAACGTCGTATCCGATCTGAAAGAGAAAAGTAATCTCCATCAATAATCAGTACCAAGTTCCACGAAGCTTCCTTCGCACACCCTCAACCTCGAGGTATCATATTGTCTCATAGGAGGCTGGGCCAGATACCGCGAATGGATTGGCATCTGTCTATGGAAGAGCATCTATCTCTCGAAGGCTATATTCCCAAAATTCAAGATCGTCAGATGGGACAAGTTGGAGAAGCATCAACACTCGAGACAGAATGAGTCACGGATCCTAGCTAATTTTGAGTGTTATGATGCAGGGGAGGGAAGTGATTTCGAACACGTCCAGAAGAAAGTTCTCGGAATTGCGAGATTGAGACATGACACACACCGACACGAAGACTCTCGGGCTTGTCGTCAAACCCTGTCCGAATCGAACTTTCTCTTCAGGGCGCAGGCAACAGGTAACGGGATTACATGATTACACGAGTACTCAACTCAACTTCAACGAGCGACTCAAACAATCTCCATCCCACCCCATTCGAGAACTCTGAACAGATTCTTATCATCCTGCCGCCCCTTGTCGTGCACACCTACCACTGCTCGCCAAAATTCTACATCGTTTTCAGCCCTCTTCGACGCATTTGCCCAAAGGTCAAGTTGGCCTATATCAGTCTTCTGAAAGAGCATGAACACTCGAGTAACGATATCAGGTCGGGGTGAAATATCGAGCGGAGCAGCCTGGCTGTATATGCCTTGCGGTAGAAACGTGAGAGCGATATATGGGTGTCGCTGATAATGCGGGAGCCAGTATCTGTATCATTAGTCATCTCTGATACATGGTCATCAAAGGGGGGCTTGCGTGATGAATGAAGTTCGAGCTTCAGTATGCTGTGAGATTAGCACAAGGGACTCTGGCGCTGAGGGTACCCACCAGACCAAGGACCTTTAGCGCTTTGTCCAGGTACATGGAAACTTCGGAGGAGGGTAGGACGACATTGTTGAATTGAGTAGGTGAAAGGCGGGTGTAGCAAGGCTCGAAGCTTGCGATCTCGCCCTTAGTCTCA
>Ga0265780_10005877_pt1 | contig 15414 bp, 13 predicted proteins | sample P1T30metagenome_FD_192432 | JGI IMG/M metagenome (GOLD analysis project Ga0265780, IMG submission 192432) | Plant litter microbial communities from East Loma Ridge, Irvine, California - P1 T30 | ecosystem: Environmental > Terrestrial > Plant litter > Unclassified | place: USA: California... | reverse complement strand
GAACGCTTAAAGCGCTTTAAAGCCTACCTTAAAAGGTCTTTATTATTTACTAATAGGTAGCTCCTTATATACTTCTGTATCTCTTTTCTCTTCTTCTCTATTACTAGAATACGCCTTGCTTAATTAGAATTCTTAGCATACGTTATATAAATAGAATAATAATAAGTAAGCAATTTAAGCAAAAAGAAGTAGCAGAAAGTAATAATATTAGAGTAGGAACGCTATTTTCTAGTAGCTAAAGAGGCTTTATAGCCCTCTTAGAGCTCGCCTCTGTATTATCTAAGAATCTTAGGTAAGCAAACTTATTAGGTAAAGCCTATTGCTATTACTTATTAGAGGTTTTTTGCTTATATACCTAAAAAAATAAGGTAGGGGCAGTAAGTTTGCTTATCCCGATTAGTTTGCTTACGTCGACTTTTGCTAATACTAAGGTTTTACTGTACCGCACGTTGGTACCGCCGGTGGGAGGCCGAGCATGCTTAGCACAGCGATCTCTAGCCCTACAGCACTAGCAAGACTGAATAAACAAAAGTTTCTTTATAAAAGGGTATAGATAATATGTAGCTAGCGCTATATTAACTTTTTATCTAGTTCTATCGAGCCGTTATGCTGCTGGTGTTGTACGGCTAGAATTCGCGCTGTCCTCGGCCTCCCACCGGCGGTGCTAACGTGCGGTACCTAGTTACGGTACCTACCCGTCAACGGGAAGACAAATCTTCCGTCTCACACATACCATTCTTCGAATCGATTCATGCATCAATGCCGTGGCCGTTATACCGTATTAATTCGAGACGAGGAACCAAGCTAATGGCTTGGCCCGATTCGGCCTCGTGGCTGGAATTCGATATATGACTTCTAAATGGCTCGGAGGCTCGGGGCCAAATGGGGCTAAGGCATTAGCGTGGTTCCTCGAATTGATACGGTAGTTCACCACCTACAGGCAGCTACCATGCATTCGCACTAACGCACCCTCGCGGAATGAAGAACTGCTAAGGCCGACACGACTGTTTATGAAGTTTGGTATTGCTTGCGACAAGAACTTCAGTACGGCTTCCAGGTGATGAAGAACTGCAATTTTTTAGCTTTGCAACAGCACGTTAGTGCGAATCGTGGCGGTGTAGTGAAGCGCTCGTCATTCGATCGACCACGACAAGGCTCATCGACTCGCACGTTCACTGCGGAGCTCTCCAGTTCATTCGATGAGTGAAACACCGAGGCCAACGTCGGTGCTACTTTCACCGCCGCATGTTGGTGTTCGGTGGTGCTGAAACGCCGTGCGACATGTGCCAAGCGGCGTTGCGTGGCCTTCAGCAAGACTGTAGAGCATTTAAAGGTCTATGACCCCGTCCTATTATTCCTGTTTACAGTCCTTCTTTTGCTTATAACTTCTGGGTTTAGCATCCACACACTATATTACTCCTTTTACCAATCGTGCTTCAGTATCCCCTACAATGCAATTTAGTTGCGCAGGATTTTTGGCTGCCGCCTTAGCTATAAGCTCGGTATCAGCACAGTGCACACAAAGTACTGGAACATACAATGTATGAGACTTTCATCTTATCTATATGCTAGATAGCTAACTTATTACTAGGCATGCGCTAGCGATGGTCTTACCCAGGTAAGTTAAACATAGATCATTTTATAATGTGAATCTAATCATCTTATCCTTTTAGCTGTTTTGCACTGGGTATAATGGGCAAGCAGTCGGCGTATGTCCCTCGGACACATTTTGCGCTCTAAGGTCCGGGGGTGTTGATTGTGCGAGTTTTGGGAGGACAATGCGGAAGAAGATGTGACGTGGATGCAGCATCGACGTTCTCATTGAAGCGTTTGGATTTTGCATGTTATCTCTTTGAGGAATATGCAAGAAGGATTAGTTTGGTAGTGGCCGCATAGAAAACTTGAGGCTGAAGACTAGTTCACGCTCGTGACGTCAGGAGTCGAGCCCTTCTATGACAGCATCATCTCTACCACAAACGTCTGGCGCAAGAAGCCTCAATTGAGTGTTTCTTTCCATTTTCCATACTTCACACACCAATCCCATGGTCTTTCTTCACCCAGAACAATTAAACGCATCCCGCATCCTCCAATCCAACACCGACATGTCCTCCAAAAACGAACAAGGCGGCATGGACGTCAAGCAAAAGAACGGTACACCAATTATCACTCCACCCATATTGCTCCTACTCACGAGCACACAGTCTTCAACGCCCCCCTCCACAAACACTCCTCCGAATCCAGCGCGCCCAAAATCCTCCCTTCTTCCCTGCATGCCGGCTACTGCACTGCCGCCAACCCCATCGGCGCACAACTCACCTCCGCCTTCATCCGCGCATCAGGCCTCAAGGACGTCAGCGCCGGCCAGCGGTTCTGCGTGTCCGCCGCGAGTTGGAAGAAAGTAGCGGACAAGGGGGAGGATGTGCCTGGTGTGACGCTGGCGAGTAGTCATGTTGGTGCGTTGGATGTCGTGGGTCTGGATGTGTTGAAGAAGTGGGAGGTGCGGGATCATAGGTATGTGAATTCTTGTTTGGGGAGGGGACAGGGTTTTAGGAGTGAGTGCTGACTTTTGTGTGTGCAGTCATCAACATGGGGCGGCGAGGGCCGGGGATGGAAACGGGTTTGTGAGGGAGAGTAAAGAAATTGGGGGGAAGGAGCCGAGGGCTTAGGGAGTGGAGTGGAAGGGATTTTGTTGTAAGAGTATTGCATATCCAAGATTGGCGTTAAGCTGATTTTGCTTGGAAAATTTCGTTGATCTGTGGACCAAAACCCCTTCTTTCCATGTTTCTTGGTTAACGGCAAGTGGCAGTGTTTGCGATATTGCAAACACAGGGACTCTGCTTGCGCGACAAGCATTGTTAGCTGACGCAAACTTGAGCGCCCATCTTCTTCTCTCGCGTGCTATACTCTAACTATGATGTTGCCACCCCTGCAATGTTTTCATTCAGCAATTATGGCACCCCAAATAGCGGAAGTGATATATAATTCGTATTCTGTCTTGCAGTTTCAGCAACTCAGTCTCTCAGGTTTATATTAAACTCGCAAACGAACACCTATATATATCGGCAATAAGGAGAGTAAGATGGATGAAGACATTTTGTATTCAGGACGTTCTGTTAACGCGATTTAGATTCGATGCATCAATCACGTCGTCCTAGCCTCCGGGTAATCGCTATCATATAGAGCACCTTCTGTGATATCTCAGGTCACAGTGTATTCAGTCTTGCGACCCCGGCTTGCAAATTCCGCCTTGATCCAATCCGCAAGGCCGCGGAGTACTCGCTCATGCTGATCTGTCATCCACAATCCGTGCCAGTGGACAGTGCGTAGCATCTTGCAATCGAGAAGCCGACGCAGGCGGTACTTGGCAACGAGTTCTTCAGTAGATCTCGCACGATAGACATGCCGACCGGTATCCTTCTCGAAGGCCCTAAAGATGATGAACCGAGGACCGATGGTCAAGTGCACAGTCCGCAGGCCCTCGCAGTGCACCGCCAGCTCAAGGTCCGAGTTCTCGATGTGGAACGCCCCAGTCTCGTGATCGTGCTCCGGGAAAAAATCAAAGTTCCGGAAACGAAGTTCGCGGATGTTGAGCTGGCCATTGGGTACTGATGCGATAAATTCCCGGAGAAAGAAATTGTCTTCGATCGAAGAAATGATAAAGCCCGTGTTCCGCATGAACACAGCAACGGTCTCATCTCGAGTGAGATTGGATAGGTAGCAGATTCGAGGGAGAAAGCTGGGGCGTTCTGGCTCTTCGCGCCGGTAGACGTGGCGGAGATGGATCGTGTCGGAGAACGATTCATCGGCGCGCATGGAAGCCTCCCAGACAAGTTCACGGACTTCTGGAGGCAGCTTAAAAAGTTCAAAGAAAGCAGTGCGGCTGAATTTGAGCACATCTGCGTATGGGTAGGCGGTAAACTTGTTGGTGTCCTTGGGGGAGTCCTGGGCGGAGTCAAGGGGCGGGAAGTCGTCGTAGCCGAGTTCTGGTGGTAGCCGGAAGGTATACGGAGTGGTGTCAGCTTCAAGACGGGGGTCTTCATCCTCTGGGACTACACGGATGTATTGATCGACTGAGAGACGATGAAAACCTGATAGGAAGTCGTCTGGGAAGCAAGAGGTTGAGAACATCTTGGTGTGTAAAGTTTCAAGAGAAGATTCGAATCACTCTCTGGAAGTTGAGGTTCAACCGATCGTCTTAGTTGGTTGAGTGTTGTTGACGCAGTGTGTGAGACAAGAGATGGTGTACAACAAAGGTTGTCTTGGGAGTACTTTATACTCGAGGGGCGAGTTGTACGCCTAAGATTCTTTTCACATGCTTGATGACTGACCAAATGACCTTCCAAGCTACAGTGGGTCTGCAACTTTCCTATCAGCCTCACACTGATCGGGAATTTGACACGCTAGTCATCCGCCGACTTCTATTAGTTGCCCTTACGACCCGCTCCTCCACCAACATTTAATCAACCACTTTGTGTTCACACAAGGTACGTCACCTATCCCCACAAGCAAGATAATAGATAATGTAACTGAATTAGTATAGCGCAACACAAAATGGTTATCCTTACAGTCCCTTACTATGGTTATCCTCGACACGGCGTTCTATCGCCAGTGACGGCTCCATATGCTCTCCATGAAGAGCAATTTCCGTTACTGAGTTCTTCTGGGTTCAAATCTGCCCCGAGCTCCAAAGACTTGAGTACTAGCGCCCGCGCCTAAGTCGAAGTCCTCCTTTACAGGTCGCCGAAGACGGCCTTGTCAGGTATTTTAACACCGACCATCGGAAGCTTTCGTTTCCTAGATTTCACATGAAAACTGACGAATAAAAAGCAGCAGCTGTAATCAACGATAACGAGTCTTTCCCTCGGATCCCCATTGCCGACCCAGCAACAGAGCCTGAGTTCCGTGGTTTTATGCAACTGGCGCGAGAGATCCGTTTCGTCATTGCCATTCGCGATGAGCCATACGAACAACCAAACGGAGTTGGCATGCGCTATTTGTCGACACGATCGCATTGCATGAATACGTCAAGGTCAACGACGACCCTCTCAGCCCGAAGTTCCTGCCGGCCATTTGCTCGGTCTCCGAGATGACCAAGGAAGAGATCATCGCGGTATTTGTCGAAGGCTCGAAGTTCATGGTGGCCTCCATCAACGACAACACCTTTCTCCAGACGTTCCTCAAGGCTGCTCTAGGACGTCTTGAGCTTTGTCGCGATCTGAGCTTCGACTTCTTTAGTCGCTTTCCTTCTGGCTACGAGAATAATGCTGACTTGGAGTTGGCTGCTCTTTGCAATGGTCTACACAGGATCAAGCTGACGTTTCACTTCGAGCCACTCACATACTTTGTCATGGTAAACGAAGATAACCTGAGTTTGAGCCGTCGGGCACGCTCTCTCGATCAGCTGTTCGAACATTCCAAGCTACAGCGACTTCTGGACTGTAGAAGTCTCAAAAATACCACCATTGAGCAGAACAGTGAGGTCATGATGGAGGCTGTAAGGGCGGCAAACGATCTAGAAGCATTGATCAGGTTCGAATTCTCACAGTTGTCGCCGCCACAGCACGTAGGTGTACACTACACCCGCCAAGCACCTCGGCCTCGTTGGCTCTATACATACTACTAGGTTAGCCAATCTAGCATGTGCTATTAGAAGACCATATAAATACATAGAATAGATTTACAATCACTTTCCAGCATTTCTCAGCCGTCGAAATCATGTCTGCTTTCTTATCAAATTTGCCCTGCGCACAAGGTTGGTATCAAAAGTTTTGTCTTTCCTCTTTGCATGGTCTACTACACTTATGTATGCGACTGAGCGAATTTAACAAGCCTGTTAAGCGCACTGAGCCATGGTTGAAGCAACGGCACAAAGTCCAGTCTCAGAGTTTCAACAATCCCATGACTAAACGCGGAAAAATTAGTATCCATGGCAGCTGTTGTACCTTTCCCTCGCTTATCAAAGCTAACTATGACGTATTGCCCGACTTTTGCGTTCCTCGACCATGCCTCCTTGTATTTGTACCGCCTCGAAGATCAATCTCCAACAGAACTTCGGTCCATCGAAGCTTTCCGTCAACCACAGCACGACCACGACCACGACCACTCCAAGATTACTTCAACTCTATTATACAAATTGGTGAAAATAGCCCCTTCACAGTAAGTAGTACACAGGACAACAAGCAACTTCTTTTCACGACTGACAAGGACAGCCCAAATTGAACAATGCCAGTACACGTCATCCCCGATTCCCAAGATCCTCTCCGTGTCCAGCGACCACGCCCTTCGCCACCTTCGCATTTCTGCCTCTTACTCGAAGAATTTCCATCAATGCCTTCGGAGGCGCGTGTGCCCATCGCAGGTCCCTGCGCTGATTCGACTCGGGCGTGTACACATATTGGCCGATTGGAAGAAGGTGGAAGCGAGGTCACCGGTGAAGATATCGGAGCATCTTCAGACGTAGTAGAGGCCCGAATCCATTCTCCGCCCCGCTTCGACCATTTCATGGATCTCCCCGTCGAACTTCGCGAATTCATCTGGGAGATTGTCATGCGCGATAATACCCACATGGTGAGCTCGTGGATTGAAAAATGTGCCGAGTATGTTCTCCGTCCGAACGAGTTCATCCACGAGCATCTAATGGTACCGGATCTCTATAACGCTGAGTGCACAAGAATTGTGCCGCGTATGTGCCGCGTCTCGAACATCACAAGGTACGAGACCGTTGGAGTCTACCTACGCAACTACGTGGTCATAATCGCATCGATTAAGCACAATCAGCACTTTGAAAGTTTCCTTCAGACTGTTCGCAAAGGCTACGAAGCGATCCGGTCGATCCATTTCACCCATTTCGCATTCTTCCCTACCGGCTACCCGCAGAATGTCGACCTTGAGCTCGCAGTCCGGTGTACTGCTCTACATACCATCAAACTCACTTTCGACGTGTGGAAGCTTGAGGACTGGAGGTCAGTGGGCGATAATGGCGGGTTGACGTTCTCTCCTCGCCGTGTGGATGAGATGTGGACGCACTACAAGTTTGATCGTCTCCTCGATTGTCACAATTTGAGGAACTTGAGAATTGAGATCAAGGGAGACCTTAACGGGAATGTTTTGGTGGCATCCAAGTCCTTGGGTGCTCGTATTGTTGCGGAGTTTTCGGCCAGGCATCAGCGGGACCTTCAACTCACCTACAGCTACGTTGAATGGTACAATAGATGGTGGTAGCTTCTTCAGCTACCGGAAAGTCTTCTTTAAAGTATATAGTGGATGAATCGACATGTCCTGCCACGGAAGAGTATACATCGCACAGGCTTTGTTAACACATTGATACGTATCCATACTATCGAATGGATTCGATTTTGATCGACGTGTGGATGATTCATAATTACAACAAGGTTGCTACAGCAAACAAAAATATAGTTGGTTCACGAGTTCTAGATGTAACGATTCAAGCGAAGCTTTCTTGCAGATTTCGAGATCTGTGATCTGTGACCGCGCCGTGACTCAGCTAACCAGCTCACGGCCTTGCCTCAACTCTCCCCAACTCGACACATCCTTGACTAATCACAATTTTTTCGGCTTTCCTGGCCTGTTCGTCGACGACCATTCTGAAAAGTACTCTTCGCCAGCCTTCTTGTGTCACTTCCTCCGACATTTCTGTCTTCTCTTCCTCTCTCAATGCCGCGAACACGGGCTTGCTCAGCCTGGCCTTGACACTCACAAATCTGCTCACATCTCCTGCACAGAATGCCTCGATGACATGTCTGATGACACCAATACCTAATGTGCAAGTACCCGTCAAAATCGGCGCCGGAAACCCTGCTGCAGTCGCAATCTTCGGATCAATGTGCAACGGATTCAAATCCCCCGACGCAGCACGATACAACGCCGCCTGCTCCGGCGACGTCCTATGCGACAGCACCTTATCCGGCCTTCTCGACGGCGTCGGGTGAAGCATCGTCCTCTCTCCTCTCTCCATTTGTTCCGCATTCGCCCCAGTAGTCGGGACCTTCATGATAAACCCCGCCCAGTCATTTTCACAAACTACATCTCCCAATTTCTCCTCGCTTGTCACGATATCCACGCAGACTAGAACTCCTTTCTTGCGATCCACAACATGCACCACCCTCGCCGTCGTCTTTAGTCGAATTTCATTCGTTCCTTGCGGAATCGGATACGCACGCATAAGCTTGAGGTAATGTTCGCCGTGGACGTGGTTATGTCCCTGGAAGTTTGGCAAGAAATCAGTCATGGCGCGGTGCACGAGACCCATCACCGCTATTCCGTGTACGGCGCCAAAGGTGGGGAGAGCATGGGAGCTAGGGTGGCCTTCGTAGACTAGTGCGAGGTTGGTGCCGGATGCGCCTAGGGCGAGGTTATAGGATACGATCTGTGAGACGGTGTAGGATGTGGTGACGGACCAGGTGCGTTGCTTGATGGCGGGAACGCCGATTGTTGTGGGTGGCATGGTTTGAGATATGTATGATGCGGTTGGGGATCTTGAGGTTTGGTGCTTGAATGCACTCTCAACAATGCAAGTACTTGTCCGAGTTATGTTCAGATACAAGCGTATGGTTTGGAAATACCCCGCATTTCTTCTCACGCGTACTCGTAGTTAAGATCTCGTGCAATTTTGCGCAAAGAGACTTTAGCAGAATAGAGATAGAAGGTTTGCACAGATCTTTATTAAGTTTGCAAATGCGATCCGTTATGTCGCTTATTCATTGATGATAGACTGAATGGGTCTGTAGTATTACAAGTGATGATCTGACGGACGATGACACGGGTAAGAAGATTTAGTGCTAAAGTCGAGTGGCTAGGGAAGCTTGCCTCGCAGAATTTGAGGTTCCAGCTCAGACCTGGAGTTCCTGGCGCTCAGCCGGCTCAAGAATGCCACGCGAACCTGCGTTTTGTCCTGCCTGCTCTGCCTTGCTGAAGGTCCTGCCGCCAGCACCCATGTGTAGCCTGTCCGTATCGATGAGGCCATCCTTACGCAGCGAAGATGCGTCGAATTTGGCGCTGGTGATTGGGTTGACGTGCAAGACGTACATGGTGTCAATCTCCTCGAGCGAGCGACCCTTCGTCTCAATCATGAAGAAGTACACGATGAAGAAGAGCGCGAAACAGCAGGTGCCGAATACAAGACCGTAGAGGTAGTCGATCTGTCGCGTGATCATTGACGAGAGGAAGGAGATAAGGAAGTTGAACAGCCAGTTGGCGGCGGTTGCGAGAGCCATGCAGAGAGCGCGGTAACGAGCAGGGAACTATCGTGGGTTAGCATTATTCGCAAAAGTCTTCACATTGCAGCGCTTACCATTTCACCAACGATAGCCCATACGAGAGGACCCCAAGTGGTAGCGAAAGCCGCAATAAAAAGGCACGTGAAAACAATCATCACGTTACCCGGCCCGGGCGTAAGCTGTGGGTTTTGTTTGTCGAGTGTGTAGTGACCGACGAAGGCGTAGATGAAGAGACACATGCCCATCCATGCTGCACCAGCCATCATAGCCTTGCGACGACCGACATTCTCAACGATCCACAGACCAACGATCGTAGCCGCGACGTTGACGGTGCCAAGGATGATTGAGGTCACATATGAGTTTTCGAGACCAGTAGCCGTGAAGATGGTAGTGCCGTAGTAGAAGAAGTAGTTTGCACCCGTTAGCTGTTGGCCTGCTTGTAGCACCATTGCGAGAAGAGTGCGGTAGAGCATGCGGGGTCCGGTGAAGATCTCATGCCATGGGTGATCGCCTCCGGCACTCTCGGCTTCTAGTTTCTCCTGAATCTCGCGGATCTCGGCGTCGATGAAGGCGCTGTGCGGGTCGACTCCATTGAGACGGGCCATATTCGTGCGGGCCTCGTCAATTCTGCCCTTGCGGTATGCGTACCGGGGCGACTCTGGAAGCAGCAAGATGGTGCTACCAAGAATGATTGCCCAGAGTGCGGAAAGGCCGTTGGGGATTCTCCACTGCGCCGAGTTCGAGTAGTCCTTCACGGTGCCGTAATTGACCATGTAGGCTGTCCATATACCAAGAGTGATGAGCAGTTGGTAAGAACTGACAGTTGCGCCGCGAATGCGCTTGGGTATAGACTCAGATTGGTACATCGGAACAACAGTAGATAGAGCGCCTATGCCGAGACCAGCAGTGAAGCGACCCATTGCAAATTGTACCCATACTTTCTTGCTTGTAATCTCGATGATCACACCAACGATGTAGAAGAATGCAGATCCGGAAATCGTAAGGCGTCGGCCGTAGGTATCGGCGAGAGGTGCAGAGCACAAGCATCCGAAGAGTGTACCTATGCTGTCCGGACGTAAGTATATAAATCGAAATCCCTCAACTGAAAAACTTACGCAAGAAGACCAACAATAGTTCCTTGGCGAATATCAGAAAATTCTCCGTTGTCACCGAAGCGAGCGATAAAATCGGGCATAGCAAGAAATCCACTGATTTGACCACTCTCATAACCGAACATGAAGCCGCCGATACTCGCAACAGCCCCTAGAACGACTGCAATAGCAGGAATTCGGCCTTCAGGAGCGACATCCTCAACTGTATGAGAGTTGCCCCTTGGCGGTGTGTCTGCTGGGGTAGAGTTGGCAGGTGTGCCTTTCTCATGAACAGCCTCCGTCGGCTTGCGGAAGAAGCGCATTTTGTTCCAGCTGGCGTAAATTAAAAGCTCGATTCAATTGATGCGCCCAACAAATGGTTTGTGGTGAAATCGTTGTCTGAATCTGGGGTGGAGGGGAAGTCAAGTGCGGACTTTGAGGAGAGGTTTGCGCTTCATAAATAGTCGGGCGCGATATCGTGAAGTCGCGTGGCCAACTGACAGTGGAGCCCCAGTCTTAATTTCTTTCAATGCACCAGCTCACGGAGCATCGCATTGCAGGTGTGGTGACCGAGGCCTATACAGTAAAGCATGCTTTGGTAAGCCAGTGGTACACGGTCACGGCTATGTGGTGCGTCCCAAAGCCCGTTATTTTCTCTAGTCATTCCACGAAGCAACACTCGGACCGGCAAGCGACCGATCAGAAAAAAATCTTCGATGTTCATGATCGGAAGAGAGAATTTCACCCAATGATTTGGGGCGCCACGGTGATCTTTTAACAATAGAAACATTGCATAATGCTGGCTCCTCTCTCTCCGGTGAAGAGAACTTCGAAGGTATCGAATGTATCCAGCACACAAGCTCGTGTTCATCCTGTCGATGTGAGAAAAGGTCTAAGGTGTGAACCGTATTGCAGGGGGCCCATGATGCGCAAGTCCGTACGGCTCGTGAAGCTCAAAGCCAATCAATCACTGAGCGCTAGCCTTCGTCGATTTCGTACTGGGCATTACGTCATCGTGAAGTGGGTTCAGATTCTCGGGCTGTGGAGACATGATCGCTGGTGTCGCGCGATGTTCCGGAATGTTCACTGCACAATCTGGAGCCATGGGAGCTGTGATCTTGTCGCAGTTGCGAAATATTAGAAATTGTTTGGTTATCTGTTCGCTTTGAACCTTCATCGCTAAGGCATCCCCTCGAGATCTGGTGTCGTGATCATTGGTGTCGTGGTGGTGATGTTCTGGCCGACCTTGACCGAGCGTACTCGGATGTTGCGTGCAGCCTCATTGTGATCTCCGAAGTTGCAGCGCTAGTGGTCCGCAAATGCGCAGACTCTTCAAGCAAGTTTTGACGATGGCCGCATAAAAGAGGGTCGTGGTGGAGCGGTGTCGTAAAGTCGATGGCCCATGGGTAAACGGCATACGCAGTCGGGTTTACCGTGTCTCTACAGACATTTTCAGGGGGCGACAGCGTCCCAACGCGCGGTAGCACAATCTATGCGACACCTGCAAGCTGCATGGAACAGTCCCCGCGACTTAGAGATAACGTGTGGCCGGGACATGCTGTAGTTCTGGTCATGGTCAGCTCACCTGTCTAAGAATGAATGGGGCGACCTCGACGATGTGGCCCCAGCACGCGCATGGAAGGAAACTTGTTACTTACCACAGCGAAGCAATGGCGTGATCAGCAGCATTGGGTCTGGGTTCGATTTGTGCCAATGTAAGGAGCGAGGAAGACAGAAGTGCTCCAGTCCATCGCCATCATACTAGAACCATCCCTCCCCACGGGGTGCACGCCTAGCTTTATATCCTGCCCCTCGGATAGGTGTACCCCGAAATGTGGAGAACAACGGTGAATGCTAGGACGATTTGAGCAACGCACCCGACCTTCCAAGAAGGATTCGGAGAAACTTGAGTCGTATTTAAGCATACCAAGACCTGTAATTTGCGTGAGATGGCGCTTTTTAGACGGCCGAAGCAGTTACTATAACGTCCTACGAAGTTTCCGACAAACGGGCAGCTAGACAATATAGGAAAGAAATGGATTTTGGCGAGTTCAGGGTCGAGTGAAACACCCCTTGAGTTCTCCACGAGAATCAAATATCATCGCGCCAAAGTAGTCGAGTCTGATGAACGTCGAGAAATGTCTCTGGGTTGATGAAGATGTGCCGCGAGTTGGGATCCGGGGAACACTAGTCTCAATTGGCTGTGGTGTCAACAACCCGTGCACATTATTGTAAGAACTACCACTTCACCCAGCATACAATCTTATATGCTTCAACTTGCCGATTAGCAAGACCTCTACTCCCATAGAAGCCACAGTGAATCTGGATCCTTGATAACTTCGTCGGCATGCTGTGCATGTGCTTCGCATCCCACTTCCTCGCGCGACCCACTCGGAAAGCAGCAAGACATACCTGAGTGCCTTTGAACGTTGATACATTGCATACTATGAAATGCGTGTCCATACAGCCCTTAGTCCCGATTTGACTTCAAACGTCACCCATACAACGCTGCAGGCTGTGTGGGGAAGGCGGGACTGGGGTAAGATCGTCGAACAGCCTCGGTAAGCTCGTCACCCACCGAGACTCGATTACAACGATCCTGTCTCTGCCTTCACAACCAACTGGGGACGTTTATAGTACTGCTGCGTGTACATTCAATCAATTGCTTTCCATCGTATTGCACAGTTCAGCAAAAGTATATTCGCGTCATAAAGCAGTTCCATTACCAAAATGCCGTGGCTATCACAAGAATCTTACCCACTGCCGGAGGAAGACTTGGTGTCTTTTGCTTTCGGAAACACTGACTATGACAACGACCAACCGGTATGACTGAAGGAAGCCGTGGGAACCGAGTGTTAACAAAGCCAGGTCTACCACGACGCCGAGAATGATTCGCGCACTTTGTCACGTCGGCAGGGTCTCAGTATAGTTCGAAAGCTCGTTGCTGGATTTCGTAAGGCTGGTCTCCAGAAGGGGGACTGCTTTGCGATCACATCTTTCAATGATATCATGTATCCGATGGTGTTCCTTGGTGGTGTGGCAGCTGGTGGCGTGTTTTCTGGGACGAATCCCGCGTACCGTGTCGCGGAGATGAGGCACCACATTCGGACCGCTGAAGTCAAGTTCTTCATCGTGGAACCGGAACTCTTGGACGTGGTAGCCGAAGGTGCGACAGCGGAAGACATACCAAAGGACCGGATCTTCATCTTCAACGTCCGCGGACAAAAAGTGCCCGATGGTTTCAGATCATGGGAATGGTTGCTTGAACATGGCGAGGAAGACTGGGAGCGGATCACGGATCTCGAAACCTTGAAGACAACCGATGTCGCCCGTCTCACTACATCTGGTACGACTGGCCTACCGAAGACAGCCTGTCAGAGTCATTACAATGCCACATCATATCATACTATGACAGCCACGAAGTCCCAAGACTCGATTACCTGGGAGCCAAGAGGCATTTCGCCTTTGCCGTTATTTCATGTTGCCACGGTGCCAGGCATTCACGCGTCTCCGTTCCGCACTGGACATCCAATATGGATCATGCGCCGCTTTGAGCTGGAGCCCTTCCTTGCCGGCATCGAGAAACATCAGGTCACCAACCTCGGAGTTGTACCGCCGCTCGTTATCGCCATCATAAATAGCCCACTGAGCAAAAAATATAGCTTGAGGAGTGTACGAACGGCAGCCGTAGGCGCAGCACCGTTGGACGCGGGTAGTCAGAGGAGGCTGAGAAAGCTACTTGCCCCGGATGCGACATTTACACAAGTCTGGGGCATGACAGAGACCACTAGTGCAATAACGCTTTTCTACTATCCTGAGGCAGACGATACCGGAAGTGTAGGCAGGCTCATGCCGAACACAGACGTCAAGTGCGTAATAGGCAAGTACGAATCGAATCTGCTGCTGACTATTTGCAGACTTGTGGACGAAGATGGCAAAGACATCACAGCCTATGATGTGCGCGGTGAGGCGTGCGTCCGTGGCCCAACAGTTGTCCGACAATACTACAAGAACCCCAAGGCCAACGCAGAAACATGGGATGAGGACGGGTACTTGCATAGCGGTGACATCCTATACTGCGATAGTAAGACTAAGCTATGGTACATTGTCGATCGCAAAAAGGTTAGCTCTCCCCTAGCATCTCCTGCCAGCTTACCACTAATCTTGGCCAGGAGCTCATCAAAGTCCGTGGCTTCCAAGTTGCTCCACCTGAGCTGGAAGCCGTCCTTCTCGAAGCCAAAGATCACATTGTCGATGTTGCAGTGATTGGGCTGAAAGCTAAGCTCGGCTCCGATGCTGAACGGCCGCGCGCTTATGTTGTGCGCAAGCCTGGCAGCGACATCACGGAGGAGGGCGTCAAGAGACTGATCAGTGAGAATCTCGCCAGCTACAAACAGCTGACGGGCGGTGTTTTGTTTCTCGATGAGATTCCGAAGAGCCCAAGTGGTAAGATCTTGAAGAGGGTATTAAGGGAGTGGGCAGAGGCGGAGGAGAAGGAGGGTAGATCGAAGCTCTGATCTCACTAATGTCTATTCTTCACTGACAGCATAACGCTCCAGCGAGTGGCGAAGGCCTTGGATTATATATTCCACGATGATATCCTAGCCATCAAAGAAGCACTGTCAAGAAGATGGAATGTCACGAGCTATACATAGATGGCGAACATGAAAATTACATTTGAACGGGTATCTAGGGTATTCAAAGCCAACCATCATGAGAAAACTGTAAGCGCATCGTAGCGCAGGACACAAGTATGTCCATTCAGAAAGCGGCGAGTAGTGAGGCAACGCCTTGTTCCGCGAGATGCACCCGAGATGCGTCTACATGCACGATTTGAGCTCGCAATTCAAGCAAACAAATCGGCATGCTACAAAAACATCTACAAATGCTTGAGTTTGTGAGCGCGGGGCAGCAATTCAAGGTCAGTGATTATGGGATGTGCGTGCTGCCATGGTCTCCCATCTTCCTTGTATCGGTCGCTGTTGATGTACTCGCGCTGGTCCTCGTGCAGACATTCGCAACGAATCCTGTCATAGGGCTGTCCTTTCTCCTCGCGCGGGCACTAGTTCTGGTACTTAGGCTTGGGT
>Ga0265780_10005876_pt1 | contig 15416 bp, 8 predicted proteins | sample P1T30metagenome_FD_192432 | JGI IMG/M metagenome (GOLD analysis project Ga0265780, IMG submission 192432) | Plant litter microbial communities from East Loma Ridge, Irvine, California - P1 T30 | ecosystem: Environmental > Terrestrial > Plant litter > Unclassified | place: USA: California... | reverse complement strand
CGCCGATCCTCGTCGCGACGACCGCGGGACAGGCGCAGAAGCGGATCAGGGCTCTCCACTGGCCTTTTGACGGCGCGCGCGTGTAAGGCGTGGATATGTCGGAGCAGTCTTCATCACGTGGCGGGCGGTTCAGTGGGACGGCCGTGCGGATGCGGGCGTTGCTCCGCTCGCAGCGGCCGCGCGCCCGTCGGCTGCGCGCCCGGCTGGCGCTCCTCGCGGGCGCGGTGGCGATCGGACTGGCCGCGACGGTCTTCGCACTGGCGGCGGATGCGTGCGGCGAGCTGTTCGCCGGGTTCGCCAGGCAGAACCGCTGGGTGCCGTTGCTCACGACGCCGCTGACGTTCGGTGCGCTGGTCTGGCTGACGCGGCGTTTCGTGCCGCTCGCGCGCGGCTCGGGAATACCGCAGGTGATGGCGGCGCAGGCCGATCCCGAGCGGGCGACGCGCTCGCTGGTGTCGGTGCCGACGGTGATCGGCAAGGCGGCGCTGACGCTGGTCGCGGTGCTGGCGGGGGCGTCGGTCGGGCGCGAGGGGCCGACGGTGCAGATCGCCGCGGCGGTCATGGGGCTGACGCACCGCATCCTGCGCGTGCCGCTGCGCGCGGGGGTGTTGATCGCGGGCGGCGCGGCGGGGGTGGCGGCGGCGTTCAACACGCCGCTGGCCGGACTGTTGTTCGCGATCGAGGAACTCGCGTCCGCCTATGAGCAGAAAGTCACGCTGCTGGTGGTCGGCGCGATCGTGATCGCGGGCATGGTCGCGCAGTCGGTACAGGGGGATTATCTTTATTTCGGCATGGTCCGCGCGCAGATGCCGATCGGCTCGGCGCTGATCGTCGCGGGGGTTGCCGGGCTGGTCGGCGGCTTGGCCGGGGGCGCGTTCGCGCGGGCGATGCTGGCGCTCGCCAACGGGGTGCATCCGCTGGCGGCGTGGAGCAAGCGCCGCCCGATCTGGTTCGCGGTCTGCTGCGGCTTGGTGGTCGCGGTGTTGGGATGCGGCACCGGGCTGACCTGGGGCACCGGCTATAGCGCGGCGCGCGCGATGATCGGCGGGGTCGATGCGCCGCTGTGGTTCGGGCCGGCCAAGCTGGTGGCGACACTGGCGACCGCGGTCGCCGGGCTGCCCGGCGGGATCTTCGCGCCATCGCTGGCGGTCGGGGCGGGGATCGGCAATCTGTTGCGGCCGATCTTCGCCGACTCGCCGGCGTCGGCGGTCGTGATCCTCGGCATGGTCGGCTATTTCACCGGGGTGGTCCGCGCGCCATTGACGGCGGTGATCATCCTGGCCGAGACGACCGGCAGCCGCGGGCTGATGCTGCCGATGTTCGCCACCGCCTTCGTCGCCGATGGCGCCAGCCAGTTCATATGCCGTGAGAAACTGTACCACGGTCTTGCGCGCACCTTTGCGCTCCCCCTCGATAAATAGCTTGGTGAAACCGACCTTATATCGTATACGAACCTTGTTATTCAGGAGGATGATGTGGTTTCTGGTTCGAGCATGTGGACGGGCGTCTACCCTGCGGCAACGACGCAGTTCGCGGCTGACGGTTCGGTGGACATCGACGCGACGCAGCGCGGGTTGGTGGCGCTGGTCGAGGATGGCGTCGACGGGCTGATCCTGCTCGGCACCTGCGGCGAGAACAATTCGCTGGACGTCGACGAGAAGCATGCGGTGCTGCGTGCGGGCGTCGAGGCGGTCGGTGGGCGCGTGCCCTTGGTGTGCGGCGTGTCCGAATTCACGACGCGGCGCGCCGCGGCGTTCGCGAAGGAGGTCGAGGACATCGGCGTCGACGCGCTGATGCTGCTGCCCGCGATGGTCTATGTGCCTACGCCCAACGAGCTGGCGACGCATTTCCGCACCGTCGCCGAGGCGACCGGGCTGCCGATCATGCTCTACAACAACCCGCCCGCGTATCGCGTGTCGGTCGACTTCAACACGCTCGAGCTGCTAGAGCCGGTCAAGAACATCGTCGCGGTCAAGGAAAGCGCGCCCGATCCGCGCCGCTTCACCGACGTCATCAATCGTTTCGGCGACCGTTATATCGTGATGGCCGGGCTCGACGACGTCGCGCTGGAGGGCATGTTGCTCGGCGCGAGCGGCTGGGTCTCGGGGCTGACCAGCGCCTTCCCGCAGGAGTCGGTGGCGCTGATCGCGGCGGTCGATCGCGGCGACTGGGAAGAGGCGCGGCGCATCTATCGCTGGTTCATGCCGCTGCTCCACCTCGATGCCGAGCATGATCTGGTCCAGTCGATCAAGCTGGCCGAAGAGATCATGGGCCGCGGGTCGGAGCGCGTGCGCCTGCCGCGTCTGCCGCTGGAAGGCGCCCGCCGCGCCGAGGTGATCGCGATGGTCGAGAAGTGCGCGGCGACGCGGCCGGTCCTGAAGGAAGCGGTCGCGGCCTGATGCGCCACACCTTCTTCTGCATCGACGGCCACACGGCGGGCAATCCCGTCCGCCTGGTGGCCGGGGGCGCCCCGCTGCTGCGGGGTGCCAGCATGGCGGAGCGGCGGCAGGACTTTCTGGCGCGGTTCGACTGGATCCGCACCGGATTGTGCTTCGAGCCGCGCGGGCACGACATGATGTCGGGCGGATTCCTGTACCCGCCGTGCGGCGATGCGGATGCGGCGATCCTGTTCATCGAGACGTCCGGGTGCCTGCCGATGTGCGGGCACGGGACGATCGGGATGATTACCTTCGGGCTGGAGAACGGCCTGATCACCCCGCGCGAGCCGGGCCGGCTGCGCGTCGAGGTGCCCGCCGGGGTGATCGACATCGAGTATGTGGCCGAGGGCAATCGCGTCCGCTCGGTGAAGATCCGCAACGTGCCCGCCTATCTGGCAACGCGGGGGCTGCGGATCGACGTGCCGGGATTTGGGCCGCTGTCGATAGACGTCGCATATGGCGGCAATTACTACGCGATCATCGAGCCGCAGGGTGCATATACCGGGCTCGACGATCTCGGCGCGGCGCGGATCGTCGAGCTGAGCCGGACGATCCGCGAACTGGTGCGTGCCGTTTATGAGCCGGTCCATCCGCTTGAGCCGACGATCCGCGGGGTCAGTCATGTGCTGTGGGCCGACCAGCCGAAGGGCGAGGGCGCGGACGGGCGGAATGCGGTGTTCTACGGCGAGCGCGCGATCGATCGCAGCCCGTGCGGCACCGGCACCTCGGCGCGGCTTGCGCATCTGGCGGCGACCGGGCGGCTGAAAGTCGGCGACCGCTTCGTGCACGAAAGCTATATCGGCAGCCGCTTCATCGGACGCGTCGAGGCGGAGACGAGGATCGGCGAGCAGCCGGCGATCGTGCCGTCGATCGAGGGCTCGGCGATCGCGACCGGGTTCAACACGATCTGGATCGATCGCGAGGATCCGTTCTGGAGCGGGTTTACGGTGGTGTGACCGGCCTGTCCGTCATTGCGAGCGCAGCGAAGCAATCGAGGGCCCGGCGCGTGACGCTCTGGATTGCTTCGCTGCGCTCGCAATGACGGCGGAGTAAACGACAAAAAGGGAGAGGCATTTGGCACGAGGATTGTTGGGGCCGCTGAAGCCGCTCGACGCGCGGGAAGCCGATCCGGAGCGCAAGCTGCGCAAGACATTGAGCTGGCCGCATCTGATCGCGCTGGGGATCGGCGCGATCGTCGGCACCGGCATCTACACGCTGACCGGCGTGGGCGCGGATCGCGCCGGGCCGGCGGTAATCCTGTCGTTCGCGATCGCCGGTGCGGTCTGTGCGTGCGCCGCGCTCGCCTATGCCGAAATGGCGACGCTGATCCCGACCGCGGGCAGCGCCTATACCTATACCTATTCCGTGATCGGCGAGAGCATCGCGTGGATCGTCGGGTGGAGCCTGATCCTCGAATATTCGCTGGCCTGCTCGACGGTGGCGGTCGGCTGGTCCGCCTATCTGGTCGGCTGGTTGCAGAGCGCGGGCGTGCATCTGCCCGCCGCATTGCTGTCGGGACCGCATGGCGGGGGGATCGTCAATTTGCCGGCGGTGCTGGTCGCGCTCGGGATCGCGGGGATGCTGGTCGCGGGCACCAGGGAGAGCGCGACGTTCAACATCGTGCTGGTCGCGATCAAGATGGTCGCGCTGGCGGTGTTCGTCGCGGTCGCGCTGCCGGCCTTTTCGGGAAGCAATTTCGAGCCGTTCATGCCTTATGGCTTCGGCAGTCATGTCGAGAATGGCGCGACGCGCGGGGTGATGGCGGCGGCGGCGATCGTCTTCTTCGCTTTCTACGGCTTCGACGCGGTCGCGACCTCGGCCGAGGAGGCGCGCAATCCGGGGCGCGACCTGACGATCGGGATCATCGGCTCGATGGCGGCGTGTACGCTGATCTACATGGGCGTCGCGGTCGCGGCGATCGGTGCGGTGAGCTATATCGACCTCGGCAAGTCGGCCGAGCCGCTCGCTTATGTGCTGCGCACGCTCCAGCATCCGTTCGCGGCCTGGGCGATCGGGCTGGCGGCGCTGATCGCGCTGCCGTCGGTGATCCTCGTGATGATGTACGGGCAGAGCCGGATCTTCTTCGTCATGTCGCGCGACGGGCTGTTGCCCCGCGCGCTGAGCCGCGTATCGGCACGCACCGGTTCGCCCGCGCTGGTGACGATGGTGACCGGCGTGTTCGTCGCCGCCGTGGCGGGGTTCTTCCGGCTCGACGAGATCGCCGAGCTGGCGAACGCGGGCACGCTGCTGGCGTTCATCGCGGTGGCCGCGTGCATGATGGTGCTGCGCAAGCGTGCGCCCGAGCTGAAGCGCGTGTTCCGCTGCCCGGCGCCGATGCTGGTCGGGACGCTGGCGATCCTCGGCTGCATCTATCTGCTGGTCAGCCTGCCGACGCACACGCTGGTGCGGTTCGCGCTATGGAACGTGCTCGGCGTGGTCTTCTATCTCGGCTACGGTCGCGCGCGCAGCCTGGTGCGGGCCGCGGCATGATCCGCTCGGCGATCGTCGTCGGCGATGGCGTGGTGGCGCTCAACGTCGCGCTCGCCTTGCAGAAGCGCGGGACGCAGGTGACGATCGTCGCCCCCGATGCGCCGTGGCGCGGGGCGTCATGGGGCAATGCCGGGCATATCGCGGTCGAGCAGGTCGAGCCGCTGGCGTCGCTGGCGACCGTCAGGAGCGTGCCCCGGCGGCTGTTCTCGCGCGGCGGGGCGCTGGCGCTGCCGGCGCGGGCGGTGGGACGCTGGCTGCCGTTCACGCTGCGGCTGCTGCTCGCCAGTACGCCCGCGCGGTTCGCGCGCGGCAAAACGGCCTTGTCGGCGATGCTCGCTACCGCGATTCCGGCGTGGCAGCAGGTGCTGGCGGCGGCGGGCGCTTCCGAACTGCTGCGCGTCGACGGTCATTATGTCGTATGGGAGACGCCGGCCAGCGCGGCGCGCGGGCGCGCGGCATGGCTGGCGGCGGACACCGGCACCGCGACGGTGCGCAACGCCACCGGCGAGGAACTGGCGCAGCTACGCGCGCTGACCGACGTGCCGATCGCGGGAGCGATACGCTTCGCGGGCAGCGGACAGATCACCGACACTGCGGCGCTCGGCGCGGCGCTGACCGGATGCTTTGCCGCCGGCGGCGGCGAGCGGGTCGTCGGGCGGGTGCGCGCGATCGCCGTCGAGGCGGCGCAAGCGACGGTGACGCTGGACGAAGGAAGCAGCCGGGCGGCAGACGTGGTCGTGATCGCCGCCGGTGCCGCCTCCGCGCCGCTGGTCGCGCCGCTGGGCTTGTGCGCGCCGCTGATCGCCGAGCGCGGCTATCATATCGAGGGCGACCCGGGCGACTGGCCCGCCGATCAGCCGCCGGTGGTGTTCGAGGACCGCGCGATGATCGTGACGCGCTTCGCCGAGCGATTGCGCGCGGCTAGCATCGTCGAATTCGCCGCGGTCGAGACCCCCGCCGACCCGCGCAAATGGGCGCGGCTGCGCGCGCATGTCGCGGCGCTGGGCCTGCCGTTGCACGAGCCCGTCGCGCCGTGGATGGGCGCGCGCCCGACGCTGCCCGACTATCTGCCCGCGATCGGCCGGCGTGGTGCGGTCGCCTATGCCTTCGGGCACCAGCACCTCGGGCTGACGCTGTCGGCGACGAGCGGCGAGGCGCTGGCGGCGTTGCTGCACGACGAAACGCCGGCCTATGATCTGGCGCCCTTCGATCTCGCGCGGTTCGGATAGCGATGGGCCGGCGCCTGTCGCGCCGCTCCGCCATCAACCATGATTTTGTGTCGCAATGCGGGGCAGGCCGGCCGGAGCCATTGCGCGCGGCGTGACGCGCTGGTTAAGTGATTTACCGGTATATCTCTGCCGGTTGGGGCTTTTCATGACCGGCATCATCGTCCGTAACCTTTCCGAGCAACTCGTCGACCTTGTCCGCGACCGCATTCTCGCGGGCCAGGTGGAGGTTGATCGCGCGATCCGGCAGGATGCGCTCGCCGCCGAATTGGGGGTCAGCAAGATCCCGTTGCGCGAGGCGCTGACGCGGCTGGAGCAGGAAGGTCTGGTCCGCTCGCGCGCCAATCGCGGCTATTTCGTTCGCGAGCTGACGATCGCGGAGGCCGAGGAAGTCTACGCCCTGCGCCTCAAGCTGGAACCCGAGCTGGCGGCGCAGGCCGCGGCCAACGCCAGCGAGCAGGAGCGGGCGGTGGCGGTGCAGACGCTGGCGCAGCTCGACGAGGCGACCAACGCGCATGGCGACGGCGTCGGCGCGTTCAACCGCGCCTTCCATCTCGCGCTGCTGCGCCCGTCACGCCAGCCGATCACGACGACGATGCTGGAGCGGCTGCACGTGCTGGGCGAGCGTTACGTGCGCAAGCATCTCGAACCGCTTGGTCGCGACCAGCGCGCCAACGACGAACATGCGCAATTGCTGGAAAGCTGGCTGTCGCGCGACACCGCGGTGGTGCGCGAGCGCATGTATGCGCACATCGAGCAGACGGTGCTCGACCTGCGGCGTGAGTTTCGCACTGGTGCCGTTATCACCGATCTCGGCTGATGTGCGCCGGCTGGTGATTAATCTTTAGCACGCTGCCCGTTCAACGAGCAGATGAGGCTACGCAACGATCTGGAAAGAGTCAGTTTTACTGCATAGTTTCGTATAATATATTTGATGTACGCGCCTGCCCCTGTATGATCGCGGTATCAAACAAGCAGAAGAAGGGGGTAGACATGGTTGGAGCGAAGAGGTGGCTGGCGTCCGCCGCGATGGGCGCACTGGTGTTCGGCGCTGCGTTGCCGGCGGCGGCACAGGTGGCGGCCGGTGGTCAGGCGTCGGCCGCGGCCGATCCGCAGGGTGATGTCGAAGGCGAGGGCGTGGTCGTGACCGGCACGCGACTCGCGCAGCCCGGCGTGATGAGCAACAGCCCGATCACCACGGTCGACGCGGGCGAGATCCGGCTGCAGGGTGCGACCAACGTCGAGAGCGTGCTCAACCGCCTGCCGCAGATCACGCCGGACGCGAACGAGAACGTTTCCAACGGATCAAACGGTACCGCCACTGTCAATCTGCGCAATCTCGGCGCCAACCGGAACCTGACGCTCGTCAACGGGCAGCGTCTGTTGCCGATCCAGGCGACCGATCTCAACTTCATCCCGGCGTTCATGGTCAAGCGCATCGACGTCGTCACCGGCGGCGCATCGGCGGTGTACGGATCGGACGCGGTGTCGGGCGTCATCAACTTCGTGCTGCGCGACGATCTGAACGGCGTGCTGGGCAATGTCCAATACGGCTTTTCGGCGCATCATAACGACAATGCCACCAACCGGGACCGTGTCGCGGGTGCGGGCTTCAGCCGCGCGCTCGACACGCCGGTCGACGGGCAGCGCTTCGACGCGAACATCGCGATGGGCGCGAATTTCGCCGACAATCGCGGCAACGTGACCGCCTATTTCGGCTATCGCGACGTCAAGCCGATCCTTCAGTCCAGCCGCGACGTCTCCGCCTGCGCGCTCGACCCGAACGACACGCGCACCGCGCTGGTGTGCGGTGGCTCGTCGAACAACGAATACGGCCGCTTCACGCCGCAGCGCGACGGCGCCGGCGACTTCAACAACACCAAGGACGGCCAGAAGACGTGGGTGCCGTATGACAACAGCTTCCGCTACAATTACGCGCCGCTGAACTATTTCCAGCGCAACGACACCCGGTTCACCGCCGGCGCGTTCGCGAAATACGAAGTGACCTCCGCCGTCGAGCTGTATGGCAGCTTCATGTTCATGGACGACCGCACCAATTCGCAGGTCGCGCCGTCGGCGCTGTTCTATGGCTATGGCTATTCGGTGAATTGCGACAATCCGCTGATGAGCGCACAGCAGGCCAGCCTGCTCTGCGGCGCAAACGCGGGGACGAGCACGGTGCAGGACACGTACATCGGCTATCGCCCGGTGGCCGCACCCGCGCAGCCACGGCGCGACGATCTGCGCCACACCGACTATCGCGTGACCGGCGGCGTGCGCGGCGAGATCGCCAAGGGCATTCGCTATGATGCGAACGCCTTGTTTTCGACGGTGATCTTCAACGAGACCTATCAGAACGACATCGATCCGGCGCGCGCCAACCGGGCGCTGAAGGTAGGCCTGGTCAACGGAGTGCCGACCTGCCAGTCGGTGATCGACAAGTCGGATCCGAGCTGCGTTCCGCTCAACGTCTTCCAGTACGGCGGACCAACCGCGGCGGCGCTCGGGTATATCTATGCGCCGACCAGCACCGAAGGACTGGACAAGGAGACGGTGCTGTCGGGCACGGTCACCTTCGACGGTGGCGAATATGGCGCGAAGCTGCCGTGGGCCGATACCGGCGTCGGCGTGGTGGTCGGCGTCGAGCATCGCCGCGAAAGCCTGGAGTTCAGGGCCGATGCGCTGGCGCTGGCCAAGGGCACCAAGGAAATTGCGGGCGCGTTCGACGTCACCGAAGGCTTCACCGAAATCCGCGTGCCGCTGGTCGAGAACCGTCCGTTCTTTGAGGAACTGTCGCTGACCGGCGGCTACCGCTTCTCCAAGTACAGCACCACCGGCAAGGGGATCTCGACCTACAAGGGCGAGATCGCCTGGGCGCCGACGCGCGACCTGCGGCTTCGCGGTGGCTACAATCGCGCGATCCGTGCGCCCAACATCTCCGAACTGTATTCGGCGCAATATCCGGGCAACGTCGGCACACAGGATCCGTGCGCCGGCAAGACGCCGACCGCGACTGCCGCGCAATGCGCGCTCACCGGCGTGACGGCGACGCAATATGGCCGCATCCCGGAATGCCCGAGCGAGCAGTGCACCGGCTTCTTCGGCGGCAATCCGGCGCTGAAGCCCGAGCAGGCGGATACCTTTACCGCCGGCGCGGTGCTGACCCCGACCTTCGTAAAGGGGCTGACGCTCTCGGTCGATTATTACAACATCAAGGTGAAGAACTACATCAACGCGATCCCGATGCAGTTGACGATCGACCAGTGTATCGGCACCGGCAATCCGTTCTTCTGCTCGCTGTTCAACCGTAACCCGCGCAACGGCGTGCTGTTCTCGGGTGATGCAAACACGGCGGGCTATGTCCTGTCGACGACGCAGAACACCGGGTCGCTGGCGACCAGCGGCATCGACTTCACCGCCGATTACACGTTCCGCACCGCGATCGGCGCGCTGAGCAGCAGCCTGGTCGGCACGTGGCTGCGCGATCTGAGCACCGAGCCGCTGCCGGGGCTGGCCTCCTACGATTGCAAGGGGCTGTTCGGTGGCACGTGCGGGCAGCCGAGCCCCGAGTGGCGGCATCAGGCGCGCTTCACCTGGACGTCGCCGGACGACAAGGGCTCGATCTCGCTCAACTGGCGCTACATCGGTCCGACGAAGGTGTCGTTCAACGACAAGGCGCAATTCCCGGGCAGCGCCACCTATGTCATCAACTCCCGCCTGCCGGTCGCCAATTACTTCGATCTCGCCGCGACCGCGAGCGTGACCAAGGCGCTGACGCTGCGCGCCGGCGTCAACAACCTGCTGGATCGTGACCCACCTGCGATCGCGCAGGGCGTTCTGGCGCTATTCGGCAATGGCAACACCTATCCCGGCGTGTACGACGTCGCCGGGCGCAGCTTCTTCGTCGGCCTGTCCGCCGAGTTCTGAGGAAGGCGAGGGGAAGGAACGGCCGGCGCGCGCTCGCGTCGGCCGTCGTCGTGGGAGAAAAGACGATGACGGGTCGGGTCGCACTTGCCGTGCTGGTGTCAACGCTGGCGGTCGCGCAGGCGACTGCCCAGGGCGCATCGCCGCCGACGCCGGCGCCTGCCGAGTGGGAGCGGCCCGAGGTGATCCGCACCGGCGCCGAGCCGATGCACGCGACCTTTGCCGGGTTCGAGAGCAAGGCGGCGGCGTTGCGCGACGATCCGGCGCGCTCGCGCTATCATCTGTCGCTCGACGGGCAATGGTCGTTCCATCACTCGCCGACCCCGGAGGCGCGACCGATTGGGTTCGAGAAGCCCGATTATGACGTCAGCAAATGGGGCAAGGTGGCGGTGCCCGGCATCCTGCAGGCCGAGGGACAGGGGACGCCGGTGTTTATCGGCGCGGGCTATCCGTTCCCGCGCAACCAGCCGTGGATCGATCACAAGCTGAACGAGGTCGGCTCGTACCGGCGCGAGGTGGTGGTGCCAGCGCAGTTCGCGGGGCGGCGGCTGTTGTTGACGGTCGGCGCGGCGGGTGCGGCTTACTATCTGTTCGTGAACGGTGAGCGGGTCGGCTATTCGGAGGATTCCAAGCTGCCCGCCGAATTCGACGTTACCAAGGCGATGCACCCGGGACGCAACACCGTCGCGATCGAACTCTATCGCTACGCCGACGGCAGCTATCTCGAAGATCAGGATTTCTGGCGGGTCAACGGCATCGAGCGCAGCGTGACGCTCTATGCCGCCCCCGCGACGCACCTGCGCGACCTCGACGTACGCGCGGGGCTGGCCAATGACTATCGCGACGGCACGCTCGCGCTGAACGTCGCGGTCGCCGGCGGGGCGGCGGCGGTGCGGGTGCGCGCGACCGTGCTGGATCGCGGGCGCGTGCTGCTCAAGCGCGAGGGCGCCCCCGACGCAGAGCGAAACGTCCGGCTGGAGGGGAGCATCCCGGCGGTGCGCGCGTGGAGCGCCGAGACACCGGAACTCTATACCCTGCTGGTCGAATTGCTCGACGCGAAGGGCAAGGTGGTCGAGGCGACCGCGCGGAAGATCGGTTTCCGCACCGTCGCGATCGAGGATGGCGAGGTGCGCGTCAACGGACGCCGGATCACGATCCGCGGGGTCAACCGCCACGAGCATGATCCGCATACCTTCCACGTCGTGTCGGACGCGACGCTGCGCCGCGATCTGGAATTGATGAAGGCGGCGAACGTCAACGCGCTGCGGCTGTCACACTATCCCAACGACCCACGCATCTACGATCTGGCCGACGAGATCGGCCTGTATGTGATGGACGAGGCCAATATCGAGAGCCACGGCTATCTGGCCGAGGCGCAGCAGAACGGCGATCCCGAACACACGCTGCTCGGCTACAAGCCCGAGTGGAAGGCCGCGCATCTCGATCGCGTCGAGCGGATGGTCGAGCGCGACAAGAACCATCCGTCGATCATCTTCTGGTCGCTGGGCAACGAGACCGGGATCGGCAGCAGCTTCGAGGCCGCGGCGAAATGGGTGAGGGCGCGCGACAACACGCGGCTGATCAATTTTCTCGGCTATAGCATGAGCGGGTGGCGGCACCCGACCAATGCCTATGTCGATATTTTCGCGCCGATGTACGACGACGTCGAGAAACTGGTCGATTATGCCGAGCGGCCCGAGTTCACCCAGCCGCTGATCCTGTGCGAATATGCGCATGCGATGGGCAACAGTCTCGGAAACTTCCAGGATTATTGGGACGTCATTCACGCGCACAAGAAATTGCAGGGCGGCTTCGTGTGGGACTGGGTGGATCAGACGATCATCCAGAAGGATGCGCAGGGCCGCGACTATTGGGCGCAGGGGCGTGACTTCGTGCCCGATGGCGACGAGAGCCCGGTCGGCGATGGCGTGATCCAGTCCGACCGGACGCCCGACCCGGAATATTACGAGCTGGCGAAGGTCTATGCGCCGATCCAGTTCGAACGTGACGGCGCGGGCTATGCCGTGGTGAACCGTCACGACCATATCGACCTGTCGCGCTTCACGCTCGACTATGCGGTGCTGGAGGACGGGCGCGAGGTGGCGCGCGGGTCGATGGCGATGCCGCAGGTCGCGGCAGGCGCGCGTGCGCCGCTGTCGCTGGCGCTGCCGGCGGCACGCGATGGCGGGGCGGAGCGGATGCTGGTGCTGCGCGCGCGCGCGACCAAGGGGGCGATCCCGCTGGTCGAGGCGGGGCATGTCGTCGGATACGAGCAATTCGCGCTGTCGCCGCCGCGTGTGCTCGCCGCGCCGGTCGGGAGCGTCGCGCCGGTCGATGGCGGCGACGCGTGGCGGCTTGCGGCGGGCGATGCGGTGCTGGAGATCGACAAGGCGACCGGGCTGGTGAAGCGCTATGCGCGCGGTGGTGCGACGTTGTTGACCGGCGGCGCGCCCGATTTCTGGCGCGCACCGACCGATAACGACGTCGGCATCGGCGTGACCAAGACGCACAAGATGTGGGAGCAGTTCAGCAACAACCGGCGGCTCGACGCGCTGGCGGTCGATGGCGGCGCGATCGTCGTGACGCACGACATGGGCGTCGGATCGGTGAAGGTCACGACGCGCTGGACGATGGACACGAAGGGACAGGCGCGCGCGGCGGTGCGCTTCGTGCCGATCCGCGACGACCTGCCCGATCCGCCGCGTGTGGGGGTGCAGTTCCACATGACGCCGACGCTCGACCGGCTGCACTGGTACGGGCGCGGGCCGTGGGAGAATTATGCCGATCGCAAGACCGCGGCGCTGATCGGCGAGTGGCGCGGCGCGTTGGCCGATCAGTACCACGATTACGCGCGACCGCAGGAATCGGGGACGAAGCAGGATGTGCGCTGGTTCGACGTGACGGGTGCGAATGGCGCGGGCGTGCGGGTCAGCGGCGACCGGCCGCTGGCGATCAACGCGCTGCCGTTCCCCTATGCCGATCTGATGGAGAAGCCGCCCGCCAAGGCGCATAGCAGCGACATTCGCGCGCATGGCGATGGCACGTTGCTGATCGATGCCGCGCAGAGCGGGGTCGGGGGCGATACCGGCTGGAGCCTCGATGGGCGGCCGCACATGAAATATCGCGTGCCGCTCGCGCCGCTCGAATGGACCTACACGCTGGGAGCGGCGCAATGAGGCGCGCGTTGCTGACGCTCGCGCTGCTCGCCACGCCGGCGCTGGCGCAGACCGATCCGCGGGTCGCCCTGTCGATCGCGTTGCGCGACCAGTGGCAATGGCTCACGCGCGACATCGCCTTCCCGGCGGAATGGGATGCGGACGGGCGGCACTTCCATTATCGCAAGACCGTCGCGGGCGGGTTCGCGTTCGTCGATGTCGATGCCGCGACACGCGCCAAGGCGGTCGCGTTCGACGCGGCGGCGGTGGCGAAGGGGCTCGGGAAGGCGCTGGGGCAGACGGTCGATCCGCGGCGGCTGCCGTTCGAGCATTTCGCGTTCGCGGGCGAGCGGCGCGCGATCGACTTTGCGATCGATTATGCGCCGTGGCGGTGCACGCTGACCGACTATGTCTGCGCGCCGGCCAGCGGCGAGGGGCCGCGGCCGCGTGGGTTCGGGGTGGTGCGTGACCTGAAGGTGCCCGCGCGCAACGTCCCGCACCGCTCGCCGGATGGCGCGCGGGAGGCGCTGGTGGTCGACGACAATCTCGTGCTGCGCGCGGCCGGCGGCGGTGCGGAGGCGTGGCGGAGCCAGGACGGCAGCCCCGGCGATTTCTACGATCCCGAGACGATCAGCTGGTCGCCGGACGGCAAGTGGGTGGCGCTCTATCGCGTGCGGCCCGGTTACCGCCGGATCGTGACGCGCGTGGTGTCGTCGCCGAAGGGACAGGTGCAGCCGGTGCTCGCCGAGCAGCTCTATCCCAAACCCGGCGATGCGATCGATCAGGAGCGGCCGGTGCTCTTCGACGCCGCGACCGGGCACCGTGTCGATGTGTTGGACGCGCTGTTTCCGAACCCGTGGCAGTTGGGCGCGATCAGCTGGCGCAAGGACGGACGCAGCTTTGCGTTCGATTATATGCAGCGCGGTTTCCAGCACGCCGGCGTCATCGCGGTCGATGCCGCGACCGGCGCGGCGCACGAAGCGGTGCGCGAGGATGCCAAGACCTTCATCTTCAACGAGCGGCGCTATGCTCATGATGTCGGCGATCAGGGACGCGAGCTGATCTGGGCGTCGGAGCGCGACGGGTGGCGGCACCTTTACCTGATTGACGCGACGACCGGGCGGGTAAAGCGGCAGATCACGCGCGGTAAATGGGTGGTGCGCGACATCGCGCGCGTTGACGACGAGCAGCGGCGGATCTGGTTCTCGGCGAGCGGGGTGACACCGGGCGAGGACCCGTATCACAAACACTGGTTCCGCGTTGACTTCGACGGCCGCAACCTCACCCGGCTGACCGACGGCGACGAGACGCACGAGGCGAGCTTCGCGCCGGACGGGCGGACGTTCGTCGACGTGCATTCGCGCACCGATGTGCCCGAGGTCGCGGACGTGCGCGACGCGGTGACGGGCACGGTGCTGGCGACGCTGGAGCGCGGCGACGTGCGCGCGCTGGCTGCCGCCGGCTATCGACCGCCCGAGCCGTTCGTGGCGAAGGGGCGTGACGGTACGACCGACATTTACGGGCTGGTGGTGCGCCCGCGCGATTATGATCCGGCCAAACATTATGCGGTGATCGAGAACATTTACGCCGGGCCGCACGACAGCTTCGTGCCAAAGGGCTATTGGCCGTTCGGCGCTTTCTCCGGCGGCGACAAGGCGATGGGGATGCAGCAGATCGCCGATCTCGGCTTCATCGTCGTGATGATCGACGGGATGGGGACGGCGAACCGCTCGAAGGCGTTCCATGACGTCGCGTGGAAGAACCTCGCCGACAGCGGCTTTCCCGATCGCATCGCATGGATGAAGGCGCTGGCGGCGAAGGACGCGTCGGTCGATCTGTTGCGGGTCGGCATCTATGGCGGGTCGGCGGGTGGGCAGAGCACGCTCAACGCGCTCTTGTTCCACCCGGAATTCTACAAGGCCGGGGTGGCGTTCGCGGGCTGTTTCGACAACCGCATGGACAAGATCGACTGGAATGAACAATGGCTCGGCTGGCCGGTCGACGCGAGCTATCTGGCGGCGTCGGGGGTGGTGCACGCCGACAAGCTGCAGGGCAAGTTGCTGCTGGTGGTCGGCGAGCAGGATTCGAACGTCGATCCGGCCTCGACGATGCAGGTGGTCGATGCGCTGGTGCGCGCCGACAAGGACTTCGAACTGCTGGTGATGCCGAACGGCGAACATACC
>Ga0265780_10005875_pt1 | contig 15417 bp, 11 predicted proteins | sample P1T30metagenome_FD_192432 | JGI IMG/M metagenome (GOLD analysis project Ga0265780, IMG submission 192432) | Plant litter microbial communities from East Loma Ridge, Irvine, California - P1 T30 | ecosystem: Environmental > Terrestrial > Plant litter > Unclassified | place: USA: California... | reverse complement strand
ACCCTGAGGCATCTTTAGCGTTTGCCGTATACCTGCTGCCCAATACCACAACACCTTTTACTACGGTAACCACCATGAGCGCCCAAAATTTAGTGGCGGGCAATTACCACATCGTGGCCACCCAAATTTTAAATGGCGCATCTAACACTGCATCTACAACCGCTACGGTAGGCGATAACACTGTGCCGTTGGCCTATACGCTTGCTATAACTAATGTAAGTTGCAATGCTAATGGGGCAATTACGGTAAATGTAACATCGGGGACGGCCACACAGTATGAAATAATTTCGGGACCGGTTACTTTTCCGGTGCAAACCTCTAATGTTTTTGAGGGCCTTACTGCAGGGCAATATGCCGTTAGGGTGCACGACAACTGTGGCGATGCCTTTGTTACTACGGTGCAGCTGGTATCTGCGCAAAGCGATATTTTATTATCTGTGGAGAGTAATTATCTGGTATTAGAATCTTGTAATACTATAGGTGTAAGGCATTATTATTCTTCAGAAAATGCGATAGTGTACCCTCTTACATTTCAGTACACTGTAAATCCGCCGGGAGGCGCACCTTCAACCCCTGTAAGTGCTACTATTAATGACTTTGGTAATGGCAATATTACCACCGAACTGCCTTATTTCGACCAGCTCTATTACTACAATATAACTGTAACAGACGGTTGCGGAAATGTGTTTGATTTTAATGATTTTGTAATTTATGCTCCGGGTAAATATCTTGAATCGATAAACAGTGACCCCTGCGAGCCCACAGCACTTATTTTAAGTCCTAATCCTTTTGTAACATTTCCTGTTACGGTAGCCTTTACTGAGGCTCCCGCAGGTTTTAACCCGGCAGATTTCAATACTACCAATTCAGTTTTTACGAGTGGAAATATTGTATACAGCCAGGATGGTGCTGTACTACCCCTGGGTACTTACAGCATGGTGCTTACAGATGCCTGTGGAAGATCTGTTGTAAAAGTTGTAGATGTGGTAATTAACGCTCTACCTCCTATTGTTGAGACCACTATAGGGTGCCAGTTGGGAACAATTTATATAAATATGGAGAATAAAGAGGCGGTTGAGGCTCATATTACAAATGCGCCCCCAAATTATACACAGACCCTTCCGAAAGATATAATGGATTTGTATGCAAACGGTTCCTTCATTATTCCCGATTTACCAGCCGGTACCTATACTTTTGTAATTGTAGATGAGTGTGGCAATACTTTTACAATGACCAGGACAATTACACTGCAACCTGTACAAATAATTCCGAGTAATATGCCCGGCTGTACCGAAGGGTATGGATCGATTAATTTGACTGCATTGAATAATAGCTTTGCCGAAATAATTTTTACGGGGGCACCTCCGGCATTTACAGAAATGCTGCCATTTAATGCTGTAGATTATCTTTCCCAAGGTCAGTTGTTTATGAATATGCTTCCGGCGGGCATCTACACTTATAATTATACCACACAAAATTGTGATGAAGTATCTACTGAAACATTTACAGTTACGGGGTATCATGCAACAAGTGATATAGATATAATTGCCAATTGTGGCTCTTTTGATATTTATTTAAAACATTTGGCTAATGATTATTCATCGGGGAAAACCTACTGGCTGCAAAAATACAATGAGCTAACAGGAACATGGGGCCATCCTGCAACCGGCGTTGTTTATATGGAACAGTATGGTATTAATACTTATAATTCGATACAACTAAATAACAACACATTAAATCTTAATTTTCCATACACAGGCCAGTTCAGGATTGTTAAAGCCTCGTTTGTTTTTGGCAATACAGGCACTACTAATTATCCTTCATGTCATACAATAATACATGAATTTACGTTTACAGGAGCACCGGCCATTACGGCTGCTTATAGCTTTCCGTGTGATAATGGCCTTGCAGAGGTTATTGTGGTTGCGGAAGGTGTGGCACCGCTTAAGTATCAAATCACCACTAAAAACGGCCAGCCCTTTGTGGTAGATAACGGCGAGGACAACGTGTTTTTAGCGCTCGAAAAAGCCGTGTACAATTTTAGGGTTACTGATGCCTGCAACAACCTGGTTAACGTGTTGTTTGATGTCTCGGTACTGGAGCCTATGGAAATTGAGGGCGGCCCGTTTTGCAACAACCAGCCCGGGCAGCTGTCGCTGCCGCAGTTTTCGTTCCTGACGTATGAATGGTATATGGAAAATGATCCCAATACCATACTAAGCACCACTAATACGCTTGATTTTACATCCTTTAACAGCGCCGGCGATGCAGGCAACTATGTTGTGCACCTGGTTTCGATTACGCCGGGGTCGTGCATTGATTTTGTGCTTAGCTATAACCTTACCGAACCCGCTGCGCCGCAGGCAGGGGCAGACAACGCCATTAGCCTGTGCAGCACCGCCGATATTAACCTTGATGACTACCTGGTGCTGCCTTATCAAACCGGGGGTACCTGGCAGGATGTTGGCCTTACAGGCCAGCTGAATGGCAGCATACTTACTACGCAGGGGCTTAGCGCGGGCAGTTACACGTTTAAATATGTGGTTGCACTATGCGACGCTACCGATGAGGCGGTGGTGACGGTGCAGCTTATAGGCAACGACTCTTTTGTGGTATTGCTTGAGGGTCAGTGTGTAAACGAGCGTTATGTTATTAGCATTACTAACACAAATGCAATAGGCGAAACACAGCTGATAACGTGGCAGGGCCCGGGTGGCTTTACCCAAACAGGGCCCGAAATCAGCATAGATGTTACCGGCATGGACATTGGGGCTTTTTCGGTTGAGGTACTTAATGCTGAGGGTTGTGCTGCAGCAGCATCTTTATCCGTGAATACCACTAACTGTACCATACCGAAAGGCATTTCGCCAAATGACGATGAATGGAATAATAATTTTGACCTTAGCAACCTTGAGGTGCAGCATCTTAGTATTTTTAACCGTTATGGCATGAAGGTATATGAGGCTAATAATTATGTGGATGAATGGCATGGCCAGAGCGATGCCGGAGATTTGCCCACCGGTACGTACTATTATGTGGCAACGCTAAGTGCAGGCATTCAAAAAACAGGATGGGTGTACCTGCAAAGGGAATCGAAATAAATTCAATTACAAAGGCAGGGCACCAGTGTGGCAGAACGTGTCCTCTTCTATTTTTAAGGGGATAACGCGCCGGCAACAGGCCATAAAAAAAGCTTAGGGGAAACCTAAGCTTTTTTGTTATCGTTATTTTGTTGTTGCTGGTGGTGTTCTTCTTCACTTTCTGCCAGCATGCTTTCGCGTACTTTTTTAAACAGGTCGCTGGAGTATACAAACTCAACTATCGACTTGTTTCGGGTTTCGAGAATTTGCTCTTTATCGCCTTCCCACTCTTTAATGCCGTTTTTAAGGAATACAATTTTTTCACCTATCTGCAATACCGAGTTCATATCGTGTGTGTTGATAACGGTGGTAATGTTGTACTCTTCGGTAATTTCTTTAATAAGTTCGTCTATTACAATACTGGTTTCGGGGTCAAGGCCGGAGTTGGGCTCATCGCAAAACAAATATTTAGGGTTGTTTACAATGGCGCGGGCAATGGCCACACGCTTTTGCATACCGCCCGATATTTCGGCCGGGAACTTTTTATTGGCGTCTTTAAGGTTAACACGCGCCAAAACCTCGTCTACACGGGTTTTTATATCACGGCTGCGTTTATCTGTAAACATGCGCAGCGGAAACGCCACATTTTGCTCTACAGTCATAGAGTCAAACAATGCGCTGCCCTGAAATACCATACCTATCTCGGTACGCAGCGCCCTTTTTTCATCGGGTGTAAGCTCGCTGTAAATGCGGCCGTCAAAGGCTATGGTGCCGCTATCGGGTGTGTGTATGCCCAGGAGCGTTTTAAGCATTACGGTTTTACCCGATCCGCTTCGGCCTATAATCAGGTTGGTTTTGCCGGGCTCAAAAGCGGTAGATATACCCTTAAGCACCTTTACATCGCCAAACGATTTTTCTATGTTTTTAACTTCAATCATTAGCTTAACAGTAACTGGGTTAGGATGTAGTCTATTAAAATGATAACCACACAGCACCATACAAATGATGTTGTACTGGCCTTGCCCACCTCAAGCGCGCCACCCTTCATGTAAAACCCATGAAAAGATGGTATGGTGGCAAGCACAAACCCGAATATAAAGGTTTTTATAAAGGCGTATGCTATATGATAAGGCACAAAATCGCGCTGTATACCGGCAATAAACTCATCTGAGCCTATAAAGCCGCCATAAACGCCGGCAAGCCATCCGCCCACAATACCTAAAAATATAGATATCGAAATTACAAACGGATATAGCAGGAAGGCTATAATTTTAGGGAAAACAAGGTAGTTAAGCGAGTTAACGCCCATAACTTCGAGCGCATCTATTTGCTCTGTTACCCTCATGGTACCTATGCTTGATGTAATGTAAGAACCCGCGCGCCCTGCCATGATAATTGAAATAAACGTTGGCGAGAACTCTAGTATTACCGACTGCCTGGTGGCAAATGCAATAAGCGACTTTGGTATAAGCGGGTTGGTTAGGTTAAGGGCCGTTTGTATGGCTACAACGCCGCCTATAAAGAACGAGATGAACCCTACAATGCCCATTGAGCCTATAATAAGATCGTCTATCTCTTTAAAGAGCAGGTCTTTCATAACCGTCCATTTTGTGGGCTTATTGAAAACCTCTTTGAGCATTAAAAAATAACGCCCTATCTGGTGTAATGCTTTTATCATTTAGGATATAGAAATAATTAGCTAAAGTACCAAATTACATTCGGTTTGCCTTAGTAGTTAATAGTTTTTTAATAGTTTGCCGGTTAAAAAGGTTTTGAGGTGCTGGGTTACTGAGGTGCTTAGCGGCACGTGTCCTGTCAGTGCATTTGGTTATTGTTCTTTTGTCTTGAAACAAAAGAACCAAAAATTCAAGGCAGCAGCTCCTTATGCTACAAAATACCGATTAGGCTAAACGATTTGAACTCGCTGCGCTCAAACAGCAAATCGTTTTTAACGCCTAAGCCGGTATTTTGCTTAACGCAACAGAGCTGAAGGCCTAACTTCACTCTGATGGCAATACAGAATGCTCAGAGTAATCCGTGTCATCCGTGTTTCATTTTATGAGATTTCTCCACTCCGCTGCGTTGCGGTTAAAATGGAAAAGCGTAACGAAAATCTACGAAAATGTATCTAATCCGTGTCGTTCGCATCCATTTACTGGAACTGCGACTTAAAACCTACCCAAAGATCTTTTCCTTCATTTTTTTAAAGCGGTAGGCACGTATCCACCTGGCCTGGTCTTTAGTGACTAAAAGCGCCCTTTTTTCGCGCTTAGCCTTCATAAAGCCTTTAATATAGTCTATAAACAGCAGGGGCTTGTTTTTGCGCATGGCCAGCTTGGCACCGGCAATGGTGGTAATCAGCAGCCCGTAGCCCAGTGTGTAGAATGCTTCGCCCTGTTTGTAGCGCGCGGCTTTATTATAGTTGGCCCCAGTGGGTTTTAGGTGCTTAACCTTAAGGCGCTCTATGGTAACCACCTTCCAGTTATGGAATTTTGCAATAAGCTCATCGGCGGTATCCCAGCCCATGGCGGTACGCAGGCCACCCATTTGGGTAAACAGTGCCTTGCGGTAGGCCTTAAACGCCCCGCGGATATGGTCTTTATCGGTAAGGCTTTCCAATATCCAGTCGCCGTTTTTTTCTATATAGGCAAAACCACCTACCATGCCCACAGTGTCATCGGCTTTAAAAGCTTCCAAAACAGTTTCAAAATAATCGGGCGGGAGTATCAGGTCGGCATCCAGCTTCACAATAATGTCATACCCTTCGTCAACGGTGGCATACCCGGCATTAAACGCCTGTATAACCTTGCTGCCGGGCATGTGTACGGCATCGCTTTGTTTGTTAACCAGCGTTATCCACGGGTATTGCGCGGCAAACTGCTGCACTATGGCGGCGGTGCCATCGGTACTGTTATCGTTAACCACTACAGCTTTTGCGGGCAAAACGGTTTGTGCGGCGAGCGACTGTAGGGTTACTCCCATAAAGGCTTCTTCGTTATGCGCGGGTATAATGCAGTAGTATTTCATAGTTGTTTGTGGAAATGGATGCAAATATCTTTATTTTTGCGCTAACGCAAAAGGGAAACATTGGATAAGAAGGTTTTTGTAATTATTGTAACCTATAACGGGGCACGGTGGATAGATAAAAATATCATATCGCTGCTGCAATCGGCTTATCCGGTGCATATTATTGTTGTGGATAACAAATCTACCGATAATTCCGTTGCACTGCTTCGGCAATATCCTGAAATCGACCTTATCCTTTCAGAAGAAAACCTGGGTTTTGGCAAAGCCAATAACATAGCGATGAAAAAGGCAATGGATGAGGGAGCCGACTACCTTTTCCTGTTAAACCAGGACGCCTGGGTGTTTAAGAATACCATTGGCAGCCTTGTAAATAAAATAAAACTGCCTATGTGTGGCATTATGAGCCCAAAGCACTTTAGCGGCGATGGCATAACCCCCGATGCAGGTTTTGAAACCTATTATAGCAAAAAGCATGTAGATATTACATCTTTTAATGTTGCAATAGTGCCGTTTGTTAACGCCGCAGCCTGGATGCTGAGCCGTGCCTGTGTTGAAAAAGTGGGCTATTTTGAGCCGCTTTTCGGGCACTATGGTGAAGATCGGAATTACTGCGACAGGGTAGCGTATCACGGTTTTACCATAGGCATTGATAACGATAGCAAAATTATACACGACAGGGTTATAACCCGCAACTACAACAAAGACCTTACGCAGAGTAAATACAAAGTGCTATCAGCATTGATAAACCCGGCGTACCCAATGGGTTCGGCCTATGCCAAAGCATTACGCGAAACCGTAGGCCTGCCTAAATACTTTGCAAAATTTTACGGATGGGGTAAAGCCATGGGTATGCTTGCCAGCCTTACCTGCTACTACCTTAAGTTTTTATTTAACCCTGCGCCCATTAAAACGGCCCGAAAAAACGCCCTGTAATGGAAAAGCAACAGGTTGCCCCAATGAAACAGGTGGTTTGGTTTGCCCTGTTTAACTACATGGGGACTGCCATTGGTGTGGTTTCATCATTGCTTATTTATCCTAAAAATTTTGAGTTTCAGGGCAAGATAAGGTATATAGACAGTATATCGCAACTGCTTTTTCCGGTACTGGTGCTGGGTGCCAGCCAGGCGCTTATTAAATTTTATCCGGCGCTTGACGAGCGCCACCAGAAACAACTGTTTAACTACAGTGTTATATCGGTAACCGTTATCAGCCTGCTGGCTTTTTTAGGTATTGTTATATATGCCAACGTGGGTGGCGATGATTATATAACCCTGGTGTATTTTGCTTATCCTATAGCGGTGGTGCTGGCCTTTGTAGAGCTTTTTAAAAAACAGCTACAGGATTTGCAGCGTATTGCTGTGCCTACCCTTTTTGAAAAGATACTGCCTAAGGTGGTGCTGCCTATTGCATTCCTGCTGCTTATTTATGGGGTAGTGAATGCCACACAGGCCATATGGATATACATGTGCGGGTTTGCACTTATACTGCTCCTTACCGCCTTATACCTTTTTAAGTACTACAAGCCGGGCTTTAATTACCGGTTTAAAACGCTTTTTGGTACCATATCCCGTAAGGAGTATTTTAGGTATAGCCTGTATGCGCTGGCGGGCAGCCTGGGCTCGCTGCTGGCCTTTAGGATAGACGGGCTTATTATCCCTAACTACATTTCTATGGAGGCCAACGGTGTGTTCAGCACCGGGTCTATACTGGCCACTACGCTGCAAATACCCGCTGTGGGCATGTTTGCCCTGTATGCACCCATAATAAGCAATTACCTTAAAGACCACAATTTAAAAGACCTTGATATAAAGTATAAAGAAATTGCCCGCCTGCTGTTTTTTATTGGGGCGGTGCTGTATGGCTGTATCTTTTTAGGCATAGAAGACCTTTTCAGGCTCATGCCCGACTATGATAAACTGCAGCCTACCATACCCATTATACTGATACTGGGCTTTAGCGTATTGATTAATATGGCTACAGGCTTTAACGGCGAAATTATTACCTACAGCAAATACTACCGTTTTAACCTTGTGGCAGTGCTGATACTGATAGTGCTAAACGTTAGCCTTAACCTTTGGTTCATCAGCCTGGGCTATGGCATTGTGGGGGTTGCCTATGCCTCGTTTATAAGCATGACATTGTTTAACATCAGTAAGCTGGTATTTATAAAAAGTAAGTTTGGCTTGCTGCCCTTTGATGGTAAGTTCTTTAAAATGGGTATTATTTTTTTGCTGGCCGGCCTTGCAGTATATGGTTTACCCAAAAGCGGATCCCATCTTATAAACCTGGTGTACAAAACAGGTGCCTATATTTTTATAACGGTAATGGTGGTATACAGGCTAAAGCTGGTATACCAGCTTAATGTATGGATAGGGCAGGCACTTAAAAAGCTGGGTGGCAGGTAAGTTAAATTTTTTGAGGGCGAAAAAAGATTGTTTATATTTGATATACAACAACTAATTAAGCGTTATGAAAAGTAATAAACCAACCGAAATGAGTAACGAGGAGCTAATAAAGAGCCAAAAAATATTGGCACCTTTAGTTATTATGCTGGGCATTGCATTATTGCTGTTATTTGGCCTGGCGCTTTACAAGACATTTACAGACCAATCTTCGCCCTTAATGATCACTTCTCTGGCACTGATGCCTATACTTTTTATAAACATTAGCTCTTTAAACCGAATCAAAAAAGAAATAAAAGCCAGGAACCTGTAGCCGCCTAAAATTTATTCGGTCGTCCCGAATAAAATTTACGAGCGGTTTTTTTACGATATATCGTAATTTTTTTTTGGCACTAATAAAATAAGGCATGAATTTCATGGATTTTCCATCGACTAAAAATTTGATGGTAACTGATGAAATTCATGCCTGAATTTTTGAATTTATTTTAATGCGATTCCAAGTTCCGAAAGTGAAAAATTAAGCACTTTTCGATATCGTAAAGTAAGAAATTACTTCGTTATATTTTGTATACAAAGGCGTTGATGTTCATGCCTGCACCTACCGATGCAAATAGCACTATATCGCCTGTGTTAAGCTCCTGGTTTGGCAGCATTCCCTTAGTCATAAGGTCGTAAAGCGTTGGGATAGTGGCTACTGAGCTGTTGCCTAGCTTGTGGATGCTCATTGGCATAACGCCTTCGGGGGTTGTTAAGCCCTGTAGTTTGTAAAAACGCTGCACAATGGCTTCGTCCATCTTTTCATTTGCCTGGTGGATAAGTATCTTTTTGACGTCGGCTATAGCTACGCCGCTGTTTTCCAGGCACTCAAGCATGGCTTGCGGCACACGGCTCAATGCAAATTCATATATTTTACGGCCATACATTTTAATATATCGCACATTTTCGTCGTGCTCTTTGTTGTAAGAATTACCAAAAAACAGGAAATAAGCTTCATCATACGTGTAAGATGCTGTCTCGTGGGCAAGTATACCACCCTCATCTTCAGTACCTTCTATAATGCTGGCGCCTGCACCATCGCTATAAATCATGCTGTCGCGATCGTGCGGATCTACTACGCGGCTAAGTGTTTCAGCACCAATAACAAGGCATCTTTTTGCCATGCCTGACTTGATAAACGCCTTAGCCTGAAGAACGCCCTCAACCCATCCGGGGCACCCGAACAAAATATCGTAAGCCACACATTTTGGGTTCTTTATGCGCAGGCTGTGCTTTACACGGCTGGCAAGGCTGGGTACTAAATCGGTCTGGATGGCACCGCTTTTAACGTTGCCAAAGTTATGTGCAAATATAATGTAGTCAATAGTTTCTCTATCTATACCGGCATCTTCAATGGCTTTTTCAGCGGCATAAAATGCTATGTCAGAGGTTAGTAGGTTGTCTTCAACATAACGGCGCTCTTCAATGCCTGTTATTTGTTGAAACTTGCTGGCTACTACCTCATTAGTGTAGGGCAGGAGTTGGCCTTGCTCATCAAGAAACTGGTGCTTTGCAAAATCGGCATTTGCAATAATTCGATTAGGGATGTAGCTCCCAGAACCGGTGATCTTTATATTCATCTTAGAACGATTAATCTATGTGTGTTTAATATGTAACGCTAATTTACTCATAAAATGCAATACAATGATACAAAAAATATTATGCTTGCATATAAATTATTTAATTAGAATTTTTTACGCCCTAAAAAAAACAATATTGTAATTTATTTCTGATAAACCTTGATTTTCATAACCGTTGCAATGCTTTCGGCCCTTGTTTTTAGCTTTTCTGTAGTCTCTCCTTTAAACAAACTATCTGCAGTATCATAAAAATGAGACAGCCACGTGCTAAAATGGGCATCGGTCAATGGTTCTTTATCGTTTAAATCTAAGTGTATCTGCATCACGTTATTACGGTAGCCTCCGGTATAAAAAAGGCTTTGTTCCCAAAAGTCAACGATATGCGGCAAGTGGTTTTGCAGATTAATTTTAGCAACATCGGTAAAGATATAATTGATGGACGGGTCGGCCAGAAGGCGGTCATAAAACACTGAGAGCAAGCTTTCAAGGTCCTGCCTGTTTTCAATATCTTTCATAAATAAAAAAAGCTGCCCGAAGGCAGCTTCATTGTTTAGTTTTCCATATAGGCCTCAATAGGTGCACAAGAGCATACCAGGTTACGATCGCCGTAGGCATCGTCTACGCGGCGTACGCCCGGCCAAAATTTGTTTTCATGCAGGTAATCAAGCGGGAATGCCGCTTTTTCTCTACTGTATGGCAACGCCCAGTTGTCTGTAGTTAACATTGCAAGGGTGTGTGGCGAATTTTTAAGCACGTTATTTTTATCTTCCGCGCTTGCTTCATCTATTTCTTTACGGATAGAGATCATCGCATCGCAAAAACGGTCAAGCTCCTCAAGGTTTTCGCTTTCGGTAGGCTCAATCATTAGCGTGCCGGCAACCGGGAATGATACCGTAGGTGCGTGGAAACCGTAGTCCATCAGGCGCTTAGCAATATCTGTTACTTCTATACCGTTAGCTTTAAACGGACGGCATTCAAGTATCATTTCGTGTGCTGCGCGGTTCATTTCGCCCGTGTATAAAGTATCAAAGTGACCTGCAAGGCGCTCTTTAATGTAGTTAGCATTTAGTATGGCATGTTCAGTAGAGCTTTTAAGGCCTTCTTCGCCCAGCATAGTAATGTAGCCGTAAGAGATAAGGCAAACCAGTGCAGAACCCCATGGTGCAGCAGATATGGCTGTTATGGCCTTATCGCCACCGGTAGTTATTACAGGGTTTGTAGGCAGGAACGGAACCAGGTGTTTTGCCACACAAATAGGGCCAACGCCCGGGCCACCGCCACCGTGTGGTATAGCGAAGGTTTTGTGCAGGTTAAGGTGGCATACGTCAGCACCAATGTTGCCTGGGTTTGTAAGGCCAACCTGGGCATTCATGTTAGCGCCGTCCATATAAACCTGACCGCCATTTTCGTGTATTATATTGATAACCTCTATAATAGAAGCCTCATATACACCGTGTGTAGAAGGGTAAGTAACCATAAGGCAGGCAAGGTTATCCTTGTGCAGTATTGCTTTTGCCCTTAAATCTTCTACATCGATGTTACCGTTTTCGGATGTTTTTGTAACCACAACCTCCATACCGGCCATGTGGGCGGTAGCAGGATTTGTGCCGTGGGCAGATGCCGGTATCAGTGCGATATTCCTGTGGCTCTGGCCGATAGACTCCTGGTAAGCGCGTATAACCATAAGGCCCGCATACTCTCCCTGGGCACCGCTGTTAGGCTGTAAGGTAGTACCTGCAAAGCCGGTAACCACGTTAAGCTGCTCTTCCAGTTTTTTAAGCATGGTTTGGTACCCTTCTGCCTGTTCTACAGGGGCAAACGGGTGAATGCTGTTCCAGTTTGGCAGGCTTAGCGGAAGCATTTCGGCAGCAGCATTAAGCTTCATGGTGCACGAGCCAAGCGATATCATAGAGTGGTTAAGCGCTAAGTCTAAGCGCTCTAACTTTTTAATGTAACGCATTAGCGCGGTTTCGCTGTGGTATTTGTTAAACACATCATGTTTAAGGAATTCGCTGCTACGGATAAGGTTTTCAGGGATATTTACCGTTTGGGTAAGTCCTGTAACTTTATCTGCCGTTTTGCCGGTAGCTTCAGCAAATACAGCAATAATATCGTTAATGTCGTTTATAGAAGTGGTTTCGTTAAACGATATAGAAATCGTGTTTTCATCAACATAATAGAAGTTGATCTCTTTAGCTTCGGCAGCAGCCTTAACTTTAGCAGCATCAGCTTTTACAGTAATGGTATCAAAGAAAGCGGTATTGGTTTGGTACACACCCAGTTTATTAAGGGCATCTGCCGTAGTAACAGCGCTTGCATGCACTTTATCGGCAATGTACTGAAGCCCTTGTGGACCGTGGTAAACCGCATACATACCTGCCATAACAGCAAGCAATACCTGTGCAGTACAGATATTTGACGTTGCTTTTTCGCGTTTGATGTGCTGCTCACGTGTTTGCAGGGCCATACGCAATGCACGGTTACCATTAACGTCTATAGTTACACCTATAATCCTGCCCGGCATAGAGCGTTTGTACTCTTCTTTAGTAGCAAAATATGCCGCGTGTGGGCCTCCGTAACCCATAGGGATACCAAAGCGCTGGGTTGTACCCACCACTACATCGGCGCCAAGCTCGCCCGGAGATGTTAACTTAACAAGGCTTAATATATCAGCGGCAACAGCCGTTTTTATGTTGTTTTCTTTTGCTTTAGCTATAAACCCTGCATAATCATAAACCTGGCCAAATTTGCCCGGGTATTGCAGTATAGCACCATAAAAACCTTCAGAAAAATCAAACTCTTCATGGTTGCCCACTACAAGCTCCACGCCAATTGGGGTAGAACGGGTTTGAAGTACGCTAAGTGTTTGAGGTAGTATTTCTTCGCTAACAAAAAACTTGTTTACGTTGTTTTTCTTCTGGTCGCGGGTACGCACATCAAACAAAAGTGCCATAGCCTCGGCAGCAGCCGTAGCCTCGTCAAGCAGCGATGCATTAGCTATCTCCATGCCTGTCAGTTCAATAACTGTAGTCTGGTAGTTAAGCAGCGCCTCAAGGCGACCCTGGGCAATTTCTGCCTGGTAGGGTGTATAGGCAGTGTACCATCCCGGGTTTTCAAAAATATTACGCTGTATAGGCGCCGGAACAATAGCAGGGTGGTAGCCCAGGCCTATGTAGCTCCTGTAAATTTTATTCTTGTTACCCAGTTGGGTTATATGATTCAGGTATTCATATTCAGTAAGGGCCGGTTCCAGGTTTAGCGGGGCCTTCAGGCGGATATCATCCGGAAGGGTTTCATAGATAAGCTGATCCATGTTTTCCACGCCAATGGTTTTAAACATGTGTTGTAGGTCAGTTTCCCTTGGGCCAATGTGCCTTAAAGCAAAAGCATCTGTTTTCATGTTGTTGTGCTGTAGTTTTTTAAAGGCACAAAATTAGTGATTTATATTCAAATTTAAATGGTGTAAAATATTTGATTTTGTGAATTTTTCACTATAAATAAGCAACTGTTGTGATATTCGTTATTTTTGTAAGATGAAGGCGGCAAAACAACTCTTTTATATTTACATACACGGCAGCATACACGTAGCAATAGCGGTGTTATGCCTTGTTTTAATGACCAACCACATGTTTATGCTGCCCTTTAGTGCGCCCATGGCAGGCTTTGCATTTTTCGGGACGCTGTTTGGATACAATTTTATTAAGTATGAGGCACATTTCAGGAAGCATTTGCCGTTAAATAACTATCTTAAAACAGTGGGATTTATTAGTGTACTCGCGCTGCTTTTGGGTGGGGTGTGCTTTTTATTACTCTCTTTACCTGCCCAGGTAACGGCGTTATTTTTTGCCGTATTTGCCATACTTTACGCGGTGCCTTTTACAAAACGAGGCAACCTGCGCAACCTGGCCGGTATTAAAATTTATATTGTGGCCCTTTGCTGGGCGGGGGTAACCACCCTTATGCCGCTTGTAAATGCAGGGCTGGAGCTATGGCATGATGTATACCTTAAATTTGGGCAGCGATTTTTACTGGTTATTATACTAATACTTATTTTTGAAATAATTGACCTTAAGGAAGATAACCCTGAACTGAAGACCGTGCCTCAAAAAATCGGGGTAAAAAATACCAGGCTACTTAACGTGATATTATTGGCTGTTTTTTACTTCGTTGAATTTTTTAAGACGGTTGTTGACCAAAAACAACTGCTTGTAAATGTGGCATTGATATTTGCCGTAGGGCTGTTTACAATGGGAGCATCACCGGAGCGTAATAAATATTACACCTTGTTTTGGGTAGAAAGCGTGCCCGTTTTTTGGCTGGGGCTTGTGTATTTAGCTGCTTACCTCTGAACTAAATCTTTCAGTGCCTTTTCCAGTTTTCCGTACTCAAAATTAAAGCCCCTTTCTTTAAGCCGTAGCGGAATAACATTACGGCTTTTAAGTACGAGCTCTGTTTCTGTACCAATTATTTTAGCACCAAATTTTAATAACCACGTTGGCATCGGAATACCAAAAGGCGCATGAACGGCCTTGCGTAATGCCTTCATAAAATGTGCGTTGCGTGCCGGAGTAGGTGATACCACGTTAACCACGCCTTCCATTTTATGATTCATTATAAATTCAACTGCACGGGCAAAATCGGCTTCGTGAATCCAGCTTATAAACTGGTTGCCGCTGCCCTGCCTGCCGCCAAAACCAAGTTGTGCCAACCGCCTTAGTGGAACAAAAGCCCCACCGTTTTTACCTAATACTATAGATGTGCGCAGTGCCGTTCTTTTGGTATTTGGTGTTTCGACAGCAAAAAAAGTGCGCTCCCACATTTTAGCCACATTCATAGAAAAGTCGTGGCCTATCTCTCCGTGCACCTCATCCATTTGTTTATCAACGCTGTGCCTGTAAATGGTCGCGGTACTCGAGTTAAGCCAGTGCTGTGGAGGGTTGGTGCATTGGGCGATAGCTTTGCCTAAAGCCACTGTACTGTCTACCCGAGATGCCATGATCTCGTTCTTGTTTTGCTCGTTATACCTGCAGTCGACTGATTTGCCTGCCAGGTTAATGAGGGCATCGGCACCGTCAAGTTCTGCCTCCCATCCGGTAAGGCTTTTAGCATCCCAATGCACATACTTTATATTGGCATCAGCATGTGCTGTGCCGCGCGTAAGAATAATGATTTCCTGCGCCTTATCTTTAAAATGCTGGGCAAGCACCTGGCCTAAAAAGCCTGTGCCTGCGGCTATTATTAGTTTTTTCATGGTCTTTTGGTTAATCAGTTCAAATTAAATAATATACAATT
>Ga0265780_10005873_pt1 | contig 15421 bp, 15 predicted proteins | sample P1T30metagenome_FD_192432 | JGI IMG/M metagenome (GOLD analysis project Ga0265780, IMG submission 192432) | Plant litter microbial communities from East Loma Ridge, Irvine, California - P1 T30 | ecosystem: Environmental > Terrestrial > Plant litter > Unclassified | place: USA: California... | reverse complement strand
CATTAGGTAACGAAGCACTTCCACCCGAATGGGGAAGCCGCTGAACGCTATGCTTATTCCACCTCACCTTTCATCACCGCCAGCTCATCAACCCATAATTATTAGTGCATCAAACCATGCGCCATAGTGATTCATTCGTTGAAAAGGGCTACGTGCAGCCCTTCAGCTCTGCACCTTGGATGATCCCGCCCTTACTGGAGCATAGACTGCGCCACGATAGATCAAACAAAGTGGCTTGTTGCCTAGATGGCGGTCTACCTAGGTATCCACAGAATGGTGCAGGAGCTACACGCAGCAGTACGCCTTGCTCAGCCCCCGATTGCAATTACACTCATTTATTTGGCTGTAGCTCAGCTTTTGAGCAGGAGCACTTAAGAAGTCTTGCAAGAAGCCCTGTTTAGACACCATCCCACAGCTTATTTCCTTCACTTCCTAAAGCCTAACTCAAGAGTCATTCTTGTGGAAGAAGGGTTCTTTGGCTCTACATCATTTACAACTACCTTCACTTCAAAAAATAAGGCTGTATCATTATGGCGGTTAAGCACAGTAACGGTTCCGAGAGCCAAGAGGAGGACATCAAGGCGCCGTCAACCGAGGAGAGCATGCGCGCAAATGGATCAAACGGCACGAGTGCGGACAAGCCAAAGCTTCAAAGCAAGGGCAAAGGTGGGAAGGGCAAAGGCAAGCCCAAGTCCAAGAGTGATGGCCAGAGCAAAGAACGAATCCAACGACTAGATCAGCTCTACTCCAAGAAGAAGCGCCAAGTCTACTTTGTGCCCACTCCAAAGTCAAATGTCGAGGTCGAGAAGCCAGGGCAGATCTCGCACGTTGTACTCAAAGTACGGCGGATTATATGCGACAAGGGATTTCCAACGGGCACCGAAATCGACATACGATCAACGGTACTCAAAGAGGCTCTGGCGGATATATTTGAAGGCGTTGAGGGCCTTCAGCTCAACGAGACGCCACCCATCATCAGCCCAGAGCTTCTTTTCCACGCTCGAGAGGGACTTGTGGACCGTGTCAAGGCTGAAGAGGCAAAGCCTATCCCGAATAAGACGCTTGTAGACGAGCTTGGTGTGGCTCTGCAGTACATTTCCGAGGACTATGCATCCACGCAAGCTAGTTTAACATCGCTGTCAGAACACGACGAGATTACATTCGACCTACTCTGGGCGTTGTTCCCTCCTAACACCACTGTCCACACGAAAAACAACTTGCTTCGAGAAGATCAGGTGTGTAAGTTACAGAAAGGCGAGTATGGTCAACTGCCCAGTGGTGTCCGATACTACTCGCTAGATGTCAAGTACATTTCGCATGATGGAGAGAAGCTGGGCTGGGTCCAAAAGACACTCCAGATCGGTCAATTTGAAGGCGCCAAGAAGGTGCACAACTTGTCTATCGTTCCTCTGCATCGCCTGCCTGCGAAAGACGCTCTACGCGCAGAGCTCACGAAGCGTGGCCAACAATACATAGAGCTTCTCGGAGCTCCTCGAGGAACATACCAGGAATACTCTGGCGCAGCAGTTGCCGAGAACAGAGATGTAGTCGTACAAGACGAGTACAAAAAGGTCGTCTTCCATGTCTCTGGCCGCATAATGCTCGACTCCCCGACTCTGTACCAACAGAACGAGTACACGGATCTTCTCAAACCGACAGTTGATACGGCACTTGAAGCATCAAGCATTCAAGACGATGACCTGCTGTTCTGTAACCACTACATCGGCGGCTTCGGTTTCCGCCAGAAGAAATGGTGCCTCTTCGCTATCAGCCACCTCGAGCCGATTGAGTGGAATCTGGATGCCTTCTCAAAATTGGTCATGGACACCCGCAAGCGCAACCTCATCCATACCCTGGTGAAATCGCATCGTAACGGAGCCGAGACTTTCGACGATGTGGTCAGTGGCAAGGGCAAGGGTCTTGTCGGACTTTTGAGTGGTAGTCCCGGTGTTGGCAAGACACTGACGGCTGAGGTCATTGCGGAGGTCACAAAGCGCCCACTTTACATGCTTTCCGCGGGCGAGCTAGGCACACAAGTACACGACGTGGAGAAGAAGCTAGACATGGTGCTCGAAGTGACGAGACAATGGGGCTGTGTCTTGCTCATTGATGAAGCCGACGTCTTCCTCCAAGAGCGCGATGGTCTTGACTTGGAGCGAAACGCCATGGTCAGCGTCTTCCTGCGTCGCCTCGAGTACTTTCAAGGTGTTTTGATCATGACCACGAACCGAAAGCGCACTATCGACGCCGCCTTTGACAGCCGCATACATTTCAAGCTGCATTATGCCGAACTATCAGCAGAGTCTCGCTCGACGATTTGGAAAAACTGCCTGGACAATGTACCCGCTGATCTCTCCAAGGAGGATATCAAGGAGGGCGATATCAAGCAGCTAGCGAGTCTGAAGCTCAATGGTCGGCAGATCAAGAATGCTATGGCTTGTGCGGTATCTATTGCGGTGGAGGAGAAGACTGCGCTGTCGTTGGAGGGAGTAAGAACTATTCTGGATATGGTTGTCGATCAGGAAGACCTGGAGGGAGGCATCTCTGTATGAGATCCAAGGCAGGCTCAGAACTAGTGCACTAGAAAATCTTCATTATATTCATATCACAACTTACTGGGTCAGTCACATCGTGAGTAGTGTCAAGGTCGAAATTTCGAAGTGCTCAGCTCGATCAAGGTGCAGATTACGTGCCGAAGACTAAAATGGAGCTGTAATCTGAGCCTTGAATTGTGGATACAGTGGAGAAGCTTCAAAGGCTTAATGACGATGAACACATCCCGGGCGCTCGCATTCGGAACGTGAGATTTTTTCATAGAATGTATGCAGTATGCAGTATGCATATTCAAGTTTATGAGTACACGCTAGACCTGCAGCATCGAGGCCAGACCTACCTCTCACCGACACTTTCAACATCATGCAGACTGTCAATTTAACCTCGAGTCAGCACATCTCTATCCCAAACGTCTCCACTGTTGTCGAGCAGGGTGGATTCCTTCAACAATGTTTCGAGGCTGCTCATGGAGTGCCTAGAAGTTGCAACTGCCCCGCAAGTCTCTCCGGGTCCCACTGATGTTAAAAATGTTCCGAGTTGAGTTGAGTGGTTGCGGGCCGATTGAACGCTCCACCCGGTTGCTGTCTCTTTTGAGAAGTTTGAGCGGGTCCTCGGGCAGCCTTGCAGGGCCTCGATAAATGCTTTAAATATTACAAATGGTTAGGTAAGGGTAGACAGAGTTTCTTCGAGGATAGGATCGTGATCGTGCGGGCAGGTCAAGGGGGTTGTCGGATGGGTTGGGTTGCGATGGGCTGTTTCGAGTCATTCCTGAGGACATGTGCAAATGATGTACCTGCAATTTTGTAGCCTCAGCAACACTCTGCACAAATCGTTGGTAGGATTGCGTGTGTAAAAGCATATAGACGGACCGAACGCCTTGAACAGAAAGAGGAAACGAACCTTGAGAGGGTTGCGGCACCGGGTGTTTTCAGCCGGTAGCGGAAAATATGTCATGCTGCGGGAGCACGAGCATCCATGAGCCACATCTTGCGTGCGCATGCGCCTTATCGCGTGCTATCGCAATTATTAGCACGCGTCCACCACCAGAGTCACTACACACTCTGTCACCATGATACCGACTTGCAGTGCACTGGTTGCTCTCTCATGATTTTGACCAAGCCACTCTTTGCAAGCCCATGGTGTTGCCAGCGTCGTTTTCAGGTCCAATAAGCACATGAACCCCACGGCTAAGAATGTCCAACAATGAATACGAAGCGTTCGCGAAAGCGATATCGCGAGTGCTGGGATGGCTTTACTTCTTATGCTGGTACGTCCCTGCCCTCTCACTACATCGCGCCTTCTCCATGCTCGTTCGGTACAAACAAGCTGACGTCTAAATCCAGGAGTGCATCGTTCTACCCACAACCCATCTCCAACTACCTCCGCCGGTCCACCATCGGCCTCTCCTTTGACTTCCCCACCCTCAACATCCTAGGCTTTTGGTGCTACACCATCTCTACAGCCTGCTTCATCTGGTCGCCCACGATACGGTCGCAGTATGCATACAGACACCCTGAAGCGCCCGAGACGACGGTGCGGTTCAATGACTTCCTGTTCGCAGCTCATGGCGCGGTCATGTGTGCTGTCATATATTCGCAGTTCTTTCCGCAGCTATGGGGCTTTACAGTAGGCCGCACACAGAAACTTAGCCAGGCGGTACAGGGCATATTTTGGGGGCTTGTGGCGGGAGTGGTGCTTGTGGCATTCATGGCTATGTTTGTGGGCAGGAATGGGGGCTATGATGCGAGCGACTGGGCATGGATCGATGTGGTGAGTACACACCATCTCACTGTGTGAAGATAGCGACGCCCGCATAAAGTGCTTGTGAAGCGCGCTCTGGTCTCGTGCATCATCTCAAGGTCCGAAATCAGGGGTCAATATAACCCTATGACAAAAGTGTGCTAACAACCGGGCAGATCTATGCTCTGGGATACGTCAAGCTTACCACCGTGTTCCTCAAGTACATCCCGCAGGCGTGGGTGAACTATAAGCGCAAGTCTACTGTCGGCTGGAGCATATACCCGATGCTGCTTGACTTTGCAGGGGGCTGGCTATCGCTAGCACAGCTGATCATCGACTCTGCCTTGCAGAATGACTGGACCGGCATAACTGGGAACCCGGTCAAGTTTGGTCTGGGCAACATCACCATCGTCTTTGACATCATCTTCTTCCTTCAACACTACGTCCTCTATCGAAACGCTGAAAAGCGAATTGACGATGACGAGATGGGCGACGATCACACATGGATACCTGAGCGGGAACGACTTGTGTCGAGTGAATCGGTTCCCGCACATTAGGATGTGGAAGGCCCCGAAGCCTGACTGCAGTCGCTTCTTATGGGTCCCAATGATGTAGCTAGAGCAAATGTACCCTGGCAGACAAGGACGCTGGGCCTTGATAGGAACGCGTATGTCCGTCAGACATCGAGATCAGCCTAGAACAGGCAAGATGCCAAACCAGTCTGGCGCCGGTGAGATCGCTCGGGTAATGTTAGCGCGGCAGGTGGACGTTAATAAACTTTCGCCAGATCGATCGACGGTGACAGCATTGGTCGGCAGCTTGGGTTCCGGCTGGCTAGCAAACGTTCCGCGATGCAGGACTCTGTCGAGTAACACCCGAAGGATGAACACCCTTTACGAAGCCGATGTGCTGTCGAAGTTTAAGCAGAAAAGAAATTCAACGCCGGCATGCGGCACGCAAGTCACGATAGTCAACACTAAGCTCGAGTTGCATGTCAGTCCAAAGTAGCCGACAATCTCACTAATGCAATGTCTATCAATGAGCACGGTGTTTGATCTTTTTGACAGCTCGCCGTCTCTTGTGGTGGTGAGTGGCTGACTGGACGTGACCCTTCTCCACACTTTACAGCACATGTCACACACGTAGCTGACGCTTGTGTCGTAGTGCCTACCATGATTCAAAGAGATGCAGCATGCACTGTGGGACTGCTATGAAATCCTTTCGCTAAACTTTATTTCTACCAGGGCATGCACATTGCCCAGCAGAGCGACTCAAGAAGCGACTGGTTAGGAAGCGTTCCAGTGCACGACGTTAAAGTCTCATCGCGCTCTACGAATTCCTCCATTCCTTTCTGGGACTCCACATTCCCTCTTCAGGAGCGTCTGTCTCGGGAACGTGCTGTCTTGGGCATGTGTACCGGCGCATTTTGTTTATCGCCTGATCCCCACAGGGATGACACGGACAGTCTTGTCAGGTACCGCTCGCGTGCAGTTGACGGTGGGCACGACTTCTTGAGTCGCAATAAGCGGGACACGTCTGAGACATCCTGGGGTCGAATTCCACGCCAACCTCCTGATTTCCGTGAAACACAACACCATGATAATAGACTTTGGGAGCCTACACCTTCAAAAACTGCTGCTGACCTGAACTAAGTGTCTGCGGTCTCAACTCCGCCAGCATTCCCTGCCCTCTGATTTGTGTCTTTAACCAAGCGAGCGGTCTTCCCGAGCCGCAGTATTGGCTTTATTTTAGTACCGATCGCCGGATCGAATCTCATCGAGCAACTCTTCAGAACGCGATTACCGATATATCGGCTGCTTCTGTCTAGCGAGGCAGAACCTGCCACTCTGACAAACTTGCTTTCAAGGGATTTTCGACGAGGCTAGGGGTGCAGACAAACGTTACCTCTTGTAGCATTAGTTTCAGGCCGCGCCACCTGCCAGAACGTGTCAGCGTTGGTCTAAACATCTTGGTACGTCTGTCTTAATCCGGGATCATCGTCATCAGCCATTCCAGAGTCTTCGCTTCCACGCCTCCAATATCTCCTCGATCCCCGGGCACCTCCCACTCTTCCCATCCGTAGTGCGCTCAGGCACCCTTGATTATTCGTACTCATGTTCAAATTCAAGAAAAGATCAGCGCGTGTCATAAAATCTATGCACAATTATTCGCCTTCGACCCCCGGTGGAGCTACAAGTTCAGCCAAAATGGGGATCGCAAGTGAGCACCATGCCTATGCAGACGATAGCGCTACCGCCAATGCGGATGCTGGCGCTATCAACGAACCACTGATGATGGACCTTGGGGCAATCTACGACGGATATGATAAAGTGCAGAGCCCCCCTCTTACGCCGCCACCTAGTCAGAAAGCAAGTCAAGAGCAACCAGACAGTTTGCTTTCAGACGACGAGCAAGATAGTAGAGTAGCGCCTGCACCTGCACCACCGGACTTCACCAGACGTGGCATTCACATACCCTCGAGGACCAGGTGGGTCATGACTCTATACCCAAGCATTCTTTTGGCTAACCGTTAATAGTTCCAACACTCCATCTGCTAACAAGAAACGTCTGTCTATGCAAAGACGCATCAGTGCGGACGCCTCGTCACTTATCATGCCTCAAACACCTGAACCCCAGCAATACCCAGTGCAGGTTCAGTCAAGGACCCCCTCGTCACAGAACATCCACAGTGCTCAACGGCCCATGACATCGTTGCGCAACCCGGAGCCAACCGTAATTCGCAGTTCCGCCGACTCTGTCATATCGTACGAGTCCTCAGCTCCGTCAATTGCAACTCAGCAACTTGGGCCGCTGCAGCAGAAACTTCTCGACGAGGACGACCGCCTCTCGCCATTGTTGGAGGATGATCCTGGGTCCTTCGATCTCGTTGCACCAGTTGAGAATGAGAAGAAGCAAGCCTCGCTAGAAGACGAGTCAGAACGCTTGTTCTCCAAGCAGCATTTGCAAGCTATTTTCAACGACACGCCTTCGCTGCTACGCTTCACATATTTCCTCAGCACTACACGGCCGCAATCTATACCGGTCCTCATCTACTACCTCGACGCACTAAAGGCTATACGGGCCATCAGCTACGCCAATGCCGTGGCAGAGGCTCTGGAACCCATTGAGAAGCTCGAGTTCACAGACACCCCAGCGAGGGCTACAGTCAATGCAGTCCTGGAGGAGAAAGCAAACAAGGCTTTCGACGTTTTGGTCAGGGACGACTTGCCAGCTTTCATCACACATGTCTTCACTCAAGTCGCAAGCGTCAGTATCGCGAAACGCGTTACTGGCAACCTGCCCCCAATGCTGCGGGAGGCCAGCGAGGGGTTGGCGGAAGTCTTTTGCTTGACAGACCCCTCAAGGACAGACAATCCAATCATCTTTGCTTCAGAAGGTTCGTATTTCAGTTGTTGGAGCATGAGACATGGCTAACGCTTTGCAGAGTTCCACCGCACAACACAGTATGGCGTCGGCTACGCGATTGGCCGCAACTGCCGTTTCCTCCAGGGCCCGAAGACGAACAAGGCCAGTGTCGCTCGCTTCAAGGAAATGGTCACTTCGGGAAGGGAGCACAGCGAGGTGTTTTTGAACTAGTAAGGATAGTCCACCATGCAGTACCCAGCAACATCTAACAGATCGACAGCCGCCGCGATGGCTCCCCTTTCATGAACCTCCTGATGACAGCACCTCTCTTCGACTCGCGCGGCACGCTGCGCTACTTCATCGGCGCACAGATCGACGTCTCGGGCTTGGTCAAGGATGGCACCGAACTCGAGGCCTTCCAGCGCATGCGCGAGCAGCAGCAGAATGGGGACTCGCATGAGGAGCCCAAGGACGAGTTTCAGGAGCTCAGCAAGATGTTCAACAATACTGAGTTGGACATTGTGCGCAAGCATGGTGGGAATATGCATAGGGAGGTCGTGCAGGAGCAAGACGACAGCAGCACGATGCAGAGCCGACCACGGGTGCTGATTCAGGATCAGAGCACGTTTGACCATGTTGAGGAGGGCCAGAAGGCAAACCCGAATGCAGATGGGAAGCTGAGTGGGCCGTACAAACATGTGAGTTTCTCCGCGAAGAAGCTGATATTCGTTTGGACAGTGCTGATTTGATAACTAGTATCTCCTCGTGCGCCCCGCGCCTTCTCTTCGCATCCTCTTCTCCTCCCCATCCCTTCGCGTCCCAGGTATCCTACAATCGCCCTTCCTCGACCGCATCGGCGGCAGCACCCGTGTGCGCGCCTCGGTCGGCAACACCCTGGCCGACGGCACGCGCGGCGTGACTGCAAAGATCCGCTGGCTGTCTCGCGCGGTCGCGAACCTCGACGACTCGTACGAAGAAGGGCGTCCGCGCTGGATCCACTGCACACCCCTCCTCGGCTCATCAGGCTCGGTGGGCGTGTGGATGGTCGTCCTCGTCGACGAGGACAGACACATCGCGCCCTCACGCCGCTTCCGCCAGGCCCCGCCGATTGCGAGCGATGTGCGCAACGGAAAGGCTGCCGGCGCAAACAGATACGATGATTACGACGACCAGGAATATGGCAGCGGGTATGTCTCGCGGGCGGCTTCGCGCGCAGAGATGTATGGCCCCGGGGCGGTGCGACATGTTGCTGTCGATACGCTTCGACAGCCGCAGAGTCCGCGGAGCAATGCGTTCATGTATGACCAGCGTGCGATGCGGTCGCCGAGCGCCTCGCTCCGAAATTATATGAACGGCGGACATAACGGGAGCACTGACACGTTCGACATCTGAGGCTGCGGAGGGGCCGAGTAATGACTTTGGGTTTTGGAGGGCGCATACGGTTGGATTTCGGGTTGTGATGTTTCTTATGTTGGATTGATTTGCTGATACCCAGTAGCATAGCGCCCGTCGTTTCTAGTACGTAGCATGATCATCTCTACACGACCTTTATTAGCACATACACACTCTTACTTTATTCATGTCACATACCTCTCGCACCCTGCATCAGCTCATCCCGTCATCATTTCGATAAGACCCATCCCCTCGCCCCTCTTCACCAAACATCATCCGGCGAAACCGCCACATCCTCGCCATTCTCCCTCACCGTGCCCCTCTCCTTATCCCTCCCCAGCGGCTTCCGCATATCAAACGCATCCTCGCCATCATTGTAGTAGCCCTTGACGCGCCGATACACGCTATACCCCATCTTCCTGTACAGCTCCTTTGCAATCTCATTGCTCGCGCGCACAAACAGGTCCACGAACCACGCATTCGCCGCGTCGCTGCTGCGCTCCAGCGCGCTCGACAGCGCCGTCGCATGCCCGAGCCGGCGCGCGCTGGGCGCCACTGTCAGCGCGGTGATGTGGCCGTGCCAGGGCAGGTAGTTGGGGTATTTGCGGCCGGTGGTGGCGGGCGAGTAGGGGGTTATGGGCGCGGCGTAGGGCGAGGATTCGAGTTTGCCCAGGACTGTTTCAATTCGTTAGCCGTCTTCATTTTCTTCAGGGGGGGTAAGATATGCGACGCACTGTAGCCCTCAATGTTGCCGTCGATGCCCTCGATGACTTGGCATAGCTCGGGCCATTGGGTCAGGTACTCCATGTAGAAGCCGATGTTGTACGTTTCGGTCAGGTGGTCGAGGTTGGTGCACGAGATGCGCACGAGGTCGTTTGGCCTCATGGGCCGGATTGTGGCCATTTTGGGGGTGCGGGGAGGGCGCAATGGCGGGTTCGATGCTGGTTGCGAATGTTTAGAGGGGGATGATGCGGCATGTGGATGCTGCGCGGGGCTCGCGTAAAGTTGCTACCTGAGGGGTAAGTTTGTCGCGTAGTCACATCACCAGAAGAGAAGCAAGGATACTAAAGTCTATTCGTAGACCTGTAAGAAGCATTATGCTTGAACGCATATGGGTATCAATTCATCCTTGCGTGATATGGCTGAGCGGCTCTGGCTGCAGCCCTAGTCAGACTCAATAGTCACTGCAACGTCCTCACCTGCACCATCAACTTGCGCCATCTTCAGCCTCTTCTTCTCACTGCCAGCTCTCGACTTTCCTCGTTCCAACCAGCCACGCTGTGCAAAAATTGGCTGGAGGAAACCATCGATGTGCACGCCGCCCACTGCCCTATCCTCGTTATCCGAGTCGTTTGTCCTTGGGTCGTAGCCATGAACTCTTCTACAGTGTTCTACTACGCGGTGTGGACTTTCAAAATCTTTCTCGTGGCCGTAGCAGCCGACATGAGGGCAGCGCCAGGTGCCAATTCGGAACACAGGGCGTTTTGGCACCGGTCTGCTAGCCGTCATATTCGGAGCTGGTATGGTGGATGGTGCGTACTGCACTGGTTCGGGAACAGGCATTGCGGCGAGATTTTCGTCCAGGGATATGAAGGACATGCTCTCGCCAAAAAGAGTTGCACAGCGCTGAGTAGCCCGGGCAATCACTCGTTCGTCCCAGCCTTTGACTGCCGCAAGCCCAAGCACTTCACTCCAGTCCATGAGCCCAGATCTCCCTGTCTGGTCACGGTTGGCCGAGGGACTTCGCTCGTCTGCCGAACTTTCGGGCCTGCTGCGTTTCTTCAAAGAGGGTTCAGCCTTGATGTCATCCATAACCACATCACTGTCAGAGTCTGTGTCGCTATCGGAGGCGTAGATCCTCAGTCGCCGACCAGCTTTCATCCCGCCACGGCGAGATCGAACTGATGATGCACGAGAAACAGGTCGGGAACTGTTTCTGCTACCAGGCCTACTCCTTGACTGGGTCCTTGATGTACGTTTCGGTGTTGGTCGACTAGATTCTACGCCAGAAGTCCATTCACTTTGAGAAGATCGTTCAGAGTAGTCCTTGCGCCCAAAATGATTCAGTCGAGTGCGGCGAATGGCAAGTGCGAGATCGTCTGCCTTCGTCAGGACGGAATTGATCATCGGATCCAGGATTCTGCGTGCTTTCGTATCATCTGCCAAAAACGTGGGTGTGGTGTGGGCTACGCGCTGGGCTACCCTACCATGCCTTTTGCCCAAGATACGACCAAACTTCTCTTGCTCATCTTCTTGTGATCCGCCGTTATCGGTTTCAAGGTCATCCTCATATCCGTCTGTATCCGCTCTTGACATGGAACGGCGTGATCTTGCTGATTTGACACTTTTTGAGCGTGACCTACTTCGCGAACGTGCTGTACGATCAGGCTCGGGGACAGGTGCATCTGCTGTGTCCCTTGCGCGCCAGCGCTCTTTTGCCTGTCGCAAGATTGTAGCGAGGATTTCATCGCGCAACTCCTCTCCGATATCCTGCTCATCTGCATTGCCAATTGTCCAGTCATCCGGCCTGCTACCAATCGTTCCGCGCCCGGACTCTCTATGAGGCTTGGGTACTTCTGGAGGAGGTAAAGGCCATGCTGTCCAGTCCTTGGATGGTACCAGATTTGTCTGCATCTCTCCCGAAATATCGGCATATCGCAGCTCGTCTCCCTCTTTCAGCCAATGATCGTTGTTCTGCCAGCTTTTCAGCCTAGCCAGCTCCTGTGGTGGCCTTCTGACACGTCTCTTGAGCGCATGCGCGTTATAGAGGTGCGCGGCGAGGTCCCGGTTCTGTGTTTGGTCGAGAGACTCAGCGATATCGCGATCTGCGGCCGTATACTTCCTCCATGTATAGCGCGGTCCTTGGAATTGGTTGGGACGTGTCGGCTCGTCTGCCTCGCTCTCGGACTCGGACTGAGACGCAAAGTCTGCTTCCAGCTCGGAATAAGCGTCTTCCGCATTTGGCGCATCTTGTGGAGTAGGTTCCCGCTCTGCAGAGGGTGAGGGCCGCGTGCTAGAATCCTGTGATTGCTCAGTTTCGGAGTCGAAAGAAGAATCCGAAGGCTGTGCGCCAGCGTCACCACCGAACAATGACATCTCGATTGTCCAAGATGTCAAAGACGGGTGGTGGTCGAGACGTCGCTGGTAATGGATGCATAGCTTGCCTGGGAGTGGGGTGGCAGAGGACTGCGCGGGGGTTTTTATGCAAGCGCGAAAACACGTGCTCACGTACCTTTAGCTCGCCTAGCAGCATCTCCCAGAGCTCCACTGGATCATGCTCGACATCGCATTTGACCATCCGACGCAACAGCCAGTTGTAGTCGTCCAGGTCTGCTATCTTCTCACCAGGGCGAGTGACCACATGCGCCCTGGCCTTCATGCGCCAGAGGTCGGCCAGCGACGCAATAAACACCTGTCCGAACACCACGGGCTTATATTTCAGGCCCGGCACCGCTTCACCGCCAAGCTCGACGATATCTATCGATACAACGAGGCCGGCGCCAGCACCGGCCACGGCGGTAAATTGTACAAATACTAGGACAGCACATGATTTAGCAAACACAAATCTTCGTCATTATGCGTGGAGACATGAACTCTACCGCCATCTCGCAGCACCGAAAAGCGCTCATCCAGACACGCGCCTTCCAAGAAGGCCCCGTGGGCCGCAGCCGTGCCGACAAAGTCGAGATCTTCGGCTCGACGCCTGGAGCCATGGTACGAAGGATGATGCGGCCACGGAGGCTTCTAGGAGGGCGGCGAGGAAGGCGTCCGAAATCGGCGCACGAGATGACATGATAAGTATTGATATTATTCTACTAATAAACTAATAATAGAATGAACATGTGTGGCTATGAACATGTCCACGCGCAGGTGCCTCTAGATATGTGTAGTCTTTCCTGCATGTCTCCTTCCAATAGCTTGGTCAATGTGCCTCGTCGATTCTCGCTAATCTGCGAGTAACTGCAGTTTGCCATAGCTCCTGCTGAAGTTATACAGTACGCTCATAGCTTCACATTTATTTACTGCAGCAGGACTCACGGATAGACTGGATAGACATTCAGTTCCTGGAAATTCAGAGACTTCCGCTATCGACAAGACACGTAACAGACCACTAAAGGGCATCCCGACTCCTGGATATATCCAATATCTTAAAAATTTGCATTCTCGTACGTAAAATTCGATGCTTCCATGGTACGTGTGTAGAGGGCCTCGGAATGATCACATTTTCCGGAGTCACAAGAATTGGTAGCCTTGCAATGGTCCTACCAAGTTTTACGAGTAGAATCCTTTATAAACTGTTTTTTCCCTCTTTTCCTCCGTGTCCAGCAATTCCTTGTACAACGCATATCTCACACATACTGTTGTACAACTATATTATACTATCCATCATGTCTCCCTCTACTTTGAAGAGATCTCGCTCTACCTCTCCAGCATCACACTCTAGCAAGCGTAGTTGTGTAGAAAGCCTTCCGGCCTCTGCCAATGTCCGCTTCCTAGTGCTTTCCGATACGCATGGAAATGACTTGCCATCCTCGCTTCCAAAATGCGATATCCTCCTCCATTGCGGCGACATTACCGAAGATGGCTCCCCTGAAAGCATCGAACAAGCACTTGAGGCTTTGGGCACTATTGATGCTGAGCACAAGCTTGTAATTGCTGGAAACCACGAGATTTCCATGGATAAAGAATACTACCTGGCTGAAGGTGGATCAGCTGCAGACGTCGAGAAGACGCTGGAGCTCACCAGCCCCGCCTCGTCCTCGGTCGCCAGCAAGAATGGCATCACCTTTCTTGAGGAAGGCACACATACCTTCACTCTCTCCTCGGGCGCCTCCTTCACCATTTACGCATCCCCCTACACGCCCAAGTACGGTGCTTCAGCCTTCCAGTATCCCACCGGCGAAGACCGATACAACCCCGCTGAATATTCGCATTCGTGGGCGAAAAATGTCGGTACCGAGTTATCGACTATTCCAGAAAACGTCGACATAGTCATGACTCACGGGCCGCCCAAATATATCTTAGACTCGACTCCGGACGGTAGCAGCGCGGGATGCGAGCATCTCCGCCGGGCTATTGAGCGGGTTCAACCAAAGCTGCATTGCTTTGGACACGTTCACAAGGGCTATGGGGCCCAGAGGCTGGAGTTTGACTCTGAGGTCAAGATCGGTGGGGAGGCCGATTCGATAATCCCGCTTCAAAAAGAGTGGGTTGGAAAGAACCAGGCCAGCAAGAAGGGTTTCGCGAGCATTCCGCCTGGCTCGCTTGATGATTTCCGCTCCAGCAAGCAGACACTGTGTGTGAATGCGGCAATGGAGGGGGAGAAGGGCTTGCTGGAGAACGCACCCTGGGTCGTTGACCTGGAGTTCCCAGTAGTAGCGTAGAATTAGTACATGAATACACCTAACATGTCAGACCAAACTTGCAATCTCTCTGCGTCTCATGCATCATCCTAGATACCTTCAGTGGCTCCAACATGGCGGTTGCACGCCCACAAAATCTTTGAGGCTATCCAGGATACTCATTCAGCCTTGTGCATATTCGCAGCATTTCTGCATCTCATTGATCATCCTAGTTACCTTCAATAACTCAATAATGGTGGTTGCACGTCCACGACATATTTGAGGCTATCCAGGATACACATTCAGCCTTGCGCACAGGTGCTCGCCGTCGGTCTCTGTGCGACCGATGAGGCGTCCAGCGATCCGCATTCCTGCAGATGCTGATTGGTAAGTCGGCCGCAGCAACGACCGACATCCAACATACGATAGACTTCACGGAACCCGCGTTGATGATTATAAGGGGCCTTAAAGGCCCAAAGTTTGCCATGCAATTTCGCTGCTCAAACTTCTATTACTGTGATCTCTCAAACAAGTCGACACACAGGACACTGCCAACATGACAGCATCCTCATCTCTCGTCCTCTACAGCCCTGGCCCTTCATCTGCAATGACAACAAAGTCGTCCCCAGCATCACTCATCTCATCCCGCCTCTTTACACAGCAAACCGGCACAGCCATCGCCACAGAACTCCTCTACCGCCTCCTCTTCGACATCATGAACCGCGTCCTCGCCTCCTTCCAGCGTCTCGCATCCCGCGGCATCGAACAAGCGACATAAGATCGTGGATTCATCACGTGTCCGATAGGTGGGGAGCGCGGGGCTGCAAGACAGCCACCGTGGGTTAAGAGTGTGTTGGTGGGGATCGAAGAGGGGAGGTTGCATGATCGGGACTTTTACACCAATTCGTGGTGAGGGAGGACAAGGTCCGAGTTGAAGAAAAGGACAGGAAACGAGGCGATGCGACGCTGTTGTGTGAAGACGTCTAAAGTCAAAGTTCGGTGATATGGGTAGCGATACAACGAAGCCG
>Ga0265780_10005872_pt1 | contig 15421 bp, 8 predicted proteins | sample P1T30metagenome_FD_192432 | JGI IMG/M metagenome (GOLD analysis project Ga0265780, IMG submission 192432) | Plant litter microbial communities from East Loma Ridge, Irvine, California - P1 T30 | ecosystem: Environmental > Terrestrial > Plant litter > Unclassified | place: USA: California... | reverse complement strand
GCTATGTCCGGAAAACAGGAACGCTTGAAGCTTCGGAAACAATACACTGAGGCTCTCCTGGAAAGCCGATCTTCTAACGGAACTCAAGCCGTCTCGGGAGACGAGATCATTGACTATGCTATCAAGTCCGCGTACAGCACAATGTTCACACAGAACTTCTATCCTTGGAAGTACCATCCTAGAGGCTGGGAGGAACCATCACCCGGAAAGACTATATCTGAAGTCAACATAAACCTGCTCAAGAATGATCCAGAGAACGTCGCAAGGCCTCTTGCCGGCGAAGTCGACGAGTCCTACACCCTGACCCTAACCGAAGACGGCAAAGCAACCATCTCTGCAAACTCCAGCATCGGCATAGCCCACGGCCTGACCAGTTTCACCCAACTCTTCTACGCCCACTCCGACGGAACCCACGTCTACACGCCCCTCGCCCCCGTCTCAATCACCGACGCCCCCAAATTCCAACACCGCGGCATCAACCTCGACGTCTCGCGCAACTTCTTCAGCGTCGCGGATATAAAGCGGCAAATCGACGCGCTCGCATACAACAAAATGAACCGCTTCCACCTGCACATCACCGACTCACAGTCCTGGCCGCTCGTGATTCCATCCCTGCCTACTCTTGCTGCGAAAGGCGCGTACCGCCCAGACCTCGTCTACACGCCGCAGGACTTCGCGGACATCCAGCGCCACGCGGCGATCCAGGGCGTGGAAATGATTACCGAGATCGACATGCCCGGCCACACGGCGAGTATCTGGCACGCCTTTCCCGAGCTGATTGTGGCGTACAATAAGCAGCCGGATTGGTCGACGTGGGCTGCTGAACCACCTTCCGGTACACTCAAACTCAACTCTCCTGCCGTGTATGAGTTCCTGAATACTCTGCTGGCGGATCTGCTACCCCGCGTGGCGCCGTATTCGAGCTACTTCCACACGGGCGGCGATGAGGTTAATAAGAACGCGTACACGCTGGATGAGACGGTGGGGAGCAATGATACAGCCGTCCTGCAGCCCCTGATGCAGAAACTCGTGGACAGGAATCACGAGCAAGTGCGCGCGGCAAATCTCACTCCGCTTGTGTGGGAAGAGATGTTGCTCGAGTGGAATCTGACGCTGGGAAGTGATGTGATAGTGCAGAGTTGGCAGAGCGACCAGGCCGTCAAGGACATTGTCGACAAGGGCCATAAAGTCCTCGTTGGGAATTATAACTACTGGGTACGTCAAAGATCCCCTTCTCTTTTTTTCTCGAAATGGGTTTAGTCTGACCATGGCGTAGTATCTCGACTGCGGCAAAGGCCAATTCCTCGACTTCGCCCCTTCGTCTGCCGCTGGCTTCTGGCCTTACAACGACTACTGCGCGCCCTTTCATAACTGGCGCCTGATTTACTCCTACGACCCGTTGGCCGGTATCCCTGTTGACAAACAGCATCTGGTGCTCGGCGGTGAGGCGCACATGTGGGCTGAGATGACGGATCCGATTAACGTGGATCGCATGGTTTGGCCGCGTGCGGCGGCGGTGGGGGAGGTTCTGTGGAGTGGCGCAAAGGATGAGATGGGCCAGAATCGCAGCCAGATTGAGGCGAGTCCGCGGTTGGGCGAGATGAGGGAGAGGTTGGTTGCGAGGGGGGTGGGGGCGGAGCCGGTGCAGATGCCGTATTGTACTATGGATGGGACGCAGTGTCAGTTGGGGTATACTGGGTGAGTGAGATTGGATGAATGTGGGAGAGCAGTGAAGTCGATTGTTTTGCTGTAATACATATGCCGAAAAGTTGAGAGATGCGGTTATCCTATATATTTTGTCGCTATTGCCCTGCAGATTACAACTATCATGTCAAGTACACGGCGATTTTACATAGCCTGAGGCAATACACACGGCCTGAATGGAGTGAACAACGTAGCTACCCGTCTCCTGCTTTGGCTCCCCAGTCCCCGCATCCAGAGTTTCACGAGCAAATTCTTGGCTTCATAACAACTGCAGGACTGCAATACCATGCGCTTGGCCTATGTCAATTGTCTGACGGAAGTCCTAAAGTAGCGTTGTTCTAGAAAGATGGCTCCATGCCACCGAATCATCATTAGCCTGATTGCGCCAATCAGACCTTCAATACCACCGATGGCTCCCGCAGTTCCAATTAATCTCTAAATGTGTATATTACAGCACAAGACAGTCCTCGTAAGCGCTTGCTCCGTGTTCAAATTAGTGTAGCGTGATCATCCTTTGAGGTCTTGAGACTACATATGCAAACATTCCAGGGCTTACATATACAATGTCGATTCATCGGGAAATTTGACAGTACTCAAGCTTCAATATGCGGTTCAGTATTGTTCAGCTCCTCTTGCTGAGCTCCAGCGTTTCAGCTGCGGCTATTGCAAAGAAAGCCCCAAAAGGGTTTGTGACACGAGAAGGCCAAGTATTCAAGCTTGATGGAAAGAACTTCTACTTCGCCGGGAGCAATGCGTACTACTTCCCATTCAACGACGTAAGACCTCCTAAAGAAAGATATCTCATCTCCACTGACGTTGTTCAGCTCGCATCCGATGTCGAAAAAGGTCTCGCTGCCGCGAAGAAAGCCGGGCTGAATGTCATGCGCACATGGGGCTTCAATGATCGGAACCGCACCTCAATCGTCGGTGGTCTCCCGCAGTATGGCGGTGAAAGTGATGGCCCAGGTCCAAACGTTCTACAGTTGTGGGACAACGGCAAGTCTGAGATCAACCTGACACCACTCGACAAAGTCGTTTTGGCTGCTCAGAAAACCGGGGTCAAGCTCTTAGTCGCGCTCACGAACAACTGGGCAGATTATGGCGGTATGGACGTATACACTGTGCAGCTCGGCGGAAAATACCACGACGATGTGAGTGGAATAAGCCGAGATTATGAATTTCGTTAATCTTTGGCTTGTAGTTCTACCGAGATCCCAAGATCAAGGCCGCATACAAAAACTATGTCGGTCAGATCGTCAAGCGCTACGCCAACTCTTCGAGCATCTTCGCTTGGGAACTTGCGAACGAGCCTCGCTGCGGCGCAGATGCTGTCCGCAATCTTCCTCGCAGCACCACTTGTACACCGGACACAATCACAGCATGGATTGATGAGATGAGCACGTTTATTAAGTCGATTGACCCCTACCACATGGTCACTTGGGGTGGCGAGGGAGGCTTCAACATCAAATCCGACGACGGCTTCTACAACGGCTACGACGGCGGGGACTTTGACAAAGAGCTGACTCTCAAGAATGTTGACTTTGGTGTGTTTCATTCGTACCCAGATTGGTGGTCGAAAAGTGTCGAATGGACAACACAATGGATCAAAGACCACGCCGCGTCGGCTCGCAAGGCTGGAAAGCCTGTCGTGCACGAGGAGTATGGCTGGTTGACTGATGACAAGAGAATGGAGTATACTGGAAGAACAAGCAACCGCACTCGTTCTGAGGTGTTTGGTATCTGGCAAGAGACAAGCTTGAAGGAGAAGATGCCAGACATGTATTGGCAATTCGGATACGGCGGATATTCGTACGGTAAGAACCACGACGACGGGTTCACGATCTTTCTAGAGGATACTGAGGCGCAGAAACTGGTGTTTGATCATGCGAAGAAGGTGAACGCATTGAACAAATAGAAGGAATACATAAGACTGCCGTAAGGTGCCGCAAACTTTGCAAGATATTTGAATTGTATCCGCAAAATCTCCCATATTTTTATAGGAACATCTCTACATTTATATATGCAATATACTCGCCCCTTTTCTACATGTCCGGCACAACTGCTCGTTGGAGCCGTGAAATCGAAAATATCACACAACTCAAGCTTAGCGAGTGTTGGACAGGCAGCATTATGCACAACCACAATTATTCTCGATACGCACCAGATACGGAGTTCTACATGGCGAATGAAAGAGTGACGAAGTCTCGCAGTTTCTTAGTCATTGCCTGGAGGCATGAGCTCATAGGCTCGCACTGTGCAAGCGTGTGGGCGTGTAGAAACAGGCGCCACTTCGTAGGGGACAATCGGTCACAATGCCTGGAATCTTTCACTACACCCTAGTCCAGGCACTACGCGCTACACAAGCAATCGTCCCTCGTCCTTATCACGGCCCTTTGTGCTGACACAAACTCCTCACCACCCACTTGATCAACCATCACCGCACTCCACCAGAGCTCACATCAACCTCCACTCAAAGCTTCTCACTTCCACTTTGCGTACACAGCACCACGCCCTCAGGCTCTACTCAAAGCTCCCCGCCTCTACTTTGCGTACCTCGGATCACGCCCTCAAGCTCTACTAAAAGTTTCTCACATCAACTTTGCGTATCCTGAATCACGCCCTCGTCATCGTCATCAACCTCACACTTTACCTCCTCAACTACACCTCGAACTACACCATACGCCGCGGAACACCATGTGCCAATTCACGCTACAGAAGTACCTAGTCTGCGGTCACACCAAGCTCCTGACAGATGCGCTCAACACTCTCTTTTGCAAGCCAGTCGCGCTGGAGCTGCAACGGTCCACTACTCAGGGACTAGACGCGGCGCCTGCATGCTGCCATCCATTGCCCCTACTGCAGGACAATAAGATCGCGGCCGTCCATGAGTTGTTTGGAGCCTGCGAGGACTGCGAGCGCGAATGGATCTGCGAGATCCAGCAGGCCTCCAATTCAAAGGCGGATCTCATCCTGAGCCGACAGGCCTTACGAGAGGACCTTGATTTCGACACCTACAACCAAGAGGACGTGGACAAGATTAAGGACCTGTGCACTTCCATCAGCAAGGCAACGACCAAGGCAAAACAAATCGCGGAGGTCTTCGAGGTGACGATGAACAATGACACTGCACGACTGGACTTGAATGAAACTCTCCAGAAACCAGGCCGCGAGAAGTACGAAACCTTCCTCTTGAATGGGCTCGAAGAGTGCGACGTCTTGATTAAAACGTTCGAATACTACATGCGGCAATGCGTGCCTCGACGCATGTTCGATGACCTGGTGCGCTACATCGAGAAGAAGATCGCCCGAGCAGCTGAACGTGCAAGTAACCTAGAGACTATCGGCGGATACATCGTCAAAGATGAGGGCAGCGGAGACCACAAGGAGGTCATCGCGTCTTTGTTTTCCGATATCAGAGAATCGGCGTACATCGAGCTATATGGCATCGCGCCTCCGCGTTCACCGGACTTCGACTACCGCAACCAGCGACAAGAGGACGATGAACTTATCATCAGCTGCAGTGAGAAGGAAGCCAAGCGCCTTGTCGAGATCGAAGTGGTCACATCGCAACACGTTCCGGCAAAGCGAAACAATGCTGGATCCGCGCTGTACGACTTCCCCATGAGACAGCGCGATTTCAGTGCACGTCTGGCAATGTCAAATGCCACATTCGCCAACGACAAGCTGCCAAACATCATGAGACAACGCGATCTCAAGGTCCTCGTCACAAACGTCCTACTTCCCCACATTGCCGCCGAGGAAGCAGTGCGCGAAGTCATGTACCAGGCGAAGCTCGAGAAGCAGAAGCTCCGAAAAGAGGAGCATCTTGCGGCTTTCAGGGAGCGATACTCTCTGTATGAAGAGGAGGATCCTGAAGAAGAGACTGCTACATCACCAGAAGATGAGCGAACTTCAGCAGACCTCGCAGATGGCAGCAAACTCCCGGCGTCTGAACCGGCGCACAACATCTGGATCAAGCACAAGAAGTTTGTCGATGTTGATCGGCCGTCTCTCACGTCCAAGCAAGCCATCACCCTGGCGTTGCGGTGCGATTACCCATTCGATGACGAGGATGACTGGGACTGCGAGGAGGTCCCGAAAGAGAGCGCCCAGGCATCGACCGAAGAGAGCACCCAGTCAGCCCCGCAGCCGAACACCGAAGCTGTTGGAAGGACCTTTGGCTGCGACTTCAGTGACGATGAGGACGACTGGGATGAGGAAGAGACGTTGGTCGAGTCGAGCGAGGAGGTGGACATGTCTAATCCTCTGGCCAGCGCAGACACCAAGATCGAGGCGGACAAAGACATGTCCTCAACAGGCACAAGCTCAGTCAACGAGAACACGTCACCAAGCGCCCCAACACAGTCTCCTTCACCAGCACCTCGGAGCAATCTCGGTCCCGTGGTGCGCAAGCGCTCAAGCGATCATGATTTGTCCGATAACGAGACGCCTCCACAGAAAGCGAGGACGAGTTCAGATGCTTTCAGCGATGAGGATGTTCTGACGGGGTCAGAACCTCCCTCTGTTAACACTGCGGATGAAGACACGATCGCAGAACCGGCACCTGCGGCTGAAGACCTACCGTCCGCCCCGACACAGTCTCCTCCTTCTCCAGCACCTCGGAGCAGTCTCGGTCCCGTGGTGCGCAAGCGCTCAAGCGACCATGATCTTTCCGATGACGAGACGCCTCTAAAGAAAGAGAGGACGAGTTTGGATGCTTCCAGCGACGAGGAGATTCTGATGGAGTCGGATTCTCCCTCTGATGATGGGGTGGTTTGAATACCCGTCGGTGTGGCGTGCATCAGCGCCTGGGGTTTGTCTGGATCGACAACATAAGTCTTGCATGATGCAGTGTATTATCAGGCTGACGGCCATGGTGTGCAAATTGAGGCAATGACAGCGGGACTTCACGGACGAGGAGTCATTGACGCGAAAGGTGCGGATGATTTATGAGGAGTAGGAGTTGGCGAGATGTGAGATGTAATGTGAGTGGGGATGGACTGGATAGACTAGGGAGATAGAGGATATGGCGCATTTCCAAATTGTACAGGAGCAGAAATTCAGATGCGAGGGACGTGTCTCACAAAAAAAAGAATAATTAGACATACGCATAGCGAATTGCAGACAAAAAAAATGCAAATAATCACACGTACTTATAACAAAAACTTCAAGATGATGATTTGTCATTCAAGTCATGTCCTTCATAACCCATGCCGCACGCTATGCGAATGCGATCCCAAAACGCCTAGAAATGCATCTCAAACTTAACACCATCTCACGCTGCGACATCCGCCACCCTAAGCCATCTCTCCTCGAGCGCCAACACAACCAGCTCCTTCACACTCCCCAAACTCTCCTCCCTTCCGAGAGCAACCGGACACAACAGCTCACTAACGCGCTTCAACACGCTGTGCAGCTTTAATGCCTTCTTCTTCACCTTCGCCGGGTCCTCGTCGCTGTCGACGCCTTCCATAGTGTCTTCGGGCGAGAACTGGTCCGGCGTGTTGTCGCAATCGGTGAGGTGGTTGAGCAGTTTGTGCAGCAGGAAGTGCGTCCAGACGAGGTTGGTCTTGGGGTGGAAGCGTTTCCAGACGGGCTGGAGTACGGGTTCGGGAACGATTGCCTTGCGCGGCGACCGACGCGGTGATGAAGACTCATCGAAGCGAATGTGCGTGTTCTTGCGTGGCGAGCGTCGGGGTGTGAGTATGTTCTCAACAGGCGCTGGCTCGTTTTGTAGGGGGTTGTTGTAGAGTGCGGCACCGCGCATGTATCGGTAGATCTCGTACTGGTACTCCTCGGATGCATCGCCTTCGAAGATTGCGGGGTCTTTGTCAAGATCGAGCCATGCTACATCCGGATCGCCGGCACTGTGGTCCGAAGACGGTGAGGTTGTAGTGCCGAGTGATAATGAGGACGACCGGCGATCCGAAGATGGCAGAATGTCCGCGCGAGATAGAGTATAGTCGATGACGGTCGTCTCGAGGCCAGTGAATCTGAACTTTCGTCGTATTGGGTCCTTCACAATGGCGTTGGTGACGTCGCTTCCAGCCCTTGATGACCGGACACAAATATTGCCCATGTGCAGATCGCGGTGCTCGAAATTGCATGTCTCTTCTGCCTTTGCCACACTTAAGCAAACCCCCCAGAAAACATCCCAAACTTCCCACACCGATCCCAGACCACCATGCTCCATAATCTTCTCACAGTCAGTTCCAGCATCTTGCATTTCAACTATCGCCCAAAGCTGAGTGTCGTCATAGCTAGCCTTTTTGCTAGGATCAGGGAATTCGCTCTTCTTGCCGCGTGGCCTTGACTTGTTCCATGCTTTCCACGCATCGGAAAACGCTGCCGTTGGTCGTCCTTGCAGGATTGTAAGATCGCGGAAGTTGGTAAAGCCTGGAATCTGGTTTAGGTTTTGAAGGAGCTTAACCTCCGAAAGTACATCCGCAACCTCAGACTTCCACTGGTCATTTTCCTCTCGCTCAGCCATCTCTTTCTCCGCCTGACCTTCACGGTCTCTAATCGCTCGCGCCTGGAGTTGACATGGTAGTGGGGCATCTGGTGGAGTCTTCAGCGCGACAACTTTGAGAACTGACTCCTGGCCTGTCGCGTTTGTTGAGCTGCGTGCAGAGAGTCGATAAACTTCCGAGAAGGAGGCTTCCGCAATTTTCGTGATCTCAAAGTGTGGTTCAAGCTCGGACGACCAGTCTTCGAAAGGGACGGCTTTCTTGCCGTAGCTGAGTGAAAGAAGTGGAGAAACGTATGCAGTATAGACATCATCCGGTTCAGGTGTTGCCTCAGGCGTGGCAAGTTGTTTCCGGCGCGGCGAGGAAGCCTTGGGTTTCGTTCTTGATCTGGGCTCCCGTCTCCTCGTAGGCGACGAATCGGGAGTTCCCACAGTCCTGGGTGTCTTCTTTCTGTTACTACGGGGTTCTAACATGTGTACGTCCTTGGTCGGCTGGATGTTCGTCGTGCAGCTTTCGAGAGCTATGCGCCGTTTGGGTTTCTGCGTGCGTGGTGCCTCTTTTGGTTGCAATACCTTTATGTGATCTTCCTCTACCGAAGCCTTTGCCGCTTCCTGTGAAATATCGTCCTGTGGTCTCTGGTTTTCCTTCGTCTCGATTGCGTCGGGACCACATGCTGCTTTTCGTGGCCGGCCCTTCTTCTTTGTCTTAACTTCATCAACTGACCGTGTTTGCTCCAGTCTCAAACCCCCAAGCCCCTTCGCAAGCGCCGCCAATGCATCCTCCTTTGGGGCGTCTCCCGCTGCATCTTCCAGCTGTTGCCTCCAATCGCTCTTCACGACCCCGACTGCGTTCTGCCCCGCATCAACCTCTGCGACATCTGCTACTTTCTTCGGCGATATAAACTTCGAGAAGCTGGTCGTCGTACGCGTCGTGCTTTTCTTCTTCCCGTATACGACTTTCGGGGGCATCGTGGGTGGTTGAGCGAGCGATGTCTGGGTTGACGTTGCGGTGTGGGATTCTAGTGTGCAAGGGTCCTATTTGCGATTACTATTTTCGGCTGGGTTGGTGGGGCAACCCCATAAACAGCACGAGCTTGAATGACGTCTGAAGGTTGGCAAGACACTAGCGCTATCAGATAATCAACATTAAAATATATGGAAGCTACCAACACGATGGTATATAGCTAGCTAATCTTCGCAAAAGTTCACAATCTGCAATGTCGCACTACATTCGCTTCGCTGGAAATCGAGATTTGTCGTTTCTGCAATCACCTGTTGTGAGCGAGCTGCCTTGTCACTGTCACGTCCATGTCCGCCCTATCCTAGACCACCTGGTCAAATATGCCGAAGACCTGAACGAGGCGGATCTTCACGAAGTTGTCCATCAACTTCGTCCAACGTTCTCGTGGTGGTCGACGTCACGATACGCACTGGAACGTGAATGCTTAGGTCCCGGAACAGCGGCCTGAGGTGCGGTGGGTCGAGGCTGCTACAGGTCACCATGTGCTGTTGTTCCTTCAGCACGGCAGTACCCTGGTAACCGAAGCTTCCCGCAGCGACAGCGTGAAAGAAAGCCGAAAAGCTGGTACGGTTCAAGAGGTCCAATTACCGCTGGGTCTAGCTTTTCTCTAGTAGGCGCTGCTGGTCCAGGGATTGTTTGCCAGCAGGCCCAGCTCGCCAGAAGTCAAGGCTGGCAATAACATCAGTGCCCAACTCATCCTCGTATGCATATATAATCTAAACTAGTTAGCACTGCACAGAATGTGTATCATGGTTACGAGTAGACGTACCTCGCTAGTCGATGTGTGCAGCCATCGGATATTCTTCGCTGTGACGATGTGTACCAGACCGCCACTCTCCATATGCCGGATCTCGATAAAGCTCGGCTCAAACGCAAGGATGTAGGGGTTGAAGATGGCGAAGGCTTGAGGTGTACCTTCCCAAGTAATCTTCCAGTCTGGACGGGCCCGCCAACCGTTCCTGTTAACAAAGAACGAGTAGTCCGTGTAGCACAGGAGGAACTCGCCTCCCATTCGTTCGATGTGGATTGGCTTGATGTTTTCTTTGCGCACGACGAAGTCGAGCGAGGTATCTGCTTGATCGAGCAAAGACTGTGTTTCGAGCGTCTCGAGACTGACCACTTCGAAGCCCCGTGCGCAGCCCACACAGAGCTTGGAGCGCAAGAAATGGATCGACGTCGATTCGGTGGGAATGTAAAACTCCTTGTATGGCTTGAGCTGATCTTGCCCTTGTGAAAGCATCTTCGCAAATCCGGATTTGCGCGCCTTGCCTGCCATGTTCTCCTTTGGCTCGTAGACTTTGATGGTAGTAGAGAGTGCAGATGTCTTGACAGTTGCCACGAGATTGTTGCCCAGGCAAATACCCGACTTGAAGAAGTTGGCATGGCAGATCTTGCGAGGCCGCTTCGCGATGGCCTGACTGTCATCTGGGTCCAGAGCTTCTGTCGAGTAGGAGTAGAGTGTCTTGTCAGCAAGAACAAGCACAATCTGGTGCTGTTCGAGCACGTCGATCTGCGTTACACCCTTACAGTCAAGGACACGACGTGGCTTGATCGATGCATCCTTGGCCTTTCTCTCGACCACGTAAACACCGGCGTCAGTGCCGAGAGCCATCTTGCGTCCACCATCCATGGGAACGGCACAGGTGACCCTAATCGCTGGGTTGAAGAAGCCCTCGTTCAAGATGGTCTTGGTGAAGATGTTGCTGCGTTCACGCAAGGTGCGTTGCTGAGCCTCGATGTGCTCCATCCATTTCTGTTGCGAGATTGCCGTACTCGCGTATAACGTCAATTCGAAACCACCTTTTCCGAGATGCTTGAAGGTGATGGGGTACCCTTGCTGCTTCGTGGCATCGTTGCGACCACTAGGTGTGGCTGCAGCGATTCCTCTTGCGCCCATCAAGTTTGCGGAGGGTCTCTTCGAGATGCCCAGCTTCGGAATGATCTCGTCCATTTGCGTTATCACAAGTAGCTCTAGTGGGATAGGCTTCTTGTAGACCTTTTGCTCTTCTCGCTTATTCACGGTCTTTGCGCGTACAAGAAGGACAGCGTGGTCGAAGAGGTAGCAGGTGATGTCACCAGTCGCTTCCGTGGGTGTCTTCTTGAGGTTGCCTTTGAAGACCAACTGGCGGTTCTCGTCGGTCAACTTGAGATCAACGTACTCGTTGTTCCTGAACTTAAGATCCTTGTGGAGCTGCATCAAATTGAAGTGGTTTTCCGCTTTGCCAGATTCCATGTTGACCTTTGACAGCGTTTCCTTGATTATCTTGATGACCTTGGGAATATCCTCTTTGTCGGGGTCCTCATCGGCTGTGTATTTGACAATGTTCTCTAGAAGCAAAGGGTACCTAGCCAATCTTGTCGTGGGCTTCGTGAGATATCCGTTGAGCTCCAACTTTCTCGATTCCTTCATCCTCTCTACTTCATCCACGAACCGCATAAAGTGGGTGTTTGTGCGTTTTTCGTGCTCAAATTCGTACTTACCGAAGAGCTGGTTTGCACCGTACTTGATGAAGGGAGCGAAATGTGGAACGTACTCCAGAAAGATGTCCCCGATACTACGGACGACAGGATCTTTTTGCTGGCGGCGCGTGAGTGCTTCAGCAAGGCGGGAGTTGACCATATACACCTCCTGGCAGTTCGAGAAGACGGTTCGCACGAACTTCTCTCGCCGATGCTCTGGAATCGGAGAACTTTGAGGGTTGCGTAGAGGCTTCATCCAGAAGTCGCGCAGATACTCAAGATCCTTGACGAAATCGCGTTCCGTGTACATCAATTCGGAGATGACCTCTTGACGTTTCCGTTCCTTCTCCGTAATGCTGTCTGAGATCTCTTTGGGTACAGTGTTGATCCACAGCTTCTGCTCCTCGTCATCTAAATCTTCGTGAAGACTTGCACGGGACTCTTCGCGCTTAAGACCAGGCTGGATCCTCATATTCAATCGCGCCTGTTGTTCCAGTCTTCGTGGACAGGCAATTGAGTAACACAAGCGGTCGCGGGTGCAAGTAGGCGAGTAACATTCTGTCAAGAGCGTAAACACGCCATTGATCTCCGCCTTGTCTTCCATCATGGTCTCGCGGAATTGGTATATTTCGTTGGTCGAATCTCGTAATCGGTGCGCATAGGTCACATCGTGGAAGAACTTTTGCGCATCTAAGGACCTGCCGAGGAGGAGCGCAAGATTGCGATCCGTGGTCTTGATGATGTATGAGATCAGGTCGACTGCCTCGGCACCAGTGAAGGCGCTGCTGTACACGAGTCCATCCTTTTCTCTTTCTGAAACCTGGATGCGGTCCTGAAAGGTCTCTGCGACACGCGACAACAAGGCAGGATAGACCAAAGGCGCTCGACGATTTTGTGATGGGACCACCGCCTGTCCATTTTGCTGCGATTGGCTTGAGGCCCTGTTGTTGCTAGAAACTGTGGAAACCGTCTGGGTGGAGTTGGGGCGGGTCATAGAGGTCATGGTATCAGTCCGCTCGGAAGGGGCTACGACCGTCGAGGCCATCGACATTGTTCGAGACTGCTGCGGGATGCTGCCCTGGCTTGCGTTCCGTGTCCTGGCTCCCGGGGCCATTGGCGCCTGCGACCCGCTAGGCGACCTCTGCTCTCCATGCACCATGTCGTTGCCACCTGGTTCTTGCCGTCGGTTGGGGATGACTCTTCCACTCATTGTCTGCGTGTGGTCAACGTCCCTGGTGTATGAACTCATCGACATGGTGCGCTCATCCGGTCGTTCGGGCACAACACGGCCCTGTGCAGTCGTGCGTGCCATGTGATTCATGTAGGGTTGCTGTCGAAAGGTGTTCGCTTGTGACGGGTGGCTAGGGCCGGGTGGTGAGAACTGTGGCCGTGGCCCAAGGGCGAGGGACTGCGAGCGGTAGGGGTCAGTATTCATACCAGGTCCCGGCGGTCCAGGGAAACGCTTCGGGAATGGCGGTTGGCCAGGTGGAGAAGTTCTTGGGTCAAACCGCTGTGGCTGGCCATACGGTTGGCGGTCGGGGCGAAGAGGGTTTGGTAGGTGCTGTGGCTGCGGTTGACGCTGCTGCTGCTGTGGATGACCCTGTCCGTATCGCGGGTCTCCCGGATATCCGTTGGGAGGTGGGCGGTTGTACTGTTCTTGAGGGTCCATTGGGCGTTGCTGTGCAGGGCCGGGGCCATTGCGCGGATCATAATGTGCCTGAGGGCGCCGATCATAGCCATTGATCGGTTGACGCAGTGGTGGAGCGCGCTGCATCATGTCTGCAGTCTGAGACGACATTGTGGCAGCGCGGTCAGTAGGTCTCATCTGTGGCTGTGAAGTCATTGTCTGAGAGCGGCCAGCCATGGAGGGACTGGCGCCGAATATGTTTGCGAATGCCGCGTCCCTTGCTCCTGTGGGCTGGCCATTTGCATTTGGCGGGCGCGCGAATTCCCGCCCCTGCTGGTTGCTGTAGTCCGCCATGTAGCCTCTTCAGTGCGCGATGGGCCCTAGAATAGCCCACGCATCCGCAGCTGCTGGCTGGTGCAAGACTTTTTGGCGGCGTTTGCTGCGTAACCCGGGGTAGCAACGCACAACGCGGCCAAGAGAGGCGGTTTGAGCTTGGCGGCAGGAACTGTGAGACGGCGAGGTATCAATCCTCAATATCTTATTAAAAGCGGCTATGTATGGATGCGTGCGGGGGTAGGTGGGTGTGAGGCGACGACAAACAGCGGGCGTGGATGACCGGCCAGCCCGACGAGGGGCTGCGCTGAGGAATCCGTGAGGCGATGGATGTGGATCGTATACGGGGCAACTATGAATGGGAAACTCTGGGCGGTGTTGAAGCCGTGGGCCGAGAGCAGCAGCCGTAGTTCGTAGCGGTGCTCGCGGCGTAGTAGGGACGTCCACGGGAGCGGGTGGAGGTGTTGTCTCCAGGGCGTTGCATCTTAGCCTTGGCGGGCGAACCTCGCGGCACTAACTATCTCCAGGGCCATCTCAAAGCTCATCGCCTTTCTCATCTACCAGCTAGCTCGAAGAACCGCATTTCCGACATCACACCTTCTATCCCGCAGAGCACACGTCATGGCTTCTCACGGAGACAGCCTCGCGCCTGCGTTCGCGCCCTTCTTCGGCATGGTGAGTACCTGGAGTCGTGTGATGACTTCATAGCTAACAGCTCCCAGAGCGGCATTGCCTTTGCAGTGAGTTCCCCTTACCATGATAGCCATCGAACTAAGACACGAACTATAACCAGATGATCTTCGGATGTACGCGTTTCCCCATCTCAGACACAAGCAATAGGAGCTGATTACAGATAGGCATGGGCGCCGCGTTTGGCACAGCAAAGGCAGGCATCGGTATTGCCGGTATTGGTACATACAGGCCCGACCTGATCATGAAGGTATGGTCACGCATATATGGCTGGGAGCTCTAGCTGACGCGCTGCAGTCCCTCATCCCCATTGTCATGTCCGGTATCCTGGCGGTCTACGCCCTCGTGATATCCGTCCTCATTGCTAGCGACATCAAGCCTCCGCCAGAGAAGAACTACTCGCTATACGCTGGATTCTGCCACATGGCTGCAGGCCTGTCAGTAGGGCTGTCAGGTCTAGCCGCGGGCTACGCGATTGGAATCGTTGGCGATGCTGTACGTTGAACCGTCCACGTCGAGAATGCTCGGGCAGAAGCTAACGTCGGCAGGGCGTACGCTCTTTCATGCGACAGTCGAGGATTTTCGTGGGCATGGTCCTGATCCTCATTTTTGCTGAAGTCTTGGGTCTCTATGGGTCAGTACCACCAATCTGCTCTCGATGCATCTGATCATGGCCAAGACATGTATCACGCGTAGCACGTGTACTAACTTTCACCAGTCTCATCGTCGCGCTTATCCTGAACACAAGGGCCAGCGGTTGAAGAGACAAAGACAGGATTATGTACGACTACATGGTGTAAACAGTTGGCGCTAGCATGCAACATTTAGGAGTTCGGGGTCAAATATGTCGGGCTGTTTCCGGGCCGCGTACCTAATTAGAGCTGAACAGCCAGGTCACACGGTCAGCGGTTGTCGCTTTGGAAGTTATATATGCATAGCGCTTGGGCAGCATCGTGCCGTATAGGAGAGAAATGTATCAATTGGAGCGTGTTAGTATGTCAGGGCAGATTCTCGGAAGAAGACGCCGATTCCAAATGTGCAAGTGTTGCGCCGGATCGAAGGCTCTACCGTGGTTCGCGGCACTGTAGCCGGCATCGATGAGGGACTGACTTGGTCTCTG
>Ga0265780_10005870_pt1 | contig 15425 bp, 11 predicted proteins | sample P1T30metagenome_FD_192432 | JGI IMG/M metagenome (GOLD analysis project Ga0265780, IMG submission 192432) | Plant litter microbial communities from East Loma Ridge, Irvine, California - P1 T30 | ecosystem: Environmental > Terrestrial > Plant litter > Unclassified | place: USA: California... | reverse complement strand
GCGCCAAGCTGCTCGGCCTGCCGATGGGCGTCGACGTCTGCTACACCAACCACGCCGAAGCCGACCAGGACGACATGGACGTGCTGCTGACGATGCTGGGCGCGGCCGGCTGCAGTTTCGTCATGGGCATTCCGGGCTCGGACGACATCATGCTGAACTACCAGAGCACGTCGTTCCATGACGCGCTGTACGTGCGCCGCGTGCTCGGCCTGCAGCCGGCCCCGCAATTCGACGACTGGCTGCGCGCCACGCAGATTTTCACGCAGGACCGGCAAGCCACGCTGGCGGCCACCGTCCCGCCACGCTTTCAAGCCGCCTTGCTGCGGCTGACCTGATATGGCGAGGGCACCCGTCACCGACAATCCTTGGCTGGCGCTGCGCCAGTTCACCGCGGCGCGTATTGCGCTGGGCCGCGCCGGCGTGAGCCAGCCCACCGTCGCCCAGCTCGATTTCCAGCTGGCCCACGCACAGGCGCGCGATGCGGTCCACCGCGCACTCGACGCGCCCGCGCTGGCCGCGGCGCTGCAAAGCCTGCCCGGGTTGGCGCCGGCGCTGCTGCTGCATAGCGCGGCAGACAACCGCACGCATTACCTGCAGCGGCCGGACCTTGGGCGGCAACTCGACGCCGCGTCGCGCGATGCGGTCGCCACCGCGGCCGCGCGGTGCGACGTCGCGCATGACCTTGCCTTCGTCATCGCCGACGGCCTCTCCGCGCTGGCCATCGAACAGCACGCGGTTCCTTTTCTCCGTGCCCTGCTGGCGCGTCTGGAACACGACGGCTGGACCATCGCCCCGCCGGCCATCGTGCGCGAGGGCAGGGTGGCGGTCGGCGACGAGGTGGCGCAGCTGCTCGGCGCGCGTGCCGTCGTCGTGCTGGTGGGCGAACGTCCCGGCCTGAGTTCCCCGGACAGCATGGGGCTGTACCTCACCTGGCAGCCAAGGGTGGGCTTGACCGACGCCAGCCGCAACTGCGTCTCCAACGTGCGGCCGGCCGGCTTGCCGTACCCCGACGCGGCGCACACGCTGCATTACCTGCTGACCGAAGCGCGCCGCCGCGGGCTGTCCGGCGTTGCCCTGAAAGACGAAACCGATGCTGCATCGTCACCCCAGCTGACCACCGCGCAGCGCTTCCTGTTGTAATCGGATCACAGCTTTTACGCTTCCTGTCATCTCTACAACCGTTGTCATTCACCACATACCAGTCATCACTATTTCGCCGGAATTTGCGCTAAATGCGCGATTTTGGTGCGTAAACACACCGTTTTTTTACGAATTTCGCCACAAAAAGCGTCTGTGAAAGCGCTTGCATACCTAATATATTAGGCATAGTATCCTGATATATCAGATAGTGCCCTCGTGAATGATGGCACCGCAACCAGCATGGAGACGCGCCGCATGACCACCAGCATCACCCCGTTCATGGATCAGGATTTTCTGCTCACCACCGGCGTTGCACGCCAGCTCTATCACGATGTCGCCGCTGATTTGCCCGTCATCGATTACCACTCCCACCTGCATGAAGGCCAGATCGCCAGCCGGAAGACGTTCCGCAATATCGCCGAACTGTGGCTGGGCGGCGACCACTACAAATGGCGCCTGATGCGCACGGCCGGCGTGGCCGAAGAATTCATCACCGGCGAGCGTTCGGACGAAGAAAAATTCCGCGCTTTCTGCAAAGTGCTGCCGCTGGCGATCGGCAATCCGATCTACCACTGGAGCCACCTGGAACTGCGCCGTATTTTCGATATCGACCTGGTCATCAACGAAAACAACGCCAGCGCGATCTGGGAACAAGCCAATGCCAAGCTGGAGAAGATGGATACCTGGAGCCTTCTCGAGCAGGCCAGGGTGGAAATCGCCTGCACCACCGACGACCCGGCCGACGACCTACTGCAGCACGCCGAAGTCGCCAAATCCGCGCTGAAAACCCGCGTGCTCCCGGCCTACCGCCCGGACAAGGCCATGCGCATCAACGAGCCGCGCTTCATCGAGTACACGCGCCGCCTGGCCGAGGTGTCCGGCGTCGCGATCGACTCCTTTGCCACGCTGATGGCCGCGCTGGCCAACCGCGTCGGCTATTTCCACGAGCGCGGTGGCCGCATTTCCGACCACGCCGTCGATATCTCGTTGCCGGCCGTCGGCGCAACACCGGCCGAACTGGAGGCGCTGTTCGCCAAGCGTTTGCAGGGCGAGCTGCTGAGCGATGCGGAACTGGCGCTGTACGTGCGGGGCCTGCTGGAATCGGTGGGCAAGGTCTACGCAGAATACAACTGGACGATGTGCCTGCACATTGGCGCCATGCGTAACAACAACCAGCGCATGAAAGCCAAACTGGGCGCGGACACCGGCTACGACTCGATCGCGGACATGACCACCAGCGCCGGCCTGGCCGCACTGCTGGACGCGCTCGACGCGAACGACACGCTGCCGAAAACCATGCTGTTCAACCTGAACCCCGCCATGAACGAAGTGCTGTCGACCATGATCGGCAACTTCCAGGACGGTAAAGTCGCCGGCAAGGTGCAGTTCGGCCCGGCGTGGTGGTTCAACGACCACAAGGTCGGCAACCTGGCCCAGATGATCAGCTTTGCCAACCACAGCGTACTGGGTGTGTTCGTGGGCATGGTGACCGATTCGCGCAGCTTCGCATCCTACCCGCGCCACGATTATTTCCGCCGCCTGGTATGCCGCCAGCTCGGCGAATGGGTCGAAGCAGGCGAGTACCCGAACGACTTCGACGCCCTGGCGACGATCGTGCGCGGCATCTGCTACGAAAACGCCAAAAACTACTTCCAGCTCTGAGCGACGGACACCGCACCATGCAAAAAGTAATCTGCATTCACCCCGACGACAGCATGCTGGTGGCGCTGTCGGACCTGGCGCCCGGCGAAATCGTCACCTGGAACGATGAGCAAATCCTCATCGGCACCGCAGTGAAGACGAAGCACAAGCTGGCCCGGCGCGCGTTTGCCGTGGGCGAGCTCCTGACGATGTACGGCGTGCCGGTGGGCCGCGCGACGCAGCCGATCCGGCGCGGCGAGGCGGTCACCACCGACAACCTCGAACATTACGCCGCCGACGTCGAACTGGGTGAATCGACGCCCTACACCTGGACCCCGCCGGACGTGCACAACTACGACGGCGCGACCTTCCAGGGCGTGGTGCGCGCCGATGGCAGGGTCGGGACAGCGAATTACTGGTTGATCTTTCCCCTTGTGTTCTGCGAGAACCGCAACGTCGAGCACCTGCGCAATGCCCTCGAAGGCCCGCTCGGCTACACGCAGAACGACCTGGCCTCGTACACGCTGGCGCTCCTCGGTGAAGACATGGAAGCGCCGAAACCGGTGGTGCGTCCGTTCCCGAACCTGGACGGCGTGCGCATCATCACGCACAACGGCGGCTGCGGCGGCACGCGTGCCGATGCAAGGTCGCTCTGCAAGGTTTTGTCGGCCTACGCCGATCACCCGAACGTGGCCGGCATCACCGTGTTTTCGCTCGGTTGCCAGAACGCGCAGATCGCGATGTTCAAGGAAGCGCTGGCCAGGCAGAACGCCAGCTTCGACAAGCCCGTGCTGATCTACGAGCAGCAGCAGTGGGAAAGCGAAGACAAGATGATGAAGGCCGTGCTGACCGATACGCTGGCCAGCCTGAAGGATGCGAACAAGGTGCAGCGCCAGCCGGTGCCGCTGTCGCACCTGAAAATCGGCGTCAAATGCGGCGGCTCCGATGGCTTCTCGGGCATCTCGGCCAACCCGGCCATGGGCTATGTGTCCGACATGGTCGTGGCAGTCGGCGGTTCGTCGATCCTGGCCGAATTCCCCGAACTGTGCGGCGTCGAGGCGAACCTCATCGAGCGCTGCGAAAACGACGACGACAAGCGCCGCTTCCTGTCGCTGATGCGCGATTTCGAAGCCCGTGCCGAGGCGGTCGGTGCGCACTTTGCCGACAATCCAAGCCCGGGCAATATCCGCGACGGCCTGATCACGGACGCGATGAAATCGGCCGGCGCGGCGAAGAAGGGCGGCACATCGCCGATCGTCTCGGTGCTCGACTACGGCGAGCAAACCGACAAACCCGGCCTGGCCTTGCTGTGCACCCCCGGCGGCGACGTCGAATCGGTGACCGGCATCGTCGCCTCGGGCGCGAACGTGGTGCTGTTTTCCACGGGCCTCGGGACGCCGACCGGCAACCCGATCGTGCCGGTGCTGAAAATTTCGAGCAACACGCGTGTCTCGAAGAAACTGTCCGACCTGATCGATTACGACTGCGGCCCGATCATCGAAGGCCAGCCTTTGCCCGAAGTGGCGACCGGCCTGTTCGAGATGGTGGTGGCCACGGCGAGCGGGCAATACAAGGCCAAGGCCGACCGCCTGCAGCAATACGATTTCATTTTCTGGAAACGCGACATTTCGCTCTGACCGCACTGTAGAACGCACCGTAAAAAACGCACATGCACGCACTCCAACGCCAAACGCCGTTCGCCCTGCCGATCAAGATCCTGCAATTCGGCCAGGGTAACTTCATGCGCGGCTTTTTCGACTGGCAGGTCGACCTGCTCAACGAGCGCACCGGCCTGGACGCCGGCGTCGTCATCGTGCGTCCGCGCGGCGGCAGCGCCACGCCGCTGCTCGATGTGCAGGACGGCCTGTTCACGGTGCTGGTCAACGGCCTCGATGAAACGGGTGCGCCGGTCAGGCAGCAACGCCTGGTCACGTGCGTGCAGCGTGAAATCGATCCGGCCACGATGTATGCCGATTACCTGGCGCTGGCGGCCCATCCCGACCTGCGCTTCATCGTCTCGAACACCACCGAAGCGGGCATCGCCACGAACGACAGCGACCGTTTCGGCGATACGCCACCGGTTGCCTTCCCGGCCAAGCTGGCGCAGTTCCTGTTTGCCCGTTTCGACGCATTCGATGGCGCACAGGACAAGGGCGTCGTGCTGCTGCCGTGCGAACTGATCGACCAGAACGGCCCGGCCTTGAAATCAGCCGTGCTGCATTTCGCGCGCCTGTGGAACCTGGATCCTGGCTTCGCGGGCTGGATCGACAGTGCCTGCACCTTCTGCTCGACGCTGGTCGACCGCATCGTCACCGGCAAGCCGGCCGGCAGCGATGCGATCGAAGCGGAACTCGGCTACCGCGACCAGTTCATGGTGGCCGCCGAATACTACTACCTGTTCGTCATCGAAGGCCCGGCCTGGGTGGGCGAGGAACTGAAGCTGGCCGATGCGGATTTGAATGTGCTGCTGGTCGACGACATCAAGCCGTACAAGCAGCGCAAGGTGGGCATCCTGAACGGCGGCCACACGGCACTGGTGCCGGTGGCCCTGCTGGCCGGCCTGGAAGAAGTCGGCCAGGCGGTCGAGGATGCGCAAGTGGGCGCCTGGCTGCGCGCGGCGATCCACGGCGAGATCATCCCGGCGCTGCCGATGGCGCGCGCCGGCCTGGAAGCGTTTGCGGCGGACGTCATCCTGCGCTTCAGGAATCCCGCGATCAACCACAAGCTGTCCAGCATTGCGCTCAACAGCTGGAGCAAGTTCGCGGCCCGCATCATGCCGCAGCTGCTGCGCTACACCGAATTGCACCGCGGCGCGCTGCCGCAGCGCCTCGTCACCGCGCTGGCCGCGACCATGCTGCTGTACCGCGGCGGCGTGGTGGCGCTGGCCGACGACCAGGCCACGCTGGGCTGGTTCGCCGATGCCTGGGGCAAGGTCGCGGCCGGGCAGTCGACCCAGTCGGACCTGGTGCGCGGCTGGCTGGCGTGCGAGCGCGTCTGGGGCCGCGACCTGAACGGCGTCGCCGGCCTGGCCGATGCCGTGACCGCCGCGATGGCGCTGATCGACAGCGAAGGCATGCGCGCGGCGCTGTAGGCGTGGTACCGAATACGAACGCAGGGATTTGACCAACAACATATGAGAGGCCGGCGCCGCCAGGCGCGCAACGGCCCGCATTGAATGCAGTACACGGAGACAAACCAATGAAAAGCAAATTCCGCGGCATGCGCTGGTGGATGGTCGGCATGGTCACGCTCGGCCTGATCGTCAACTACCTGGCCCGCAATACCCTTTCCGTCGCTGCGCCGACGATGATGGAAGACCTCCACATCAGCACGAAGGAGTATTCCTATATCGTGGTGGCGTGGCAGGTCTGCTACGCGGTCATGCAGCCGGTGGCCGGGTATGTGCTCGATGCGATCGGCACCAAGCTTGGATTCGCCGTGTTCGCACTGGCCTGGTCGCTGGCCTGCGCGTGCGCCGCGCTGGCCACCGGCTGGCAAAGCATGGCCTTCTTCCGCGGCATGCTCGGTCTGACCGAAGCGGCGGGCATCCCGGCCGGCGTGAAAGCCACCACCGAATGGTTCCCCGCCAAGGAGCGCTCGGTCGCCATCGGCTGGTTCAACATCGGCTCCTCGATCGGCGCACTGTGCGCGCCGCCGCTGGTGGTCTGGACGATCCTGCACGGCAGCTGGCAGTGGGCCTTCGTCATCGTCGGCGTGCTGGGCATTACCTGGACCTGCGCCTGGCTGCTGTTCTACAAGCACCCGCGCGACCAGCAGCGCCTGACCGAACAGGAACGCGACTACATCCTCTCGGGCCAGGAAGCCAAGTACCAGGAAGCCGCCGCCGCCAAGGCCAGCTGGCGCGAGATCGTCAAGGGCCGCAATTTCTGGTCGATCGCCATCCCGCGCTTCCTCTCCGAGCCGGCCTGGCAAACCTTCAACGCCTGGATCCCCCTGTACATGGCCACCGAGCGCCACATGAACATCAAGGAAATCGCGCTGTTCGCCTGGCTGCCGTTTCTGGCCGCCGACATCGGCTGCGTGCTGGGCGGTTATATGAGTCCCTTCTTCCACAAGCACTTCAACGTCTCCCTGTTCAATTCGCGCAAGTGGGTGATGGCGGTGGGGTCCCTGTCCATGATTGCACCTGGCTGCATCGGCCTGGTCGAGAGCCCGTACACGGCAATCGCCCTGCTGTGCGTGGGTGGTTTTGCGCACCAGACCCTGTCCGGTGCGCTGTACGCCATCACGTCCGACGTGTTTGGCAAAAATGAAGTGGCGACCGCCACCGGGCTGGCCGGGATGTCCGGCTACCTTGGCGCAACGCTGTTCACGCTGGTGTTTGGCGTCATGGTCACGCACGTCGGCTACAGCCCGATGTTCGTGGTGCTGGCCGTCTTCGACGTGCTGGCCGCGGTGGTGGTATTTGCGCTGGTGCGTGAAGGCAGTTCACGCCCGCCGCAGCCGCTCGTGCCAGGCCAGCCGACGCTGGCATCCCAACCCTAGGTTCCTGTTTACTTATCTGCAGTACCCCTTGCCCGCCTGGCGGGCATCCTTTGAGAGAGCACACCCATGAAGCAAATCTTCACCATCTCGCGCCAGACCGTCCTGGCCGCAGCGGCTGTCGCCTGCCTGACGAACGCAGCCTCGGCTGCGGACATCAAGATGAGCACGTCCATCTACGGCTTCCTGAACGGCGAACTGGAATCAGTGCAGGCCAACGGCGGCGCCACCCCTTACGACACGCGCGGCCGCGTTTCCGACGGTAACTCGCGCCTCGGTTTCCGCGGCGTGATCTCGGTTGACGACGACCTGTCCGGCATCTGGCAGATCGAAGGCGCGATGAACAACTTCGAAAACGGCGGCCTCGACGGCCAGGGCAAATCATCGACCCTGACCTCGCGCAACACCTATGTCGGTATCCAGAGCGTGCGCTTCGGTACCTTCGTCGTCGGTAACAACGACTCGGTCTATCGCAGCCTGATCGGTTCGGGCGGCGAACTGGGCGGCAACCTCGGCCTGACCGTGCACGGCCTGGACGTCTGGAACAACACCTCGGCCCAGATGAGCGGAAACACCGACAGCGTGTTCGGCCGCGGCGAAGCGCGCTACAAGAACTCGGCGCACTACCTGAGCCCGGTCTGGAACGGCCTGCAGGCGGGTGCTTCCTACGGCTTCGATGAAGCGCAGGAAAGCAACACCAACCGCAGCCGTTACTCGGTCGCGCTGAAGTACACCATCGGCGACCTGTCGATCGGCGCGGGCGCGGACCGCCAGACCAACACCGGCGTCGACACCGAATCGCTGCTCAAGGGCTACGGCTTCCACACCGGCGACGAGAGCAATGCCAACACCACGTTCTATAAAGTGCTGGCCGTCTACAAGCTGCCGACCCGCACCACCGTCGGCCTGGGCTACGAGCAGGGCCGCTATGGTTTCGTCGACACCGCCGTGCCAACCGCGGGCAATTTCTACACCGGCGTGCAAACCGGCACCATGAAGCAGAACTCGGTGATGGCGTCGCTGACGCAGGAATTCGGCAAGGCCACCGTGATGCTCGGCTACGGCAAGCTGGGCGACCTGTCGAACACCACGTTCGGCAATGCGCGCGACTTCGGCGCCACGCAAGTGTCGGTCGGCGCGACCTACAGCCTGAACCAGTACTTCACGCCGTACTTCTACTTCACCAAGATCCGCAACCGCGCCCAGCAAAGCGTCAATCTTGGCCAGGCTCCGCTGTACAGCAACCACGTCGGCGAGTCGGATGCCTTCCTGGCCCCTGGCGACAGCCCGCGCGCGTTCGGTATCGGCCTGATCGCCCGCTTCTAAAACCAATAAGAACACCACACCCCATTCCCATCGGAGATGTATTACATGAAAACCCCACAATTCACCTTGCCCCTGCTGGCAGCATCGCTGGCCCTGGCCGCTTGCGGCGGCGGCAGCGGCGGCTCGCCTGAAACGAGCAATACCTACACGGCAGGCAGCGTGTTCCAGGTCGGCACCACGTCGTTCGATCCGGACCTGCCGGCCGAGCCTACCCTGCCGAGCGACACCCAGGTGTGCGCGACCATCGAAGCGTCGAACACCTACGTCCGCCGTCCGGATGGCGCGCTGCCGCCGGAAGCCGATCCATCGAAAACCGGCGTCGGCGTGGCCGTCACCGTCGCTACCGCCAATCCCGACCAGGCGCGTATCCAGCAAGCCCTGGACGCTTGCGGCGCCTCGGTGAACGCAGAAGTGGGCGCGAAAATCGCGGCCGCCGACGCGACCGCCACCGCGGCCCAGAAAGCGGCAGCGGTTGCCAACGTCAACATCGCCGGTGTATCCGGTGAAGAACTGGCCAAGCCGGAATACAAGGCCAGCAAGTTCGCCGTGCGCCTGGTCGTCAATTCGACCGGCCCCGGCAACGGCTTCATCAGCGGCCCGCTGACCCTGCCATCCGGTGTCACGCTGTGGATCGACAAGGGCGTGACCTTGTATGCTTCGCGCGACGTGATGGCCTATTCGCCGAACCCGGCCGGCACCTACTGCGGCAATACCGCCGTCTCGTCGAGCAAGGCCGGCAGCTCCAGCAACTGCCTGCCGCTGATCGGCGGCACGAACATGGTCAACTCGGCCGTGATGGGCGACGGCAGCATCGACAGCCGCGGCTACGCGGAAATCGTCACCACCAACAAGCTCTACCCGTTGATGAAAGTCGACATGACCTGCTCGAACACCTACGCCATGTACGCCACCGGCAAGCAGGCGGCGGACGGCGTGTCGTGCGACAACGGCGGCACCGTGGTCGATTCGAAATCGTCGGCGCGCAACATGAGCTGGTGGGACCTGGCGTACCTGGGCAATATGGTGCAGAACGGCGCCACCGGCAGCGGCTCGCAGTCGAACTTCCGCATGATGGTGTTCAACTACGCGAAGAACTTGACGCTGTATCGCATCTCGCTCAACAACAGCGCCAACTTCCACGTTGTGCCGAGCGGCGTCGATGGACTGACGATCTGGGGCGTGAAGGTCCAGACCCCGTCGCTGGCGGCGTTTGCCAATCCGGCCGGCAACGGCAACCCGCTGTACAACGGTGAAACCTATACCGAAGACAACGTCAAGAACACCGACGCCTTCGATCCGGGTTCTTCCTCGAAAGCCATCAGCGACAACCTGTACACGGGCAGCACGGGCAAATCGGCAACCAAGATCTCCTTCGACGGCTACCTGAAAAACTTCGTGTTCGCGTATAACTACGTGTCCACCGGCGACGACGACATGGCCTTCAAGGGCAGCGCGAATCCTTCGCCGGCAGGTTCCGGCCTGTTCGCCATCGACGGCAAGCGCGATGTGCGTGCGGACCGCAAGCACGGCATGGTCGTGGCGCACAACCACATCTACTGGGGCCATGGCATTTCGGTCGGCAGCGAGACCAACGCCGGCGTGACCAATATCGAGGTGTATGACAACTCGTTCACCAAATCGGAAGAAGGCCTGCGCATCAAGTCGGACTACGCCCGCGGCGGTGAAGTGAGCAACGTTCATTACAAGAACATCTGCATCCGCGACGCCCTGAACGCACTGCTGTTCACGCCTTACTACAGTACCAAGGCGCTGCCGACGGCCGGTCCCTTGTTCCCGAACTTCCATGACATCACGATGGAGAACGTGCGCATCATGGGCAACTCGGCAGTGAAACTGCAGGGCTTCCAGACCAACACGGGCGGCTTCAACAACCCGCAGTACCCGCTGGGCATGACGATGACGAACGTGGTGGCCGACAGCCCGGCCAGCATCACCGTCACGTCGTCCGACGCGAAGCTGACCCTGAAAGGCGTCAACCTGCCATTGACCGCCACCGCGGACAACCGCAACGTGATGGTCGGCGTGCCGACCCAGGCCGTCGATACTGCGAAGGTGCTCGATTGCAGCCGTGCCTTCGTGGATTTCCCGGCCATCGGCGCGTCGAACCTGTTCGGTTCAACCTGGGCTGGCCAGTACTAAGCTGAAAAATCACAACCCGCCAGCGCACCGGCGGGTTTTTTTTCGTTAATGCGCCATACTAATGACATGATTGACAAGGAACCTCCCATGCAAGCTGAAACCGTCTACGTCGTCGGTGAATGCATGATCGAACTGCAGCGTGGCAGCGGCAGCGGATCCGGCATGGACTACCGCTTCGGCGGCGACACGCTCAACGCCGCGGTCTACCTGGCGCGGCTGCTCGGACCGCAACGCGTCGCGTATGTCACCGGCCTCGGCGTCGATGGCATGTCCGACGAAATGTGCGCGGCCTGGGCCGCGGAAGGCATCGATACGCGCTGCGTGCAGCGCTTGCCGGACCGCCTGCCCGGCATCTACATGATCGAAACCGATGCCGCCGGCGAGCGCCGTTTTCATTACTGGCGGCGCGACTCGGCCGCGCGCCAGTGGCTGCACGCGCCCGGCGCCGGCGCGGTATTGCTGCAACTGGCCCGTGCGCAGATGGTGTGCGTGTCCGGCATCAGCCTGGCGATCCTGTCGCCGGCCGACCGAGAACGCCTGATCGCGACGCTGGTGCAGTGCCGCGCGGCCGGCGGCACGGTGGTGTTCGACAATAACTACCGTCCGCGCCTGTGGGAAAGCGCCGAAGAAGCGCGCGCAGTCTATGCGCGCGTGCTGCGCCACACCAGCATTGCGCTGCTGACGCTCGACGACGAGGTGGCGCTGTATGGCGACCTCGACGCCGATGCCGTGGTGGCGCAGGCGCGCGCGCTGGGCGTGCCGGAAGTGGTGGTCAAGTGCGGCGCCGCCCCTTGCGTGGTGTGGGCTGACGGGCGCCGCGACGTGGTCGCGCCGCAACCGGTGGCCCAGGTCGTCGACACGACTGCCGCCGGCGACTCGTTCGGCGCGGGCTACCTGGCGGCGCGCATCGGTGGCGCGAGCGGGGCGGAAGCGGCAGCGGCGGGGCATCGCCTGGCCGGCGCCGTGATCGGCCAGCGCGGCGCCATCATCCCGCGGGCGGCCATGCCATGAGCGAATTCACCCCCCGCTACGGCTCAGTTTGGTTAAACTATTATCCATGAGCATTTCGTCACCATTTCCAGATCCGGTCGCCGTGGCCACGGTCGATCCCGACGCCGGCGTCAGCGCCGCGCGCCGGGTGTACCTGCAACTGCGCCAGCGCATCGTCGAGATGACGCTGGTGCCGGGCACGCGCATCGTCGAGCGCGACATCGCGGACGAGCTCGGCATCAGCCGTACGCCGGTGCACGAAGCGGTCCAGCGCCTGGCAGACGAAGGCCTGATCGAGGTGGTGCCGCGCTCCGGCACCTTCGTCGCGCGCATCCCGCTCGATGCACTCGAGGAAGCCATGCTCGTGCGCAATGCCCTCGAGACGGCGATCATCGAAAAGGCGGCCGAGCGCCGGTCGGACGAAGGCATGGCGCACCTGAACGCGATCCTGTCCCTGCAAGCCCAGGCTGTCGAGGCGACCGACCTGCGTGCGTTTCACCGCAGTGACGAGATGTTCCATGCTGCGCTGGCCGAGCTGTCCGGCTATCCCGGCGTGTGGCCCATCATCCTGCAGGCCAAGACCCAGATCGACCGCTACCGCCAGCTGACGCTGCCGCTGGCGGGACGCATGGACGAGGTCCTCCACGAGCACCGCGCCGTGGTGGCGGCCATTGCCTCGGGCGACCCGGCGCTGGCGGTGCTGGCGATGCGCGACCACCTCGACCATGTCCTGCCGGTGTTGGAAATAACACGAAAACTGCGGCCTGAGTACTTTAGTGCTCACCGTTCAAAATCTTAATCGCTTAGAATTTCCTTAGGCCAATTATTGTTGCTTGCGCAGCAACCAGCCGGCTCTCGTTCCGGCGGGCTGCGCGAACTTACGCACTCGAAAGCACCCCTTGAAAGTTTCCTCACGGCTTATCATGCTGGTTGGCGCCGCACTCGTGGCCCTGACCGCACTTGGCGCACTCAGCCTGCGCACACTGCACACCGCCATGCGCGCCGACCGCGAAGCACAGATCAGCAACATGCTGATGATGGGCGAACACCTGGTCGACCATTACTATGGGCTCCAGCAACAAGGCGCGCTGACCGAGGCGCAGGCCCAGGACCGCGCCAAGGAGGCGCTGTCCCAACTCAACAATGAAGGCAAGAGCTACTACTGGGTACGCCTGCCGTCCGGCCTGAACCTGGTCCACGCCAACCCGGCCAATATCGGCAAGGTGGCCGTCGGCGAAACCATGGACGGCCGGCCCGACGCCGAGGCCTACCGGGAAGCGCTGGCGCGCGGGCGCATCGCCCTGGTGGCGATGAAAACCAAGCACCCGAAGACCGGCGAGATGGCCGCCAAGCTGAATGGCCTGATCGAATTCAAGCCGTGGGGCTGGTGGATCGGCACGGGCTTTTTCAACGATGACATTGACGCGGTTTTCTGGAGCACCGCGCGCCAGTTCATGCTGTTCATCGGCGTGGCGCTGGTCATCATGAGCGTGCTGGGCTGGCGCCTGATCCGCTCGATCAGCAGCACGCTGGGCGGCGACCCGGCCTACGCATCGGCCGTCACCCGCCGCATCGCCGGCAAGGATCTTTCCGAGGGCGTGCCGCAGGACGGCGTGGCCGACGGGAGCCTGCTGCAGGCCATCGCGCAGATGCAGCAGGAGCTGTCCGGCACGGTGCGCCGCATCCGCGGCCATGCGAGTGCCATTGCGTCGTCATCACGCCAGATTGCGTCCGGCAATATGGACCTGTCGGCGCGCACCGAGGCGCAGGCCAGTTCGCTCGAGCAGACCGCCGCCGCGATGGAAGAACTGACCAGCACTGTGCGCCAGAACAATGCCCACGCAGCACACGCCAACCAGCTGGCGCGCGATGCGGCGCAGGCCGCGCGCGAAGGCGGCGCGGTCGTGGCGACCGTGGTCAGCACGATGGGCGCGATCGAGCACACGTCGGCGCGCATCGGCGACATCATAGGCGTGATCGACAGCATCGCCTTCCAGACCAATATCCTCGCGCTCAACGCCGCCGTCGAAGCAGCGCGTGCCGGAGAACAGGGCCGGGGCTTCGCCGTGGTCGCGTCCGAAGTGCGCAGCCTGGCGCAGAGGTCAGCCTCGGCCGCCAGCGAAATCAAGACGCTGATCGAGGCGTCGACGGCCGAAGTCAATGCCGGCAGCCGCCAGGTCGGCGCGGCCGGCGAGGCCATGACGGCCATTGTCGGGCGCATCGACCAGGTCAGCACCATCATCGGCGAGATCAGCCTGGCGAGCGCCGAGCAGAGCCAGGGCATCGACCAGGTCAACCAGGCCGTCATCGGCATGGACGATGTCACCCAGCAGAACGCGGCACTGGTCGAGGAAGCCGCGGCCAGCGCGCAGTCATTGCAGGAAATGGCGCATGAACTGGCGCAGCTGGTCAGTGAATTCAAGCTCGATGAACAGGCGCAGCCGGACGGCGCCAGGGGCAGGGCGCTGCTGCGCTAAGGCACTGCGGCCGGTGGTGGTCCTGCGAGACCGCACCACCTTGCAGCGCCCCAAGTTGCACGTTTGCAACCACCAATTCTCTCACTCGGCGCGGTGAACCGCCTTCTTGCAAACCATGCACGAAGGGAAGCGTTCCATATTGATCAGGAACTTCGTCAATAGCGGTTCATTGCGGCGCAGCATCTGTTCAAATACGTTATTCTTCCGTAAAGCGTTGCACTTGATATACCTCATAACCACCTGACCAGTTTGTGATAGCGCCATGTATAAATTGCCACAGCAGTCGCGCCCCAGCCTGCCCGCGGCGGCCCAGGCAGCGCTGGCATGGCTATTGCGGCTTTCGGCCTGCTACCTGATCCCGGCAGGGATCGGCGTGGTGTCGCTGATTGCACTGGCCGAGTGGCACAACCAGTACAGTTTCAGCACCAACCTGCCGCTGGAGATGCGCGTGCTCGCGCAGGACGAACGCGCCAGTACGCCGTTCTCGGCCCTGAGCCGGCTCCAGGAGCAGGCGCCGGTGCGCACCTTCTCCACCCAGATGGCCGATACGCCGTTCTGGTTCAGCTTTGATACCGTGCACCGGGTCGGCGGCCCGGAGGTCATCGAGTTCCCCTCGCGCCATCTGCTCGACCTGGCCTGCTGGGATACCGCTGGCGTGACCTTGCTGGGCGCCGCCACCAGAAACACCGCAAGTACCGCCTCCACCTCCTCGCCCCAGGCGCTGGCGCCGGCCAAGACCGGCTTTGCGCTGCGCCTCGCGTTCCTGCCGGCGCAGGTGCTGTGCCGCGCCAGCTTCGCCGGACCGGCGCAGCTGAGCGTCATCCAGTGGGCATCCGACCAGTTCGAGCTGTCGATCGACCAGTACCACCGCAGATCGGGCCTGCTCGACGGGGGGATGATCGTGCTGGCGCTGTTCGCCCTGATCGTCGCGGCGGTGCACCGCCAGGCGCTGTACGTCGTGTTTGCCGGCTGGCTGATCTTGAACCTGCGCATTGGCGCCATGATAGCCGGCTGGGACATCCAGTGGCTGGGCCAGATCGTGCCCGCGCCCTGGCTGATGGCGGGGCGCTCGGTAACGGTTGTCCTGTACGGCATCTCGACGCTGGTGCTGTACCAGATGCTGCTGGCCGAGCATCTGGTGCAGCCGCGCCAGCGCCTGCCGCTGCGCATCGTGCAATGGCTGTGCCT
>Ga0265780_10005869_pt1 | contig 15425 bp, 11 predicted proteins | sample P1T30metagenome_FD_192432 | JGI IMG/M metagenome (GOLD analysis project Ga0265780, IMG submission 192432) | Plant litter microbial communities from East Loma Ridge, Irvine, California - P1 T30 | ecosystem: Environmental > Terrestrial > Plant litter > Unclassified | place: USA: California... | reverse complement strand
TTGTGTTTGTAAACAACACTAAGGCGTTTTATTTTTTAGATGATGAAGTAGCCAAAAGTATAGACTTGTCTAAAAACCTGTCGAACAAAGGGAGTATAGTTACCGACATGAAATTGAAGAATGAGCAGCTAAAAGAAAAGCTAACTACTATTAAAACATCGATGCCCAATGATGTGGAGAATGTACTGGCGGCTTACTTGGAAAAGATATCCGGTGTAGATTTTTTAGAAGAACTGCAAAATGTAGATGAGCAAACCAATATTTTACGGGCAATGTTAAACATAAACATCACAAAATAAACAATGGCAATAAATTTAGAAAAAGGCCAAAGGCAAAGTATTGCCGCGCCAAAATTTACTGTAGGCTTAGGCTGGGATACTAACAGCAGCAACACCGGCGAAGGCTTTGACCTTGATGCATCGGTATTTGTGCTTGGCGCTAACGGCAAACTGGTTAGCGACAGCCACTTTATATTTTACAACAATCTTACCACGCCCGATGGCGCTGTAACCCACAGCGGCGACAGCCTTACCGGCGAAGGGGATGGCGATGACGAGAAAATTATCATCGACCTTTCTAAGATTAGTAATGATGTAGCCGAAATTACATTCGTAGTTACCATACACCAAGCTGCAGAAAGAAGGCAGAATTTTGGGCAGATACGCAATTCGTTCATCCGTATTGTAGATGGCGCAAACAATTCTGAACTTGTAAAATATGAACTTGACGAAGATTTCTCTATAGAAACCGCTGTAGAATTTGGCAGGCTTTATAAAAGAAACAACGAGTGGAAGTTTGAAGCGGTAGGATCGGGTATGAAAGGCGGGCTTCAGGACTTTTTAAATAAATACAATTAAATCTGTAACAACCAAACAATAATCAAATATGGCAATTAACTTAACTAAAGGTCAGAAAATAGACCTTAAAAAAACATCGGGTGAAAGCCTTACCAATTTTTGTGTGGGTGTTAACTGGGGCGGTATAGAAAGTAAAGGCGGCTTTTTAGGCCTTAGCAAAAAAGTGCAAAGTATCGACCTTGACCTGAGTTGTATCTTGATAGATGGTCAAAATAAAGTTACAGATCATTTGTACTCGCCGCTGTACCGTGAACAAGTGTTGAAGCAATTTGGCCTGCAAAAAGGTAAGCTCCTAACATCTGACGGTGCCATGAAGCATACCGGCGACGACCTTGCAGGGGATACCGGAGGCGACGATGGCCTTGATAACGAAATTATTACAGTAGACCTGAATAGGGTTAACCCTAATGTTGCCCAGATATTTTTCTTTCTGAATAATGCAGGTAAGGAAGATTTTTCTCAAATACCATATTCTAAAATAAGGATGTATGAAGGTACGCCTACTAAAGTGGTTTCGGAATTTGCATCATATAACGTTTCTGCCGAAGGGCAATATGCGGGCAAGCGCTCTATAATTATGGGCAAACTGTATAAAAGGGATGGCGAATGGAAATTCAGCGCCATTGGAGACCCAACCGAAGATACTTTTTTAGGGCAAACGGTGCAGCGCATTGTAAAATCGTATCTTTAAAATTAATTAGCATACCAATAAACAACGCAAATTAATAATTCAATAAAAAAATAAAGTGGATAATAACTTAATTAGTCATCCGGGCTTAATAGCCATTTTTGCCGTAGTAGTGGTAATAATGCTGCTGTTAGACCTTGGCGTTTTTAACAAAGGCAGCCATGTAGTAACCAACAAAGAGGCCATAACATGGTCAATAGTATGGATAAGCCTTTCTATGGCCTTTAGCGGCGTGGTGTATTACTATGCGGGTGTAGAAAAATTCTCGCAATTCCAGAGCGCCTACTGGATAGAAAAAGCTCTCTCTGTAGATAACCTCTTTGTGTTTATCCTGGTGTTTGGGTTCTTTAATGTGCCTAAAGAAAACCACCATAAAGTACTATTTTGGGGTATTATAGGGGCATTAGTACTTAGGGCAGTATTTATTTTCAGCGGGGTAGGGCTTATTAAGCTTACCTACCTTCCGGAATTTGAAGCCTTTGGGCATTTGCTTAAAGTAAATGTGATCCTTACGCTGTTTGGTATCTTTCTTATCTACGCGGGTATTAAATCGGCTTTTGCTGAGGATGACGACGATGAGAATAAAGACTTTAACAAGAGCCCGGGTGCAAGGGTAGTACACAAATTCTTCAACGTAAGTAAAAACTACGATAAAGATAAATTCTTTACTATAGAAAACGGTAAAAAGCTGGCTACACCATTATTAGTAGTAGTGGGCGTTATAGAGTTTACCGACCTTTTATTTGCTGTAGATTCCATCCCGGCAATTTTTGCCATCGCCCCAGATGATCCTTTTATATTGTATACTTCAAATATTTTTGCAATATTAGGATTAAGGGCTCTGTATTTTTTACTGGCAAATTTTATCCATTTATTCAGCAAACTAAAATACGGCTTGGCTATCATCCTGTCTTTCATTGGTGTAAAAATGGTCATCTCACCACTATACCACATTGAGTCGATCACATCGCTAATTGTGGTGGGCAGTGTACTTTTGTTATCGGTGCTGGCATCGGTAGTATTTCCTGAAAAGGAAGAAGCCTAAGCAAATAAATAAAGCCACATTTATTATATTTGTGGCTTTCTTATTATAAAACAAAACAAACCTATGAAATTATTAGAAGGAAAAACGGCAATAATTACAGGCGCAAGCCGTGGAATAGGCCGTGGTATTGCCTTAGTATTTGCCCAGCATGGGGCTAACGTTGCGTTTACCTACAGCGCATCGGCAGAGGCTGCCAAAGCTTTAGAAGAAGAGCTTACCGCTTATGGCATTACTGCTAAAGGCTACCAAAGCAACGCCGCTGATTTTAATGAGGCGCAAAAACTTGCAGAAGACGTACTGGCCACTTTTGGCGCTATAGATATTTTGATAAACAATGCGGGTATTACTAAAGACAACCTGCTTTTGCGAATCTCTGAAGAAGACTTTGATAAAGTTATAGAAGTGAACCTTAAGTCGGTTTTTAACATGACTAAAGCCGTACAAAAAACAATGCTTAAGCAGCGTAAAGGTTCTATTATAAACATGAGTTCTGTGGTAGGGCTTAGCGGTAATGCAGGCCAGAGCAATTATGCAGCGTCTAAAGCAGGAATGATAGGCTTTACCAAGTCGATCGCGCTTGAGTTAGGTTCGCGTAACATTCGTTGCAACGCCATTGCACCGGGTTTTATTGAGACCGAAATGACCGAGAAACTACCTGAAGACGTTGTAAAAGGTTGGAGGGATAACATTCCTTTGAAAAGGGGAGGATCTCCAGAGGATGTTGCCAATGCATGCGTTTTCTTAGCATCAGATATGTCGGCTTACATTACAGGCCAAACCCTGAGTGTAGACGGCGGTATGCATACATAATATTAATTTTTTCTGGAATAACAATTAGCTAATGACTGCATCTACGGTTTTATTATTACTATTATCTGCAATTGCAGCATTGGCATTGTCGTTTTACCAATACCTTTTTAAAGCCAAAAAGAAGAGCAAAATGTTCTTCTTTTTGGCCTTTTTACGTTTTGTAACATGGTTTTCCATCTTTGTGCTGCTTATAAACCCTATTATAACGCGCAAAGACCTTGAAACGGTTAAAACACCGCTACCCATACTTATAGATAACTCATTGTCTATAAAAGAACTGGGGCAGGACAGCCTTGCTAAAATTGTGGTTGCTAAAATTGCAAGTAATTCGGCACTTAAAGATAAGTACGACGTACAAACCTACACGTTTGCCGATGGCTTTGAAGCCGGTAAAACACCTGATTTTAGTGGCAGGCAAACGCACATAGACCAGGCAGCGCAAAACCTTAAACAGCTTTACAGGAATACCAATTACCCCGTAGTTATTTTAACCGATGGTAACCAAACCATTGGTAACGATTATGTATACAGCTTTCAGGAAAACACGACGGTTTACCCGGTGGTGTTGGGTGATACAACATCAGTTTTAGACCTTAAGGTAAACCAGGTTAATGTAAACAAGTATGCTTTTTTAAAAAATAAATTTCCGGTAGAGGTATTTTTACAATACAGCGGTAACAAAAGCGTTAATGCTGTTTTTAGTATAATGCAGGGCAACTCAGTTTTGTCTAAGCAAAATGTAGCCTTCTCTAAAGATAAAAAAGCACAGTCGGTTTCAATATTGTTAGATGCTGCTAAAGTAGGTGTGCAAACCTATAAAGCAGTGTTGTCATCATCTGAACCTGAAAAAAACAAATACAACAACGTTAAGAATTTTGCGGTTGAAGTAATCGACCAGCGCAGTGAGGTGGCAATAGTCTCGACCATTACACACCCCGATCTTGGTGCCCTAAAACGCGCCATAGAAACCAACCAGCAGCGCAAGGTTACCATACTTAAGCCATCTGAAGTTAAATCGTTGCAGGATTACAATGTACTTATTTTGTACCAGCCTGATGCATCATTTAAAACGCTGATGGAGCAAAATAAAAATGCAGGGCTAAACACTTTTATAATTACAGGCCTTAATACCGACTTTAACCTCCTTAATCAATACCAAAACAGTATTGATTTTAAGATGACATCGCAAAGCGAAGATTACCTTGCCGATTTTAACTCCCAGTTTAACCTCTTTGCCTTGCAGGATATCGGTTTTAGCCAGTTTCCGCCACTTACGCACCCGTTTGGTACCATTACCGTAAAAGGTGGTGTAAACACGGTGTTGCAGTCGCGCATACGCAATGTACAAACCGGTAACCCGCTTATGGTATTCTCAGAGACCGGCTCGGCACGTAGCGCCTACCTGTTTGGCGAGAACATCTGGAAATGGAGGGTGGAGAGCCACCTGAACACCAAATCATTTGAGCAATTTGATGTTTTTATAGATAAGACCGTACAGTTTTTGGCATCCAACTCTAAGCGTAAATCGCTTGTAGTAAACCACGAGAGCTTTTATAATTCGGGCGAAGTAATATCCGTCACTGCTCAATATTTTAATAAGAATTATGAGTTTGACGAAAATGCCAGGTTAACTATACAGCTTAAAAACAAAAAGGACAATACTACCAAAAGCTTCGACTTTTTAAAAGGTAATGCCGAATATAAAGTTAACCTTGATGGCCTTGCCGCAGGGCAGTATAGCTTTACGGTTAAAGAGAGCACATCGGGCAGCAGCTATGCAGGTTCTTTTGAGGTGCTGGATTTTGAGATAGAAAAACAATTTGTAAACCCAGACCTGGCGCGTTTACAGCAAACAGCAGCAAACACGAACGGAGCGGTTTATTACCCTGATACTGCCGATAAGCTTATTAAATTCTTATCTGAAAATGAGAATTATAAGGCAGTACAAAAAGAAATAACTAAAAAATCGCCGCTTATAGACTGGGTTTGGCTATTGGTAATTTTAGCATTTACGCTAAGTGCCGAATGGTTTATACGCAAATACAACGGCCTGTTGTAACTATTAAACTATTCTAAAAAATATATTTTTCTGTAAGATAATCTTTAACTTTGGTTCAAACTAAAATTTTAAAGATCATGAAACAGTTAATAATAGGCTGTAGTACTTTTGTTATGGTGCTGCTTGCAAGTGGCTGCAATTCTACTAAATCGGCAGACAGTGCGGTTGTAACAGGCACAGAGTGGGAGTTATCTTCTATCAATGGCAGCGCGCCAGTAGCTGATGAATTTAACAACGGCCTGCCTACAATAAACTTTACAACCGATAAAAAAGTAAACGGTAAAGGTGGTTGTAACGGTTACAGCGGTACATACACTCTTACAGATAAAGGTGCACTTACTTTAGGAGAGATGATCTCTACCAGGATGTTTTGCCCCGGTGGTGGCGAAAATAAATATATGGCTGCCTTACAAAAAGCAAATGCAACTAAAGTTGCCGACGGGAAGTTAACTCTTTTAGATGGGGAGGAAGAGCTTTTGGTTTTTACTAAGAAGTAACAACTATTTACATATCAAAACGAAAAGAGCCTCTGTAAAGAGGCTCTTTTTTTATTCGTTGTTAAGTAGCAGTACCTGGTCTTTTAAACGTTCTATAAGCAGGTTCATCATACGCTTGTTAAGGTTAGATGAGTTAAGGGTGTACTCCTTAAATTCGTCTACAGTAAAGAGGGCGATTATCATACCTTTTAAAGCATTCCTAAACTTAATGTCCTTATGTATCGTGTTCTCTATGTAGTGTAATTTTTTATCGGTAGAGAGGGTATAAAAGTAATTCTTTTGTTTGTTGGCGTAGTTTAAAAAGGCTTCTATAAAAAGATCATTTTGAAGTTTTAGCACCGGCCTTAGTGTCCTGTTCTGAAAAGATTCTTCTTTACCGGACTGTTCGTGTATCTCGCCAATAGCTTCACCTCTCAAGGTAAGGATACCCGTATCGCGTTCGTTCATGGTTTTCTTTTAAAGATAAAAAAAAACCGCTGCATAAGCAGCGGTTTCAGTATTTATTTTTGAGGACGCTTTTTACTATTTAAGTATAAAAGTAACCCTTCTTACAGTTTGACGTGCATACTGAGAATCTTTGCTCACAGATGTGTCTTCACCGTTACCTACAATGTTTAACCTACCGGCATCGATACCTGCAGCTACAAGGATTGCTTTTACATTTTCAGCCCTTCTTGCAGATAGTGCTTTGTTGTATTCAGTATCTCCAACTTCGTCAGCGTAACCAATAACATCAGCAGATGTAGATGTATTTTCTTTCAAGTACTTGATAAGGAAGTTAATACCGCTTACAGATTGTGCATTAGGCTGGTCTTTATTAAAGTCAAAGTAAACATTTACATAACCACCGTTAATTAGGTCGGCAAGGTCAGAGTTAATGCTTGTTTTCATTTCAGAGTTTTTCTGCTCAAAATACGATTCCATTTCGTCAGGAATACCGTTGTTGTTTAAGTCAACGCTTCTACCTTTGCTATCAACTTTAACACCTGCAACAGAGTTTGGCTCAGCATCAAGATAATCAGGCACACCATCTTTATCAGTGTCGTTCATCATTGTTTCAAGCTCTTCTATACGGTTTTCAGCTTCTTCAATAGCATCCGGTTTCTCATCAACATACCAGTCAGCGTGTTTTTCATTTTTACCTAAATAAAAAGCAAAGCCTACAGTAGCGTGGTATAACGAACTATCAAATCCTTGTTTACCCATTGGGTCATATTCTGCACCGTTCCATGTTCTCTGTTGTCCAAAATTATTAAGCATTGAGAAATCAGCTTGAAAAGCACCCCAGTTGCCAAGTCTATATTGAGCTGTCAAACCAAAAACAATAGATCCAAGTACATCATCTTTAAGGTCATATTGATCATTTTGAAGTATTGTAACACCACCACCAGCATGTCCTAAGATGTTAAACCTTGATGTCCATGATTCAAAACCCATAACACGACCTAAATTAGCAACACCCTCAAGTGTTGTTCCATAAGAATTACTCTTGAATTCAGGACCCATATCATCTTTATACTGGTCATAAAATCCAGTTAGTTTCAGACCAAATTTAGTGCTGAACATATACCTGAAGCCTAAATTTGCATCGAACAAGTTCGTGGTTTTCATGTGGTAGCCCTCAGTCATTGGGTTAGCCGCTTTGGCAAATCCACCACCAACTTCGATAGACCATTTTTTAAAATCATTTGCACCTGTTGTGGTGTTTTCTTCTTTGTCCTGCGCACGCACACTTGCACAAGCGAGCGTAAGCATTAGTAGGGGGAGTACAACTTTCTTCATAAATAATTGTTTTGTTTATCAGTACTTTGAAATTTTCGGTAAAAATAGTAAATTTATCCTAAGAAAATATTTGTTATTTTTACTATTAATTTTAGCAAAAGTAAAAAATGTTTTCTATAGTCAATCCTTTTAACAGAACTTTTTTATCTGAACATCAATATTTTACTGGTGCTCACGTAAAAAAAATCCTTCAAAACAGTAGTGAAACCGCTGAAAATTGGAGCAGTACAAATGTACAACACAGACTAAATTTTATAAAAACTTTAGTATTTTCTTTAACAAAATCACAACAAAAACTGGCCGAATTGTGTAGTTTAGAGATGGGTAAGCCTATAAAGCAGTCGCATGCGGAGGTAGAAAAATGCAGATTGTTGTGTGAGTACTACTTAAAAAATGCAGAAGAGTACCTTAAAAACAAGCAAATTGCCACCGATGGCAGCGAAAGTTTTATTACTTATGAGCCACTTGGAGTAATACTTGGGGTAATGCCATGGAATTTTCCGTACTGGCAGGTTTTCAGGTTTGCCATACCTGCAATTGTGGCGGGTAATACCGTTGTGGTAAAGCATGCCAGCAACGTAGCCGGCTGTGCAATATTAATTGAGGAACTGTTTAGAGATGCCGGTTTTCCCGATGGTGTGTACACCAACCTGCTAATTGCCGGCGACCAGGTTAAGGAGGTAATAGATAACCCGGTTATAAGCGGTGTTTCGGTTACGGGGAGTGAAAAGGCAGGTACATCAGTGGCATCTGCTGCTGCGGCACAGGTTAAAAAGGCGGTTTTAGAGCTTGGTGGCAGCAACGCCTTTATTGTTCTTGAAGACGCCGATTTAGATACCACGGTGCCCATTGCTATTACGGCACGTTTTCAAAACACCGGGCAAAGCTGTATTGCCGCCAAACGCTTTTTAGTGCACAGCAGCATATACGATGCCTTTATGGATAAATTTATTAAAGGTGTAGCCGAATTAAAAAGTGGCGACCCAATGGATGAATCTACATATATAGGGCCGCTTGCCCGTGTTGATCTTGCCGAGGATGTGCAGAAGCAGGTAGAAGATTCGGTGGCGATGGGTGCAAAGATTGCAATAGGGGGTAAGCGTACCGATGCCTTTTATGAGCCTACCGTGCTTACTAATGTTACGCCCGATATGCCGGTTTTTAAGGAGGAAGTTTTTGGCCCTGCAGTTCCGGTACTGTCTTTTGATACGTTTGAAGAAGCGGTTGACCTTAGTAATAAAACTGAGTTTGGCTTAGGGGTATCGGTTTTCACAAAAGATGTGGATGCGCTTAAAGAAAAAATAAGCCTTTTTAAAGAAGGTGCCGTGTTTATAAATGCGATGGTAAAATCAGACCCTGCATTGCCATTTGGTGGTGTTAAACGCTCAGGGTTCGGCCGTGAGCTGGCTAAAGAAGGCTTGCTGGAGTTTGTAAACGTAAAAACAGTGTATATTAAGTAGTTATCAGTTGATGGTTATCGGTTGTCGGTTGTCGGTTGGCCAACACTTAAAATAAGAATCCCCGGCGTCACGCTGGGGATTTTGTGTTTTTAATTATGTGTAGCGATCTGACAACTGTCAACTGTTAACCGGTAACTAATACAACTGAGGATATTCGTTTGGTTTTGCTTCGTGCATTATTGCATACACTTTTTCATAAATATCTTCGGCAGATGGCTTAGAAAAATAATCGCCATCGGTACCGTAAGCCGGCCTGTGTTCTTTTGCGGCAAGCGTATTGGGCTTGCTGTCTAAATGCTTATAAGCGTCCTGTACATCAATTATCTGCTGTAAAATGTATGCTGATGCCCCACCTGGTACATCTTCGTCTACAACCAGCAGCCTGTTGGTTTTAGCAACGCTCTTTACAATGTCGTGGTTAAGGTCAAATGGCTGTAAACTTTGCACATCAATGATCTCTACATCAATACCGGTTTCAAGCAGTTCTTTTGCAGCCTGCTCTATAACCCTAAGTGTAGAACCGTAAGAAACTATAGTAATGTCGCTACCTGTTTTAATGGTCTCTACCACGCCAATAGGCGTTTTAAAGTCGCCAAGGTTAACCGGCATCTTTTCTTTAAGCCTGTAGCCGTTAAGGCATTCTATAACAAGTGCAGGTTCATCGGCCTCCATAAGGGCATTATAAAAACCTGCCGCTTTGGTCATATTCCTCGGCACTAAAACATGTATGCCTTTAAGTGCATTAATTATCATACCCATGGGCGAACCTGAATGCCATATACCTTCCAGCCTGTGGCCGCGGGTACGAATTATAAGCGGCGCTTTTTGTCTGCCTGCGGTACGGTACTGCAGGGTAGCAAGGTCGTCGCTCATAATTTGCAGGGCGTATAGCAGGTAATCAAGGTACTGAATTTCGGCAATTGGGCGAAGGCCGCGCATCGCCATACCAATACCCTGGCCTAAAATAGTAGCCTCGCGGATACCGGCATCGCACACCCTGAAATCGCCAAATTTTTCCTGAAGCCCTTCAAGCCCCTGGTTAACATCGCCAATGCCGCCACAATCTTCTCCAAAAACCATAGCTTCCGGGTATTTTGTAAACAGGGCATCAAAGTTATTACGGATAATAACGCGTCCATCAGCTTCAACTGGCGTATCGCCATACTGGGCTTCTTCGGAGGTTATCGAATAAATATTTTTATCGGATTGCGAATACAAATGCGAGCTGTAGCTTGGCTGTATCCTCTCTATAAATGCAGTAATCCACTCAGAAAGCGTACTCTTAGATGCTTCCCTGACAACAAGGCGCAGCGCTTTACGTGCTACAACCAATATATCTTTACGGATAGGCTCTTTAATAGCAGCCAACTCGTTGCTTAGTTTTTCTATAAATATTTTATTGTCGCTTTTTGCCGCAATAGAATTTAAAAGGGTGATGAACTCGGTACGGTCTTGTTTGATAGGATCCTGGTAGGCCGACCATGCTGCTTTTTTAGCTTCGAGCACATCTATTTTAGCCTGTTTTTCTATCGCCTCCAGTTCTTCATCGGCGGCAATATTGTTATCAAGCATCCATTTTTTCATCTGGCCGATACAGTCAAACTCACCTTCCCATTGCAGGCGGTCGGCATTTTTGTAACGTTCATGCGAACCCGATGTAGAGTGGCCCTGCGGCTGTGTAAGCTGGTATACATGCATTAACACAGGCACATGCTCTGTGCGGGCAATGTGTGCAGCCCTTTCGTAAGCCGCAACAAGCTCAGGGTAATCCCAGCCTTTTACGGTAATTATTTCGTAGCCTTTAGCGTTTTCATCGCGCTGAAAGCCTTTTAATATTTCAGATATGCTCTCTTTAGTAGTTTGGTGGCGTGCGTGTACCGATATGCCGTAGTCATCGTCCCAAACGCTTATAATCATGGGTACCTGTAGCACACCTGCGGCATTTATGGTCTCGAAAAACAACCCTTCGGATGTACTGGCATTACCAATAGTGCCCCAGGCAATTTCGTTACCATTTTCAGAAAAATTAGGATTATTAGTGCCGCTAACATTCCTGTATATTTTAGAGGCCTGTGCCAAGCCTAACAAACGGGGCATTTGCCCGGCAGTAGGAGAAATATCAGCACTTGAGTTTTTTTGTTGTGTAAGGTTTTTCCAGTTGCCGTTCTCATCAAGGCTGTGGGTAGCAAAATGCCCGCCCATTTGGCGCCCGGCCGACATAGGGTCGGCTTCCAGCGAGGCGTGGCCGTATAATCCTGCAAAAAACTGTTGTATGGTTAACTGGCCTATGGCCATCATAAACGTTTGGTCGCGGTAATAACCGGAGCGGAAATCACCGTTTTTAAAGGCTTTTGCCATAGCAAGCTGCGGTACTTCTTTACCATCGCCAAATATGCCAAACTTTGCCTTGCCCGTTAGCACTTCGCGGCGGCCTAAAAGGCTGCACTCCCTGCTGGTAACGGCAGTTTTATAATCGTTAAGTACTTCGGCTTTAAAATCTGTAAAAGATAGGGCCTGTTTTGTTTCTGTACCTGTCATAACTAAATGTGTTGTGCGAATTACAAATTTAATCAAAACTACGACATATCATAACATATGGATTAAAATTTGAATTTCATTTTTATCAATAAAACAAAATCAGGCGGTTGTATAAATACATTTTAATTAGCGAATGCGCTTTAAAAGTATATTTTGTGTATTTTTTTCACATGGAATGAGGCCGCGCTGTTATAAATTTTAATATTGAAGCAATTGTGTTATTTTATTGCTCAATATGCTTTAAAATACGCGTGAATTAAAACCATTTCCTGGTAAATAGGTTGAGCAGTGTGCTTGGTGCAAGGGTTACCACAAAGCGTATTTTTTGGCTGTAATTGCCCAATCCGGGTTCGAAGCCATTGCTGGAATACAACGGGAAATAGAGCTCGAAATAATCGGTTACAAGGTTTAGGCGTATACCGCTGTCGTAAACAAACTCGGTACCGCGGTATTTGTTTTCAAAAATACCGGCATCGCCATAAATTTCTATCCAGTTCCATACGTTAAAGCTACCGTTAACGGTGGTCATCCACTTGTTTGCAAAGCGGTTATCCATGATGGATTTAAAACCACCCTCGGCCATAATAAACTGCTGGCTCATAAGGCCTTTATCTTCCGATCGGCCATAGTAATTATAATCAAAAAGGTAATCGGTAGGCCTGTCTAAACCAAAGCTAAAGAACTCTGAAGCAGTGCTCCTGTACATAAACATACCGGCAAATACCCTAAGGTTTACCTGGCGGTTATCGTTAAACAGCCTCCTGAACTGAAACTCGCCCGATAGCTTGCCAAAAGCATTGGCTATCTGGGCATCGGTATAAAAGTTATAGTGGCGGGTAATTTCTGAGTCGGATTTGCTGTAGCGGGCATTGAATACCGAATAGTTTTCGTTTTGCTCATCGGTACGTACAAAAAGCGATTTTTCGCGGTTTACCGTTACCTGGCGCAGCATTATAAACTCCCTTTTATTTTTACGGATGTTCTCGTCGCGAATGCGGAACTGCACCTGCGGCGTAAACTTATAGTAACGCGCATCGGGTGCATAGTGAAACGTAGAGCCTGTTAGTGAATACCGCACGTTAAACAGGTTTTGCTCCCGTATATAATGGTTGTACAGCAACGAGACAGAACCAATAAGTTCGGATGTTTTTAGAGAGTAGGTGGGGTTAATCTCAAAAATGAAAGGCTTTTCCAGCATTGATTTGTTGTGCAGCCTTAAGCCGGGTGAAAATCCGTCGTAGATGTTAAAGATAAAGCTGGGAACGTAAAATACCTGGTTAACCGCAGGATTTTCAAGATCCTGAAAAAAACCTAATTTAACAGGCTTATTGTTTGGGAAAAACTTATCCAGCCTTTTATAATTATCGCGTTTGTTATATTCCGGTATCATGTCGTTATTGTTAATAACCAGCCTGTCGGCATCGTTGCGGGGTATGGTAAGGGTACTGTCTACCATAAAGCCCTCAAACCATTGTTTGTAAACCACCTGGCCCTTTTTAAGGCCGTAAACCGAAACCGGTACCTTAGTACCTGTCACGTTTTTTAGCGTAACCTGTAGCGAGTCGTTCTCTTTTCTTACCCTGCCAAATTTATAATCTATAAGGTCGCGGGTATCTACAACGGTATCAAAGAACCAACTAATGTCTTTATCGGTATTTTTTTTCAGGATACTTTCAAAATCATCCCTGTTGGTTTTCGCCTGGGCTGCGTTAAGGCTATAAAATTCTTTAAAAGAAGTAATTACAACATCATTACCTAAGTAATCGTCTAAATAGCTAAAGCTAAGGCCAGCACGGTACTTGCCGGCAATTTGCTCGTTAAATTTAATGAAGGTATTTTTAGGATCGCCTATGGGCTGATCGAGGTTACGGCGTGCCATGATCATGTACAAATAGCTGTACTGGCCATTAAAGCTAATATTGAACAGGTTAAAGTTAAATACTTTAAGCAGACCCCATTGGCCCACTTCGCCCATCATTTTTTTTTCGGCATGCTTCTCGTTAACGTATTTAATCATTAACTGCATTTGTATCGCATCATAGATCCAGCTGTCTTTACGCGGATCAAGCTTTAACGTAGTCTTTAAATAGGCGTTAAGGTACGTTTTAAGGAAACGGACCTCATATAAAAAAGAGTCGGGAAAAGGGCTTATAAAGGCCGGCAGCTGGTTAAGCCCGTACATTGGGCTGCGCTCATATTCTGCCTGAGAAACTATTATTTTACCATTGGGAAAAGCACCAAGATTTTCGGTTGTAAAATCTACAACTTCCTTAATAATTACTGCCCTTTGGATATCGGTAATGCGGTTTTCCTTTAGGTTGCAACTCACTTCGGCATCATCAAACCTAAATACTTCGAACGTGTTTTTAGCTTCGAGAACAAGGTTAAAGTTGGTGCGGTTTTTACCGATAAAGTAATACTCATCGGTGCTATCCGCCGTTTTTTTGTTGCCCTGATACAAATCTGACGTTACAAAACTGCTTTTAGGTACTTTTAAAGTAAGCTCGTAATCGCAAACGGCATTGGCAATATCGTCTATGTTTTCGTTGCTGTAGGTTACAAAGCCGTTATCGTAACGCGCCGGGGTAAGGTACCAGTCTTTTAAATTAAACGTACCTGCCTTGTCGTCGTAGCCAAAGCGGGTAAACCTGTCGTTAGGTATTTTAACTTCATACGTTAACGATATAGCAAATTTTTGACCCGGGCGGATGGGATTTTTTAGCAGTACCTTTAAGATATCGGGATGATTCTTTAAATGATCGGTAGTGAGTATTAGCCCATTTTGGTCAACCACCGAATATACTTTTGTGTATCCCCTGTCGGCTTCTTTTGCAAGGTGAAAAGACTTAACAAACTCATCGGTAAAACGCTTGGCAAGCGGCGTTGTTGTAGATGAATAGGCGTTGTTCCAGTCGTTAAGCAGTATGCTATTTAAAGTATCTCCCGACTGGTTGTAATACACAATGTGCTGCTGTATCTTAAATACTTTTGTATCGTAGTCTGCCTGTACAACCATGCGGTTTTGGTGCTGCGCGTGCAGCATCGTAGAAAACAGCATCATAAACAGTAAGCAGAACTTTATCTTTATCGTCAAAATGGCATAAATTAATTGTACGGGAATAAAAGTAGCTTCCTCGCTTTAATTGGCTACAAGTATAACTATATATACGATGCAAAAATAGGTTTTGGGTTGCTTTGTTTACTGTTAAATTAAAAGACGTATTAAAAGTTAGGGCTAAGGCTGTATTTTTTGTAGAAGTTGTCTATCACCGTAACAACTTCGTCGGCGGTATCTACGATTTTTATCAGATTAAGGTCTTCGGGGCTGGCGTTGTGGTTTTCCTCTATTAAAGTATTTTTAATCCAGTCTATAAGGCCGCTCCAGTAGGCTGTACCTACCAGTATTATGGGGAATTTAGCTATCTTTTTGGTTTGGATAAGCGTTACGGCTTCAAACAACTCATCGAGCGTACCAAAGCCGCCCGGCATAACCACAAACCCCTGAGAGTATTTTATAAACATGGTTTTACGCACAAAAAAGTAATCGAAATTTAAATTTTTGTCGTGGTCTATATACGGGTTAAAGTGTTGCTCAAAAGGCAGCTCAATATTAAGCCCAACCGATGGCGCTATACCACGCTTGGCACCTTTGTTACCGGCCTCCATAATACCCGGGCCACCGCCAGTAA